>ERZ1370068.6738-contig-5702_pt1 | contig 21334 bp, 36 predicted proteins | sample MGYA00561227_ERZ1370068 | MGnify/ENA primary metagenome ERZ1370068 (study PRJEB38410, sample SAMEA6850437) | metagenome | study: Metagenomic assessment of the ecological functions of the soil: analysis of the soil microbiota associated with the... | reverse complement strand
GTCAACGGCCTGTACTTCGCTGGGCAGATCAATGGCACAACCGGCTACGAGGAGGCAGCCGCGCAGGGCTTCATGCAGGCACCAACGCCGCGCTGTCGGCGCTCGGGCGGGAGCCGTGGGTGCCGCGACGGAACGAAGCTTATCTGGGCGTGTTGGTCGATGACACTGATCACAAAGGGCGTATCTGAGCCGTATCGGATGTTCACCAGTCGAGCCGAGCATCGGCTGTATTTGCGCGAAGACAATGCGGACCTGCGCCTGACAGAGCGCGGTCGCGAGCTAGGCTTGGTGGACGACCGTTCGTTGGGCGGCGTTCAATCGCAGCAGCGCGACGCCGTCGCCCGCGAGGGGAGCGGCTGAAGGCGACGGGTGTATCCGGCCGTGTCGCCGCACCGACCTGGCGACACGGACGATCGGCAAGCCGATCGAGCCACGAATACAGCTTGCTGATTTGATGCAACGACCGGGGTTGGTTTTGTGACGAAGTCGTCGTAGCTTCGCTCTGGTCGCCCGGCCCGACGGCCGGGATGGTTTCACGTGAAACACTTCACGGAGATCTCGGGGCTGAGCTCGCCGACGCCGTAATCAAGTCAGGTCGAGATTGGTATCATAGTACGCCGGCTACATCGAGGCGGCAGGGTGACGAAATCAAGCGCGCGGCTGTGTATGAGGCCTTGCAACTGCCGTCGGAAATTGACTATTCGAAGGTCACCGCTTTGAGCTTCGAGGTCCGCCAGAAACTAAACCAGCAGCGTCCCACAACGCTGGGTCAGGCTCTCCCGGATCTCCGGTGTGGACCCCGCAGCCATTTCGCTCCTTCTGGTGCATTCTGAGAAACGGTCGCCTGCGCAGCCTCCAGCGATGGCGTGACGAGATGTCAAGCGCCGCATGACCTCGAAATGACGCCGTCGGAGCCAGCGGATCGAGATGGATTTGGCACAGCGGCTCCGCAGTGGCGCGCGACAGCTCGAACTGCCGATCGACGACGCGCAGGTTGAGCAGTTGCTCGCGTATTTGGCCAACCTGGATCGATGGAACGGGGGTGCACAGTCTTAGCGCCTGGAAAAGCGCAGGCGGACTTTCTCGTGCACCATATCTTCGACAGCATGACTTTGGTGGGGCCGCTCCCATCCGATTTGGGGAAAACAGGCCTCTGCGCATTCTTGATGCGGGTCGGGCCCCGGCTTCCTGCGGCTGTGCTCGCTTCGATGCGGCCGGATTGGTCGCTGACCGCGGTCGATGCGGTAGCGAAGAAGATCGCCTTCATTCGCCAGGCGGCGACCGAAGCTGAGATTACCAACTCTGGTTGGCCTGCATGCCCGGCTGGAAGATCTTGTGCCTTCGACGCCTCTAACATCGTCGTGTCGCGAGCCTTCGGTTCGCTTGACACCTTCGCCGCCCAAACACATCACCTGCTCCGGGTCGCGGCAGGGGATTTGGGGTGACCTCAGAAAGGGCGTGTCCCGAACGAAGAGATCAAAGCCCTGCGGGGATTTGGCAGTTCCACGTGGAACCCGTGCACGGTTCCTCGGCCTGATGCCGTGCGGCATCTGGTGTGGATGCGAAGGGTCATGCGGTGACCGCGGGTACTTTGGAACCAGCGTCTGGACGACGCGCCCGAGTCTTCTGCGTCGCTAACCAAAAGGGTGGCGTCGGCAAGACCACGACCACGGTCAACTTCTGGCCGCAGGCTTGGCAAAGACTGAACAGCGCGTGTTGCTCGTCGATCTGGACCCTCAAGGCAACGCGACCATGGGCTCTGGCGTGGATAAGCGAGCGCTCAACCTCTCTGTCTACGACGTCCCGCTGGAGACGGCGTCGGTCCCAGAGGCTCGGCAGCGGTCCGAAGTGGGCGATTACGACGTTTTGGGTGCGAATCGAGAGTTGGCCGCAGTGCCGAAGTCGAGCTGGTTGGGCTCGACCGGCGGGATCGGTCGCCTGCGCATGGCAGCTCGGACGCGGTGGCAAGCGAGGTACGACATTGATCGTCATTGACTGTCCACCGAGTCTGAGCCTGCTCACGCTCAATGGACTGTGCAGCGCCCACGGCGTGATCGTGCCGATGCAATGCGAATACTTCGCGCTTGAGGGCTTGACTGACCTCGTCAACACGATCCGTCAGGTCCACGCCAATCTGAACCCCGATCTCCAGATCATCGGGCTGTTGCGGGTCATGTATGACCCACGCATCACCTTGCAGCAGCAAGTCAGCGAGCAGCTCAAGGGGCACTTCGGAGACAAGGTGTTCAACGCTGTGATTCCACGCAACGTCCGCCTTGCCGAGGCGCCGAGCTACGGCCAGCCCGGAGTCGTTTTCGACCCGGCTTCACAGGGGCGTGCAGGCTTACCTCGACTTCGCGCGCGAAATGGTCGACGCGCGTCAAACAGCTCGCCTAGATGCAAGCCGCTTTGCGCACCACAGCTGCTGTCTCTGTGTCGAGGACGCGGGCTCAACGCCAGCGCGCCGCCGCAACAACGCTGGCTCGATGGCTGGCTGGTGCGGTTCTCGCCGGGCAAGGCCAAGCGCGCCCGATGCGTGAATGCCGTCGGCGCAAGGGCGGCTCTCGATCGAGGAAAAGTTCGCACTGTGCCAGCAGGTGTTTGCCGAAGCGCAACTACCACTCATCTTCCGCATTACCCCGATGTCGGAGCCGCAGACTCTGGATTCGTGGCTCGAGGTCAGGCGGCTGCGCGTGCTCGAAGACACTCGGGTCATGGTCAACGGCGACCTGAGCATCGCTCATACCCTGAGCGCTGCCGCCGGGCATCAACCTGCAGCGGGTGCGGACATACCGCCTTCGCGCAGATCGTCGGCCAGATGCGTGGCTCGCCGCTGTCGCAACAGCAGGCCCAGCGCGCAGCGGCTCGAGTTGTCGCCGGTTCCATTTGAGGGCTGGGTGCTGCGGCGCTCGGGGGAAAGCGTCGTCATTGCCTGCGGTCAAACCGCAGCCGAGGCCGATATGGTTGGCCTCTACGACGTCTTCACGGCAAGCGACGCTCGAAACAGCGGCTGGGCGCGCAAACTGTGCGCGCAACTGCTGCGAGCGCGCACGGCGACGTGGCGCTCGCGTGGCTATCTGCAGGTGGATGCGTCCAATCTGCCCGCTCGATCGGTGTATCGGCGGCTGGCTTTGACGATGCCTACGCTCTACCACTACCGGACGGACGCCCGGCAGATCGAGTGACCGCCCGCGCCGAGAATCAGGCGAGCAAGCCCAGACCTTCGTCGAGACCCAGGTGCACGTTCATCGATTGCACAGCCGCGCCGCTCGCGCCTTTGCCCAGATTGTCCAGCCGCGCCAACAAGATGGCCTGGCCCTCCCCGGCAAACACGAAGAGCTCGCAGCGATTGCTGTCGTTGCAGGCCTGGATCATCGAAATGACCCGCCTCGAGCGATGCGGTGTCTGACAAAGGCATGGTTCTGACAAAGCGCTCGTCGCCGTAACGCTCGCTCAGCGCCGTGTGCACGCTGGGCGCATTGCGCACCTTCGACAAACCGACAAATGCAAGGGCACACTTACCGTCAAACCTTTGTAGAAATTAGCGACCATTGGCATGAAAACAGGTCGAGTACGCAGGCCGGTCCACCGAGTCATCTCGGGAACGTGCTTGTGGGCCAACGACAGACCATAAGGTCGCGGCGACGTCAGCCGGCTTGGCAGCGGATCTACTTGGTACTGTTCGATCAGCTTGCGGCCTCCGCCCGAGTACCCGGTAATCGACGTCGCACTCAAAGCGGCGTCGGCGTCGAGCAGTCCGGCGTCCACCAGCGGACGAATCAGTAGGATGAACGCGGTGGAGTGACATCCGGGATTGCTGATTCGTTTGCCGCGGCGCAGACCATCGCGCTGGCTAGGCGAAAGCTCCGGCAGGCCGAAAACCCAAGCGGGATCGACGCGATGCGCCGTGCTGGCGTCGATCACGCAGGTGCGCGGGTTCGTGACCCAACTTGCAGCTTCACGGGCAGCCTGATCGGGCAAGCACAGGAACGACACGTCGGCGGCGTTGAGCAGGCGCTTTCTGTTCGGCGTTGTCTTTGCGCAGATCGGTCGCGATGCGCAGCACTTCGATGTCGCGGCGGCGCGCCAGCAGGTCGTGGATCTGCAGTCCGGTCGTGCCTTCCTGGCCATCAACGAATACGGTGTAACTCATCGAGCAATCTCTGCGTCAACTGCATCGGCGCCGACAGGATATCGTCAATCGGCAATGTCCGTCAGAGTCCGTCTGCGCTCGATGGCTGACAATGGCCGGCATGGTGACCAAAAAGACCCAAGGGGCTGGGCATGGGGCTCGGAGGCGCTGCTGGGTCCCAAAGTGCAGGAGTCCGGGGCTGCGACCTCGCAGCAACCCAGCAGCTTGAAGCTCAGTCAGCTCAGCCGGGCGCTACCAGCCGCGTACGCGCATGGACGACAGGCTCGCTGGCCGATCTCGCGCAAAGCATCAAGAGTCAGGGCGTGATGCAGCCTGTGCTGGTGCGCCCCCTGGCGCGGGAAGCTACGAAATCATCGCCGGTGAGCGCTGCGTGCGTGCAGCGGCCTGGCCGGCGTGGACGACGTGCCGGTGCTGGTTCGAGAGGTGCCCGACGAGGCGGCGGCCGTGATGGCGTTGGTGGAGAACATTCAACGCGAAGACCTCTCAATCCCTCGAAGAGGCACAGGGTCTGCAGCGGCTGATCGATGAGTTTCGGCTCACCCACGACCAAGCGGCACAGGCGGTGGGTCGCTCGCGCAGTGCCGCCAGCGCAACTTGATGCGCCTGCTCAATCTCGCTGACCCGGTGCAAAAGCCTTCTGCTCGGTGGTGAGATCGAAATGGGTCATGCGAGAGCTCTGCTGTCGCTGGCAGGGGCCGAGCAGATCTTGTGGCGCCAACGAGATCGTCGCCAAACGTCTGTCGGTGCGCGAAACCGAGCGACTCGTCGCCCGAAAGGGCCAGGGCGGCGCTGCCACTGCCAAACGATCGCAGGTCAGCGAGAAATCGCGCGACATCCTGCGCATCGAGGAACAGTTGGCCGATCGCTTGACCGCGCCGGTCGAGATCCGCCTGCAAACGCCGCGGCCCTGACGGATGGACGCGGCGAAATCGCCATTTCATTCGGCTCGTTGGAGGAGCTGAACGCCGTGCTCGACAAGCTCGGCCTGGCCGAAAGCTTGATCCGCGGCCGTGCGTTCGATCGCGCGGCCATCGTGGTGGCACGGGTCCCGCAAGCCCACCGAGATCATTCAATGAGGGACCTGTCGATGCACTCTGCAACACCCGCGTGCGCTTCATCACGGCTGCGTCGCAGCGGCGGCGGCGTGACCACCCATTTCACGTGGGTGCATTTGCCGCAGCGGAGCATAGTGGGCCGATATTGCTGTCAGCAGGGTCAGCCACCGATCGCAGACTTGCGTTGAAGCTACTACCATAGTGGCCTGCCGCATGGCGGCGGTGAATGACGTACGGATCGAACAGGGCCCGAATACGGGCTTTACTCAAAGTGCGGAGTCACGCAGGATCGGACATGCTGAATCGCAGTCGACGCTAACGCTCTGGCGTTGAGCAGACCGGAAAGCTCTGATGGAGCCCGGGCCCGTACAGCCGGGACTCCATCAGAACTTCCCAGACGTGGGCGGCACCAAGGTGTGTCGGCGCATCGGTCCGCATCAAGGAGGTCCGCATGGACGTGATCAGCAACTTTCGCCGCCCGCTTCGAGCGCACGCGAGAAGAGGAGATCTCTCGCTCGAAGAGTACCTGGCTGAGTGCAAACGCAACCCGCTGGCGTACGCCACCGCGGCCGAGCGCATGCTCAAGGCCATCGGCGAGCCGCAGATGGTCGACACGCGCAACGACCCGCGCCTGTCGCGCATCTTCGCCAACAAGGTCATCAAGATCTATCCGGCGTTCGCCGAGTTCTTCGGCATGGAAGACTCCATCGAGCAGGTGGTGTCGTACTTCCGGCACGCCGCGCAAGGGCTGGAAGAGAAGAAGCAGATCCTCTACTTGCTGGGCCCCGTGGGCGGCGGCAAGAGCTCGATCGCCGAGCGGCTGAAGCAGCTGATGGAGCACGTACCGTTCTACGCGATCAAGGGCTCGCCGGTCAACGAGTCGCCGCTGGGCCTGTTCGATGCGCGTCGAAGACGGGCCGATCCTCGAGAAGGAATACGGCATTCCGAGCCGCTACCTCAACCGCATCATGTCTCCGTGGGCGGTGAAGCGGCTCGAGGAGTACGGCGGCGACATCCGCAAGTTCCGAGTCGTCAAGCGCTATCCCGTCGGTGCTCAAGCAGATTGGCATCAGCAAGACCGAACCGGGCGACGAGAACAACCAGGACATCAGCTCGCTGGTCGGCAAGGTCGACATCCGCAAGCTCGAAACCTATGCGCAGGACGATCCCGGACGCCTACAGCTACTCCGGCGGCCTGTGCCTGGCCAACCAGGGCCTGCTCGAGTTCGTCGAAATGTTCAAGGCGCCGATCAAGGTGCTGCACCCGCTGCTGACGGCCACGCAGGAGGGCAACTTCAAGGGCACCGAAGGCTTCGGCGCGATCCCGTTCGACGGCATCGTGCTGGCGCACAGCAACGAAAGCGAGTGGAAGACCTTCCGCAACAACAAGAACAACGAAGCCTTCCTCGACCGCATCTACATCGTCAAGGTGCCCTACTGCCTGCGCGTCAGCGAAGAGGTGAAGATCTACGAGAAGCTGCTCCGCAACTCGTCGCTGGCCGACGCGCCAAGTGCGCGCCGGGCACGCTGAAGATGATGAGTCAGTTCGCAATCCTCACGCGCCTGAAGGAGCCCGAGAACTCGTCTCTCTATTCCAAGATGCATGGTCTACGACGGCGAGAACCTGAAAGACACCGACCCGCGCGCCAAGAGCTACCAGGAGTACCGCGACTACGCCGGCGTCGACGAGGGCATGAGCGGCATCAGCACGCGCTTTGCCTACAAGATCATCTCCAAGGTCTTCAACTTCGACAGCCAGGAGCTGGCCGCCAACCCGGTGCACCTGATGTACGTGCTCGAGCAGCAGATCGAGCGCGAGCAGTTTCCGGCCAGAGGCCGAGCAGAAGTTCGTCGGCTTCATCAAGGAGCAGCTGGCAGCCGCGTTATGCCGAGTTCATCGGCAAGGAAATCCAGACCGCCTACCTGGAGAGCTACAGCGAGTACGGCCAGAACATCTTCGACCGCTACGTCACCTACGCCGACTACTGGATCCAGGATCAGGAGTATCCGCGACACCGACACCGGCGAGGTGTTCGACCGCGCCGCGCTGAACGCCGAGCTGGAGAAGATCGAGAAGCCCGCGGGCATCGCCAACCCGAAAGACTTCCGCAACGAGATCGTCAACTTCGTGCCTGCGCGCCCGCGCCAACAACCAAGGCAAGAACCCGGTGTGGACCAGCTACGAAAAGCTGCGCGCGGTGATCGAGAAGAAGATGTTCTCCAACACCGAAGAGTTGCTGCCGGTGATCAGCTTCAACGCCAAGGCGAGCGCCGACGAGGCCAAGAAGCACGAAGACTTCGTCAACCGCATGATCGACAAGGGCTACACGCGGCAAGCAGGTGCGCCTGCTGTGCGAGTGGTACCTTCGCGTGCGCAAGAGCAGCTGATGAACAGGGGCGACGGCAGAGGTAGAGGCAGCCCACGATGCTCCAGATCATCGACCGCAGGCTGGCCGGCAAGAACAAGTCGATCGGCAACCGCGAGCGCTTCTTGCGCCGCTACAAGGAGAAGATCCGCGAAGCGGTCAAGCGCGCGGTCGATGGTCGTGGCATCCGCGACATCGAGCGCGGCGAAGAAGTGCGTATCCCGAAGAAGGACGTCTCCGAGCCGGTCTTCCACCATGGCCAGGGCGGCAAGCGCGAGATCGTGCACCCGGGCAACAAAGACTACGTGCGCGGCGACCGCATCGAGCGGCCCAAGGGCGGCAGCGGCGGCGGCTCGCGGCAGCGGCCAGGCCAGCGACTCCGGGCGAGGGCGAGGACGATTTCACCTTCGCGCTGAGCAAGGAAGAGTTCATGCAGGTCTTCTTCGAAGACCTCGCGCTGCCGCACATGATCCGTACGCAGCTGGCCGAGACGCCCGAGTGGAAGAGCCAGCGCGCCGGCTTTACCGCCGACGGCACCCCCACCAACCTGCACGTGGTGCGCTCGATGCGCGGCGCGATCGGCCGGCGCATCGCCATCGGCTCGGGGTCACGCAAGGAACTGCGCGAGCTCGAGGAGCAGCTCGATCGTGCTCAAGCGTCACCGCGATCGCAGCGACGCGTGTGAAGGAACGCGAGATCCACGAGCTCGAAGAGCAGATCGAGGCGCTGCGTGCCAGGCTCGAGCGCATTCCCTACCTCGACCCGATCGACCTGCGCTTTCGCAGCCGCATCAGGTGCCGGTGCCCACCGCAAGGCGGTGATGTTCTGCCTGATGGACGTGTCGGGTTCGATGGACGAGGCGCGCAAGGACCTGGCCAAGCGGTTCTTCATCCTGCTGTACCTGTTCCTGACGCGGCACTACGACAAGATCGATCTCGGTCTTCATCCGCCACCACACGCAGGCGCAGGAAGTCGACGAGGAGAACTTCTTCCATGCCCGCGAAACCGGCGGCACGGTGGTCTCGAGCGCCCTGGTGCTGATGGAAGAAATCATTCGCGCGCGCTACTCGCCGAGCCGAGTGGAACATCTACGGCGCGCAGGCCAGCGACGGCGACAACTGGCACCACGACTCGGGCCGCTGCCGCGAAGCTGCTAGCCGACAAGCTGTTGCCGCTGTGCGCGCTACTTCGCGTACGTGCAGGTGGCCGAGGAAGAGCAGAACCTGTGGGAGGAGTACTCACAGCTGTCCGAGGCCCATCCGCACTTCGCGATGCGCAAGGCCACCGAGGCCTCGCAGATCTATCCGGTGTTCCGCGACCTCTTCAAGAAAGAGGGCGTGGCGGCTGCCGCATGAGCGCAGCGCCGAAGGTCGCGACCATGAGCCGTGCCAAGCCGCAACGCGGGCCCTGCCGCACGAGCAAGGCCGTCGAGCCGTTGCCGGGGCCCAGCGACTGGTCGTTCGAACTGGTCGATCAGTACCACGCTGTCATCAAGGCGCACCGCACAGCGCTTCGGCCTCGACACCTACCCGAACCAGCTCGAGGTCATCACCGCCGAGCAGATGATGGATGCCTACGCCAGCGTGGGCATGCCGGTGAACTACCGGCACTGGAGCTACGGCAAGGAGTTCATCTCGACGGAGAAGAACTACCGCCGCGGGCACATGGGCTTGGCCTACGAAATCGTCATCAACTCCAACCCCTGCATCAGCTATCTGATGGAGGAGAACACGATGGCCATGCAGGCGCTGGTCATCGCGCACGCCGCCTACGGCCACAACAGTTTCTTCAAGGGCAACTACCTGTTCCGCATGTGGACCGACGCGTCGTCGATCATCGACTACCTCGTCTACGCCAAGAACTACGTTGCCGAATGCGAAGAGCGCCACGGCCTGGATGCCGTCGAGGAGTTTCTCGACTCCTGTCACGCGCTTATCCAACCACGGCGTTGATCGCTACCGCCGACCGAGCCGCAAGTCGCTGGCGCAGGAACTGCGTGAGCGCAAGGAGCGCGAGGCCTACGCGCAGCGCCAGGTCAACGACCTGTGGCGCACGCTGCCCAAACGCGCCGACAAGACGAGGCGACGCCGCCGAGAGCCGGCGCTTCCCGAGGAGCCGCAAGAAAACCTGCTGTACTTCATCGAGAAGAACGCACCGCTGCTGGAGCCCTGGCAGCGCGAGATCGTGCGCATCGTGCGCAAGGTGGCGCAGTACTTCTACCCGCAGCGCCAGAGCCAGCTGATGAACGAAGGCTGGGCCACCTTCTGGCACTACAAGCATTCTCAACCAGATGTACGACGACGGCTACCTCACCGACGGCGTGATGATGGAGTGGCTGAAGTCGCACACCAACGTGATCTACCAGCCGCCGGTGCGGGCACCCGGCCTACAGCGGCATCAACCCGTATGCGCTCGGCTTCGCGATGTACAACGACTTGAAGCGCATCTGCGAGCGCCCGACGGACGAAGACCGCCAGTGGTTCCCTGAGATTGCCGGGTCCGCCTGGGTGGCCGACGCTCGACCACGCGATGCGCAACTACAAGGACGAGAGCTTCATCGGCCAGTACCTGAGCCCGAAGATGATGCGCGAGTTCCGCGCTGTTCGACGATCGTCGACGACGAGAAGGAGAGCGAGCTCGAAGTCAGCCGCCATCCACGACGACTCGGGCTACCGGCGTGTGCGCGAGGCGCTGTCGCGCCAGTACGACCTCGGTTCGCGCGAGCCCAACATCCAGGTGTGGAACGTCAACCTGCGCGGCGACCGCTCCATCACGCCTGCGCCACTTCCAGCACAACGACCGGCCGCTGGCCGACGGCGCGCAGGAGGTGCTCAAGCACGTGGCGCGGCTGTGGGGCTTCGGCGTGCAGCTCGAGAGCGTCAACGCGGCCAACGAGGTCACTGGCACCTGGTCGGTGAGCGCCGCCCAGAAGAGCCTTCCTGATCGTGCGCCACCATCGGCCGCGTGGTCAGCTGCGCCGACAGGTTGACCCCCAGCGCGGTCGATCGTCGCCTTCGGATTGATCAGATTGACGCGCCGCCTGCGCTCGGCGCCCGCCAGGATCAATCGCCTTCACCTGCGTGGCGCTCAGCTTGGGGTCGAGCGCAAACAGCTTGGCCGCCAGGTTGGTCACCTGCGGCGCGGCCATCGATGTGCCCGACAGCTTGAGCCGCTCGCCGCCCGGGATCACGCTATCGACCTCGAAGCCATTGGCGTGCACCACCACCGTCTTGCCAAGCGTGGAGAAACCCGTCTCTTCACCGGCCTGATCCACCGCGCCCGCGGTGATCAGGTTAGAGCAACTCGAACCCCGCAGGGATGTACTCGACGAAGTCCGCGCTGTTGTCCTCGTTGCCGGCGCCGGCAACGAACAAGATCTCCGGCGCTGACTGCAACGCCGCCGCCAGTGCGTCGCGCTCGATGTCGAACAGCTGCTGCGCCAGCTTCTTGCGTTCTTCGCCGTCCTTGCCGACGCCGTGGAACGCCAGGGCCGACTCGAAGCAGCCGGGCCCATAGCGCCAGCTCATGTTGACCACACGCACGTGCGCCGACTGAACGCGTCGACGATGCGGCGGTGGTTGCCGCGATGCGCGCGTGCGATCGCCTCGGACGGCTGCTTCGGAATGCTGCTGTGGCTCCAGTGCATGGCCACCGGATACACCTGCGCAAACGGGTTGCCGGCCACGGCGATGCCAGCCACATGCGTGCCGTGCGTGTAAAGGCCGGCCAGCGCCGGGTCTTCGTGGAACGCGCGCGCCTGATCGGGCTTCAACTGGCTCATCGTCTGCTTGAGTTGCCGTGCTTCCTCGGTGTCGAGCGCGGCCCGCAGATCGAGGCTGCCCTTGACCAGGCGTTTCAGTTGCGGCCAACGTGACTGCGCCTCCCAACGGGCGCAGGATGTCGGGCACCGCCTTGCCGTCATCGTCGAACGCCATCCCGCGCTGCGAGGTGGGCTTGAACAGCGTCATGTCGACGCCCGAATCCCAGATGCCGCACCACCACCGGCTTGGCCGGGGCCGTTGCTGGAAGCGCGACGAGCCGCTTCGCTCCAGCGGTCTGGCTTGGGGGCGCCGCAGCCATTTGGCGTTCGATGACCGGCGCCAACCCGGCCACGATCGCCGTGCGCAGCGGCAGCAGATGGTCGAGCTGTACGCGTGCGCCGAGCAGCCCTGAGATCATGCTGGCATCAACGATGCGGTTGGCGTTGCGCGCCGCTTCATCCGCCTGACTGCGCGTGGTGCCGATCACCAGCGCAGGATTGCGCGACCTCCAATCTGCCCCTTCAGCCACTTGAGGTTGTCCTGCACCTCGACCACGGCAAGGCGCCAAAGCGCTGAGTCGCCAACGTCTGCATCGCATCGGCGCCTTTGCCTTCGCGCTCGACCTGGGCCATCAACTCGAACAGCAGCCCGCTGGTCAGCTTGAGCCCGGGCTTGTCTTGCAGCGCGCGCAGCTGCGTTGTCAGCGGCGCCATCGCTGCCCAGTCACCGCGCAGTGCCGCGATGCTCATGCGAGTGGCCACGAAGCCGCGCAGCGTCGCTTGGTCCTGGATGTCGAAGCGGGCCATATCCGACAGCAGGTCGCGTTCGAGGGCATCGGCCAGCGGCATCAGATCGCCAAGCGGTCCCTCGAGCAGCTCGGCTCGGCAGTCGCGGCAGCGCGTAGGTCCGCCGCGGCAGCTGGTCGGCTCGCGTGATCGCGGTCTTTGCGGCTGCCGAAGCGGCAGGGCTTGCGCCCGTGCGACGATCGGTTGCGCCAACACCGCGGCGAGGGCCACCGCAGCGGCGTAGACCCACGAGCGCCGGCGCTGCGCGGTGCGCACAAGAAGCGGTCATCCGCGCCATGGCGTCCAGTGCAGGCGGCGGGTTGAAGAGCGACACTGTAGTCGCCGAGTCGCCTCACCGCGTCGGCAATGCGACGAACACCGGCAACTGGCGACTGGGCGCCGACGCGTGGCGTCACAGCGAGAAGATCTTGCCCGGGTTGAGGATGTTCTTTCGGGTCGAGCGCGCGTTTGAGCGTGCGCATCACGTCGACCGCGCCCACACCGGTCTCGTCGATCAGGAAGCCCTGCTTGTGCAGGCCGACACCGTGCTCGCCGGTGCAGGTGCCTTCCAGCCGCAGTGCGCGTTGCACCAACTGCTCGTTCAACTGCTCGGCGGTGTTCCATTGCGTCGCGTTCTTGGGATCGATCAGGTAGGCGACGTGATAGTTGCCGTCGCCCACATGGCCGACGATGTAGTACGGCAAGCCCGACGCGTCGGCCTCGCGCACCGACTCAGCCGATCGCTTCGGCCAAGCCGCGAGATCGGCACGCAGGCGTCGGTGGTGACGGTGCGGCAGCCCGGGCTGGACGCCATGCCGGCGAAGTAGGCGCGATGGCGCGCCGACCACAGGCGCGAGCGCTCCTCGGGCGTGCTCGCCCATTGGAACGCCTCGCCGCCGTGTTCGTGTGCAATACCCTGCACCGGTCGTGGCCTGCTCCTTGACGCCGGCGTCGCTGCCGTGGAACTCCATCAGCAGCATCGGTGTTTCGCGCAGGGCGAGCTTGTCGTGGCGGTTGACCGCGCGCACCGCGTTGGCGTCGAGCAGTTCCACGCGCGCGATCGGCACGCCCATCTGGATGATCTCGATCGTCGTGTCCACCGCCGCGGCCACGCTCGGAAAGTGGCAGATCGCCGCCGAGATCGCCTCGGGCAGCGGATAGAGCCTTAGCGTCACCTCGGTGATCACGCCGAGCGTGCCCTCGCTGCCGACGAACAAGCGCGTCAGGTCGTAGCCGGCGCTGGACTTCTTGGCACGCGTGCCGGTGCGGATGACTTCGCCTGACGCCGTGACCACCTCGAGCGCGAGCACGTTCTCGCGCATCGTGCCGTAGCGCACCGCGTTCGTGCCCGACGCGCGGGTGGCGGCCATGCCGCCGAGCGACGCGTCGGCGCCCGGGTCGATCGGGAAGAACAGGCCGGTGTGCTTGACCGCTTCGTTGAGCTGCTTGCGCGTGACGCCGGGCTGCACGGTGGCCGTCAGATCCTCGGCGTTGATGCGCAGCACCTCGTTCATGCGCGCCGAGGTCGAGGCTGATGCCGCCCTGCACCGCGAGCAGGTGGCCTTCGAGCGACGAGCCGACGCCGAACGGAATCACCGGCACCTCGTGCTGCGCCGCCAGCGTCACCGCGTCGGCCACGTCGTCGGTGCTTTCGCAGAACACCACGGCATCGGGCGGCGTGCACCTCGAACGGCGACTCGTCGCGGCCGTGCTGCTCGCGCACGGCCTGCACGCGGCTGGCAACGCTCGCCGAAGCGCCGAGCCAGCGCTTCGAGCAAGGCTTGCGGCACCGCGCGGCGCTGCTCGGCCAGTCAGCAGGTGTTCGGGCGCGTTCATGTCAACCACTTTCGCAGCCCGCGTCGCGGGCCGATGGCTCATTGTAGGAAGCGGCAGCTGCCTGCGGTGCGCGGGGTTACGATGCCGCCATGGGCAACCGATTGACGCGCATCGCCACCCGCACCGGCGACGACGGCAGCACCGGCCTGGCCGACGGCGCGCGCATTGCGAAGAGCCATCGCCGCGTGGCGGCAATGGGTGACGTGGACGAGCTCAATTCGCAGCTCGGCGTGCTGCTGGCCGAACCGCTGCCCGACGACGTGCGCGAGCTGCTGCGGCAAGTACAGCACCAGTTGTTCAACCTGGGCGGTGAGCTATCGTTGCCCGGCCAGGCTTTGTTGCAATGCCGATGCGCTGCAGCGCGCTGGACCAGGCGCTCGATCGCTAGCAACGCCACGCTGCCGCCGCTGGCCGAGTTCATCTTGCCGGCGGCAGCCGCAGCGCTGCGATCGCCCATGTGGCACGCACCGTGGCGCGCCGCGCCGAACGCGCGCTGGTCGCGCTCGGCGAGAGCGGACGCTGTCAACGCCGCGCCGCGCCAGTACCTCAACCGCCTGAGCGATCTGCTGTTCGTGCTGGCGCGCGTGCTCAACCGCGCCAACCTCGACGGCCTGGGCGGCGACGATGTGATTGGCGCAGCCGGCTGGCTCGCAGCGCGGACGAACAGACGCCCTGAGCGCGCGCCGTTGCCGAGGCGGATCGCGCGCTTTGGGCGGCGTGTTGCGCTCTGCGGTCGCTTCAGGCGCGTCGCGCGCGCACCGCCTGATCGAGCGTGCTGCAGCACGGTGATCGAGTCGTCCCAGCCGATGCAGGCGTCGGTGATGCTCTTGCCGTATTCGAGCGCGCGCGGGTCGTCCTTGCCGGGGCTGAACTTCTGCGCGCCGTCGGCTGCAGGTGGCTCTCGACCATCACGCCGAAGATGCAGCGCGCTGCCGGCGGCGATCTGTCCCGCGATGTCGCGCGCGACGTCGATCTGGCGCTGGTGCTGCTTGCTGGAGTTGGCGTGGCTGCAATCGACCATCAAGCTGGCACGGCAGCTTGGCGGCCTCGAGTCTCGCTGCAGGCCGACCGCGACGCTGGCGGCGTCGTAGTTGGGCGCCTTGCCGCCGCGCAGGATCACGTGGCAGTCGCGTGTTGCCCTTGGTCTCGACGATCGCCACCTGGCCGTTCTTGTGCACCGACAGGAAGTGGTGCGGCCGTGCCGCCGCCTGGATGGCGTCGACGGCGATCTTCAGGTTGCCGTCGGTGCCGTTCTTGAAGCCGATCGGCGCCGACAGCCCCGAGGCCAGCTCGCGATGCACCTGGCTTTCGGTGGTGCGCGCGCCGATCGCGCCCCAGGCTGATCAGGTCGCCGATGTACTGCGGGCTGATCACGTCGAGGAATTCGCTGCCCGCCGGCACGCCCGAGGCGGTTGATCTCGACCAGCAGCTGCCGCGCGATGCGCAGGCCCTCGTGGATGCGATAGCTCTCGTCGAGGTAGGGGTCGTTGATCAGTCCCTTCCAGCCGACCGTGGTGCGCGGCTTCTCGAAGTACACCCGCATCACGATCTCCAGCGTGTCGGCGAAGCTGCTGGCGCTCGGCCTTCAGCTTGCGCGCGTATTCGAGCGCTGCGGCCGGGTCGTGGATCGAGCAGGGCCCGATCACCACCAGCAGGCGGTCATCCTCGCCGTTGCATGATCTTGCGCAGCGCGGCGCGGGTGCGGCCGATCAGCTTCTCGATCGGCGTGCCGGCGATCGGAAAGAAGCGGATCAGGTGTTCGGGCGGCGGCAGCGGCGTGACGTCGCTGGATGCGCTGGTCGTCGGTCTCGCTGGTCCGTCTCGCTGAGCGCAAGCCGTGCGTGCTCGTCGCAGCGGGTCGCTGCGGGGGATTGTCGCGGGGCCATGAAGTCGCTCCTGCGGTTTCGAAAATCGGCAGCGGGCAGAGCAGAAAAACCGCCGGGGTTGCCGGCGGTTTGGTCTGGTTTGCGTCGTGTTCGTCAGGTGCGCACGTTCGCCCAGCCGCCGATGGCAGGCGAGAGCCAAAAGTACGCAAAGAAATACGAGTGCGATGCATGGCGCGCACTCTAACACGAGCATAGTGGCGCCGTACCCGCAGGGTCGGCCGGTGTCGCCCGGAACCGCTACGAAGCGTCCGCGGCGACGCTTCGCTTCACGCGGTGCCGCCCACCGTCAAGCGGTCGATGCGCAACGTCGGCTGGCCGACGCCCACCGGCAACGCTCTGGCCGTCCTTGCCGCAGACACCGACGCCGGTGTCGAGCGACATGTCGTTGCCGATCATGCTGATGCGGGTCAGCGCGTCGGGGCCGTTGCCGATCAGCGTGGCGCCCTTCACCGGGTACAGGATGCGGCCGTTCTCGACCCAGAACGCCTCGCTGGCCGAGAAGACGAACTTGCCGCTGGTGATGTCGACCTGGCCGCCGCCGAAGTTGGTGGCGTACAGGCCGCGCTCGAGGCTGGCGACGATCTCGTCGCTCGGTCTTGTCGCCGCCCAGCATGTAGGTGTTGGTCATGCGCGGCATCGGCACGTGGGCGTAACTTTCGCGCCGGCCGTTGCCGGTGGGCTTGACCTTCATCAGCCGCGCGTTCATCGCGTCCTGGATGTAGCCCTTCAGGATGCCGTCTTCGATCAGCACGTTGCGCTGTGTGGCGTGGCCCTCGTCGTCGACATTGAGCGAGCCGCGGCGGTCGGGCAGCGTGCCGTCGTCGAGCACGGTCACGCCCTTGGCGCGCCACGCGCTGGCCGATGCGGCCCGCGAAAGTCGACGAGCCCTTGCGGTTGAAGTCGCCCTCCAGGCCGTGGCCCACCGCTCTCGTGCAGCAGCACGCCGGGCCAGCCGGGGCCGAGCACGACGGTCATTTCGCCGGCCGGTGCCGGGCGCGACTCGAGGTTGGTCAGCGCGGCGTTGCACCGCCTGGTCGACGTAGCGCGCGAGCACGTCGTCTTGAAAGTAGTTGAGCCCGAAGCGCCCGCCGCCGCCGCCGCTGCCGATCTCGCGTCGGCCGTTGGACTCGGCGATCACCGTGATCGACACGCGCACCAGCGGCCGCACGTCGGCGGCGCGGGTGCCGTCGGCGCGCGCCACCATCACCACGTCGTACTCGGCGGCCAGGCTGGCCATCACCTGCACGATGCGCGGGTCGCGCGAGCGCGCCAGCCGCTCCACACGCTCGAGCAGCGCCACCTTCTGCGTGCTGTCGAGCGTGGCGATCGGGTCGATCGCTGAATACAGCGCATGGCTGCGCAGCGACCTGCGACGAGTCGTCGCCCACCTTGACGCGGCGGCTCTGCCCGGCCGGCGGCGATGCTGCGCACGGTGCGCGCGGCGTCGAGCAGCGCGGCGCGCGAGATGTCGTCGGAATAGGCGAACGCGGTCTTCTCGCCGGCCACCGCGCGCACACCCACGCCCTGGTCGATGCCGAAGCTGCCGCTCTTGACGATGCCTTCCTCCAGGCTCCAGCCCTCGTGGCGCGTGATCTGGAAGTACAGATCGCAGTCGTCGACCCGATGGTCGCCGATGCACCCGAGCGCCTCCTGCAGCGCGGCATCGTCGAGCCCGGAGGGCTCCAGCAGCAGGCGGCGCGCCAGCGCCAAGCGTTCGATCGTCGGTTCGCGCGAAATCATGCGAGCATTGTAGGAGCGCGGCCTTTCGATGTGATGGGCGAACAGGGCGCTTCCTGTCAGCCCGCCGCGTCCGCGTCGTCGCGCCGCTCCAGGGCCAGCGAGTACAGCGCGTTGCGCGGTGCGCCGCTGATGCGGGCCGCCAAGCGCCACGGCCTGCTTGAGCGGCAATTCGGCCAGCAGCAGGTCCAGCACCCGTAACGGCTCGAAGCGCCAGCTGCGGCAAGGCAGCGCGGCATCTGCTCGGATCAGCTCCAGTCCGCGGCGGGCTGCTGCGGCAGCGCGTGCAGCACCAGCACGGAACTCCCCGCGCAGTCGCGAGGAGTCCGGAGTTGATCCACTGCGCGGCAGCGGCGGATGCGGCCAGCGTGACCACCGTTTCGAATTGCTTGGTCAGCTCGCGGCACAGCGTGACGGACCTCGCGTGCCGCAGCGAGCGGCCCACTCGTCGGCTAGCGCCGCGATGCGGTGCGGGTGCCTCGAGCCACACCTGGGCGTCGGGGTCCGCGCACGCGTCGTCCCACGCGCGTTGCCGGGCTGTGCCCTTGCTCGGCGCGAAGCCGCAAAGCGAACACCTGGCGGCCTGTGCGTCGCCAGCCACGCTGAGCGCGGCTGTCACGCTGCTGGCGCCGGGAACTCGGGATGACGCGATATCCCGCAGCCGCGACCGCCTGCACCAGCGCCGCGCCAGGATCCGAGACGGCCAGTGTGCCGGCGTCGCTCATGCAGGCCACGCGAGCGCCAACGGTCAGGCGGCGCAACACATCGTCGGCGGCCTCGCGCTCGTTGTGCTGGTGCAGCGGCGAGCAGCGGCTTGTCGATTGCGAAGTGGCGCAAGAGGCGGCGCGTCACGCCGGCTGTCTTCACAAGCCACGACGTCAACCAGCCCCAGCACGTGCAGCGCGCGCAGGCTCAGATCGGCCAGGCTTGCTCATCGGCGTGGCCACCACGTACAACGCCGGCGCGGGATAGTCCTGTGCACCGGCAGCCGCGGCAGCCGTTTGCTTCCAGTGCGACGCGCGTCGAGTTCAGGAGGCCAGGTGGCAACAACGCCGAAGTCTGTGGGCGACCGCGCTGAAACGCTCGCACTGGAGCATCTGCAGCGCCACGGCCTGGCCCTGCTGTGCCGCAATTATCGGGTCGCGCGCGGCCGCGGGCGCGCGGCGGGGAAATCGACCTGGTCCTGCGTGAGCGTGACGGCACTGCGTCGGTGTCTCGTCGAAGCGCGCTCGCGCGCTGACCCCACGTTCGGCGGTGCGCTGGCCAGCGTGACCGCGCGCGCAAGCAGCAGCGCCTGGTGCTGCCGCCCGCCACTACCTGGTTGGTCTGGTGCGCTTGCCACCGTGCGCCGCTTCGACGTGGTGGCAATCGATGGTGCGACCGTGCAGTGGGTTCGCGCTGCGTTCGACGCCTGAGCCGAAGCGAGCCTCAGTGAACCCGCCCACCCATTTCGACACAAACGGCTGACTTATCATCGCCACCCATGCTCGAGCGACGCGCATCCAGCAGCAGTTCTTCGATGCAGCGGACCTGAAATACCGATCGGCAGAGTCATTGGCACGGCCGATTGCCGAGGCTTCACAGGCCATCGTGAGCGTGCTCACCGCGGGCGGCAAGCTGCTGGTGTGCGGATCGGTCCGTCGTCGGCCCTCGCGCCGTTGTGCGCGGCGCAGTTGATGGGCCGTTTCGAACGCGAGCGGCCAGGGCTGGCCGTGATCGCGCTGGGCGCGGATGCTGTGGTGTCGAGCCAGTTGTCGGTGGCCGGCGGTGTGCCGTCGGTGCTTGCGCGACAAGTGTCGACCCTGGGCTCGCCGGGCGACCTGCTACTGCTGCTCGACCTCGACGGCGAGCACGAGGCGGTGCTGTCGGCCGTGCAGGCGGCGCATCGCCAGGGACATGGCTGTCATCGCCCTGCTTGGCCGCACTGGCGGCGCGCTGCGCGCCGTGCTCGGAGAAAACCGACGCCGCGATCAACCGTGCCGCACGATCGCAGCGCACGCGTGCTGGAGATGCATCTGCTGATCCTGCACTGCCCTGTGCGATGCGATCGATCTTCAATTGTTGGGAGAACAGGATCCTGCATGACTCAAGGCCCCGTCGAAGCAGTACAGAAACCGCACGCTTGTCTGGTTGGTGGCAGCGCTTGCAGCGGCGCAGCTCAGCGCCTGCGCATTGGTCGTCGGCGGCGCGATGGTGGGCGGCACGATGGTGGCGATCGACCGGCGCACCACCGGCACGCAGCTCGAAGACCAGTCGATCGAATCCAAGGCCAGCAGCCGCATCCGCGAACTGGTCGGTGATCGGGGGCACGTCATCGTCACAAGCTACAACCGCACCGTGCTGCTCACCGGCGAGGTCCACGGAAGCCGATGCACGGCGGTCGAACAGGCCGTGCAGCGGATTGAAAACGTGCGCTCGACGGTCAATGAGCTCGCCGTGATGCCGCCCAGCTCGATGTCCACGCGGTCGAACGATTCGCTTCTGATCGGGCAAGGTCAAGGCGACCCTCGCTCGACGCGAAGGACTTGCAGGCTAACGCCTTCAAGGTGGTCACCGAGCGCGGCACGGTCTACCTGATGGGTCGCGTCACCGAACGTGAGGCCACGCGAGCCACCGACCTCGCGCGCACCGTCAGCGGCGTGCAGAAGGTGGTGCGCGTGATTCGATATCATCACCGAGGCCGAACTCGCCGACGTCACCCCGCCACCAAAGAGCGACACCGGACCCAAAAATGATGCTGGTGGGCCGGCTCGGCGGCCCTCAGCGCAACCGCTTGATCAAACTCGCGCGGTGTCCCAGCGTTTGCCGCCCATCGTCTGCACCTCGCTGTAGAACTGATCGACCAGCGCGGTGACCGGCAGGTGCGCGCCGTTGCGGCGCGCCTCGTCAGAGCACGATGGCCGAGATCCTTGCGCATCCAGTCGACGGCGAAGCCGAAGTCGAACTTGCCCTCGACCATCGGTCGTGCCGCGGTTGTCCATCTGCCAGGATTGCGCAGCGCCCTTGCGAGATCACGTCGATCACCGGCTTCGACGTCGAGGCCGGCCTTCTGGCGAAGCGCAATGCGCCTCGTGACAGGCCCCTGCACGAGGCCGGCGATGCAGATCTGGTTCACCATCTTGGCGAGTTGGCCGGCGCCGCTGCCGCGCCCATCAGCATGACGGCGCGTGGCGTACGGCGATCAGCCGGCTTCGCACGGCGTCGAACGCCGCTGGCTCGCCGCCGCACATCACGGTGAGCAGTGCCGTTGCCGGCGCCGGCCTGGCCGCCGGAGACCGGCGCATCGACGAAGCCGACAGGCCGTGGCGCTTCGCCGCGGCGCCGAGCTCGCGCGCAATCGTCGCCGACGCGGTGGTGTGGTCGACCAGACGACCGCGCCCGGTGTCATTCCGACGAGCGCGCCGTCTGGCCGCCAGCGCCACCGAGCGCAGGTCGTCGTCGTTGCCGACGCAGGCGAAAACGGAAGTCAGCTGCCGCTGCGCCCTCGCGCGGCGTCGTGCGCTGCGGCTCGCCGATGCTCGGCCGGCCCACTGCTGCGGCCTTGGCGGCGCGTGCGGTCTGTAGACCGTCACCGCGTGGCCGCGCTTGCCGAGATGCCACGCCATCGGATGGCCCATCACGCCCCAGCCCGAGAAAGGCGGTCTTGCGCGACGGCAGCGTCTGGTTTACCGTAGGTCTTCATGGCGATCTCGAATGGAAAAAGGGCCGCCAGTTTTGGCTGCGGCCTATTCCGTAGCGATGCGCCTCGGCAGGCC
>ERZ1370068.5007-contig-4050_pt1 | contig 21346 bp, 34 predicted proteins | sample MGYA00561227_ERZ1370068 | MGnify/ENA primary metagenome ERZ1370068 (study PRJEB38410, sample SAMEA6850437) | metagenome | study: Metagenomic assessment of the ecological functions of the soil: analysis of the soil microbiota associated with the... | reverse complement strand
GTATGCTTCGTTCAGTTACGTATTGCTGATTGGGGTTCGCCTTTCCCCGATGGGCTGTAGCGCAGTTGGGAGCGCGCCTGAATGGCATTCAGGAGGTCACCGGTTCGATCCCGGTCAGGTCCACTTTCCCTCGCTGCGCTCGGTCGATCCGGACCTGACCGGGCTCAGGCGATCGGCATCGCCTTGCCGGCACGATCGGTCAGGTCCACCAGTCTTTTTGTCGTCCGAAATCGGGTTCAAGTAGTTGAAAACCGGCAGCGCACCGGTATCTGGACGCTGGCGAGGATGAGTAAGCGTGATGGTTTCGTTGGGCGAGAGTGGCGACGCCTGGTGGGCGCAAAGGGGATAGCGCCGCACTTGGCTACGGCACTGGGTGAATCGCGAGGCGGTCGCGCGAGATCGGCATCCGGATGGCGCTCGGCGCCCGGAGTCAGCAGGTGGTCTGGAGCATTGCACGAGGGGTGGCGGGGCTGATCGGCGTGGCTACGAGCATCGGTCTCGTCCTCACACGTTCCCACCATCGCGCTCGCGTTATGGCCCTGCGCCACGAGTGATGCTACGCTACCCGACGTGGTGAACGACATCAGGTTTGCCCTGAGGCGGCTCGGGAGCCACACCGCTCTTCACTGTCTTCGCGATCCTCTCGCTCGCGATCGGCGTCGCGATCACGACGGCGGTGTATTCCATCGTCCGACTCGGTCCTTCTGCGCGGCCTCGGCGTCCGAGAGCCCGGTCGGGTCGCCATCGTCGCAACGCCCGACAGCGGACGGCTGCTCGCAGGCACGGTGTCGGCGCCGGACTTCCACGATCTGCGAGCGGCGCAGACATCGTTCTCCCAAATGGCCGCGTCGGCGACGCTCATTCAGCGCGTCGCTCTGCCTTCCGCGACACAGATGCTGATGGGCGAGGCCGTCAGCGGCTCGTAGCTTCGCGACGCTCGGCGTGAGCGCCGCGCGCGGACGCGCGATTCAGCCGGCCGACGATGACGGCGCCGAGCGCGTGGTGATGCTGGGCGACGCACTCTGGCGGCGAACCTTCGCGTCCGATCCCCGCGTCGTCGGCACTGTCGTGACGATCTCCAGCCAGCGATACGAGGTGATCGGCGTCGCGCCGCCCACGTTCACAGGTCCGCGCGGATGGCTTGCCAGCACGCAGTTCTGGATTCCGCTCGGCACCCAATCAGACGGGGCCGCGAGAGCCGGCGGCTCACGGTCTTCAGCCGCCTGGCTTCAAGCAGTGACGATCGCCGCGGCGTCGTCCGGAGGTGCGGACGATCGCCGCGCGCCTCGACCAGTCGTTTCCACCGCGGTGCCCCGGGAAGAGCCCCACCGCGCACGGATCGGCCATGGCGGGCAAAGACGATGGCCGAGATCGCCCGGACGAGGACACGGCCGTGCGCCGGTTCGGGATGACGCTCGTCGCGCTCGTCGGGCTGGTGCTGGTGGTCGCCTGCACGAACCTCGGCAACCTCGTGCTCGCTCGAGGGACGACACGGCTGCGCGAGATCGCGGTGCGCCGCGCGCTCGGCGGCGCGTCGGGGTGGCGGCTGGTGCGGGAGCAGTGCCTCGAGGCGTGATTCTCTCGCGGCGGGCGGGGCGATCGCGTCCTACGTCGTGTTCGAGCTGCTGCGCGCCGCGATAGACACCGAAATCAGCCTCGCGATGCCGTTCGGCGGACGGACGACGCTGTCGTTTCATCCGGTGCTGAACGTGACGGCGTTGGGCGTCGCCGTGTCGATCACTCCTCGTGGCGCTGGTCGTCTTCGGCCTCGAGCCGGCGATCCAGCTGACGCGCACGATCGACGTGCGCGGCGCGCTCGCCGCCGGATCGACCCCCGGGCCGCCGCGCCGCCCGGCGCCAGCACGCCCTGCTGCGGTGGCAGGTCGCGATCGCGGCAGGGTTCTTCATCATCGCGACGATGTTCGTGAAGTACTCGATCGCGGAAGCGCGGCACGACTCCGGCGTCGATCTGGATCGGATCCGGGGTCGCGGTCCTCAATCTCGACGGGCCTGAGTGGAGCGAGGGCGCGCGCGCGGCGGACGCTCGATCGTCTGCTCGGCGAGTGCGCGGCCATCCCTCGATCGAATCGGCGTCGCTCGCGGGCGGACTGCCCTTCGGCGTGTCGAGCGCGCTGCGTCTCTCGATGGCGCCGGCGGAACAGGCCGGCGCGGCGGACACGCCGCCGCGCATGGTCACCGCGGTCGCTGCGACGCCGTCGATCTTCCGGACGCTCGGAGTCGAGATCCTTCGCGGACGCGGCTTCGACGATCGCGATGGGCCGGGCGCGCCGCGCGTCCTCATCGTCAGCGAGTTCACCGCGCGGCAGATGTTTGGAACCGCCGACGCCGTCGGACGGCGAGTCGCGCTCGCCGGCCAGCCGGCCGCGCGCGCGACGGCCACCATCGTCGGCATCGCGGCCAACACGGACGTGGGCAGCCTCTTCGCGGATCCGCGGCCGCTCGCCTACGCGCCGTTCGAGCAGTGCACTATCAGCCGCTCGTCACGGTCGTCACGCGCGCATCGGATCGGTGCCGACCGCCGTGGGCGCGATGCGCGAGGCGATCCGGCGCGCGGATCCGGACGTCGCGATCGACAGGATCGGGACGGGACGCACGGTGCTCGCCGGACCGTTCCAGGTCATGCGCGGGTTCGGCCTCACGGCGATCGGCCTCGGCGCGATCACGCTCCTTCTCGCGATGGCGGGCCTCTACGGCATCCAGTCGAACGTCATCGCCAATCGCACGCGCGAGATCGGCGTGCGGATGTCGTTCAGCGCCACCTCCAGCCAGATCAAGCGCATGGTGCTGCTGGACGGGTATCGTCCCGTGCTCGACGGGGCTCCTGTTCGGTTTGTCGATCGGCCTCGTCGGCCGGGCGATCGCGCGCGCGTACTCGAGCTCGACGTCGCCATCGTCGATCCTGGATCCTGGTCGTGACGCCAATTCCGTTAGTCGGCGCCGCGTTTTTCGCCTGCTACCTGCCCGCCCGCCGCGCCGCGGCGGTCGATCCCAATGTGGCGCTCCGGTGCGAGTGAGGCGATTGGTAGATTTCTGCCCCCGTCCTGCAAAAACTTACAGCGAGCCTGTCGGCGCAGACGGTGATCGGATCAAGCTTTCGAAGAAAAGTACGCCGAAGCCGGACGTGCGGCTCGAAAGGAAGCCGCGTCGGAAGTCCGCCCTGATGGTTCGGCTCACGCGGCCGAACGGACCTCCCAATCCGTAGTCTGTTCAGCGTCGACATGCAGGAACCGGCTGGCTGGGAGTGTTGCGTGCTAGAGTCGGACCGTTGGAGGGGCCATCACGATGAATGCCACCCGCCGCGAATTTCTTCACGACGCCGCCCTCGCCGGGATGACGGCCATGGTGGCCAGCCGCTTTGGCTCGCTGGCTGCTGCGCAGGCCGGCGGCGCGCCCTGGCAGTCGCGCATTGGACTCGAGCTCTATACCGTTCGCGACCTGATGGCCGCCGACTACGTGGGCGTCCTCGAGAAGGTTGCCGCCATCGGCTACAAGGAGATTGAGCCCGCGGGTGGCTACAACAATCTCTCGCCGAAGGACTTTCGCGCACTGCTCGATCGGCTTGGCCTCTCGATGCCAAGCACGCACTCGGGCGCCAGTGGCACCGGCCTGGAGCTCGAGAAGCAGCTCGAGGGGTTCCAGACGATGGGCATCAAATATACAGAGATCCGCGCCGGCGGGCGTCAAGGCGGCGCTGGGGCGGGGCTGGCGCTGGCGCCGGTGCCGGGCGCGGACAGTTGGCGCCGGGCGCCTACTATGACGCCGGAACGGGCATCACCCATAATTCGTTCACCGAAGCCGAAGCGTTCGGACCCTACCAGCCGGCCGCGTGACGCTCGAGTCGGTGAAACAGCGCGCCGCGACACTCAATGCGAACGGCCGCATCGCGCAGAAGTTCGGCATGAAGATGCTCGTTCACAACCACACCGGCGAGTTCGAGAAGCTTACCGACAGTCCACGGACGACTTACGAGGTGTTGCTCGAGGAGACGGATCCGGCGCTCGTCACGATGCAAATCGACATCGGCTGGGTGACGTCGCCGGCTTGGATCCAGTTGAATGGTTCAAGAAATACCCGGGACGATTCGAGCTCTGGCACATCAAAGATGTGTTCGGTCTGAAGAAAGTCAATCCGACCCTCGGTCCCAACGCGCGAGTCAGCAGCATGACGTTCGTGCCCGTCGGCGCCGGCGATATCGACTTCAAGAAAGTGTTTGCGAACGCCGCGCTGGCGGGGCTGAAGCATTTCGTGATCGAGCAGGACAATGCCGCGAGCTGGGGCGACTCCCTCGCCGCCGCCCGCGTGTCGTATCAGAACATGAGGACGGTCCTCTCGTAGCAAGGGCACCCTCAGCGTGGAAGGAACGTCCAGCGTCAGCTTCCAGCTCTCCCTGGCGGCGGTCGTCGCCAGTGGCGGAGGTTGTCGTCGGCGGCGCGTCTCTCGCTCAGTCAACAATAAAAGCAGGCGTCGAGCGCACGAGGAATATGTGCCCTTGTCTCTCGTCGACGCGTACGTGCGAGCCGCGACGCAGGCCGGTGATCAGGTGCGCCGGATCTTGATTCCGGGCGCCGGGCATTTCGAGATCGCCAGTCCGCTGTCGTTTGCCTGGCCGCAGGTCGGGGCGGCCATCGGGTCACTCCTCGACGGGAAGCTGCCGTCATGGCGAGGTCTTCGGGCTCAGCGAAAAAACAAGGCTCAGGATCATGGCGGTCATCGTTCCAACGATGATGAGCGAGCCGAGGATCGGGTGCCGCGGCCTCCGGGAGCTGCGCGAGCGCCGCTGGAACCGCGTTCTGGACGCCAAGGCCGAGCTTCCGCACGCGACGGCAAGAAATGAGCGATCAGTCCGGCCGGAAAAGCTTCCTCTTGCGCCACGATCCGCACGCCCGCCATCGCCACGAGTCCAAAGGACCGACGGTCGCGCCGCCCAGCGTCGCCGGCGGCGGACTCACGGCCACGAGTGCGCCGAGAGTCGGCGACGGCAGCCGAGCGCCATCAGGATCACGGCCGTGGCGTAGCCGACCACGCGGCTCGCGACACCCGTGAGCTGGATCACACCGTTGTTCTGCGCGAGGTGGTGTTCGGAAGCCGAATTGAAGCCACCGCGGCGATGGATCGCAGAGTTCAATCCGTCGGCGAGGACGCCTGCCGCGCACGCGCTGCATGTAGATCGGTCCCGACACCGGTTCACCCCGACGACCTGCGAGGTGTCGCGGTGATGGCCGCCGACCGACTCGAGCGTCGTAATCAGGTAGCTGAACGCGAGTGGCGCGAGGAACCGGAGGAGTCGAACGAAAGCCCGTAGGTGGCAATGGGGTCGGGAAGAGTGAGCTCAACCGGCTTCGCGCAGCGGCGGAAAACTGGCGACGTGCCTGGCGAGCCCGGGCGACCACGGTAGCCCGCGCCGGGAAACCGAGACGCGGACGGCGCCGTAATCCTCCCGGCGCCGCGCCGAATCGACGTGAAGAGGCGATGATCACGACGACTCACCAGAACGCCCGAGGCCGAGGTTACGCACGCTCCCGAAGTCCTGCGCACCGACGCCCCGGCGAAATTATCATGCCAATCGATCACGAGAAACCGATCATCATGACGGACATGCGGTCACGACCGGCGGAACAGACGCCACACCAACCGAGAACGAACCAGAGACGATCTCCACCGGCGCGGCGAGATGCTCACTCAAGCATCAACAGGATACCGCCGGCGGCACCGGCGGTAGCTGAGCCGACAAGAACGACGTGCCCTGCACCGAGAGGAGCCCGGTCCCAACGGGCCCGACGCGCATCACTACCATGATAATGGTCGAGATGCCAGAGGCGAAAGAGCGCCGCGCTCACGAAGAACGACGCGTTTCGTCCGGGGCAGGCCGAGCCCTGCCGCGACGATGAAGGCAGGGTGATGATGCCGACGAACATGGCAGAAGTGTGCTGGAACGCGATGAAGAACGTCTCGAGAACCGGAGGACGCGATTCCAGCGCATAGACGATGCCAAAGCGCGGTCGTGGCGAGGGACACGCGCCATTCTAGCTTTGTCCACTCGGTCCGGTTCACCGTGCTGCCAGATGAACCCCTTCCGGATCAGCCAGGCGCAGCATCAGTCCCCATCCGAAGAAGTTGTTCGCGATTGCCACCGCGACCTCATTGTCGCCCGCTTCCAGAGGCAACGTGATGGCGCCATTCTCCAGCGAACATCGCCCGTCGGGAAATTTTCTCGCTCCTTCCTGGTCAAAGAGATTTTTGTCGGCATACACCGGTTTCCCGTTCACGAATACCCCACATACGAGGAACGGCTTCAGAAATGCGCACCTGATGGCCGTCTGCACGACGTAGGCGCGCTGCGTGAACGTCGCGCCCAGGTAGGGCCGAACTCGAACGTCTCCACTTTCCACCACCACCAGGCGGATGCCGTCGGGCGCCGTGAGGATGGTCTTCACGTCCCGGATCCGGACGGTAGCACTCTTCAGCGCAGGGTGCCTGAACGCCCCCAGTCATCGCACCCAATGGCGAGGCCAGAGCCCCGCGCCGGCGGCAACGCCCCCGACAGGATCCTCCGCGCATCGCGCCGCTCCGCCGTCCCCTCCGGGCGCCAAGGGTAACCGAAGAACGGGGACGAAGGGACGAGGGTTCAGAACTTCTTGACTACACTGTGTCGTCAACTGCTAGCGTGACTACAGCTGTCGTCATCTGAAGGAGCGGGCATGGCCCAATCGACCATCGGTGAACAGGAGCTGGACCTGCTGCGATATCGCGGACTGCGGCGGGCGACGGTCGGTGGCGAGTGGCCGCGGCCTACGGTGAGGGCCGAGGCCTCGCCCGGTCCACGGTGCTGACGATGATGGAACGGCTGCGGAAGAAGGCCACCTGAACCGCAGGCTGGCTGGCGGCGTCTATCGCGTATACGGCGCGCGCGTCCTCCGGACGAATTGACCCAGGGCGCCATCCACCGCTTCGTCGAGCGGAATCTGGGCGATCGGTGGCGCCGTTTGTCGCGTATCTCACGGAATCGGCCGCGCTTCCGACGAGGAATTGAAGGAGCTGCAGGACCTCGTCGCGCGACTGCAGCCGTCACGAAAAAGGAGTCGCGATGACTGCCCTCTTCGACCGGCTGGTCCAGGCGTCGCTCGAGGGCAGCCTCGCTCATCGCCGGTGTCTGGCTGGTGCCGCCTGGCGCCGGCGTTGCCCGCGTCGTTTCGCGTCGTCGCTGTGGTGGCTGGCGGCGTTGAAGCTGCTCGTGGTGCTCGCCGGGATCGATCCCATTTCGCTGCCGATTCTTCCGCGCTGCTGCCTGCTGCTCGATGTCCAGTCGCAGCTGGTCGACGGATGGCCGCTGAGCTTGCAGCTCGGCCCCTACGAAGACAGCTGGCATACGGCGCACCTTATCCATGGCCCGAGCTCGCGTAGGCCCGAGCTTCAGCTCGGGCATCACGGGAACGCCGACTGCGCATCAGCCGGCCACGCGGCCCACCGCCGTCGGCGCGCTGTTTCTGGTGACGCTTCGTCAGCGCCACAGGACGCGCCGGCTGATCGCATCGGCTGGACCGGCGGTAGCCGCAGCTGCCCGACGTGCGTCGACGCGCTGGCCGAACAGGTCGGCCTGGTCGCGCCTCCCGACACGCTCCGCGCCGATCGCGCGAGTCGCCCATGGTCGCCGGCCTGTTCGCACCGTCAGTCCTGCTGCCCGTGCGCGCGCTTCGATGCCCTGCCGGATGCACAGCAGCGCAGCGGCAGATCTGCCACGAGCTGGTGCACCTCAGGCGCGGCGACTTGTGGCTCAGGCTGCGTGCCGGCGCTGGCCGAGCGCCTCTCTTCTCTTCCACCCGCTGGCGCACGTCGCCGCGCGCGAGCGATTCGCTTGCGCGCGAGGCGGCCCCGCGACGCGGCCGTGCTGCGGCGCGATGGACGCCACGCCGCAGGACTACGGCCGCCTGCTCCTCGCGCTCGGCGTCTCGCCACTGCAGCGCGCGGCTTCGCGGCATCCAGCACATCGCGCCTCGTTCTCAGAGCCTGAAACGGAGAATCGGCATGCGTGAATCACACGACGCCCAGCGCCCGCGCACGGTATGCGGCTGGCTGCTCGCGGCGGCCGCGGCGGTCGCGATCGTTCCCATGCAGGTCGTCGCACGCACGGCGCCGGCCACCGACGCATGCGATGGACAGACGTTCCAGTGCCTGCGCAGCAGAGTCCCGCTCCGGCAGAGCCCTGCTCAGCAGAGTCCTGCTCCAGAGTCAGGCGTCATTGCAGAAAGTCGCGCAGAACGTGCGCGCGTTGACCGCCGATTCAGTCCAGGGCCGAGACGCGAACTTCGCGCAGCTCACCCTGAGTTCGTGCTCGTCCCCGGCGAGAACCACACGGTGATGAACGGATCGGCCGATGACCGGCAAGATCGCGAAGATTCGTCGGGCCGGGCGACCACGCGCTGTGGTTCAGCTACCAAGGCAAGGAATACCTGACGACGGATCCGGCCGTGCTCGCGGAAGCCGAAGCGATCTACCGTCCCGTCATCGCGGATCGGCGAGCAGCAGGGCGAGATCGGGCGCGAAGCAGGGGGGCGATCGGCGCGCAGCAGGGCCAGGTCGGCGCTGACCAGGGCGCGATTGGCGCGAAGCAGGGGGCGTGATCGGCGCCCAGCAGGGCGCCATCGGCGCAAGCAGGGGGCGATCGGCGCAAAGTGGCCCACAACCTGTCGGAGGCCGAGCGAAAGCAGCTCGGACGCCGAGATGGCGAAGCTCGACGAGCAGGATGCACGGAGCTCGACGAGCAGATGAAAGAGCCGACAAGGAAATGGAGAAGGCCGGCCAGCCGATGGCCGAGCTCGACGCGAAGATAGAAGGAGCTCGACGTCCAGATGCAGGCGCTCGACAAGCAGATGGACAGCCGCCAGCGCGAAGGCCGACGCGCGCAGATGGACGCGCTGATCGAGCGGCTCGTGAAGAGCGGACGCGCAGCAGTGCGGTAAGAAGCGCTGACATGTGGGGCCGAACTTAGTTCGGCCAATTTCAGTTCGGCCATCGCCGATGCCCAGCAAAGCTGGGCCCTACGTACGCTCTTGTAGTCTGGCAACTCGTCAGTCCGTCCTACACTTGGCCGTCAGACGCAATGAGTCGGGCCGAGACACTGACAGAAGGCCGCGCGGGCTAGTCTGCGGCGCGCGTGGAATACGGCATACACACAGCTGGCGGCCGCTGACGCCGAGGCGCCCTCGATGGGGACGACCTCGAGCATCTCGGGATGGCCGCACACCTCAGCGGTCGAGACGAAGCCAGCGAGGGACGCCCTCGCGCGCGCCCATCAGACCTTCCTCACTCAGGGCGACACGCTGCGCGCCGCCCGGTGCGCGATCTGGCTGATCTTCCCGAACTGCACGGACGCGGCGTAGATGGCTCGTTCCTTCCGGTTGGGCAGCGCGTGCCGAACGCCTCCCTGGCCGGGCGGCCCGACTGCGTGGAGCGCGGCTACCTGCTTCGTGCCCTCCGCGATCAAGGCCGTCATGCGGAAGCAGACTTCGAGAAGGCTCGCGACGATCTTCGCGCAGGCTGTCGTCATCGGCGAGCGTTTCGGCGACCGGGACCTCGTCAACCTGGCCCAGCAGGGTCGTGCCCGCGCGATGGTGCGGCTCGGCGCGGTGGACGAGGGCGCGCGCGCTGATGGACGAGGTGATGGTCGCCGTCACCTCGGGCGAGCTCTCGCCCATCATCGTCGGCACCATCTACTGCAGCGTCGTCGAGGCCTGCTTCGAGTTGTTCGACATGCGCCGCGTGCAGGGAATGGACCGAAGCGCTCGGCCACTGGTGCGAGTCCCAGCCCGACCTGGTTGCGTATCGCGGGGAGTGTCTCGTTCGGCGCGCCGAGATCAAGCTGCTGCGCGGCCTCTGGCCGGATGCGGAGGACGAGGCCAGGCACGCCTGCGATCAACTCACACAGCCGACGCGCCGCGGACCGGCGGGGCCGCCTGCCACTACCAGCTCGCGGAGGTCCATCGACTGCGCGGGGAGTTCGCCAAAGCGGAGGCGTATGCCGCCCGGCAAGCGACGCGGGCCGCTCGCCACATCAGGCATGGCCCTGCTGCGGCTCGCGCAGGGTCGTGGTGACGGACGCAACGGCGCTATCTGCAGGGTCCTCGACGAGGCACGCGATCGCCGTGCCCGGTCCAACTCCTCGGACCAGCCGTGGAAATCCTGCTCGCGAGGCGGTCTCGAGGCCGAGCGCGATCGCGCCACCGAGGAGCTGCAAACGATCGCGTCGGTCCTGCGGACGCCGTAAATCCGTGCCATCGCCGCGAGGGCGATGGGCGCCGTGCTGATGGCTGAGGGCGATTCGAAGGGGGCGCTCGCGGAGCTGCGCAGCGCCTGCGAGCATCTTCCACGAGATCCAGGCGCGCATACGAGGCGGCGCGCGTCAGCGTGCTCCTCGGGCTGGCGTGCCGCCAGATGGGCGACGCCGACAGCGGCCGCCTCGAGCTCGAAGCGGCTCGCCGCGTGTTCCGCCAGCTCGGTGCGTCGCCAGACCTGGCCGCTGTCGACGGACTGCTGGCCGCGCCTGTTCCCCATCGGAGCGACAGCCTGACGTCGCGCGAGATCGAAGTGTTGCGGCTCGTGGCCAGCGGGCGAACCAACCGGGCCATCGCCGGCGAACTGGCGCATCAGCGAGAAGACCGTCGCCCGGCACCTGAGCAACATCTTCACCAAGCTCGACCTGCCAAGCACGGCGCCGCCGCTACGGCATGCGTTCCAGCATCGGATCGTCTGAAGGCGGGCTCAGGCTCCGGGAATGGGTAGAAATACCCATGCGTGAGCTCGTGCGTCTGCGACGTTCCGGCCGATGCAGCTGCCAATGGCGATCGTCTCTACGATGGTTCTCACACGCCCCTTCACGGAGGACGAGTCGTGAACGGCCAGCGCGATCTGGAACGCATTCACACGGTCATCATCGGCGGCGGTCAGTCAGGGCTTTCGGTGGGCTATCACCTGGCGCGGCGTGGGCTGCCCTTCGCTGATCCTCGACGCCAACGCCCGCGTCGGGGACTCCTGGCGTCACCGCTGGGATTCGCTGCTGGCTCTTCACGCCGCGCCCGCGGTTCAACGGCCTCGACGGCTGGCCGTTCCCTGCGGCGCCCGACGTGTTTCCGACGAAGGATGAAATGGCGGACTACCTCGAGTCGTACGCCGCGCGGTTCTCGCTGCCAGTCAGAGCTCGCACTCGTGTCACGAAGCTGTCGAAGCGCGACGGCACGTTCATCGTGGACACCGACAGCGGCTCGATCGCCGCCGATCAGCGTCGTCGTCGCGATGGCGACTTATCAGGCGCCGAAGGTCCCGGCCTTCGCACGAGACCTCGACCCGGCGATCGTCCAGGTCCACTCGCGCGGAGTGCGCGAATCCCGGCCAGTTGCGCGAGGAGGCGTGCTCCGTGGTCGGCGCCGGCAATTCAGGAGCGGAAATCGCCATCGAGGTCGCACGGACACATCCGGACGTGGATGTCCGGCCGCGACGCTGGGCGAGGTTCCGCTTCCGCATCAGCAGCTGGGTCGGCCGGCATCTGCTCGCGCCGTTCGTCCTCGAGTGGTGTTCCATCGCATCCTGACCGTGACGAACACGCCCCTGGGCCGGAAGGCCGGTCCGGCCGGGCGTCCTGTCGCGCGGCGGTCCGCTCATTCGGAACCAGGCGGAGCAATCTCAGGACGGCGGGTAGTCGAGCGCGTGGGCCCAGTGGCCGGCGCGCGAAGGACGGCTCAGCCTGTCCTCGCGGACGGCCGCGTGATGAACGATGTCGCCAACGTGATCTGGTGCACCGGGTATCACGCCGGCCTCGACTGGATCGATCTGCCGGTGCTCGACGAGCACGGCGAGCCGCGGCACGAGCGCGGGCTGGTCCCAGCGGCGAGCCGGGCCTCTACTTCGTCGGGCTGCAGTTCCTGTACGCGCTTTCGTCCACGATGATTCACGGCGTCGGCAGGGATGCCAGCCGCGTGGTCGACGCGATTGTCAGACGGACGGCCGAGTCGGTCAGGACTGCAGACTGGCTACGGGCTTTCAGGCTTGGCGCGCCTGATGCCCTTTCGCCCGGAACCGGGCGGAAGGGCATCACGTTGAGCTACTGCTTGTCGTACACGCCGGTGTTGGTGACCTTCAGACCCTTTTCGTCCTTGGCATCCGTAGTCACGGTGCGGGTCTTGCCATCGGCCGAGACGACAATCGCGGCCGCCTGAGCGTGGCCTTGCCGGCCTTCTGAGACCGCGAACGCCAGCGTGTTGGCGTCGACTCGCGTGTAGGACCGCATGTCCGATGTCGGATCGCCAGTGACCGCGTACTCTTTGCCGTCGAACTTCCCTGTCCACTCCGTGTGAAGCCGCCTGCCGTCGGCAGCGTACTGTCGATGCTGACCTTGACGCTGTCACCGCGGCCTCGTAGACGACGGTGTCGTTCTTGCCGATCCCGGCCGGGATCTTCGATTTGGTCTCGTTCAGCTTCCACGTGCCCATGTTCGGGTCGGAGGCGAAAGTTGCGGCGACTGCAACAAGGCACAGCGCCAGCGTCAATCCGATCGTTCGTAGTCTCATGTCTGCTCCTAGGGTGAAGTGCAAGAATCGAGGGGACGATCGAGTAGAGTACTCTCGTCGATGGGCTGCCGCTCAGTGCGGGCCGAACCCCTCGGCATAGGCACGACGGAATCCGTCGCGCATTCCTGCCTGGTAGTCGCTGCGTGAACCGGCCTGGGTCGTGCAGCCGGAATCCGCCTGCTCCAGCTCGCGCTGCCCTTCGAGGTCCCACGCGTTGCGTCGCGTCTTGTCCTCGCGGCCGGCCTGCCGGCCCTCGGACGTGCCCCGGTCAAAGCCGGCGCGATACGCCGCCGATTGCTGGGCCACTCGACGCGGCAGTCCGATCCGCAAACTCGCGCGCGCGTGACCACGCCATCGCCGTTGCGGTCGCGATTGGCGAAGCTGCCCTGGGACCATTGCCACTCGTCGCGCGACAATCGACCATCGCGGTTGACGTCCAGAGTCGCGAAAGTATCGGGCGCCTGCGGTGACTGGCTACCAATGATCTCCGCGCGCGTGAGCACGCCGTCGCCGTTTCTGTCCAGCCAGGCAAACGCCTCACGGCCGCCGTGCCACTCGGCCCAGGTTACGTGCCCGTCACCGTTCGCGTCGAGGTCCTCGAACCGATCATCACGGTCGTCGTCTGTCGTGCCCAGGAACTCGCGCAAGCTGACGAAACTGTCACGGTTGGCGTCCATGCGCGTGAATGTCTCTGAATCGTAGCACCACTCCTGGCGCGAGAGCCGGCCATCGCGATTGCGATCGAGACCGCGAAACCCCGACTCGGTCCAGTCACTGAACCGATAGGTGTCCGGGCCTGTGTAGTCGTCCTGCCCGGAGGGTCGGCCGGGCCGATGCGCGCCCGGCCGCAGTTCCTCGCCGGAGAGCACGCCGTCACCATTCCAGTCGTGGACACGGAACGACTGGATCGCTCCCGTGCCACTCGTCGCGCGTGATGACGCCGTCGTGGTTGCGATCCATGGAGGCATACCTGGTCGCGTCGCCGGGGCCTCGATGCCCGTTGTCTTGCGGCATCGGGCTGGCGATCGTGAGCGCAAGCGTCAGCGTCGTGAACGGAACCAGCGACAGCACTGACATGGGGACTATCACGCCACGCGACGGAGGGCGTGATACGCGACCAGCACGAGCACGGCGCCGACCACCGCCACGAACAGGCTGTAGATGTTGAGGCCCGTCACGCCAGCAGAGCCCATCATGTTGAACAGGTAACCGCCCACCACCGCCCCGACGATTCCCAGGACGATGTCGAGCACGATCCCCTCGCCGGTCTTGTTGACAAGCTTGCTGCCAATGAACCCGGCGAGAAGTCCCAGAACGATCCAAGCAAGAATCGACATATTGATTTCCTTTGGCTGGCGATGAGGTTATCTCGTCCTGGCCGGATGCGCTGTGCGCTTTGGACAGGGCTGTGGGCTCCGCTTCAGCGTCGCGATCGACTCTTGTGAGAGACGTCAGGGACGTCCTCGCCCAGCGCGGTCGCGAGGTCAGTCTGATGCTCCTGCTCCTGACGCAGGATTTCCCGGATGTCCTCAGCGATGGCGTATTCCTCGAGCGCTTCGCACTGGCGCACGCGCTCGCGGTAATTGCGAATCGTGGCGTTCTCGTTTTCGAGGTCCGCACGCAGCATCTCGCGAGGCTTGTCGGATTGCTTGACCGGCAGCGCCGTCGCCGCTGGAGTGCCGCCCAGGTAATCGATGTGCTTGGCGATCGTGAGGGCGTGCTGCAGCTCTTCCTGCGCGTGCGTCTCGAGTTCCTTGGCAATAGCCATACTCGGCGCCCTTCAGCACCTGCGAGTAGACCACGTACGCGATGATGGCCTGGTGCATCACGCGAGAGATCCGCGTTGAGCGCCGCAATCAATTGCGGCCGCGTGATGGCTGATGTCGTCATGGTGAAGTTCCTTGCTAGCCGGACCTGGGCTGACCGTAGACGGCACCCGAGTGGCGGCGATTGAGTTCGTCGGTGAACCCGGAACGACGTCGCCCACGAACTCCATCACTTTGCCGGCCGCCATGCCGAGCAGGACCTCCGAAACGATCTCCCAGGTGTCCTGGACGTGGCGGCGAGTCCTGCTGACGGGCGCAGAGGCCCGATCGCTCGTCGTTGGCCCGGCGTCGTCAGGCGAGATCACTCGGCGTCGTGCCATGCGCGCTCAGCGCCAGGCCCCGCCAAGGGCCAGGCCCAACAGCAGGGTCGGGTGCCGGCGATAGTACGTGCGCCAATCACCCAACTGTTGCGCCTTCACCTCGAGCTCGCCTCAGGTTGCGGCCGAGTTGACGCCGTTCGGCGATGATCTCCTGCTCTATCTGGTCGGTGCTTTCGCCCACGGGATATTCTCCTCGAGCGCCGCCAGGGTCCTGGTCGGCGTCATTGTGATCTGCCGCATTCGCTTCATACCGGCCGCACATGAAAGCCGCTCCAACAACGCCCGCGACGGCGGCGACGATCAACGCGGCGCTCCAGAGGGCGACGATGGTTGCCAGCAGCGAGATCGCGGCAATCAAGGCACACCCCAGCGCCAGGACGGCGATCGCGCCGCCGACCAGCACGAGAGCAGCGCTCTGCCCGGCCTTGCCTGCCTCCTGGCGCACTTCAGCGCTCGCCAGGCGGATCTCGGACCGCACGATCTGCTCGACGTTCCCGACGATTTCCTTCAGGACCGTCCCAATCGACCGGCCGTTGTCGTCAGCCATGCCGCGCCCTCAATCCCGCTGCAACAGCCGGCCGGCCATGAAGCCTACGACGGCGGCTCCAACGAGAGCCTGGGTCGGATGCGCCTTCACGTAGCTTTTCAGGTCCGTCACCACGTCGCGCATGGTGTTGTCGCGCACGTAGTCGGCGGTGGCGCTCAAGGTGTCGGCGGTCTGATGGGCGAACTTGCCCACCGTGACCGGCAGCCTGTCGGCGTTCGCGTGGAGTGCGGTTGCGGCGCTGTCGATCCCGCTGGCTGCGGTGCTACGTGAGGCATCCAACGCGCCGACGGCAGTGCGGCCGAACTCTGACGCCTTCTTTCCCAGTTCCGCGGCCTCTTCCTGCGCGTGCGCGCGCAGCCTCACGCATGCTCGAGGTGGCGTCGCTGATCGTCATCCGAGGGAGATCCGAAAGGTTTGTTAGTCAAGGCGTGGCTTCCCTTCTATGTTGGAATCGAAATGCGAGAGTGCTCGTCATGTCGTCGTCTGCAAGTGCAAGACGCGCTCCACAGGACATTTCAAGCGCGTTCACGAGTTACGGGATCCGCGCAGCGGGACAAAATTGGGGCGGGATGTAATTGTGGCCGGACACGTTGAGGCGAAGCGTGCCGCTGATGTCGCTCGGGAATCGCGACCGCGTGATCGGCCGGCGAGCTTGACAGAAGTTGTGCTAATTAATTAGTATAATAGTTGAAGTGGCGCTGCTCTCCGTCGACCCACGCGACCCCACGCCCATCTACGCGCAGCTCGAACGCGGGCTCCGCGCCGGCGATTGCCACCAGCCGCGTCCGGCCGGGCGACCAGCTGCCGACGGTCCGCCAGCTCGCCGTCGATCTCCGGATCAACGCCAACACCGTCGCCCGCGTCTACGCCGAGCTGGAGCGTGCCGGCGTCATCGGAGACCAGGCGCGGCGTCGGATCGTTTGTCACTGCCGGCGCCACGCGGGCGCATCCACCGCGCGAGCACGATCGCCGCCTGCGGGCCTTCGTCACCCGCATGCTGGCCGACGCCGATGCGGCCGGCTTCACGCTCGACGATGTGGTCGGCGCCCTGAGCGCGCAACGCCCCGAGCCTCGCGACGGGCGAAAAGGAGAAACCGTAATGTCCCCTCTCATCACCGGTGGCCGCTCGGAGGCCGTCGCCGTAGGCCGGCTGAACGTGATCGCGGCCCTGATCCTGCTCGGCTCCGATCGCCCTGGGGCTTGTCGGCACGGTCGCCGCCGGGAACCCGATTCCGGTGATCGTGATGACCGTGGTCGGCGTGATCCTGATGCAGGCGGCCCGCGTCGCGAAGCAGTGGGAACGCGCCGTCGTCCTGCGGCTCGGACGGTTCATCGGGCTCCGCGGGCCAGGGCTGTTCTGGATCGTGCCGTTCATCGACCGCGTGTCGTCGTGGATCGACCAGCGCACCATCACCACCAGCTTCGCGGCCGAGCAGACGCTCACCGTCCGACACGGTGCCGGTGAACGTGGACGCGGTGCTCTTCTGGATGGTGCACGACGCGCAGAAGGCGGCGCTCGAAGTGCAGGACTACGCGCAGGCGGTGAGCTGGGCGGCCCAGACGGCGCTGCGCGACATCATCGGCCGCACGGCACTCGCCGACCTGCTCCGGGGCCGCGAGCAGATCGAGGCCGAGTTGCAGCACCTGATCGACCAGCGCAGCAATCCGTGGGGCGTCACGGTGTCCTCGGTCGAGATGCGCGACGTCGTCATCCCCGTGCGCGCTGCAGGACGCGATGTCGCGCGAGGCGCAGGCGTCGCGCGAGAAGGCAGGCGCGCGTGATCCTGGGCCAGGCCGAGATGGAGATCGCGCACTCGTTCCAGGAAGCCGCCAAGTCGTACCACAACAACCCGACCGCGCTCCACCTGCGCGCCATGAACATGCTCTACGAAGGGCTTGAAGGAGAAGGGCGCCTTGATGCTCATCCCCAGCAGCGCCGTGGAGTCGATGGGCATGGGCGGCATGCTCGGCGCGGCCGCGCTCAACCAGGAGCGGCTGGTCGGCGGCGATGAGAAGGACGGGGAGAAAGTGGAGTGACGTTGGGTGACGTTGCGAGGGTTGCGAGACGTTGGGACGGGTTGAGTGGGGACGTCATGAGCACCATCGCGCCCGGATCGGATGAACCTTCGTCTGCTGTTTCTGATCGCCGTGCTTGGCTTGGTCCTTTCAGTCGTGGGCTGGGTCAGTGCACTTCAATCTAGTTCGGCGCCCGGCGGAATTTGGCTTTCATCGTGCGTGCTGGCCGAACTAAAGTTCGGCCCTACGCAGGTCGCCGCATGTCCGTCCTGACCAGGCCTGTTTCAGCCGCCGAGCGCGTCAGCTGGATCGACGCGCTCCGCGGCTTCGCGCTCTCGGCATCATCGTCGCCAACCTCGAATCGTCGATGCTGCGGTTCCTGCTCCCGGGCAACGGGCACGACCTCGGGCCGCTCGCCTCGCTCAACGTGCCGTTCGAGTTCTTCGAGAGTGCACTCATTCAGGGCAAGTTCTACTCGATCTTCTCCTTCCTCTTCGGCCTCGGCTTCTCGATCCAGATGATGCGCGCGGCGGAACGGGGCGGCGAGTTCGGCGCCTTCTTCCGCCGGCGGCTGGCGGCGCTGCTGCTCATCGGCGTCGTGCACGCGTTCATCTGGCTCGGCGACATCCTGACGCTCTACGCGCTCTGCGGGTTCGTGCTCCTCCCCTTCCGCACGCGCAGCGATCGCATCGATCCTGTGGTGGGCCTTCGGATTCCTGGTGGCGCCCGTCGCCGTCTACGCGGTCCCTGCGCTCGTCAACGGGCACGCCGCGACGAACGAAGGGCCGCTGCCGTTCGACCTGGCGGAGATCGCCCGCCGGGATGACGCGCGGCACGGTGTTCGAGCACTCGCGACCAACGCCTTCGCGCTGCTGTTCCGCTGGCACGACCTCATCATCTCCTTGCGGCCCGCAAAAGTGATGGGCATGTTCCTGCTCGGGCTCTGGACCGGGCGCCGGATGCCACACGGCGATCGAATTGCAGCGGCCGCTGCTCGTGCGGCTCGCCTCATCGGATTGCCCGTCGGGCTGGTGGGGGCGGGCTGCTGGGATGGGCCGACCACCGCGGGATGTACTACGAGGCGAGCGCGTCCGGCGTCGCGTATGCCGCGATCTACTGCGTGGGCACCCACGTCCTCGCGATTGGCTGCATCGCCGCGTTCCTGCTGCTGTGGATCGGGCCCGGCCGCTCCGTGCTCACGCACTTCGAGCCAGTGGGACGGCTCGCGCTGTCGAACTACCTGTTCCAGACCGCCTGCATCGTGCTGCTGCTCTACTCGCCAGGCTTCGGCCTCGCGCTGACGCTGCCGGTCTGGGCGTCGCTGCCGATCGGCCTCGCCATCTTCGCGGTGCAGCGCGCTGGTGAGCGGGCTGTGGGGCGCGCGCCACCGCTACGGCCCCGCCGAGTGGGTATGGCGGCGGATGACGTACGGCGGCGCGTTCGCGCGCGTCAGAGCTTGACGCTCTGCAGTACTTCGAGGCTCTCGGGGATGTGGCCCAGCGGGTCCGGGCTCTCGTCCTCGAGGTAGAACAACGGGACCGCCGGCCTTCACCGCCGCGGCAAGCGCCGCCTTGCATGTCGACCTGACCGGTGCCCACCGGCACGTCGCTCGACGCCGGCGCGATCGCGGTGCCCGCCTTCACGACGAAACCCTTCACCAGATCCTTGAGGTGCAGCGACTTCACGCGCGGCGCGTATTTCGTGATGAGCGCGGCCGGGTCCGCACCCCGAGTGCGCGTGCAGCACGTCGATCTGGAAGGCGACGCGCGCGGGATCCGTCGCGCCTGCCAGGGTGTCGAAGAGAGTGCCCTCGGTCGACGGCACGAACTCGCACCATGGCAGTGATAGGCAAACTTCAGGCCCGCATCCTCCGCGGCCTTGCCGACGCGGTTGAAGACTCCAGCGGCCTTCAGCGCATCCTCGCGCGTGAACGTGTCGCCCTTGTGATCGATCCAGGGACAGACGACCCAGGTCGCGCCGAAGCCCTTCGTCTGCTCGAAGGCGCCGGCTGCCGCATCGCGCAGCTCGCCAAACCCGGCGTGCGCGGACTGACACCGGAGGCCCGCCTGGTCGAGCGCCGCGCGAAACTCCGCGAGCGTGTGCTTGTAGAGGCCGGCCGCCTCGACCTCGCGGAAGCCCATCGCACGGACCTTCGCCAGCGTGCCGGGCAGGTCCTTTGGCAACTGGGCCCGGAGACTCCAGAGCTGGAGGCCGATGGGGCCGCCCAGGGGCGAGGCGATCTCCTGGCCGAGGCGGGCAGCCTGAAGGGGCTTCAACGCCAGGGCGCCAAGGCCAGTGGCAAACGTGGACAGGACGGCTCGTCGGGTCGGCATACGGCTCCTCGCTCGAATTGGGCGTATAAGGTGGACTGTCCCCTGACGAGGGCTACGGGGACCCCCTGACACTCTACTTCACACACCGTTACGTTCTGCCGGCCGGGAGTGGCGATAGGCTGTACGAGGTCCCTGGCACCCGGATTGCGACGGATCACCAACGATGCCCCCAGACGCTAACGCCCCGGCGCTTACTCGTGGTCGAGTGGCCGACCTGCCCGAGGACCGTGCGGCAGTTCGCCACACTCGACGTCGCTGGCCGTTTATTCTGCTCGTGCTTGCGGCCGCCGTCGTGAGCGCGGTGATTTACCAACGCACCCGCACGGCGCCGACGGCGGCGAGCTCGTCCGGCCGGCGGCCACAGAACCAGAACGTGCCCGTCGGCGTGGCGGCCGCGTCGCGGCAGGACGTCCCCGTCCGCATCAGCGCGCTGGGATCGGTCACCCCGCTCAACACGGTGACCGTCCGCCCGCGCGTCGACGGCCAGTTGATGCAGGTCGGGTTCCAGGAAGGCCAGTTCGTTCGCAAGGGCGATCTGCTCGCCGTGATCGATCCACGGCCCTTCCAGGTGCAGCTCGAACAGGCGCGAGGGACAGCTGGCGCGCGACGAGTCGATGCTCTCCAACGCGGAAGACGCAGCTGGCGCGCTATCAACTGCTGCTCTCGGAGGACTCGATCGCGCGCTCGAACGTCGACGATCAGGCCGCAGCGGTGGCACAGCTCGAAGGCTCGCTGAAGGTCGATCGCGCGGCCATCGACAGCGCGAAGCTGAATCTCATCTACACGCGCGTCACGGCGCCCATCAACGGGCGCGTCGGCCTCCGCCTGGTGGACGTCGGCAACATCGTCTCGGCGTCGAGCCAGACGGGGCTCGTCGTGATCACCGAAGTGGAGCCGATTGCCGTGCTCTTCACCGTGCCTGAAGACAGGCTCAGGCTGCTGCTGCCGAAGATCCGCGACAAGGTGGATCTGCCGGTCGAGGTGTTCGATCGCAACCGGGCTGACGCACCTGGCCGCCGGCAAAGTGCTGACGCTCGACAACCAGATCGACGCCTCCACCGGCACCGTGCGCATCAAGGCGATCTTCGACAACAAGGACCACCTCCTGTTTCCGGCGCAGTTCGTGAACATCCAGCTGCTGGCGGACACCAAGCGCAGCCAGGTCGTGGTGCCCGCCGTGGCGGTGCAGCACGGGCCGCAGAGCACGTTCGTCTACACGATCAGGGACGGCAAGGCGGTAGTCCGGCCGGTCACGGTCGGGGCTCGTGGATGGTGACCGCGCCATCATCCTCAGCGGGCTCGATTCCGGCGAGCAGGTGGTCACCGACAGCACGGACCGGTTGCGCGACGGCAGCCCGATCGAGATTCGCACACGCAGGCGCCGCGGGCGGCGACGCCGGCCCTCGAGGCCAGGGCCGCGGGCGGGAGCAGGGCCAGGGCCGCGGAACGCACCGGCCCCGACGCAATGAGCCTGTCCCGTCCGTTCATCCTCCGGCCGGTCGCCACCCTCGCTCTTCATGGCGGCCATCCTGCTGGCGGGCGCCGTCGCGTACCAGCAGCTGCCCGTGTCGGCGCTGCCGGAAGTGGACTACCCGACCATCCAGGTCACGACGTTCTATCCGGGCGCCGGACCGGACGTGATGGCCAGCTCCGTCACGGCGCCGCTCGAGCGGCACTTCGGCCAGATGCCGGGCCTCAAGCAGATGACCTCGACGAGCTCGTTCGG
>ERZ1370068.8324-contig-7188_pt1 | contig 21347 bp, 32 predicted proteins | sample MGYA00561227_ERZ1370068 | MGnify/ENA primary metagenome ERZ1370068 (study PRJEB38410, sample SAMEA6850437) | metagenome | study: Metagenomic assessment of the ecological functions of the soil: analysis of the soil microbiota associated with the... | reverse complement strand
AGCGCTAATTCAGTGTGAGAAATTGCTGGATGTGCGAACGTAGACGCGGCGGACATTTGTAGGCAACCACGTGTCGCGATGCCTAATGGCTTTTCTCCGGCACGCCTGTCAGCATCGAACAAGGACTGTGAGCAATCGCCACAAGCCTCAGACGCAATTAGCCTTTGGCGAGCCAGGTGGTATAATTCCGTGAGGTAATATCATCGGCACAAGAAATAGCGGGCATCCATGAAGCAGTGGCATTCTTCACATCGTATATCAGGTCGTCGCCATCATGGCGCGGCCCTCGGCGTGACCGGCAGATGCAGGTTGACGCGGCCTGCTCGCGAAATTCAGGCTTTCTGGCATGAGCAGTGCGCAGCTGTTCAAAGAGCATCCCATTTACCGCCACACCGCTCAGTGACCAGTGGCAGGCACCACCAGCTCGGCGGCAGTGGGACGGCGTGCAAAAGGCCCATGCATTCAGCGCCATCACATAAGTCCCATCATGGTTACGACCACAGAGCAACTAAACTCAGGCTCTTACACACTTCACTGCTCCCCTGACAGTGAGGCCACCTGCATAGCAATCTGGACAGTGCGACCAGCCCGAACGAGCAAGCGTCCGGTATAATGGTAGCTGGCGGATCTACGGCGGAGGCTTCGCCGGCGGCTCTGGCGGTCTCGCCTGGTATGACGGCGAGAACCTCACGCGGCCAAGGTCCGGTCATCGTCACCTTCAACTACCAGGCTCGGCTCGTCGGGTCTTCGCGCGCATCCGGATCTGGCAAAAGAAGCCGGCCATCCGGGATCGGGCAATTACGGAATGATGGACGCCATCGCCATGCTGCAATGGCGTGAAGCGCAATATCGCGGCGTTTGGCGGCGATCCGAACAAGCGTCACGATTGCAGGTGAATCGGCCGGCGCATCATTGTCGGTGCGCTCTCGATGAACTCGACGCAGGCGAAGGGCGCTCTTCATCCGCGCGATCGCGGAAAGCGGCGGCTGGATGGGACGCGACGATGGCGCACAGTGCGACCGCGACCGTAATGCGGCAAGACGATGAGCGCTTAAGCGCGCGTGAAGACGTTGCGCGACCTGCGCGCGAAGCCGCCTGGGAGGAACTGACCGGGCTGTCGGCGGGCGGACTGGTTGTCGACGGATACCTCATTCCAGAAGACGTGTCGTTGACGTTCAGGAACGGCAAGCGAGAATCCGGTTGACGTGCTGACTGGATCGAACACGGACGAAGCCAACTTCGGCATCTGCGGTCCGGCGGCTGGCATTGCCGGCCGCGGCGGCCAGACTCATGAAGGCCGACGCGTTCAAGACCGCGGCGCAACGTAAGTTCGGCGGAGGAATGGCGGACCGGTGCAGCAGCTCTATCAGGTTCGTCGGATGCGGACGCGCAGCGAGCGGCACGAAGCGTGTGCGGACGAAATCAGTGGAACATGCGCCAGTGGGCGGCGGCACAAGAACAAGGGAAGAAGGCCTGCACCTACTACTTCACACATCCAGAATGTGAACGGCCAGCCCTCGCCGCAGGGCGCAACCCACCCGCCGAGATCTCGTTCGCGTGGAACAATCCGAAAGGCCAGGCAGCCAGACCTGGAACGACGTCGACGTGAAGCTCGCCGACCAGATGTCGTCATGGGTCAACTTCACGCCAAGGGCGATCCCAACGGCAACGGGCTGCCACCACTGGCCGGATACAGGACCTGGCGACCGAGCAGGTCATGGTGTTTGGCGACACGCCTGAGGTCGAAGGGGACCCGATGCCGACAGCGAAACTGACCTTCTTCTCGGCGGCGTTCCAGCGCATGCTGAAGACGCCGATCGACACCTTCATTAGGCGTTATCGCCGCGTCTTGAGACTCTCGTCAAACCTGTCGAGCATCCGCTCGAAGGTTGTTCTTCGTTCGGCCGGCTACGTTACGCGACCGCACTCCGGTGGTGACGCCGCAGGAACGCCAGCGTCTTCCTGATTGAATTCAGCCACGTTCTCGTAGATTGCCGCGTGCGCACCCTTCAAGATGAGAAGCTCGGAACCGCGGATGCCGCTCGTCAGTCGATCCCCGAACCGCGCCGACGTCACGCTGAATCGCGGCGTCCGAATGTGATCCTGGGTTGGCGCCGAAATCGCCGAGCTGTGTGCCTTCGACGTCGTGGAGCAAGAACGGCACTCGACCTGTTGGATGAGTCCGGCACTGACTGCGGCGGCCGGCTGCGGACGAACGCCTGCAACGACTCGATGATGTAGTCGGCCTTTCGGCAGTACTCCGGTGTGAGGCACCAGGGAAAATCGCTTGAACGATCATCTCCGGAACGCCAACAGCCTTCGCCGCATCTGCCAGCTCCGACGACGAGACTTCAGGAAGGGCGTCGCTTTTATCCACTAACTGTGCAGCGGACAAGGACTCGACTTTGTCCGGATACTTCCAGCCAGCCACAGGGCGACCGCGGCACCGAGAGACAGACCAGCCACATGAGCCTTCAGCGATGCCTCCAGGCCTGCACTGAACGCCGCGACATCGTCCGCGACGATCACTCGGTCGTGCATAAGGGTTTGCGGCTTGATCTGATTCACCGGTTCCCGGAGGTCGAGTGGAAATGCAGGTGAAGTGCTCGGAGTATTCCGCAACCTGAAACGCGCGCAGCAGGCGTGATCCGCGGCCAGGTAGGGGAATGAGAATCGAGTGGCTCCCCGCCCCTTGCTGGTCGCAGTTCAACTGATGTGGTTTGGCGGCAACTTTGGGCATCGGAGTCCATCCTTGAATCGTGGCGCTTATCGGGCATCCGGGCCTACGTGTCCGACAACATACATCAACTCGGATCCCTGTGGCTGCGGCACCATTGGATCCCGGCAGAAGATGAAACCCGAACCGAGAGCGTTCATCCGGCGCTGGCCTGAATGGCTGAAAGAGAGTTGGTAGCGGAACCTCAGAGCGGAGATCACGGATGACGATGGCTCAGTCAAAACCCCACCCAGTGCCGTCGATCCATCGCCGCCGGCGCTCCAAGGCGCGGCTATGGAAGGTGGCTTGCCGAACAGGAATCTCAAATCGCGAAGGCGAACCGCAGAAGCGCGTCGAGCAATCATGGTTTTCCAGTGCCGTGAAACCCCGTCGTACCGGTAAATTCATTGCGCCGTCAAAGCACCGGGCTGGTCGGAACACGTTGTTGAATTGCGCGATCAGCTGGTGCGCCACTGCGTTGAGATCGAAGCCGCATCGCCGATGTTCACGTGACGCCGATAGGCCGAGTGTCGAGCCCGGAGCCGCGAGGTAGTAGGTGTGCCGTCCGCTCACGCGGTCATTTGTTTCTCGTTCCCGCGCGCCAGAAGCACGCCGGGACGCCGCGAGTAAAGCCCGGGAGAAGAGGTCACGACCGAAGAGCCTCGGCATGACCACGAACAGTACTGCAAAACGCGCCTCGGACATGAGCGTGCCGCGGAATCGGCGGGGATCCGATCTGCGCATGGCCTCGATCCGCAATCGTGCCCTCGAACCGCGCCGCTGCTCGATGCTGTTGCCTCTGTTCCATCGGCCATGGTTTCTCGCTCATCAGCAGGTTGCGTCCAGGCCGAAGATGTAGCTCCTCGGCGCCAACGCCGAACCGGCCCCTGCGCGCCGTTGGCGCCGACAGTAGTTCTGATCTTTGGCGACGATGCTGTTCCCAGTCTGAAAGTAGCTGAAACCCGCGTCTCCACCCGACGCTGACAAACGAGATATGCCGTCCAGATATTCGCGTGTTGAAAGGACGGCATCGGCATTTTTCCGCGCACGCGCCGCGCAGCTACGAACTCCGACCCTCCATCGTGCGTGTCAGCTAACTCGACGGATCTCCACGTCAGGCAAGATCGCCCGCAGAGTGCGCATTGGGGCGGCTTGCAGGAGCAAGATTCGGATCCGGGTCACAACCCAGCCTCGACTGACGTCGGCGCACGGCTGCCTTCGCTGTAGCCGGCGACAGGTTCAGATCTCGCCTGGGGCTGAACGTCACGCCAGCGGCTGGATTCAGGCGGCTACGCGTGCTCGCCATCGAGCGATCCGGACCCGCCACCGGATTCAGGTTGATCGAGGTGCCAATACTCGGTCCGGTTGAACCATGCGGACAAGTCGATGGTCCACACACGCGAATCGCAATCACGTCCAGGACGCGCAAAGCTCCGGTGTTGACATGACTATCCAGATCAACGCGACTGTCTACGGTTCGCCGTCCACATCTCCGCCAGTCTGCCACCGTCGGCAAACGCGTCCAAGCCCGTGAGGCCCCGATCGGGATTGAGTACTCAGCGGGGTCAGTTGGTTGAAGGATGTTCGGCCCCCAGTCAGCACCCGTCGTCAACCGTCGGGGAGTTGCCGCCTCGAGCCAGTCACGCCAGTTGACCTGACCAGGACAACCCAAAAGTTATGCTGGAGTCGTGTGGCTGCGATTCAGCAACCTGTTGCACCTCTCGCCCGGCTCGTCCCTGACGTGGTGACGTTGCTGATGCAGCGCCGTGTACGGAAAGGGCGTGTTGGACGCATTTCGCCACTGGTCGGAAACCTGTAGCCCGCTGCGGCGAGCGCCGCCTGATCCGCGGCGTTCGGCCGATACACCGCCTGATCGGTGAGTCGTCGTTGATGCGCCAGTAGCGCAACGTTGGTCCGGAATATGTCGGAAATGCCAGCGTTCCCCGCTGACGCCGAGGGTCTTGCTCCAGTCGTGGCGGGTCGTCAGATTCCGAAAGAGTCGCGCTGATTGTCGGTCTGTCCGGTTTGGTGCATACGCTCGAGTAGTCGATCCGAGAAACCGCTGCCTTGGAGTCCATGCCGTTGAGTGAATTGTCCGCATACCCGACCGAGAGTGACGTCACCCTTGAGTTTGGTGCCAACCCAGCTTCCGAACAGCTGCCCAATGTTCGAAGGCGAGTCTTCGCGCCAGCCGTCGTTCTGCGAACAGGTTCCCCTGCCGTACCAGTGAAAACCGCCTGGCGCGGCTGCCGCCGTGCTTCGAACTCTCTGGCGGCTCGGCGGGTATCGGAGCCATTAGAGTGCACGGACGGTTGTCCCAGGGCTGGTCCGGCCGTCCTTGGTTTCAATCGAGAGCGCGCCACCAAGGGTGTTCAGCCCGAACAACGGGTTCGAGCCGGGCATGAGCGTCGTGGATCCAATGGCCATGCGCGGATCAGGTCCCAGCTGACCACGTCACCGAACGGTTGGTTCATCCGGACGCCGTCCATGTAGATCGACAGGCCCTGCGGTGTTCCCAACAAGGGGGATGCTATGTACCCGCGGTAGTTGAGATCCGGTTGGAACGGGTTGTGTTCTGCATCTCATTGACGAAGACGCCGTTGAACCGTCGATTTCAGGAAGTCGGAGAGGTCGAGGGCGCCACTCGCTTCGATGTCGGCGCCCACCGCCGTCTGAACGGGCGCCGGGATTTGCTCGGGCTTCAGATCGAGTCCCGGCAGCGGCGTCGTTTCGATCACCTCCAGTTTGAAAGCCGGGCGGTCAGCCGGTGGCGAATTCTGTGTCGACGGGCTCTGCGCCGGAGGAGTTTGCGCGGGCGGAGTCTGCGCCGTCTGTGCTGCGGCAGACGCGGGCCGCCAGACCATCACCAAAACGGTAAGCCCGGCACTCGTCCCAATCATCCGCACTATAGCCGCGGCGACGCGCCGAACCGAAGACCTCAATACGAATTCCTCCTGGCCGGCTGGTCCGTACTGCCGACACCCGATTGCGGAGCACTACTGATCACTCTGTACATTCCCGAGCCAGTCGTTTTGTTCACTGTATATTTTCGAGGCGCCCGATCGCCATCGGGCCTGATCAAGTGGCCCACGATGCGGTTAGAATCCTGAAATCTCGGTGACGCGTGTCCGCACACACCTCAGATTCGATCGTCGACGCTGCGCTGCTACCGGTCGAAGCCGTATCGTCGGATCTGATTCGATTCAGTCGAACGTGCTCACGCTGTCCGATGGATGCGCGCCTCAGTTGCTGCACTACGTCGCATCGTTCGGGCTCAGTGCTGAGGAGACCGAGGACGTCGTTCAAGACACCTTTGTCGCATTGTACCGGCATCTCAGCCTGGGTCGCGACCGGACGAATTTATCCGGGTGGCTGTTTCAGGTCGCCCACAATCTCGCCCCTGAAAAAGACGCGGAGAGGATCCTCAAGCAACTACGCTGCGCGCCGGGTCGAACGAAACGGCGACTCAGTGGGTGCGTCGACCCTGCGCCGGATCCCGAAGAGCGGCTGATGCGCCGCGAGCGCGGCGAACGGCTCCGAGCGGTTTTGGTGCGCTTCCGAACGGGAGCGTCGCTGCCTGTTCTGCTGAGCGGAGGGACTCGACCTACCGGGATATCGCCCAGGCGTTGAGCGTGTCGCTGGGCTCGGTGTCCAAAGCCGTGTTCTCGAGCCTCACGCGGTTGATGAACGCGGACGGGAGGATAGTCTCGATGTCGAACTCGCGAACACATCCCGCTGACACTACCGCTGATCCTGGCTCTCGATCGAGAGGCTCTCCCTCGCGCGGCGTATGGCACTCGAGCGGCACTCATGGCCTGTGAAGCATGTCGATCACGCTTCGAGGCGTTCGAGGAAGCCGCACGGGAAGCCGTACGCGTCTGTCGCGATGGCGCGTCCGACGATGCCGCTGCGACGAGTGCACTCCGGCGGCGTCTCCAAGAACGAATGATGGAGCTTGGGAGGAGTGGGATCGGTCACTGCTGTTTCGATTGCGAAGAGCAGCGGCTTCGGTGCCGCCGTTCGCACGAGTGGGTCTCACCGTGGCGTTTCTCGTGCTCGTTGTGCGGCTGGTGCAACCGGGTGTATCGGTCTTGCCGCGCGCATCACAATACGAATCGCTGCCGATCAGCCGTTTCACGCCAGGCGCAACGACGAACGTGAGCGCCAGGGATCTGTGCTCGGGATCGCTACCGATACGACGTGTCGTCTCCAGTGCTGTTCGGCAGGATGTCCTGCAGAAGTATCAGATGGAGCACGTCGCCTCGTCCGGAGCACGAGCTGGACTACTTGATCACGCCGGAATTGGGTGGTGTGGGAGACGCACGGAATCTGTGGCCGCAACGGTACGACTCGGATGTCTGGAACGCGCGTGTCAAGGACGATCTCGAACGACTGCTGCCACGCCTCGTCTGTGATGGCACCGTTGACTTGGGAAATGCACAGCGGAGATTGCCGACAACTGATCAACGCCTACAAGAGCTATTTCCAACACCGAGCGGCCCATCCCGCGGCAGGCTGGTCTCGTGGACGATGACGACGAGATTCAGTTTGAGACCACTTCACACGCTCCAATGACAGGTGCTGCGTTCGTGCCGTTCGGACGGCCGGCTGTCTTGCTCTCCGCGGAGCTCAAAACGAACGACGCATTTCTCACCGCGCGGACTCGAAGCGTCGCCTGGTAGCGGCATACTGCCGAGACCTTCATCCCTAGTGCGAGGCATTGACTCATGAAACGACGCGTTCTCATCAGCGCCCACATGGCCCTCGCTTCGGCCGTACTCATGGCTGCCTGCGGTCGTTCCGGAACCACAGCCTCCAGCAACCGGCTGCAGCCACACCGGCCGCGAGCAGTGCCCGCGCCACCCAAAATGCCCGATGTCGGCATCTACGTCACGAACGAGACGTCGGGGACCTTGACCGTCATCGACGGCGTGACGCTGACGCCGGTCACGACGATTGCGCTCGGGAAGCGACCCCGCGGGATTGCCGTCAGCCCGACGGTTCTCGAGCTATACGTCGCGCTCAGCGGCTCGCCGAACGCAGGCCCTGGCGTGGATGAGAAAACGTTGCCGCCTCCCGATCGAACGGCTGACGGCATTGGGGTCGTAGACCTGGCTCAAGGGAAGCTCATAAAGGTGCTCACGAGCGGTCCCGATCCAGAACAGGTCGCCGTGAGCCCTGACGGCGCCCACGTACGTCGCAACGAGGACGCTGCAAAGGCCAGCGTCGTGGATGTCAACACAGGTCAGATCGTCGAGAGCTTCAGCATCGGAGAAGAACCCGAGGGCGTGTCTGTCGAACCTCACAATGGTCGCCTGTGGGTAACGTCCGAGGAAGACGGCGCCAGTGTACGTGATCGACGTCGCGGCGCACAAGGTCGTCAAGCCCGTGAAGGTTGGACCGAGGCCACGTTCCATCGCCTTTCTCCCCGACGGCTCTGTGCGTATGTGCCGTCAGAGACGGGCGCGTCGCTCACGGTGATCGACGTCAAGAAGCTGGCCCCGATCAAGACCATCAACCTGGGTACTGGAATGCGGCCCATGGGCACGGCAGTCGCGCCAAGCGGTCAACACCTGTATGTCTCGACGGGTCGCAGCAAAGTTGTCCTCGATTCTGGATACGGCGACGAATCAGGTCATCGGATCGGTTGAAGCAGGTCCGCGTCCGTGGGGATCGCGCTCTCCCGGACGCAACGACGCTCTACACGGCAAACGGTCCTTCGAATGACGTATCAGTGATCGATGTCGCTGGAAAACAGGTCACGAAGAAGATCCCTGTCGGCACCGGACCTTGGGGGATTATCGTCGTCAAGCGATCGTCGGCACGATAGAGTAAAAAGCCGGCGACAACTGACCTTGACGCTCACCGCCGGCAATGAACTGTATGGACTTGAAGCGGATCAGCGAGGCTGTGAAGTCGTAATCATCTGGTAGATGTAGTCAGTGAGATCGCGCAGCCGAAGAGAGGCGATATCCTGCGACCAGTCCCCACTGGTCGGGATGGTTGGCACTTCGACCGCACGCGCCACGATCAACGCGGCAGCAATCGTCGCTCGTGCTTGAATTTCAGTCGGTTCCATCTGTGGCTCCCGTGTATCAGCCCACGAGTCAGAGACTCGATGATGTCGAGGTCCGTCAGGCCTTCCGTCCGGGCGCGATCGCAGCTGACGCGACCTGATACGACGAGTCGTCGTAAAAGGTGAAGGCGACCCTCGCACCGGGTCGGCTAGATCGGTTACAGCGGTTACGTTCGGCGCGGTGAAACGCCCGGGTGCGGCGCACGCGCGCGACGACCGCAAATTCCAACGATCATAGGAGAGCCGACTGCCACCGGCTGTTCACTCTTGAACAGACGCATCGGTCGAGATGCAGCCAGGATGCGGCATGCGCCACGGAGGCGGACATGTCCGGCCGGGCCGATGCAATTGCGGTCGAGGAGCGATGGGCGGCCCGGGCGGCTCGTGGGAATGCCTCGCGTTCCAGACGAACGGAGACAACGACATGTCCGAATCAGAATTCGATGAGGCGGTGACGCGACCGACCATGTGCCCATTCTGCAAGGGCAAGGCCGTTGACACTCTGGCGAAGGTCATCACGAAAACAACACACTGGCGCTGCCGCCACTGCGATCGGATGTGGACCATCGCGAGCGTGTCTTCTGTGCGATCGCAGTGAGGGGTGAACCCCAGCGGATAGACTCCATCGTCACTGCGCGTGGGTGACACCGGACGCGGAATAGACACCGACGCGCTGCCCACGTCCTCAGATCTGGTTGCACAGGCGCGGCCGCAAGAAGGCATCGGTCTCGGCTTGATCGTCAGACGTCGTCCGCGAAATCGTGCTGCTGCATGGCGGCAGCGTCGAAGTGCGGAGCGACGGCGCATGGAAAGGAAGCGAGTTCATCGTCAGACTTCCGTTTGCGGAGATGCGAGCCTGACGTTGGGAATATGGAACTGAGAAGAAAAGCCAGAAACACTCATCATACCGTCTGCGAAGGCGGCGCCCGGATTCAATGCGCAGGCCTTTCTTCAGTCGGCAGGCGTGGCAAAGATGATCGTCCAGCTACGGACGAGGCGACGTCGTATTCACCCAAGGCGACGCCTGCCGTCATGTCATGTACATTCAAGCTGGCGGCGTCAAGCTGTCCGTCTCGTCGACGCATTGCAGGAGGCCGTCGTGGCGATGCTTGGTCCCGGCGATTTTTTCGGCGAGGGGTGCCTGGCGGGCCAATCGGTCCGCATGGGAAGCGCCACGGCGATCACGCCGATAATCATCCTGCTCGTTGGCAAAGCCAAGATGATCGGATTGCTGCACAAACAGCACGCCATGTCCGACCAGTTCATCGCGCACATGCTCGCGCGCAACATTCGGATCGAGGAGGACCTGGTCGATCAGCTTTTCAACTCGAGCGAAAAGCGATTGGCGTGCACGCTGTTGCTGCTGGCACGGTACGGGACGCAGGACAAGCCCGCCCGCGCTGTGCCGAAGCTTTCACAGAAAACGCTCGCCGAGATGATTGGCACGACGCGAGCTCGCGTGAATTTCTTTCTGAACAAGTTCCAGAAGCTTGGCTTCATCGAGTACGCCGGTGATCTCCCGCTGAAGATCAACAGCTCGCTGTTGAGTGTCGTGTTGCACGACTGACCTGACCCGCCTTCCCGTTCGGCCCGACGCACACCGCCACTAAATCCTTGAGATCCATGGCGGTCGCCTACCGCTCGCTCACACGTCGTGTCGACTCGGAACGCCCTGGCGTATCTGATATTCTCACTGGATAGCAGATGGCACCGAAGACAGGGCGCGCATTCGACGCCGAGACCTTCCTCAATTCGTCCGGGGTGGCCAGACGCCCGGCGGCCTACGCACCAGCGGCGGTCATTTTCGCGCAGGGCAATTCCCGCCGACACCGTTCTCTACATTCAGCAGGGGAGGGTCAAGCTGTCGGTGCTGTCCCAGGCTGGGAAAGAGGCGGTCGTGGGGGCATCTGGTCCCTGGCGACTTCTTCGGTGAGGGGGCGCTCGCCGGCCAGCCGGTTCGCCTGGCGACGGCGACCGCGATGACCGCGAGCCGGATCCTTGTTGTTCCTAAACGGCAGATGATTCGGCTGCTTCATCAGCAGCATTCACTCTCAGACCGCTTCATTGCCCACATGCTCGCCCGAAACCTTCGGCTGGAGGAGGACCTCGTCGATCAACTCTTCAACGCTTCCGAAAAACGGCTGGCCCGCACACTGCTCCTGCTCGCGCGTTACGGCAAGCCGGACGGACCCCGACGTGCTCTGCCGAAAGTATCGCAGGAAGTGCTCGCGGAAATGGTAGGGACCACGCGCTCGCGGGTGAACTTCTTCATGAACAAGTTCAGGAAACTCGGCTTCATCGACTACAACAGCGGCGGCGTCAAGGTTCACCACGCCCTCCTGAGCATCGTCTTGCACGATACCGCGGCGTCGGACCACTGAGCTCCCATCCCCACGAGCGCGAAAGACAGGACGCCGCGCCGCGAATTGAGGCGACAGTGCAGAAAGCTATGGGGCGTCGGGCGGCTGCAGCCGCGAAAGATCCGGCAGAGTCTGGCTCAGCAAGATCAGCTCATCGCCTTCGCGCAACGGTCCCGCTTCCCCGCCAACCGGGTTGAGCATCATTGTTTCACCGCGATAGAGCCCGATGAGAAGGCACGCCTTCATAGCCGTGCGATCGGGCAGGAACACGTTTGCCGCTGCGACGAAATCCATCCCGACAAGTTGGGCAGGCACCGGCACCAGGTACATCTCGTTGGCGTCGCGCCGGACCGATAGCAGCTCTTGATAAACGCGCGTCATGCCATGAAAGAGCGAGGCACGTGCCATCAGCCGCAATCCGAAGTCGGCGGCCGAGATGACTTCATCGGCACCCGCCTTGCGCATGTGCGACCGGTATTTCGGATCCTGGCACTCGGCCACGATGTTTGGCTGGCGCCCTTGCACGCAAACGTTTTTGACCGCAATGCAGCACACGATGGTTTTTCCGTCGGCGTGCTGCTCCTGGCGGTCATCCGACAAGATGACGACGGAATGCGCTTGCGCAACCTTGGCGCGGCGCAGGATCACTTCGTTGGCTGGGTCGCCTTTGACGATATAGACGTCGCTGAAGGCGGCTTCATCCAGTTTGTCAGGCAGCACGACTTCGTCGGGTGTGTCGTGAACGATCACGATTGGCCGCTTGTCGGTGACGATACCGCTGTGCACTTCGCGTATCCAGTCCAGTGCTCGCGGCGACCAGTTGCACAGCACCAGATGGCCAGACATTTCAAGATTAGTCACTTCACGACTCCTTAGTGCGCGTTCGATCAGGATCGACGCCACGCTGGCCGTGAACAAACCGGCCAAGGCGACACCGACGACAAGCACGGCGGAAACCACGAGCCGCCCAACAGAAGAGTTGATCTCGATTTCGAGCCCGCTGAAGAGGGTGACCCAAACGTTCCAGAGGGACTCGCCCAACGTCTCGAACGCTGGATTCGTGCCACGCTCCGCGAAGTGGAGTGCTGTGGCGCTGACGATCCAGATCGCCACGATAGCGGTCAGGATTTTCGGGACGTGGTGGCGGTTCCACGCCCTTAGCTTGTTCAGCAAGGTCTCGCGCCACGACGCCCACGACGCCTTGTCCCGAACTCGGCCGAGCTCGCTCAAAGCTGAGCCTCTGCGCCGGAGCCATAAGCTCATGTCATTTTCCGCGTGCGAGGCTGTCACGATTAGGGTGAGCCGTTCGCCGGCTTGTCACCATCGGCAGGGATCTCCTAACGCCCAGTCTGCGGCCGATTATCGCCAAATAGGCGGGAATGCCCAAGGGAAATGACGGTCTGGGAACAGGACCCGAGCATCGCGCCCGACACCCTCGCGGGACGCGATGCTTCACCAGGCAGACTCCACAAACCTGCTGTTGGTCCTCGATCGCGTCAGCGCAAGGCGTGTAGAATTTCGGTTGCATCAACCGCGCGGCATCGAACGTATGCGGGGACGCCAAGCCTGGAGGATCCGATGACATGCAGCAGCACCAAGACAGTCGTGCGCCTGTTGACAGGCACGTTCGTGTTCGGACTGCTCTTCGGGGCGTTCGCGAGCGCCCAGGACAGAATGCCGCCCATACCCGCCGATAAGCTGACACCGGCGCAGAAGAAGACTGTTGATGAATACAAGAAGGCACGCGGCGGGGAGCCCGGCGGCCCGTGGGCCGTGCTGACACGAAGTCCGGAACTGATGTCGCGCACCCTGATGCTGAGCGACTACGTGCGCTTCAACAGCACGCTGCCGCCCAGACTGAGTGAATTCGTCATTCTCATGACCGCCCGGGAATGGGGTCAGAATTACGAGTGGAACGCTCATCACCCGCTCGCGGTCAAAGGGGGATTGAATCCCGAGGTCGCCAAAGCTATCGCGGAAGGCCGTCGACCGGTGCAGATGGCAGAAGACGAGGCGAGCCTGTATGACCTGATCCAGGAACTGCTCCACAATCGAACGGTCAGTGATTCCACCTACGCCAGGGCGGTGTCGAAGTTTGGCGAGCAGGCCGTGGTGGACGCGGTGAGCATCTCGGGCTACTACACAATGGTCGCGATGTTGCTCAACACCGCGCGGACGCCGCTCGCGCCCGGGGTCCCCGCACCGCTGCCGGCTTTTCCGTAAAGCTGCCGTGGAGCTTGATGCACAAGCTCAAGCATAATTAGTCCAATCGAGGGCGAAAGCACCGACGAACTATCGGACAGAACGGAATGTAAATTGTTGACCGTGCGTTGTTTATTGGCGTCTCACCTGTAACAAGCGATCCCGCAATAGGGTGCGGGCAAGACTGAAGAATAATCTGCACAGAGATACACCTTGAAAGATATATAACGAATAAGATTTATGCTAGGATCCCGCGCGAAACAAGGGATGCACGCCCGTGCAACACATTCCTCGCGGTCAGATCGAACTAGCACAAAGACTTCACGAAATCGCCGATCAAATCTGGGAAGAACGGAACTGGAGTACCCCGAGATCGACCCCTCTGGAAAGACCTGAACAACATGGCGGTGGAACTGCATCGGATCGCAGCGGAAACTGCCCGGGAGAGCCGGGTGAAACCGCTCTGGCATGGCACTCCTGATCGAGAGTGTTCTGCGCTTTGTCTCGACCAGGATCATAGAGCGCAAGACACATTCAAGCGCGGAGTCGAGTCAAATCTCGACGTTCACGTTTAGGCCAGGCGAGTCGGGTCGGACCATACCTCGATGCCAGCGAAGCAGGGTCGCTGGCATTACGATGAATGACGTCCGTTTGACGCGCGACAGCAGGCGACTGGCCGCCATGAATACGCGGTCTCCGTTCGTGAACGCCGGCCGGCCGATCTGGCGGCGCAAGATAGCGAGTTCGTGGCGAAGGACCATGATCTCGAGTTCCTTGTCGTGCGCCGATCGAAATCCCGTTGTGCACATTGCGGCCCGATGACATCGCTCTCTGCTTTGGTCGCTCGGCACGGGCACTGGATGGTGGCCGCTGCGGTCGGGCTCGAGAGCATGGGCATCCCGGTGCCTGGGGAGACGATCCTGGTCAGCGCCGCTGTCTACTCCGGTGCTACACATCAGCTGAACATCGTGATCGTGATTGTGGCGGCAATGGTTGGCGCTATCGTGGGCGATAACCTCGGGTATCTGGTCGGTCTGCGATTCGGTTATCCCTTGATTGTGCGCTACGGCAGTCTCCTCCAATTGACAACGCCGCGCATCAAGCTGGGACAATTCATGTTTCAGCGGCATGGCGGAAAAGTTGTCTTCTTTGGGAGGTTCATTGCCGTGCTGCGCGCTCTCGCGGCGTTGCTCGCCGGGGTGAACTGTATGGCGTGGCCCCGATTCCTCGTCTTCAACGCCGCCGGAGCCGTTGTGTGGGCGGGCGCTTACGGAACGGTTGCGTATCTCCTCGGCGAACGGGTGGAACGATTCACGAAACCGGTTGGCATTGCCGTTGTCGTGTCCGCGTTCTCTGCGGGAGTCCTCTTCATCCGGTTCGTGAGGCGTCACGAAGCCCGGTTGGAAGCCGAAGCCGAGCGGATGCTTCCCGGTCCGCTGGACTGATTCCTGATCCAATCGTCACGCTTCTTCCTCAACACGCGGTATTTCACCCAGCGGCCGACAACGCTCGACCGACTTGGCACAAATTGCCACCCGCACGTCCGCGCTACAATGGATCCACATTGTTTCTAGGCGGTCTTCTCTTCTCGCTTGCGGCTGCCGCCGCTGTGCCAGCGGCCAGCCGCGAGCAGGCGCCTGCATCGTTGTCCTCGGCGACAGCCTGACGTCCGGTCGCGGCATCGGGAAGGACCAGGCGTTTCCCGCGATCCTGCAGCAGCGACTGGACGTGGCGGGATACGAATATCAGGTGATCAATGCCGGTGTATCCGGTGACACATCCGGGCGGGCGCTGCGCCGCTTCGAACCGGTTCTCGAGGGCGATGTCCGCATTCTGATCGTGGCGCTTGGAGCCAACGACGGGCTCCGAGGTGTATCGGTGCAGCAGCTGAAGTCGAATTTGTCCCAGATTATCGACGAGGCGCAGCGTCGCGCGATTTCAGTGCTGCTCTGCGGCATGGAGGCGCCGCCGATGCGCGGGTGGGATTACAGCGTGTCGTTCCATCGCGCCTACGACGAACTCTGCGGCACGCTATCGCGTGCCGCTCGTCCCATTTCCCATGCTCGAATTGTTCGCCAATCCCGCCCTGATGCAGCGGGATCACGTTCACCCCAACGAAGCGGGCGCTCGTGCAATCGCCCGCCAGATCTGGCCGTACCTGCAGCCGCTGCTGAAACACGCTTGATCCGCTCCCGCGCGAGCCTCTTTTGAAAAGAGTTGCGGTTGACACAAGTTCACCCAGCTTGTTGTCGACGGCAAATTCTCCAAACGGATCTTCGAGGAGCGGAATCGTGGGACAGACAGCAAAAAGCTGCCTGAGCGGATCGAAATCGAACGGCCGCAAGAAAACGAAGGCGCGCGGAAAGACGGCCACGTTGGCGGAATTTTGTCGTGGGGAAATCGATGAACAGGAAGCAGCGTTGGAAAATCGGCGAGACATTCGAGAGACTGTCAGAAGCGGTCACGAGATGGGCCGGCAGCACTGGCGCTTTCGCCATAGCCGTCGCAGTGATCATCGTGTGGGCGTCCGTCGGGCCGATATTCCGGTACTCCGACACGTGGCAACTCGTGATCAATACCGGAACCACAATTGTCACGTTTCTCATGGTGTTCTTGATTCAGCGTTCTCAAAACAAAGATGCCGTCGCGATTCACCTGAAACTGAACGAAATCGTTGCGGCGATGGAGGGATCCAGCAATCGGCTCATAGACGTCGAAGGGCTTACGGAGAAAGAACTAGCTACACTGCGACGGCACTACCATGAACTGGCGGCGCTCGCGCGTCGGGAAACGGATCTCACGAAATCTCACTCTGTCGAAGAAGCTCGTAGCCGTCACACCGCAAAGAACCGAGCGAAGGCATAAGAGGTGGCGCGGAGCGGTCACGATTGTGTTCGTGTCGGACCGGACGGCGAATGGCGGTATCGTTTTCTACGGCCCCCTTCGTGTGGCAACACCGGCAGCGGCGGCCCGTTTGGCGCCAGCAGGCGTTGATCGCAGCCCGCACACATACGGACTATCAACATGAAGACCACGCTGAAAGTCGCGACGGCCGTCGCAGCCACTCTCCTCCTGGTCATGGCCGGGGTTTCTCGTACGTGGTCGCCACTGGGCTCAGCGCGCGCCCCGCACCAGGCTCAATCGAAACGCGACTCGCCCGCGCCGTTCGGCGGTGGGCCGTGCCTCGCGACGTGCGGGATCGGACGCCGCCGCTGCCGCCGAGCGCAGAAGCGATTGCCGAGGCTCTGGATCACTTCGCGCGCTACTGTGCGACGTGTCACGCGAACGACGGCAGTGGTGAGGCCCCGATAGGGCAGGCATTGTTCCCGAGAGCGCCGGATATGCGGCAGGCGCCGACGCAGGACCTGACAGATGGGGAGCTCTTCTACATCATCGAGTACGGCGTGCGCTTTACCGGGATGCCTGCGTGGGGTGACGGTTCGCCAAAGGGAGAAGAGCTCGGCTGGAAACTTGTCCATTTCATCCGACACCTGCCGAAGCTCACGCCTGAAGAGCTGAATCGAATGGAGAGTGAGAATCCCAAGCCGCCGCAATGAAATTCTCCTGAAGGGCCGACGCTTGCGCTATTTGCTTTACCAAACACGATCAAGACAGAATACGCGCCGTTGTGGGCGAATCTGCATAGCCGTCCGCGATTCCCATGCTTGAACTGGTCACGTCCTGTTTCGCGTTGAGGACCGCAAGCAAACTTGTTGTAGACCTGCGATCTGTATGGCTGCAATCGGTGTGTTTGAACGAGGAGGAATCATGATGCGAAAGAGCACGACAATCTTGGCAGCGTTCCTTTGGCTGGCGGGTTTGGCGGCGGTGCATGCGCAGCAGACCGTGACAAAGGCGAACTCCGTGACGTCCACCGCCACGATTCAGGCAATCGACAAGTCGGCGCGGACCGTGACGCTCCGCAATGAGAAGGGCGAGGAAGATATTTACGCCATCGGTTCTAACGTGGCCCGGTTTGACGAATTGAAAGTGGGCGACAGGGTCCGGATGACCTACTACGATTCGCTCGTGTTTCAGCTGTTGAAGCCGGGACAGAAAGCCGACGCTCCCAGCTTCGAGGCAGCCCTCAACCGCGCCAAGAGTGCGCTCCCGGCCGCAACGGTCGCGACGCAAGAGAAGAGAACCGTAACGGTGAATTCAGTTGACATGAACGTTCCGTCTATCACGGTGACCGATGTGCGGCCGCCTCGTCACCCGGAAGGTCGACGACAAAAAGAATCTGGAAGGAGTCAAGCCTGGCGACAAGATCGAGATTACCTATACGCGAGCGGTGGTGACCGCCGTCGAACCGGCTCCGGCGAAGTGAGTCAGCCAGCACAAAAACACTCTTTGGAACTTCAGCATCGTCCTCGCTGCCGCACAGGCCATCAGGAGGGGACCGTTCTTGGCTATTTAGCAGCTACATCAGCAAGCCAGCCGTGAACCACGTGCAGACGGGTCCGCGGCAGCTCCTGCTTTCGCTTCGCGACGAGGATCCGTTGGCCGTCGGGCGAGACCGCGTATGACGGCCCTGGGCTGTCGTTGAAGTCGATGCGAACGATGAACCGCGGCGGCTTCCATTCGAACACCGGGCCAGTGCGCACCTGTGCGCTGAACCAGCGGTTGCCCTGCCGGAAGAAGAGCTCGTCGCACTTCCGGCACCATCGCGGTTCCGAGCCGGTATCGGAAATCTTCTGAACGCGCTCACCGACCGGCAGCGCGCACGTTGATGCCCGCGTCGGCGTACACGAGCCACCGGCCGTCGGCCGAGATGTCGTGCGTGCCGGCGTCAAACGTCATACTGCCGGCGCTGGCAGGACCGTCGCGCCGTCGCGTGGAACCGGGACTACGCCAAGGCGATTCGCCGGAAACTCGTAGAACGAGATCCGCTGTCCATCCGGACTCCACGTGCTCGGCGTCAACCGCGATTGCGATCTCGGCTGCCGCGAGCGGCGGACGATCTGAATCCATTCGCTGAACCAGAATCCGGTACGGTTTGTCTTCGGAGAAGCTCGTATACGCCAGCGCGTCACCACTCGGCGACCATTTCGGCCAGCCGGCGCTGTCCGTCGACGGCAGACGACGGGATGTGTCGTGCTCGATGTCGTAAATCAGGATGTAGTCCTTGTTGTCGCTGACATGAATCGCGAGTCGGCGGCCGTCGCTCGAGAGATCGAACATGCCATAGACCCGCGGCTCGATCGGCAGGAAGTCGGCCTGCCCCTGGCGGTTTACCCACGCGATCCCGGCCATGCCGACGTCGCCGCCGGGCACGTAGACGAGCACGCCAGGTTGACGACACCGCGAGCTGGAGATGTGGATACAGCGCGTGCATGCGCACTCCGGCTGCGACGGGCACGGGATCGCCGACGACCCGCCGCACGGCATCGAACCGTGCGACGAAGATGCGCCCGGAACGGCCGAAGACCAGGTGTCCCGACGACGTGAGGCGGGCGTCGTAGCCGTCGGTCGGTGAGCGTCTTCGTCTCCTTCGTCGCGAGATCCATCAGCTGAATCTGCGCGAAATCGGCGCCGATGCCCCCACGGCGATAGCTGCCGAGCACCGCTTTGCCGTCGGGTGTCACGCGACCGTACCTGAAGCCGTCGCGGCGATCGGCAGCTATCACTGGCGTTCCGCCGCGGGCGTTCACACGGAACAGTTGCCTGCCCTCATCGGAGGCGAAGAACAGCTGATCGTCGAGCGGTCCACGTGCCGACGACGCCGACGCTGACATCGCAAATCGTCGACGTCGTGCCGGTCGTGAACGAATACGTCTTCACTTTGTCGTTCGTGAGAAACCCGACCGAGCGGCCATCGGGTGAGAAGAACGGGTGGAGTGCGCCCTCGGTCCCGGCCAGCGGCTGTACATCGAAGTTATCGAGCTGGCGCGCGAACAGGCGAACCGTTCCCCCGACGATCCCACGTAGACCAGCGTTCGGCCGTCGGGAGAGATATCGAGCAGCGTCGAGTCGTAGCCGACGTTGGCCGCCTCCGAATCGAGCGCCAGTGACGCATCCGCGGGCAGGTTGATCTCGGTGCTCAATCGTGGACCGGTGGACAGGCTCGGCTGTGCGGCGCGGGCGAACTGGTGAGGCCGGGCACCCATCGTGCGCCGAACAGCCGAGGAGGAATCCCGCGGCCAGGCTCGCCACCATCAGCGCGACGAGCCCGCGGCGGCCGATGGGAATGGCGTCGGGGGCGGCTGCTTCCTTCTCGGTCGCCGAGAGTGCGTCACGCAATTCGAGCCGGACATCGCCGATATCGCGAATGCGATTCTGCGGATCCTTCTGCAGACATCGCTGGACGACGCGAACCACGGACCGGGGCGCGACCTTCGCCAGCGCGTTCCAGTCCGGCTCTCGCTCGATGACGCGAGCGATCGTCTCCGACACGTCGTCGCCTGGCGAACGCTCGTGTGCCGAGCAGCATCGTCAGACGACGCAGCCGAACGCCCAGACGTCGGCGCGCTCGATCGACGACTCTGCCGCGCGCCTGCTCGGGACTCATGTAGGCGGCGGTGCCGATGATGACGCCCAGGCGCGTCGCGGCCGGACTGATCGAGCGTCGGCGATTGCGACGTGTCAGACGAGATCCGTCGCCGGATCGAAAGCTTTCGCGAGACCGAAGTCGAGCACCTTCACCGTGCCGTCGGGCGCGCACTTTGATGTTCGCCGGCTTGAGATCGCGGTGCACGATCCCGTGATCGTGAGCCGCTTCGAGCGCCTCCGCAGATCTGGCGCGCGATCGGCCATGCGCGTCGTCGAGCGGCAGCGGCGCCGTGCACGAGCCGATCGGCCAGCGTCAGCCCTTCGACCGAGCTCCAGAACGAGCCCGCACGCGCCTTTGCTCGACTCTTCCAGCCCATAGATCGCCGCGATGTGTGGATGGTTCAGTGAGGCGAGCACCTGCGCCTCACGCCGGAACCGTGCGAGGCGATCGGGATCGAGTGCGAAGGCGTCGGGCAGCACCTTCACCGCGACGTCGCGAGCGAGGTTGGTATCGCGGGCCCGGTAGACCTCGCCCATGCCGCCAGTTCCGATCAGCGCAACGATTTCATAGGGACCAAGCCGGGCCCTGTCTCAACGACATTCGGAGGGTGAGTGTACCCTGAAAGGTGCAGAAATTCGGTCAGGCCGCAAGCACAGACCCGCACGAACAGTCACGCATGAACCACTCCGCGACGCCGTTTGCCTGCGGCGCCCGAAACGGCGTCTGAACGATCTCAATCCCTTCGGCTCGAAACACCTCATCGAAAGACCGCAGCGAACTCCTGATCGCGATCTCGAATCAGGAATCGGAACGAGAAGGGCGCCACACCGAACGTCAAGAAAGACCAGACGAGCCCACCGCCAGCCCGCGAACTGCCCGCGAGACAATACCTCGTCCATTCATCCGGCACGCAGTTATGAACTGCGTGGCTGCGACGTTGACCTCATTAGACGCCCCTACGCCACGAGCGTGAGCCCCGTGATCCTGGAGGCGCGGGGCGAAGGTCGCGACACATCCATCCGGCTCTTCGAACCGTAGCTAGGCGCAGGGGGAACAACATCCGAGGGCGTCGTGGTTTAGCACGTTCATGGAGAGTCGTCATGCGAGTCATCATTCCGCTCGTCGTCATTCTGTTCATGCCGATCGCGGCCGGAGCTCAGAAGCTGACCCCCTGGGGCGATCCCGATCTTCAAGGTATCTGGACGAGTCAGACACCCGTTTCCCTAGAGCGGCCAGTCGCGCTGGGCGGCAAGGCGTTCTTTACTGAACAGGAAGCTGAGGAATTCGAAGGCGGCGCTCTCCGCGCGACTTCTCGACCTCACCGCGGCTGAGGTTGCGCTCAGCGGTGAGTTGAACGGGATCTGGCTGGAAACACAGGACGGGAAAGTCCCGTCCAACCGTCGCACCTCTCTCGTCCTCGACCCGATCGACGGAAGAATTCCCACACGGAGGAGGGTCGGAAGCGGTGGAGTGCTGTCCCATCAGTGGAACGGCTGCTGACGA
>ERZ1370068.1165-contig-11063_pt1 | contig 21357 bp, 34 predicted proteins | sample MGYA00561227_ERZ1370068 | MGnify/ENA primary metagenome ERZ1370068 (study PRJEB38410, sample SAMEA6850437) | metagenome | study: Metagenomic assessment of the ecological functions of the soil: analysis of the soil microbiota associated with the... | reverse complement strand
TACGTATTAGCCTCGCCAGTTCGCGCCCTCGTAGCGCGCCACCACTGGAACATGTCGTCCAACGACCGGGCCGGAAGTGGGCGTGAACACGGTCGAGTTTAAGAACCGCCCTCCGGCGGCGGTGGGAAATTTGTTCTTCCTTCGTCGGCGATGGGCGATAGTGCGATGGCCGGTTTGACGAACCTCTCGAACTGCTCGCTACTTCCGTCGCGTCCATCCAGAAGCCGTCCACACAGATGCGATGAATCGGTTGGTGCATCGCGGTGACGCCCGGCAGGTCGCACAACGATCGCCGGCTTGGTCGCGCCGTCGACGAGAATTCGCCGCGCTAAACCACACCATGCTCTTCTGTCGCCGGCATTCGGGTTTTGCTTTCGGTACGCGTCGGAAAGAACGATGCGGTGGTGGGCGTCGCACTTCCGGTGTCCCGCCTTCCACTGCGGCTGTGGAGCCGCGCGAATGCCAGGCTGGCGCTGAGTGATACCAATGCAAACAACGCCCATTTCCCATGCGTTGCTGGAACGACGGCGCGGCGATGATCCGGGCTTTGTTGACTGAACGCGCCTTGCTCACTTTGGTTCGCAAAGATGCACGGCGGAGGCGTGGTGGCTAGAAATGAACCTGACGACGGCAGCAGGCTGGGTAAGGCAATCCTGGATTTCATAGGCGGTTTGTTTTTAACCGATTGAATGATTGAGCAATCGCACGCTCGCCTTTACGCGATGATGGCGGCGCCGATGCGTTTGAGAACAAAGATTTGATCGGAACCCGCTGTGTCCCTGCTCGGCAAATAGTCGGTGAAGCGACTGCGGTGCCTTCGCAAGTCCCATGCTCGTCCAGCGTGCCTGATGCGCTTGCGATCAACAGCGCCTTCGCCTCCGCGCCCGCTGGCGTGTAATTATGAGCGAGCGCGGCGTTTCGGCGTCGAATTTGCTCTATTTCTTCAGGTTTTTATGGTTCTTCGCGGCCTCGACTGACTCGAAATGGCCCAACCACGTACGGAGCGGCAAAGAAAGCCGTTTTCAGAATTCCACGCCAGCGAAACACAATGCTCGTTGCGTTTTTCCTGCTGCCGCCCGGTCGGCCAGCACCATCGCGAGGCCACGCACCTGTCCGCGGAATCACCCCCGTCGTGCAGGCGCGCCAGCGATTCCCGGCTTTTTCCGCCCAGTGACCAATCTTTGGTTACCGCAAACGATTGAGCGGATGCGGTCAGCGTCGGCGCCGCTTCTGGTAAATACCGTGCCGCACCAAGTTCGTGAAGTTCACAGGCACCGGTCAATGGAAACGAGCGTAGCTGTGTGACCGTCCGGGGCGTCCAGGTCCAAAGCGTTGAGGTCGAATATACCTGGCGGCGTGCTTCGCTAATTATGTTTGATTTGCTGCAGAGTTCTCATGTAGCGCGGTAGTCAAAGTCTTTCTCCGGTCTGTATATTTATATCTTCTGCACTGTGCAGCGCGTCGCATAACAAGCTCTGAGCAAACACGAGTAAGATTTGATCCAAAAGTCGCCGGCGCCATAGCCGCCATCCATTCCAACAACGATGGCGCGGGGCATGCCGGCGATGATCGAAACGCCACGCTGCAGGCGCAGCGATTTGCCACGCACGCCACACGCCACGATGAAACGCGTCCGCGCAGGCGGTCAAAGCCCGGCATTAACTTTGGCGCGCCGCGACCGTATCGGGCACTGAAGTACTTTAACTTTCATGATCCGCCCGCGTTATGCGCTAATCGATAGTTCTCTGACGCCATCCGGTGTTCGCGAATCACGGTTTCCAGTGCCTCGCCGCCGCGAGCTCCCCGAGCTTTCGTTCCTGAGCGTAACTCAGGATACTTCAGGTCCAGCGAGAGAAGCCGGATCACTCGCAGAGGCAACGAGTGAACCATTTGTTGTCGGCTCAGGCGTTCTTTCGTGGCGGTAAGCCGGACCGTGTCTTCGTGTTTCCATGTGTATTGGTCCCAGAACGCTTCAACCAGGTCGGCGGTAAGTGAGAATTCCTTCTCAGCCTGATTCTCCATCCCAGGAAACGCTTCTTCTGTTCCTTCTCGAGAGGTGCAGGAAGAACTCGCAGACGGCGATGCCGTTGCTGGTGGTAGCGCTCGACGTCGTTCTGAATGTCCTGAGCGGTTTTTCCAGATGTCCTTCGTGATCGCTCCGCATTCTGCTTTCAGCGTCCTGGGATGAACACGCACGACGAGTGTTTTCCGGTAGTGAAATATCAGAAGAGCCGCGTTCAGGCGCACACCTCAAAGTAACGCCAGAGATACCGGTCGAGGTTCTCGCTGGTCGGCGCCTTTGAAAGAATACACCTGGCAGCCCTGCGGTTGACGCCGCGGACACTTGATGGCGCCGTCCTTGCCTGCGGCGTCCACGAAATCAGCAGCACGCGCTCCAACAGTCCTGGGCGCGCAAAGCGTCCTGCAGGTTCCGCTATGCCTGACTTTACCGCAGAGCTTCCTGCTTATTTGTCCTTCGATCCAAAATGAAGCGTGTCGCCGGGGTCACGTCTGAGGCGGAACTTCTTTTCGCCGTTCGTAATGCGGGTAGCGGAAGCCGCTAGCTGGTGGGCGTTCTTCTGATAATCTCTTTGATTATGATCGAATTGTTCGGGATAAGCGGGCCGCCGGATTTGCCGGTTGCGGTTCGCCAGGCTTGCCGCGCATTGGCCAGCAACGCTCGTAGCCGGCGCGCGCGAACGAGACGCCCATCGTATACCAGCCCACCTTGCGAAAGAAGCGCCAGGTTGCGCACGCTCTCCAGCACGAAGGTTCCATCCTGGCCGGTGCGGACTGGTGACGAACGACTTCGAATCAATAGCCTTTGCGGGCGGACGACATCAACATTCTGATCTGAGCAAGCCGCCGCCACCTGACGCCTTTTGATCGGTTGATTGTTTTGCGCATCCAAAACCAAGCCTGAGAGGCGGGAGAGACATATTGGAGCGACGATTTGCACGCGCGGTCGAGGCACAGATTGAGATAAAAACAGAGGCATTGCTGGACTTCAGTCCGGTCTGCTTGACGAGGCTTGGGCGAGGCGGGTTAATGCGCGCTCCCCAAGCGACACGGTTCAAGTGGAACATCATGCTCTTCGCGTTAACAGCCCCAGTGCAGCTCGCCACCAGTTCACTGCGCTCCGGCGCAATACGAACGCAAATCCGACGCTACTGCCCAGGGAATGCCTGTCCGACGTGAGATCGACCGAGTTAGCCCTGAGCCAACTGCTGGCGACAAGGCGCATCTTGGTGGCTGGCGGTGGAGCCAATACCGGCTACTATTAGGGGCGCGGCGAGAAGACGCAGCTTGCCTCCCGATCAAAGCGCCGCTACCATGCCGCAAAGCAGACGATGTATTTCAACCATAGACTTCTTCTTCAAAGCGGAATACTCTGGCGCTCTTCCTGCAGCCCGTTCCGGCTGCGGCGCTGGTGCTACGTGCTCTTGCTTCAGCGGCCTGTTCCTGTGTTTCTGCTTTGCAGTGATGGGGCGGGCGCTGATCACGTATCTTCCCTGGCTTCAAGCGGCAGCCGGTCCAGGCGCTCCAGTAGCTCACCCATCGCGCCACCGCGCACTGGGACGACGCTTGTGCGTGTAAAAACCTCGCTCAGCCTCTGGATGAGCAGCGCGCGGAACGTCCAGCCTGTAAGTTGATATCAAACCATTTTTCCTTCGGTTCTCGCATCAGCGAATGTTCGCTGACGCGCTTGGCCTGAGCCTGGACCGGAATCGCTGGGGAAGCCCGCCGCGAAGCTGGCCGTGGTGCGCGCGTGGAAGAAGCGGTTTCGCAGCGGCTGGGACGACCTGCACAAGATGCGCCTTAACCAGCCGGAGTGGAAGACGACGCCCTGCGCCCTCTTACGCTCTCGAGTCGGAGGCCATCTACATGCTGTTCCCGTTTGTCAATGAACTATGGGAGGCGGGTTTTCCGGACGCGCTGCCCCCCGGTGAGCGCCGCAAGCTGACGCGTTATTACCGGAGCTGTCTCAGCTTCCGTCATCACCTCTGACGCGCGCGAATGGGCCGACCCGGACGCCCTTGCTTTCCGAAGGCCACACAATCCTCCGGCACCGCGTGGAGTCGCTGCGGAGGAGTTCCCCGATGCGAACTTCATCACGATCGTCCGGCACCCCTATAAGTCGGTCGCCCCGCACGTGAGCTTGCACGCGCACGGTCTGGCGGGCGCACTCGCCCGACATCGCCGCTAGGACGGTCCGGTGGTGCAAAGGGCCTACGCCGGTCTGGCCGTAAAGTGGGCATTCAACACCTGTCTCGCTCTTCCGCAAGCAGGTCGATCTGGCACAGCGATACTACCGCAACGACTACCGCGACCTGGTGCGGAATCCGCGCTGAGACCATCGAGACGTCTCTACACCCACTTCGGCTGGCCAAGCTGAGCGCAGCGGTGCGTGCCGCGCCAGACTCGCCACGCCGCCGCTGGCGAGCGCCAAGCGCGGCTCTCAGAGCAAGCACGACGCCCGTTACATGCTCGAGGAGCTCGGCCTGTCCAAGCGGACTGGATTCAGCAGGAGCTTGGGGACGTTCCTGGACGCGCGATGGACTGGAGCGCTGAACGGAACTGCGCGACGTCATTACTGTAAAAGTCAGCGCTATGGGCCGGGACGCGATTGGTTCGCCGGGAAACGAGCGTGGCGGAAATTGCCAGGTACCCAAATCCGTCCCAATGGAGTACTTCCTTGCTGGGAAACCAAGCGACATTGCGGAGAAAACTACAAGCAGCGCAGTGAGTGCTCTCGATTCGATCACAGACAGCACAGAAATCAGGCCGCACTGGATAGCCTCTGCGCCTTGCTTAAAGCGCACTGAAGTTGCCGCAACTACGAGCTGCAACGGTGACGCACATCGGCCCGTCCAACTGTCCGCACGCTCCGGACCATCGGATCTTCGATCGTTGCTGCCGCGCGGCGAGGGACCCTACCTCTGGGATGTGCAGGGGACGAAGTATCTCGATTTTCTTTCCGGCTACGGCGTCGTTCAGCCTGGGCCGCAACCATCCGGAAGTCCGCCGGGTTCTGATCGACTTCCTCAACGCGGATTATCCCAGCCTTGTGAAAATGGAGGCGCCGCTCTTGTCCGGGCTGCTGGCCGAAGAGTTGAAGAAGCGCATGCCGAACCAGCTCGACATGGTCTTCTTCACCAACTCCGGCGCGGAAGGCGTCGAGACGCGCCATCAAATACGCCAAGTGCGCCACCGGCAAACCGGCCATCATCCATTGCCAGAAAGCGTTTCCACGGCCTCACCTACGGCGCGCTTTCGCTCAACGGCGACGAAAGTTTTCGCGACGGCTTCGCGCCGTTCCTGCCGGACTGCCGCAGATTCCGTTCAACGACCTCGCCGCGCTCGAAGCGGAACTGCGCCAGGGCGACGTGCGCGGCGTTCGTGGTCGAGCCCGTGCAGGGCAAGGGCGTCAACCTGCCGGCGCCCGGTTATTTGCGCGAGGCCGCCGCGCTCTGCCGCAAACACGGCGCGCTGTTCATCGCCGATGAAGTGCAGACGGGCATGGGGCGCACCGGGCCGCTTTCTGGCCGTCGAACACGACGGCGACGTGGATCCGGACATCGTGGTGCTGTCGCAAGGCGCTGTCCGGCGGTTATGTGCCGGTGGGCGCGGTGCTGACGCGGAAAGCGATTCACGAAAAGGTTTTTCCAGCATGCAACGCTCGGTGGTGCATTCCTCGACCTTCAGCCAGGGCAGCTTCGCCATGGCCGCGGGTCTGGCGGCGCTGGATGTTATTGACCGTTACGATCTGATCAAGAAGGCGGAGCATCTACGGCAACCGGATCGGCGAAGGACTGCGGCGCGATAATTCCGCGCTTCGAGTTTCTCAAGGAAGTCCGTTGGCGCGGGCTGATGATGGGCATCGAATTCGGCTCGCCCCGGTCGCTGCGGCCTGAAGACCGCCTGGACGCTGATGCACAGATGGACAAGAGCCTGTTCCCGCAAGCCGCCATCATCCCGCTGCTCGACAAGCATCACAGCCACATCACACAGGTGGCGGGACATCGCATCGACGTCATCAAGCTGCTGCCACCGCTGGTCGTCAACGACGAGGACGCGCAGTGGTTCCTGAGCGCCTTCGAGGGATGATGCTGACTCAGATGCGGCAGGCAGGTGCCCGGCCCGGCGCGTGGATGTTTATCGCCCATCGGGCTGCGCGCGGTCACGGCGCGCGCGATAACTTCGGGGTCGCTCCGGCTGCACCAGCGGCCTTTCGTGCGACGCGAAGAACCGCCAGTAGGCCACATGCAGCAAGCCCAGGAAGATGAGCAGCAATCCGTTTGCGACCATCGCGTCCCCATCGGCGGTATGCCCGGAAACCATCGATGGCCACCAGCGGGGCCAAGCGCGATGCGTTGCGGTTTGCTGGCTCCCAGCGCCACCACGCGCCGGACACCAGCGGATGGCCCGCTCAAAAGCAAAAGCCGGCGCAGAGCGACACCTCGCTTACGAGGGGCCATCGCGAGCAGCGGTTTCCAACCCGTGGTGATAATCGTCTGAAACTCGACGATGGTGCAACGAAAGCCAATGAGATTGCGCCGGCTTTCGGACACCACTTCCACCGGTCGGCAGCAACCGTCGCCCTATCGCCGCCAGGTGGTGGTTGATTGCCGGGCCCGTCGCCAAAGGCAAGGTAATCGTCGCCAACAAGACGACCAGGATGATAGAGAAGTTGAACTGGGAGCGATGCGGTTCCCGGCAACGCCTTCAAGCTCACTGCACTGGCATCCGGCTGGGGTGAGGAATGCCGAAAGGAAAGGAAGACATGGCCGTCAAACCTGCGGCCAGTGCCAAAAGTCGCCGCGGGCCATTTTCGCGAAGGTGGGCGTACCGCGGGCGCAAACGGCGCGATGCCGAGAGCTTGGCATGCACCGACCGCCGAGATTTGTCCGCGCTGTTGAATCGCGCGCCACCGCGAGAGTCAACGCCGGAACAACAAAATTGACCGGCAGAACCCAGCCGAGATGGCTTTTGCGGATCGACTCACACGGATCTGCGGCCAAGTCATGCCTTAGCCCGTCGGCCATGCTACTGAAGCCACTCAGGGAGGCCGTGGTCAGCAATCGAATGAGCCAGCTACGGTATCTAATGCCATGATGTCCAAAGTCTGCAGCCTAAAGTCTAAAGGTCCAAAGTTCGCGCAGTCTGGAACCTCTGGCATTAGACGCCGGGAGACGGGCACAGCCAATACGTTGGCTCCCAACGCCAAACAAATCACCGGCGAAGCCAATTAACATTATCAGCCATCGATCTCTCCTGAGGCGCTTGAGGCGTTCCTCCCGCTCTTGAAGCGATTGAATAAAGCTTCTTGGTAGCTAAGTCTCAACTGCCTTAAAGCTTTCCGGCACGTGAACAAAAGACTGCATTCAGCTCTGTGCAAAGGAGGCCCGGTGTGCGGTCAGCCATTTATTTGTCCCTTGAACCAGGTTCGCGCGGGCATGGCTAGTGCGGGTCAAACTGCTTTCCGCTCCTCCCCGATGTGACTCGGCGGCTCGGAAATGGGTCTGTGCGAGAGAGCAACAGATCAGGCTGCTCAGTCAGAAGACCAATATCATTTGCCAGAGTTTGCAATGTGCGTTTAGCCATCAGCAGTCAGTTGGCAGAGAAGATCTGGGTGGAACCATTGCCCGGGCAGCGTTTTGCCGCGTAGCATTATGGCAGCTGCCGAGTCAACCGCTGACCTCGTTAGCGGCCGGGCCTTCGGCGATCGTCACGGAAATCAGAATTCCAGTCGAAATCTCGGTCCAGGCTTATGGAAATGGGCCTGTTAGTCGGCACGCCCGGTAGAACTGGTCCGTTTCGCCTCCTCGGGGACCCTGTTGAGATCAAGGTTCGTGGATATCATCTTGACCTTGCGCAAACACGAAGCGTGAGCGATATCTGGTTCGCTCGTAACTTTCTTCCCACGTAGAATGGCCGTTCTGGAAAAACGAAAGCCGCCTCTGTCATTCTGACACGGGCAATCCAAACTGCGGCAAAACGGACATTATTTAACAGCGCTGACGGGCCTTCACGCAGAAGGTCGGCAATTACGCGGGGGTGACAGTGGAACGCAAGGGAAGGAAAACTCCAGGGCGTTTCGCGGGAATCGCCGGTAACCGTGCTGGACCTGCCTGGAACCTACAGCCTGAGTCCTCAATCTTTGGATGAAGAGATCGCCTGGGATGTGTTGTTTCAACGTTTGCCGGAGGTTCTCTTCGCTCGACTTGGTCGTCGTAGTAGTCGATGCCTCGAACCTCCAACGCAACCTCTACTTCGCGACGCAGGTGATCGAGCTTGGATACCCAACTCTGATCGCTCTGAACGATGATCGACATTGCCGGAGAGCAACGGTCACCGGGTTGATGCAGCAAAGCTGGCAAGAGCCTTGGAGTGCCAGTGGCGCCGATTATCGCCAGCGTTGGGCAAGGCATCGATCATCTAAGGGGCCAAATCCTCAGGCTCCCTGGCCGGTGGGGCGCAGCGGAATGGCCGAAACGGCTCTCGATATGTTTTGCGGAACTTCCGGCCCTGGTTAGCGAAGAGGTTGAGAAGATTGCCGTAGAACTGCAGAACACTTCCTTCCCGCGCGGCGGCTCAATTCCCTCGGGCTGAAGCGGTGCTGCTCTTAAGCGAGGAAAGAGTTCCGGGAGGCAAGGCTGCGCATCTTTTCCGAGATCAATTCAGAGACTGATACCGAGGCGCGCGCAGAGGCTCGAGGCTGAAGGGATCGATTGGCGCAGCGTCGGGATTGAAGCGCGATACGATCGGGTCACCTCGATCCACGCGTGCGACGACGACGGAGGCCTCGATTGTTCAGGAGACATTCAGCGATAGGCTGGACAAGGTGTCTGACGCACAAGTTCTGGGGCATGCTTGATCTTCGTTGTCGATCATGGCTCTGATGTTTCAAAGCATTTTTACGTACGCCAAGGGACCCATGGATCTTTGACCGAAGGGGTGGACTGGCTTGGGAGGCCAGGTCTCAAATCTCATCCCGCCAGGCGATCTGAACAGTCTCATGGTCAAGGGAATCATTCACGGCGTCGGCGCTGTGATTGTGTTTCTTCCGCAGATTTGTCTCCTTTTCCTGTTCATCAGTCTTGCTGGAGGATACCGGCTACATGTGCGCGCGCCGCGTTTCTGATGGATCGCCTCATGAGCAAAGTCGGGCTCTCATGGCAAGAGCTTCATTCCGATGCTCAGTTCGTTCGCCTGCGCGATTCCCGGGGATTATGGCGGCGCGCACCATAGAGAGTCCAGAAGGATCGTCTCGTTACGATTCTAGTCGCTCCACTATATGAGCTGTTCGGCCCCAGTTTGCCTGTCTACACAGTCCTGATCGCGGCCTGCATCCCTGACACGCGTGTTTCTGGGTTTTCTCAAGCTGAGCGGGCTGACGATGCTAGGGATGACTTGCTGGGCATCATTGGCGCTTTGCTGATGGCATGGCTGTTCAAGAAGACGCTTCTCAAGAGCGGCACTCCCATGCTGATCATGGAATTGCCTCCCTATAAACGATCCAGTGCTGAGAGTATTATTCAGACATATGTGGGACCGATCCAAATTGTTTCTTCGGCGCAGCTGGAACGGTGGATTCTGGGCATCAATATTCTGCTTTGGTTTCTCGCGACTTACCGCGCAGCAATGCCATCGAGCGGGAATATGCGGCCAAACGGCAGGCGCTGAAGGATCGAGTCTCTCGCGAGAATGCCGGCTCAACGCATGGCCAGGCGGAGAGCGGGCTGCTCCGGCAATTGGAGAAGGAAGAGGCTGGCGAAAAGCTTCTCGCCATAGCTTTTCGCCGGGCGGGTAGGACAGCTGATCGGAGCCGCTGATCGCGCCGCTTGGCTTCGACTGGGAAGATGGGAATAGGGGATCGTCGGTTCTGCTCGCTGCGCGAGAGGTTTTTGTCAGCACGATGTCGGTGGTGTATAACGTTGGTGAATCGGGAGATCCGGAAGACCGCGACGACCAGTCTCGGCAAGGCACTGCAGGGGCAGAGAAGAGCTCGATGGCAGTCCCGTTTACACGCCATTGGTCGCGATTACCCTGGATGGTATTTTTACGTCTTTGCTTTGCAGTGCGTCAGCACCGTCGCGATTGTTCATCGCGAAACGAACTACCCTGAAATGGCCGCTGTTCCAGTGGGCCTACATGGGAATGCTGGCCTGGGCTCTGGCCTTCACTGACCTATCAAGCGAGGGCGATTGCTCGGCTTAAGCTAGCGAGGTGCGACCTTGGCCGGCAACGATCGCCATGAGTCCCAACGGTGGATCCAATAATCTCGGATATGGCGAAGTGATTTTTATACAAATCAGGTCCAGGGTGGTGTTTATGTAGGTAAACCGTGAACGATGTGCGCATAGACGGAACGACATTGGTGTCAGCCGCTTTACGAAGCGAAGGCAGCACAATTGATCCTGCACGGAAGGGCGCTGGACTAAGCCATGCTGAGGCGGGAGGATGTGTTGCAGGAGACGTTCATGAGCCTCGATGCAGCGCCTCAATCCCCCGCTGCAAACCGGATCACTACTGTGTCCGCAGTTACCGCAACCGCGCGCTCAACTACCACCGCGGGCTTGTGGCGGCGCATGACCCGCGAAGCTGGAGTCGCACCGTTGGTTCGAGCCAGGCAGTTCGGAAACATCCACAAGAGCGTGAGGCTATGCGCTGTTTGGAGAATCTGCTTAGCCGAGCAGAGGGAAGCCATCGTCCTGGAAGATTTGGGCACCAATACACTTTTCGAAGAGATCGGCGATCTATTGAACCGTCGCCCAATACAGCCGCTGGTCGTTATCGTTATGGCTTGCAAAAGATGCGAGCTTGTTTGAAAGGACAAAACTTATGAGCGAACCGAATCCATTCGAGAGACAATTGCGCTCCTGGATCCCACGACGCCCCTCCGCGAAGCTTAAATCGAAACTGTTTGCGGGCCAGGTCGTGGCCGACTCATGGAAGCCCCATGGCAACTGTCCTGAGGGTACTTCTGCCCCTCTCACGGGCATTCTCTTGCTCTCCGCTGTCAGTTTCACCAACCGCAACTTCAGCTCGATGTATTTGTCGGCCTCAGGCGCTAACGGCATGCTGGCTTGCCGTGGCACTGAGCAACCAAACTGCGGTCTCATACTTTACCTCGCCTGATACTTGTGACCGAAATCGAGTTCCGCTCGACAGCTTCGAGACAATGAATTCGCGTCCTGCGTCTTCATCGAGTATGGACTCTTTCTTATCTTTCAAAACCAATAGCTTGATCCAGTGATTCATGAGTCGTGAGAAACCAAAGCCGACTTCGGCGAAAGCCGCGCATTCCTGCACAGTCGCCCGGAGAAGAAGCAACCAGCTCCCAACGTTTCAGAAAAGAAGCCTGCCCACGCCCCGGCCGTCTCCCTGCTCGCTGGCGATGTTTCGCAACATCGATTGGTGGACCTTCGCCGTCACGAGCGTTTCTTGTCTTCACTGGTTGTTACCTGACGCCCGGCGCCGGATTTGACGTTGGAGGATAGCGGCGAGCTGGCAGTGGGTTCATTTTATGCCGGTGTGCCGCACCCACCCGGTTATCCGGTCTGGACTCTTATACCTGGCTGTTCACCAACTGGTCCCGTTTTCAAACATCGCCTGAGAGTGGCGCGCTCTCTTCAGCGGTTGCTGGCGCCCTCTCCTGCGGATTACTGGCGTCTGATGATCTCACGCGAAGCAGCATGATCATGGAAGGGATTCCGGACCTGAAGAGCATCGACCGCCGCCGGGAAAACATGATTTTGCGTGGTTTCAGGTTTTGCTCAGGCGGGATGCTGATGGGTTTCAACGGTTTCATGTGGAGCCAATCGGTTATCGTGGAGGTCTATTCCTTCAGTGTGCTCTCTATTGCGGGTGCTTTCGCTGTTTGCTGCGCTGGACTTATGCGCCCGAGGAGCGCCGGTATCTTTATGCCGCTTTCTTCTCTTCGAATTCTGTTTCACCAACCACATGACGCTGGTCGTAGCGGCGATGGGCATTGAAGTCCTGGTCGCCGCAGCCCATCCCAAACTGGGGCGCGACCTCTTTTTGGCTAACAGCGTCGCTGGGCTGATTGACTGATCCTGAAAGAAAAGGCGCATTATCACGACGTTCGATAGCGCCGACCCCAACAAGATCAGCATCCTGTTTTTGATTTACAACTTTGTTGGGATCGGATCGGTTGGCCGCGTGCGCCTGGTTGACTCTGAAAACCAAGCAACTCCTTTCCGAATGGGCATCCTTGCTTGTCCTCACAGTTTTATGGGCTGGGCGGCGTAGCTTCATTTGCTATATGCCGTCTAGCCTCTATGACCAATCCGCCAATGAACTGGGGCTACCCGCGCGAATGGGACGGATTTCTCCACGCCTTGACCCGGGGCCAGTATGAGAAGACGAATCCAACCGACATCTTCAGCGATCCAGAGTCGATTCTTTAATCAAATCGATGTACTTCGATGGGGCAGTCGAGGAGCATAATTGGGTTTGTTTGCTGATCGGCTTTAATACCGTTCTTCCTCTATCCACGGATGCAGAAGCGGGAACGGGCGTGGTTGATTGGTCTGACCGCAATTTATCTCTGTTTGAGTTTGCTTCTCATACTACTTTGAATCCGACCACCGATCGGCAGAGCCGTGGTTTGACCAAGGTATTTTTTCATTCCCTCTCACATCATCATCTCCATCGGGATTGGCTACGGTCTGACGTTGATCGCCGCTGTTCTCGCGACGCAGTATGAGCGTCATCGGAGCTGGGCGCTGATTGGCAGCGCCATCGCGGACGGCGGTGGCTCTCACGCCTCTGCGAGTTTGGAAAGTCAACAGTTCCTCGCCAGATTCACAGCTTTGTCTCGGGATCGGTTTAGCGTTGGTTTGTGTGGTCCTCTTCCTCGCTTACACAGCAAGCCCGCCGCTTGGCCCACTTTTGGCCGTGTTCGCCATCATGCCCGCCTACTCCATTATCTCGCACTGGTCGGACAACGAACAACGCGGACATCTTTTCGGCTACTGGTTCTGGGCATGATATGTTCACGCCTCCATTTAAAGCGAGTAATGGCAAAGCCGATTTATCCTGAAATGACCAGAACGCGGTCCTCTTGGAGGGACTGACCCCGGCCGCTCTTTGCCCCACTTCTACATGATTTTTTGCGAGAGCTTCATTCCGCCGAGGTGCAGGCGCGATCCAGATTTTAATCGTCGTGATGTTTACATCATTACCCAGAACGCCCTGGCGACGGAACCTATCTCGGTACATCCGGGCGCATTACGACCGCAGCGAGCAACAGGATACGCCATTCTTCCAGGAAATGCTTCGTGGCGCGAAAGAGCGAGGGAATAATCTTTACACGAATAAGCTGGCGCAAGCGGTCGCGCCCTTTGGATCGCTTTTTCACTAATCTTGGGGCGAAGATGGAGAAGAGGCGGCGCGACAAAGGAGTGTATCCTCCCAAGGAAATTCACACGCCCACTCCTGCCGAATCTCAACAGGCTTTACCGAGTATATGACTGACGCCCATCGGCGCAGCCAACTGGGCCAACTAAAGTATGGTGAGGATGTGAAGGAATCCGGCGGCAAGGTTCAAGTGAGCGGACAGGTGGCCGTGATGCAGATCAACGGTCTGCTCACCAAGGTCATTTTCGATAAGAACCCCGAGAACGAGTTTTTCGTCGAAGAAAGTTTTCCACCTCGATTGGATGTTTCCTTATTTATCCCCTTTTGGGGTCATTATGAAGATCAATCGGCAGCCATTGCCGGAGATCACCGAGGAACTGGTGAGCAAGGACCATGAATTCTGAGCAGACACTCAGAGAGGCTGATTGGTAATTGGATCACGTATGACACTCCCGTCTCGAACATCTGCGCCGTTTGCTGAAAAAACCTATCACAGGCGGGACCTCAGCGGATTCAAAGGCGATCCAAAGTTCGTCCGCGATGACGACGCGCAGAAAGCATTTTTGAACTCCGCAGTTCAATCGCCGGCCTCTATTCCTGGCGATTTGGCCGGATTGCCCTCCGGCCTATCCGGTGCCAAAACCGATCGAAGAACAGCAGCGGATCCTCAAAGAGGCTGGATTTCGCCCTTTCGTCAGGCCTTCGCGTTTTGCCCCTATAGCCCGGAGGCGGTCTTCCGTTATGTCAATTTACTGGCGAGCACGCGCCGGTTCGACGATGCGCTGGCGGTGGCTGAGACGTGCCGCAAGCTCGATCCTTACAATGGCCAGGTCGCCGGCTTTCGGTGGTCAATATCGAGAACCTGAGAAAGGGCCAGGACACTGGTCGACCAGTTGCGGAGCCAAATCGGGCCGCTGGAACAACAATATCGAAGCAGCCCAACGAATGCCTCGAACGCGCTGGACCTGGCGTCCGCTTACTTTCAGTTGCAGCAGACCAATCGAGCCATTCAGGTGCTGGATCAACTCATTGCTCAACCTCAGACGGATACGGGCACGCTGCTGAAGGTTCGCTCAGGCCTACGCGCAACTTGGTTATGCCACCGGACCTCGAAAAGGCCCTGGGAAGGATGGTCACGATCGCGCCGGACAATCCGGAGGCTTGGTATGACCTGGCTGCTATTCAAGCCACGCTGAGCAAAACAAACGAAGCAGTCGCCTCTTTAGGCCGTGCGGTGCAATTGAGCAATCAACGCCTGGCTCAACAACCCAAAGCAAAGAACCTCGCCGCCTTGGCAACTTTGGACGATAAGTTTGTAGCGTTGAGGGTAATGCCCCAATTCCAGGGATTATTTGTGCCAAAATGAGATCAGGAGAGATCTTCGGACTGAAGTTCGTAACTGATCACCGACAGGCAATAGATTGCGGCTGTTTCGCTCCGCAGGATTAGCCTGCCTAAGCTGATCGGTAACGCGCCCCACGATTTCACAGCACAGATTTCAGCCGGCGTAAAATCGCCCTCCGGCCCAACCCATATGCACACAGATTTGGGTCGTTTGTGACGCCCAGCGACTAAACGCCTGGAAGTATTTGCGAGGATGCTGACTGTCCGGTTGGAGTGAGGCAATCAGAGGGAGATCGAATTTCTCCCCTCCGGGCCAGATAGCTTCTCGGCGACAAGGGAGCTTCCACGTGTGGCAACCAAGGAGCGCCACATTGTTTTATGGATTCGATGGCGGTGGTCTGCCATTTTTCGAGTTTTACTGAGCGCCTTCGTCCCGGTCGAACTCCACGGCGATTCGTTCCGAGAGCAAAGGCACGATGCGGCGAGGCGCCGAGTTCAGTCGCTTTCTGAACAATGGTATCCATGGCTTTGCCTTTGTAGCACGGCTTGAAGCAGCGTAAGCTGGAAAGGCGAAGGCTGAACGAAGTTCTTGAGCAGCACCGTGAGCGAGACCTTCTGCCGGTTGGCGTCGTTCACGCGACAATGAAATTCGTGACCCTCACCATCAAGCACCGGCGACTCTCTCATCGCGACGCAAACGCAAGACGTGGAGAGCGTGATGGACATCGCGTTCGGTCAATTCGAGTTCTGGCCCTTGACACTGGCTTGGCGGCAGATAGAAGCGATGCATCGTATGCGCAGAGGGCGATGATTGCTCTGCGAAGGAACCACGGCGCCGGACTGGATCGCCTCCAAACTACCGAAAGAAGGCTTTCGCTTTCTCAAAAAGCCGCGACTGAGCGGGTTCACGTTTGAAATCCGCACAGCTCGCCAAATTCTTGCAGTTTGGTCCGCTGGGCGCTGGTTTAAATGCGGCCGGCACCTTCCACGATCACGCGAACATGGAGGTCTCCCGAGCCATAGCCTTGGATGTTCTTGACACCTTTGCCCTTGAGCCGGAAGACAGTTCCCGATTGGGTGCCAGAGGGAATTCTGATGCTCGCTCTTCCAGTGAGAGTTGGAATCTTCGAGTTCTGTCCCAAGAGCAGCCTGGACGAAGCTGATCGGGATCTCACAAATGAGGTCATCGTTTTCGCGTTGGAAGATCTCGTGCGCCTTAACATGAAGCACGACGTAGAGATCTCCGGGCGGTCCGCCTCGCACGCCTCCTTCGCCATTTCCGGTGGAGCGAAGACGTGTGCCGGTATCCACGCCAGCCGGGATCTTAATCGTGATCTTTGAAGTGCGCTCTTTCGACCGGCGCCACGGCAGGTGTGGCAGGGCTTTTCCACAAGCCGTCCAACTCCCTCGCATCGTGGGCAGGTCCGAGCGATGCTGAAGATGCCACCGCGAGCTGATGACTTGACCCTTTCCTCGCACAGGTGGAACAGGTTCTCTGGCTCGACCCCGGCCTCTGCGCCTGATCCACGACAGGTTTCACAGGTCTCCAGCTTGGTGACGGAAATCTCTTTTTCAGATCCGAGCACGGCCTCTTCGAAGGAAACCTCCATGTCATAACGAAGATCAGAACCACGCTCCGGCCCTCCGGGATCGCGCCGGTTCTCGCCAAACAAGTCTCCAAAGATACCTCCTCCCTCCGCCAAAGACCTCGCGGAAAATATCGAAAGGATCATGAAACCCGCCGCCGCGTCCGGAGGCACGAGCGCGGGCATCGAAGGCAGGCATGGCCGTATTGATCGTAAGCGGCTCGTTTTTGAGGGTCGCTGAGGGCTTCATAAGCTTCTCCGAGTTCTTTGAATTTGTCTTCCGCCGCCTTGTCTCCGGGGTTCTTTGTCAGGATGATACTTTGAGGGACGAGCTTGCGATAGGCTTTCTTGATCTCCCTCCTCCGAAGCCTTCCGCTCCAAGCCGAGAACTTCATAATAGTCCCGTTTCGCCATAAGCCTTAGGCTGAGGGCTTTTTGCTGACCACGACGCCGGCCGGACGAATCAGTCGCTCCCTCAGTTTGTATCCTTTACGGAGTTGCTGCAACACTTGGCCTTCGGGGACCTCTGCGCTCTCCTGTTGCGAGACAGCCTCATGCAGGTTTGGATCGAACGGCTTCCCGGCAGCATCGACTTCCTCCAGACCTGCCTCGGTCAACACGTTCTTGAGCTGAGTTATAAATGAGGCCGATTCCAGCACGCAACGAATCGACGCTCCCGGCTTGAGAGTTGCTGGTCGCGGCAAGCGCCATGTCGAAATCTGTCCAGCACCAGAATCAATTCTCGAGGAGTCGACTGGTTGGCGAATTTAATGGCTTCCTGACGTTCTCGGGCGGCGCGCTTCTTAAAGTTATCGAAGTCGGCAGTGAGCCGGAGACAATCGGCTCCAGTGCTCATCCGCTGGCAGCTTTCGACTTCAAATCCTCCGTTTGTTCCAGCGTCAACTCAGGAGGGCCTTCCAGCCGAGACGCAGCGGCTTCCTGGTCTCCCGAAAACTCTCGCTTCTTCGGCACGCGGCCCACTTCCACTTTGATTTTCTCTAATTGTTCGTTTTCTTCCATTCTGCACTCCCAAGAAGGTGAAAAATACACACTCATTGGACCAAGAGCAACTACGCTTGAACCAGATTGAACACCTGTCCCTCGCCAGTCCGGAGCAGGAAGAGATGATTCTCGCGCACGTTGAAAGAATCACTGCAACCAGACCCTTGAATGGCGGCCAGTTAGGTCCGGCAGTGAGATCGCCTCGTCGATGAGCATCGCCGGGATGTGGCTGCGAACCGGATATAATACTTTGCCATCGGCCCGGAGCAATCCTCCCTCGATTTGCTCGGTAACACTCTGCATCCAGCCCGGTTTCCGCAACTGCCCGGAGGCGATTTGGACATTTAATTCTTTGATCAATGATGGATCCGCCGCTGCACACTTTGATGCGCTCTCGGGACAACACGGGATTTTCAAGAGTTCAGGGTCAATCATGGATTCGTTTGTGAGAACTGTTTGCTCTGTCCGAACTCGCATCTGCGCAGCTTCATAAATCTCTTTGAGAGGAATGTTCGCGCTCAGAGCAATCGCTCTGCACGATTCAAATTCAGGCGCGGCCTGAATGACACGGCCATCGAGCCGGCTAATCTTGACGCACTAATCTCTCCATATTGAGTCTTCACAGTAGTGGATTCACGCCGCAGTTTGCGTCGCTCCAGAGTCACGCCGTATGCCCAGAGCGCTTGTTTCCCCGCATCATCATCTCGGTGAATTTGTCGGAATCAGAGGGATGCCTAAAACAGTAAGGAGGACGCCTGGCCGGTTTTTCTTCATTTGGATTGGAGTGTGTGAATACGTCCAGCGCCCCAGCGGACATCGCTCGCTCCACAAAATATCCCAGGATCTCCGGGTTCGTATCGCATCAAGATTCGTTTCGAGAACACTGATTGTGTCTGTCTCCCAATCATGAGAGGTCATGCTGGAGAGGTTCGTTTCCCCAAACACAGCACGCAGAACATTAGGTCGCGTCTTGTGATCCCGGGTCCCCCAAACCATAACCTATTTTTCCGCCACCAATCCTTGCATGGGACTGAAACTTTCTGCGAACTCAGCCAGCAGCGCTGCGCCTGTTGGTGTTAGCAACTCGTGTGGCTCATCACATTGCGTTAGAGGGATGGAACGCTCACGCAAGATTTCGAGCGTCGCGGCGGGTGGGGATAGGAAATCGGCCATGAGCGCAGTCGGATCCATCCGTGGCCTTCCACGACCGGCGCAGCCAGCACGCGGGGCTTGCCAAGCGGCTCCAGTCCGATGCAGGCTCCGACAATATCGATGATCGAATCGATTGCCCCGACCTCATGAAAATGGACTTGGTCAGGTTGATAGCCATGGATTTTCCCTTCGGCGACCGCGATACGATGGAACACGGCAATGGCTTTACGCTTTACCCAATCAGAGAGCGAGCTACGGGAAATGAGCTGTCTGATTTCGGCAAAACTGCGGGCGTCGGCGTGTTCATGATGTTCGTCGTGCTGCGTATTCGATGCTGCCTGGTTATGCTGATGTGATATTGCTCAGTGTTCATGGCGCGTGGGCGTGGGGCGCATGATGGCGCATGTCGTGCGTCGCGTGACGGCGCTTCTTCATGGTGCATTATCTTCTTCTGCATGCTCATGATCCTGCTCCATCATGAACCAGCGGACTGCGCCACAATGGACATCGAATTTAATTCCTTCAATATTCGATCGCTTTTGGGGCGCGCGGCATGGAGGTGGTAAACCGTCCAGCTTTAGTTTGGTGAGCTCTCGTTCAGAGTTGTTCCAGACCCAATTCCTAGGTCGAGCAGCGCACCGATGAGCATATCCCCGCTCGCCCCACTGAAGATGTCCAGATAGAGAGTTTTCATTTAAGTTGTCCGGCTGCTAGAGCATTGATTTGGCTGGCTGCATAGCCCGCCCCAAAGCCGTTGTCAATGTTCACAACTGTCACGCCGCTGCCGCAGCTCGTCAACATCCCAAGCAATGCTGCGAGCCCACCAAAACTGGCCCCGTAGCCGACACTTGTGGGGACGGCGATCACTGGTTTGGCGATCAGGCCGGCGACGACGCTCGGCAAGGCGCCCTCCATGCCAGCCGACCACGATCAGCACATTCGCGCGTTGAACCGTTCTCCAATCTGGCGAGCAGACGGTGTAATCCAGCGACACCAACGTCATAGACCCTTTCGACTCGATTTCCCATGATGTCAGCCGTCACCGCCGCTTCTTCGGCTATCGGCAAATCACTTGTCCCCGCAGGAGAGAACGCCGATGGTTCCGTCTCTCTTTGTGCAGGGTTTCTTCTCTACGGTCACACAGCGAGCAATTTCGTGGATAAACAGAGCCCTCAAATTTTTTCAGAAGGGCCCGTGCTTGCTCGCGGCTGAGGCGAGTGATGAGGAGGCGTTTTCGTGTTGAAGAATTTTAAAGCAATTTTGACGACTTGATCCGGAGTTTTGCCCTGACCAAAAATGACCTCGGGAAACCCTTTTGCGCAAGGCCCGGTGAGTATCCACTTGGGCGAATCCAGAGATCGACGACCGGAGCGGCCTGAAACGGTGCAATACCGTTGTTTTGGTAATCTTCCCAATCCGAAATTGTTCCAATAAGGTTAGAGCTTCCGCAGTTGTCACTTGGCCAGATTGTCATGAAGATAGCCCTGGGTCACGCTGAAACCTATCTTACCGCGCAGCCGTTAGACTCAACGAAAAGGGACGGCACCTTCGGCCGTCCCTGAGAGCTATTCACTCTAGACTGCGAGCTTTGAGAGCTCGAAATTCTGATCAATCAATAAGGCAATTCCTTTCCCGTCCGCACGAGAGGAGGTGGCGCTTCGCTAACCAAAGAATATCCTTATTGTTCTTTGAGTTAATTAATCCCGTCATACCCTTGTAGGTCACCTTGGGGATTGTTCCGCTAACCCACTTGTGAATTTCAGAATGCCCGTCGGCAAAAGACAATCCACCCGCGCCGTTGTGATAAATGGCTGGAATATCAACCCAGGTTGTGCTTGCGGCGCTGGCCGGCATTGCGACGCCGAAGCCCCCGTCGTTAATGCTGTCGGGATGCTCGTCGAGCAAAACCCACATCGATGAAGGCGCCGGATCTGTGATGTCAGTAGTCTTGATATAAACTCGATAGGGCGGCGCTGGGGAGCCATCCGCCCCGACCGGCCGCTGTCCCTTGATTGTTTGGACCCACGGCTTGGCTCATGTGCTAGACTGCGGACGCGGAGGTGGTCCCTTGTTTCCCCTGGTTTTGCTGTGATCGGCAGGACATTTATAAATACCAGGAGCCCCAGTGTATTTGGAAAGTTTAGCATATCTCGGGTCGATCAGATAAAGGATATGGTATTATCAGGGGCGCCATTGTAATCCAGCCACCCACGAATCCAACCTCCTGTCGCATTGTCCTCGTTGGGCACAAGCATCTCGTTATTATCCCCGGAATAGAGCTGCCAAGCTAAGAGCAATTGTTTCGTGTTGCTCAGGCAAAGAATCCCGTGCGCTTTGGTTTTAGATTTGGCCAATGCGGGCAGAAGCATACTCGCGAGAATCGCAATAATGGCGATCACTACTAAGAGTTCGATGAGGTGTGAAGCCGCAGCTCTGTTTTCTGTATGCGGCCACTTCAGCGGAGACTTCAGGTTAATCATTTTCATACGAGGCGTAACGCATTTAGGACATGGAGCAAAGGACATCGACTTTTGCCTTTTTAGAAATATGTGCGTTTGAATGCATGTGGAAACGGATGATTCGGCAGCTCTTCCTTCGTCCAAGCCTGTGTTTCCGATTGAGTTGTGATCGGACAACCCGATTTTTTTCTCCCGCAGGAACGACAAAGTTCTGGAGAAACGCCGAGGTCGGAAGCGGCCTGAAAAATCGGATGGATTCTTTCGCCTCTTCTAGTGTTTACTCTTGGCAACCTTAAGCAGAAGTGAACAGTTCGACTATGAAAGCACTTTCCCTTGCATCTCTTCTCGGGACATCCTTTTGTGTTGGCAAACATGGGTGAATGCGCAGGCCTTGCCAGGCACCGGATTGCTCGAGCAATACGTAACTT
>ERZ1370068.9228-contig-802_pt1 | contig 21358 bp, 29 predicted proteins | sample MGYA00561227_ERZ1370068 | MGnify/ENA primary metagenome ERZ1370068 (study PRJEB38410, sample SAMEA6850437) | metagenome | study: Metagenomic assessment of the ecological functions of the soil: analysis of the soil microbiota associated with the... | reverse complement strand
TAAACGAGTGGCGGGATCGATTCATAAGCTTTTCTCTCCGCAACTCATCTGCTTGCGACAATGGCGGATCGCAATTCTCGCGGGATATCCTGGCAAGACTCCACGTCCATGAGCCAGCCTTCGCAGCTCATTGGTCGTTCAGGACCGTTTGCGATGCGGATCTACCCAGTCTGCGACTTCCGCGCTCACTTCTGCGCTCCACAGTAAGCGCGTACGATTTGCTTCCTGCTTGCTGCGCAATGCGTGGCTTCTTGCTTTTGTATTCTGGATTCCTGTCTTCGACCTTACGATGTTCTTTCAAAAACTCATTCAACAACATCGCGTTCAGCTGGCATCGTAACGGACGGTGTATGGTTTTCCGTCGGAATCTCATAGATGACGACGGTCAGGATTTACCCTCCGCAACTTCCTCCGCGATTAAGCCAAAAATTCGGCGTGCTGGCCCTGTGAACTTATAACGAAAGCTCACCGGTTTGAGCGATAAGATCGACTCACTTGCTTTCTCAAGCGTGTTTGACGTGTCTTTCATCGGGCGCGGATGAGCCTCGGTGCCGAGCGCTAGCGGAATCGATCTCGCACTGAATCGCGTCGTTATTTATCGTTGTCGCACCCGAATGCCATACCAATAGCGCAAGTATCAGCCCGTGTCGGCGCCTGCGATATTGGCGCTGATACAGATGACATGTGTGCGTGCTGTGAGTGACGTTGTGCGCCCGCATTAACGCCTACGGTGGTCCAAGTTCCGTTACGCGATTATTCGCTGATGTGCGCTTGAAACCCAATGGCAGTGTTTGCCTGTTCCTGGGTTCATACCGCTGGAGGATCCAGAGAGCAGTATAACCGGCGCTGGCATTGCGACGCCGCCCTGGTTAAAAAAGAGTTAAACCTCCCATGGCCGTATTAAAGTTACCGTACTAATTGTTGGGAGTAGCTCCTGCCGCCAACCAACGGCAGTATTTGGAATGGCCATCACCGTTGGAAAGCGTGTCTGAGCTCCAAGCTGCCGTGTTGAAGTGATGCTGCGCCATTTGCAGTCGTGCCGTGTATTAGCGAGCGCGAGATCGCCAAAGGCGGTATTGTTGCGCTGGCGTGGATGTTCTGTGAAAGTGCCTCGTTTCCAAAGGCGTCATTGAAAGGATCCGTCGAGGTTGTTATGGAGAGCGCAAAGGCGCTGACGGCCGCTGTTGTAACTACCGGTGTCGCGTTATTGAGCAGCGCTCGTATCCATTGGCGACGTTCTCGAACCCAGAAATATTCGAACAACATCGCTGCAGTACCAACCGCAGTGTTGGCGTCCGCAACGCTGAGGCTCAGCACTCCAGCGCCAACACCGGTGTTGAAGCTGTTGGTATCGACCGAGAAAGCGCGAATACCAACCCACTGCTGTATTTCCCGCGCCGGTAGTTAGAAAGCAAGAGTGTTGCATCCTTCCGCGGTCGTGTAGCTGGGATAGCAACCATCCGGTGGGGACTAACCGCCTGCGCGCTCCCGGTGGAAGTGGAAACGGAGGCCACCGCCAGCAGGATGGCCATCAACATGGGCACGATGATTCTTCATAATCTTTCTTCCTTGTCTTAGCCTTGTGAACCCTATCTTATGCGTTGTTAACCTCGCACCCGCGTGGACGCTGAATCTTACAATCCTCTGACTGTTACCTCGGCCCCGGCAATCCGCGAATCTGAACGAACTGATTCGGTACTAGTCGTACTTGCGTCTGGAGTCGCAGTGGTAGTAGTGTCCCAGGTACTCAGAAAGTGCAGTCATCGACCGGATCGAGCGTCATTTGGTCTGTAGTCTCCGAAATTCAGCTCCTCCAACTGGGAAGCCACCGCCCTCGATCAGCGATAGCCTCGCCGAGCGGTAACGTGCCCAGCGGATCGTTCGGCCCGGCCCGCATAGTGAAGCGAGGGATGCAGTCATCGTGGCCCCGAAACGCCGAAGCCAGAGCGCGCAATGTTTCCGTTTACGTCCATGGCGATGCTTCCTGAGCCAGCGATCATTGACGTCCGGTGCATAAGTTCCCCGCCGATAAACTTTCCACGGACCGCGTAAGGTTCGCTGCCCTGCTGGCTTGCGCAGCGTACCAGCGGATACCGGCATGATTATGCGATTGGTCTCCATCGGCGGCCACGGTGTGATTGAATAGCAGCGTCCGCGCGTGTACCGAAATTGCGATACGTCAAACGCTGCATCATGTAGCCGTAGGAAAGTGAACTCAAGTGTAGCAGTAGTTCCCTCGCTGCTTGATACAGGCCTCGATCCGTGCAGGCCTTGCTGTTAAACTGGCTCAGGGATAAGACTGGCAGTTGGGGTCAACCGCGAAGACGAAGGCGAGTTCCAGTCCAGCCAGTGGAATTCGTAAACCTGAAGCCGTGCCCGTGGGAAAACCGAGATTTGAATCCTGACTTGCACCACTGCACTCAGGCGCACTTTTGTGGCGGCAATCTCCCGCCATCGAGATCTGCCGCGAGCATATGGCTGTGTGGTGATTTGTAACGGGCTGCGTGGAGCCGGCACAAAGACGGTCACGAATCGCGGCGTCGCACTTCCGGTTAGCATAGCTGACCGCTCTGAACGCAGAGATCGTGCCCCAATTCCGGTGAAGATCCTGTTGGGATCCCCTACTGCGTAGTAGGCACGCGGGAAATACAGCAGGCTTGGCATAATCGTTGAGGAATCCGAAACAAGCCACTGGCGATGTTGTTGACCTCGGAACGCTCACTGATCATACCCTCCCCGTTGGGTCCGAAGTCTGCGAAACGGCCACGCACAGATCTTGGGGCGAACGGTGGCGCCCCCGTGCGCTGAAACCCACCGGCTGGTCATATCGATCGAACCGCACGACCGCATCGCCAAAGGTGAAGTTTCCCCATCAACGCAGGCTGGTTCGCCCAGAATGTGTTCTCGCCTGATGGGCCCGGCGAGCAGATTGCCAGGATTTGTCGGCATACGGCGATCGCGTAATTGACCACTTGACAACGTAATTCTCGAACCCCACGGCGCCGCCGGTCATCGGACGCGGCTACCTGTGGAAAGTAAGAGCAGCCATGGTGCAACTCGCCGAGATGAAGCCCTGGAAACCTCACGATCGGGTCTGAGAGCGGGCTGTTACCTGACGCTGCAGTTCTGACAGTGGAGCGGGCGTGGACCGACCGGCCCTCCGGGGCAGGGGCTCATGCGACTCAGCCGCTCCGAAACAGAATGCGAACTCGCGGTTCCGACTGTCAGCTGAGATCGAACCGGGGGCATGGGCGCGCGCCGGGCAGCAACAAATATCGCGAAAGCGAGGGCTGCGCAAATAGAGCAACGACAAATATTTTCATCTGGGAATGATGGAGTGTTCGTTTTGCGTGTAGTTCTGGAAACTTTCATGCATTTGTCGATCCGAAACGCTTGATTGGCGATCGCGCTCAGTAAGCCCCTATTCGCCCCCGATCGGGACGTTGCCGCACGCTGGATTCCGGCTCGGGTTTTGATGGAGATTGCCGCTTGAACGGTGATACATTGTATGTACAATGAGTCACCGGAGATGATCAAAATGCTTGTGCGGCACGGAAATTCATTCGCCCTGATCCTGGACAAGCCCGTGCTGGAATTACTTAAACGTTGATCCCGCTAGACCTGTCGCAATTTCAACGACCGATGGAAAAAGTTTACTCGTTGCGCCATTGAGTGGCGCTGAGAAAAGAACCGCAAAGCGAACGCGTCCGCGACAACGTCCGAGACGCAGAGCAGAAAAACAAGGAAGCGTATGATGAAAGCAATATCGATCCTGTCGATCGGTGCGCTGGCAGCAATCAGCGCGGGATGTTCAAGCACTAGGCAGAGTGTCTCAGCCACAGGAGAGCGTTATCCGTGGAAGAAAAATATCGTGACAACTGTCTTTTGGATCGGCGAGAAGCCGAGCGCAAACAATCCGGTGCCGAACCGCATAAGCTCATGGGACAAAAATTGGAGCAGAAGTTACGGCGGATTTGACGATCCAAATCCCGCGCATCGCACGCAATTATGATTCCGGTAAAGTTCACGCCTCGACAGAACCCGTTTTACTGCGCCCTCCCATACAACGACAAGGCCGCCACTGGCCATCGACCGGAAGCGCCCCGCGTCGTTCCATGGTTCAAGGAAGCGTACCAAGGCCCCGGCGTTTCCACCTGCAAGGATCGATGGGTCGCGATTCGCAAGGGAGATCGAACGGTTTATGCGCAATGGGAAGACGCAGGACCCTTCCGCACTGATTATTGGCAGTATGTATTTGGCAATGAACGTCCGAAAACCACTCTGAACCAGAGGCGCAGGTCTCGATGTCTCTCCCGCTGTGCGTGACTATCTCGGATTAAACGAAACGGATGTAACCGACTGGCGCTTTGTTGAGTTTAGCGAAGTACCGCGCGGGCCGTGGTCGACGCTCGGAGAAAACAACACATTTGTGATTAGCGATCGCAAAACAGGCAGCGAATTGGCCCAGGCGTCAAAGCCCGCCGAAGACCGTGCGATTGCGCCATAAGCCGAGAAATGGAAACACCTCCGTCGTTATCTGCATCAGCAGCCACGCGATGACCGCGTAAGCAATCCCGCCCGCTTTAGAAAACATTGCGCCCGCTTCAGTTCGGGCCTAAAAGCTCGTATTTGGCTGCACAACATCCGATTCAAAGTCACTCGTGCAATCGGCGGCGCTCAGCGCTAACTGAAAAACGGGCTAGTGCCCGGTCAGTTCCTCCGCGTCGGGCCTCTTTAAATCGCTGAGTCCGCGCCGCCACTCTGACCGGAGCGAATGGTTCGCGCCAGTAATCGGTTACCCGCACGACTTGCCCGTCCTTCAGCTCACCGATGGAAACGTTTCAATACACCCGCTTTTTTAGACCGAGCTTGTGCATATCTTCTCTTGGACACGCGGTGTCGGACTATGGTGATGATGAGGCCAGACTGTTTATGAGCGGCTTCTTCCAAGAGTTGCAGCGGCGGAAAGTTTATCGCGTTGCGGCCGCTTATATCATCGCTGCGGGATTCATCATTCAAATTGGTTCTGCGGTTTTTCCGGCATGGGAATTGCCGAACTGGACGCTGCGTCTTGTCATCGTGCTTTTGCTGGTCGGTTTTCCGGTCGCGCTCATCCTCGCCTGGGCTTACGACGTGACGCCGCAAGGAATTCAAGCCACCCCAAAGGTTCCGGGAGGCATCGCCGCCGCAATATTGTACTCCTCGTCGCCGCCGGCGCGGTAATTTCTACCGCTGCGGGATTTTTCTCTGCCGCGCGCCTCGGCGCGCAAGATCGACAAATCGGTGGCGGTCCTGCCGTTCCAAAATCTGAGCGATGAAAAGGACAAACGCGTATTTCGCCGAGGGCATCCAGAATGAGATTCTGACGAAATTAGCGACGGTTCGGGATCTCAAAGTCATTTCGCGAACCTCGACGGCGAAGTATCAGAGCAAGCCGGACAACTTAAAGACAGTCGCGCAAGAGCTCGGCGTTTCCACTATCCTCGAGGGGACGGTGCAGAGAGCTGGCGACAAAGTTCGGGTGAATGTGCAGTTGATCGATGCCCGCGCCGATACGCATCTTTGGGCGAACAGTTATGATCGTGACTTTAAGGATGTTTTAGCAGTTGAGAGCGAGGTCGCAGCGCAAATCGCGGACGCCTTGAAAGCGAATCTCTCGCCGAGCGAATCGCATGTCCCGGCCGCGGCGCGGACAGAGAATACGGAAGCTTATGATCTTTTCCTACGCGGTCAGTATGAGTTTCACCAGGCAGAGAGCAGTCTGGCCGCAGACGCCTACGATCGTGCCGACGCGTTTTACCGGCAGGCGCTGGCACGCGATCCAAACTTTGCCGAGGCCGCCGCGGAGCTCGCACGCAATCGACTATCGCGACACTGGTTCGTCTCTCCTTTGGCGCCAGCGGAATTAGAGGAGGTGAAGTCGCTCATTGACCGCGCTCTGGCGCTGGCTCCAAATTCTCCGGAAGCGCACTTTGCGCTGGGATTATTCTTTTATTGGGGTCATCGCCAATACGAGAACGCGCTGGCAGAGTTCAACCGCACGCTGGAATTGCAACCTAACAACGCCGACGCGCGGGCGTTTTGCGCTTGGGTTTATCGCCGGCGCGGTGAATGGGAGCGCTCGCTGGCCGATTCTCAGCGAGCAGAGGAACTCGACCCGCGCGACGCCAGTATCCCGACCAATATTGGAGTGACCTGCAATATGTTGCGTCTGTGGAAGGATGCGGAGCGAGCCGAATTGCGAGCTCTCGCCATCGATCCGCACAACACGCAGGCAGCGATGTTCCTTGTCGGCACTCGCCTCACCACGACGGGCGATGTCGCCTCGGCCCGGCGAGCACTCGATGATTTTCCAGAGGTGATCAAAGGCATCCCCGGCGGCGCCGGCGGCCCCCGTGGCGCTACCGGAGCCGGCGATGTTAGTGCAGTCATTGGCTGGCCGGTTTACCTCGACGTGATCGAAAGACGTTTCACCGATGCTTTTCAAGCTGTCGAGAAGAGGGTGGTCAACGACGATCGCGCACATCTTCAACAGCTTGCCGGGCGTGTCGCCATTCGCGTGCTGGCGGGAGAGCCTGAGGCAGCCAAATCAATGGCAGAAGAAGCGCTGCCGTTACTCGAGGCCAGATTCAGAGAGCGACCGGATGACACTTTCGCGATGACGGAGCTATCTTGGGTTTACCTCGCCTTGGCACGCAATGCCGATGCGCTGCGCCTTTCTAGACAAGCGGCGGATACAATCTCCATCGAAAAGGATGCTCTGGCCGGTCCAAATTTCCAGATCGGGCTCGCGCAAATCGAGGCACGTGCGGGCGCACCTGAGGAAGCCATTAAGAGGCTTCGACGTTTGCTCTCAATCCCGGCGGGCGGGGCAGCGTCCATCGCTGCTTTGAAGATTGACCCGGTCTGGGATCCGATCCGTAACCGTCCTGATTTCCAGCAGCTGCTCTCAGGTCCGGAGCAGATCGGACCTAACAAGTAACTGGGGTTGAATTTTTGAACCTCTTTGCCGAAGTAAAGCAAGCGCCCAGTTCGCAGCGAGTCCGTCCCGTGGCGGACTTGAAGCGAGCAAATTCGCCACAGGACGAATCCGCGGTGGCGGACCTGCGCCGCAAGTGGTCAACAATCCCTAGACTCGGATTGGAGTTGGGGCTACATCGCGGCTGTCGATCGCGACGGGCAAACGATCTTCGTTGCTGACGCCCATCGCGACGAACGCTTGAAACTATCAATAGCTCGTAGCAGGAACAGGTGAGCAATAATTAACAAACTCATATCGACAATGTAGACACCGTCTGTTAGGTGCGCAGCCCGCGAAAAGTAACACTGCTGTCACTCTTTCCATCGGGCCGAACAGTGCTTTGTTGTGTATGCAGACGCGCAATCGCGAGCGACGGAAAGCGTTTCGCTGTGCGTGCGGATTTAGAGCTTGACCGCGTTTCTGGAACTACAAGCGGCGATTCATCGTCAGCCCGGTCGTCAAAAGGACCGACCGGCGCAGCCCCCGATGCTCAACTCAGCGCGCCGGCATTGCACCTCCCCACGCCGAGGGCGACGGGTTGAGTGGAGTGACCAGCGACCGGGAATCGAACGCCTTCATTTCCGTGCCCGCCTGCTTTGTCGGCGGTGTGCCTCTGACGCGAGCCAGGAATCCGTGGCAGTGCCGGAAGCATCGACGTAACGACCACAGATAACCCCCTGCGCATTGATTCCGTTAAGCGATGTAAAGGTTGACCCGGGATAATCGAAAGTGAAGAAGCTGTTTGGCGGGACAAAGAAGAGTCCATGAGTCACGCCTGAGCTGTCCGCATATCTGCCCACCACCCAGTTCCTATCGTTAAGTCCAAACAGGATTGTCGCAACGGAGCCCGGAAGGATCGATCGGGAAGTGCAGCGCCCCATTGGTGTCCCGGTAGTAGCCGTGAAGGATTCCTGAGCTGTCTATATAGTATCCCACCACCAACTGCGTTGAATTATCGATCTCGTAAGCAAAGGTCGAGAGAGCTCCCGGGACGCTAAACGACGTTATGGTTCCGCCAACGCTGAACCACGCCTGGAAGATCCCGCTGCCGTCATCAAAATCGCCGGTAAAGTCGCCGGGATCGTTTATACTAAGCAGAGTGGTTTGGAGCGCGCCGGGAATATTGAAGTCTGTGAAGGTGCCGCCCGACAGGACAAACCCGTGAAGGTTACCATCGCTGCCGACGTAGTCACCGTTGACTGTGCGTGAGTTATTGATGCCTCGTCCTTCGGTAAAACCCGACGGTATCGTTAGGGTCGACGATCGGCGCGCTAAAGCTACCATCGCTGAACCGGACAAACGCTCGCGTCACCCCGTTCGAATCGACGAAAACGCCAACGACGTCGCCTCTTTCGTTAATCTTTTGCGGCAAGGTCTGAATTTCCGGTCCCGGGATAATCAAAAGTCGTGATCACTTCAATAGAGCCCGAGTTCGGTGCTTGCTGAGCGAACGTCCCCATCAATGGGAACACGAATAGAACTGCCAGAATGCTGTTAAATATTTGTTTTGGTTTCATGATGCTTATTGCGTCTCCTTAGTTGAATTGCCATTGATAAAACGCGGATGCGGCAAAGAAAAGACCCACTTAGCGAAGTTCGATAAGCCCAGGTTTGCGTGTTATCTGCTTTTCGTTGGGTCTCCGCCGTTGGGTTGCCGGCACGATGAACAGCCTCTTAGTTTTCTGGAGCTGTTCTCTGATACATATTTTTCTTTGGCGCCATCGCTCTCTTTTTGTCGCTCTCGGCCGCGATGCTGCACTCCGCAAAGCAGGCGGCCTTTGGCCGCGTATCGCTGGGGCGTACATGGTCTTTGGTCGATCGATCGCGGCGGTGATCTGCGGTGGTGATGTCGCTGTCGTCCGATCCGGTTTGCTTTGCTCCTGGTCGCCCTCTTTAGCTTCTGGCCTGGCGTTTACTGCGCTAAGCAGGGTCTTGCCTCGGCAAAAACACCGCAACAACGCCCCAGCAAAGCGGACTGACGGCGGCTTCTACCATGCTCCCTGGCGGTCTGGCCTTAGCCGCTTACGGCGTTTGGTCTAAGGATGACTTCCAGCTTCGGAATGGTCGCGATTGTCTTTGGCGTGATCGGCTCTCTTGTTCGGGATGTTCGGACATGCGCGATTTTCTTCATCACCCGGCGGACAAATGGCGTGGTGGGCACACCCATATGGCGAGAACGCTGGCTGCCGCTGAGGGTTGCCACGGTAACGGCGTTTTCGGTCGTGAACTCCAGCCCCTACCGCCCGTCGCGCGCTGGCTTTGGGCGACGGTCGCAGGGACCGTGGTATCGTTATTTGACGAGATACTATCGAAGGAAGTTTAGTGGTTACCGCGCTGACAGGGATGTTACAGATTTGGGCCGTGTCTGAACACACGATCCGACCGCTGAGTTTTGATGTTTCCTGCATATTCGAGGCTTGGCTCCAATTTACCACTCCGCTTGAAGTCGCTGGCTGCTTCGTGCGTTTCAATCACGTTGCCAGCGTCATCGTAAACCGCGAATCACAGCATTGTGTGAGCGGCTGGACCTGCACGCCTATTCGATTAGGAGTTCGCCGCCCCAGTCGGCTGGGTCGGAATCGAAAATCGTCTCCGAAAGCGTCCACGGATGTCCCCATGGGTCGAGGAACGAGCATTGGCGTTCGCCATACATGTGATCCGCGGGTTCAGCGAGAACACGAGCACCGGCTGCCTTGGCGCGTCCAAAGAGTTCGTCGATCCCCGTGACACGAAGTGTGACGGAGTGCGCCGCAGGGCTCTGCAGTGTTGAAGGAGCGGCGTTAGCGTGTGCGCCGGGTTTGGCGACGATGATGGCCCCATTGCCGTGCAAGAGCTGCCGGCGATCTTGGGAGTTGCGGAGACGTTCGGTGAATGGAAGGGCCGTTGTGAGCCACGCGACTGCTTCGGGCACGTCGGGGTAGTAGAGCACGGGTATTACGGCGCTGTTTGGTGCCGAGCGGTTCTTCTTCAGCATGGGTTCAGAGGTTACCACAGCTTCCCTGGTCGCCTAAGTATGATTGGACGAATTCATTCGTTAACAATTTTACATGGATAGTTGGCCTCACAGTTGCCTTCTACTTCGCTTCGGAGGCTGGCATACACGCGATGAATTCATTTAAGCCCGAGCCTAAGCCGAACCAGACCGACCGAACGGCAGCCACATCCGAAACCAGTTTGACGCCGCGACGATCTTAAGCGGGTCGAATCTTTGTAAAACGTGCATCGGCTGCATCGCATGGTTGGGCTCCTTGCGTGCTTACACTCAGTGAGCAGCATAGAAATAGATCGCGATAAACGCAGCAATAAGGAGGATTGCAGTGATCCACCAAACTGTCTTTGATCGCGGGTCTTCGAGATGATCCAAACTCCTGCTTAACGAACTCTTCGTAATTGAAGTCCTCGTCCGGTAAATCCACGGCATCGTATGCTTCGGCATCTTCTCGCCAGCCCGAAGTATGGTCTGCTCCACACTCCGGACATGCCAACGCGGTGCGAGGAACATCTTCGCCGCACACTGGGCACACTTTCGGTGCCTTTAGCACCTTTCGTCATTGTTATTTATTCGTTACCTTCCGGACATAAAGCGAACTAAACCAAACGAGACAGAAACAAACCACCCAGCACTTTGAAAATGTGGTTGCGCATCATCAAGAGCTTACAACAAAGTGCTGGGTCGGCTTCATCGTTTGGTTAGATCTCTTTGTCAAAAACAGGATCATCGTGCCCAAATGAAGGGCCGGAGCTGACGTCGTTGCCGACTTCATCGTGCATAAAATGAGACTTTGGCCATGAATGCACTCCATTTTGGACCAAGACGACCGCCATCGAGCAGGATTCTCGGGCATTTTTTGAACCCCAAATCGCGGCCGTCACTGTAACGGATCATGCGCCAGTGCATGTGCGGGACAACATGATCGAGAGGGATATCATATTGACGCATCAGTCTGGCTGTGAGTTGCGCGGTGCGGTCGATGGTGCTGTCAAGATTGTTGCCCCGGTTTACACACATTTCGATCCCGATGGACGACCTGTTTCCCTGGCCTTCGTAATCAGCATGCTCTCCGGTTTCGTTAGTCGGGAGGCTTTGGTAAATGGAATGATCGTCCACAGTGAAATGCCAAGTGAGAAATCCAGTGCGATTGTGACGGCCTCGGAGCCCCTTGTTCATGGCGAGCGCGTGATTCAATGCGTCGGCGCTACGAGACGTATTGTCGGTCGAATGAATAGTGATAAATGTCGGACGCATCGGCCGATGCAAGGGACGTCCGCATTTCCCTGGGGGATGATGTCCTGCGTGATTTTCAATTCGGCTGCACCGGCGGCAGCCGGGCCGCTGATCGGCGCGTCGGGGAGCCACCGCACAGGAAGAAAAGAGAAGCCCCACCAGGACAACGGCAAGAAACCCAAATGTGCGAAGTTTCACCGTAACCATTCCTGCCGTTGCGAGAGGAAAGCGATTAAAGGCTGCACGGCGAGAATCGTGCCGAATCATTCGGCATTTAGGAAGCGGAATCGTTTCTGAAGGTCACGCAGCGGTCGCTAGAACGCTCAGAGTCCCTAGAGCCGCTTCGAGGCGTCCGGCATGCCTCCTCTCTCCCGCTCTCGATCCTTACTTTAAGAACGTCTCTTTGCATCCACCGCCTGTGCTGCCAGCCGCTTCAACGCCTCGGGTTTGAGGTCTCGCGCACCTTCCCCGCCTCCACGCTCAGTGAGTAGCCGTCGCAACCAGCGGCGATCGAGTTGGCGCATTTCGATCAGGTGATCCAGCAGAGTAACGGCCGCCGGTGCTAGCACGGTTCCCAGATCGTCTCTCATCGCCCGCGTCCTTGGTGAGGTCTAAGTCGATTTGCTGCAAGCGCTCGGCGCAGCGAGCCCACTCACGGTTGGGAGGGGGGCGAGATGAAGAAACAGGAGAACCGGGTAGATGGTCTGGGCCACACTTCCCTCCTGACGAAATCGTTCTAGCAGGAGTTGTTGAAAACGCTTTTTCCCTTTCGGAGTGATGCGATAAACGGTGCGCTCTCCGCCGCGCGCCACCTTCTCGCTACGTCTTGAAGCGATCTCGCCGGATTTGGCCAGCTGACGCACGGCATAATAAAGAGTGCCGACGTCGACGTCGGTATAGCACTCGACCAGGGCATTCTGGAGACGGCGTTTGATTTCATAGGGGTGGAGGTCGGCCCGGTGCAAGGCTCCGAGGATAAAAATTCCGCTTTCATACTTTGATTATAGTATTACAATTAAACTAATATGGAAACTGACTCAGGCTCAGCCACATGCCCCGCGCCACAATACACTCAGCCATGAAAACGGTCGCCGCCATTATCGTCGGGCTCGTCACCTGGATCCTCGTTGCCAGCATTTTAAATTTTCCGCTGCAGAGCCTGGTGGCCGCATTATCATGAGGCAGAAACAGCTTTCAGTTTTACGCTCGGGATGAAGCTGGCCCGGCTCGCCCTCGGGGCCGCTGGCTTCTCTTTGCAGCGGATTTGTCGCTGCGTGGATCGCAAACGGCCGCCGTCCGGCGGCAATAGTCTCTTGGAATCCTGTTGCTCGGCGCTCTTCATCCGAATCATTACCTGCTTTGGGACGAAGTTCCCGGTTTGGTATCACCTAACCTTCCTGGCCTCTTTGTTCCCGCTCACCCTGCTCGGGTGCGATGTTGAAACTGCCCGGTGGAAGAGGGCATCGAGTCACCCCGCTCCGGAACAGCGCCTAGTTCTTGGGCAGGCGGCAGCAAAATTCCCGGAGCCGCATCTCTTTTGTCGAAACAAAACCGAGCCGCTGTCGGGACTTCATTTCTCATCGGGGTGTTGACGCGGCGCGAATCGTGTCACAAGGCTCTGGTCGTGCTCGGAATGGCGAGCTTCATTCTCTATATCGTTATTGTCTTTGCGCGACTTCATTAGTTTGCGCGAAGGAGTAGCGAGTAGCGTCCGGGAGTTTCGCGTTGTGTCTCAGCGATTGATTCCAACGGGCGAACGATCTGATTGCTGACGCACATCGCGGCGACGGAAAGCGTTTCGTTGTGCGATGCGGATGAAAAGCTGACGGCTTTCTGGAAGTCGAATCGGCGATTCGTGCGGCAGAACGCCCAGAGGATTGCGGACGCGCGTGAAATAAAGCTCGACACACTGTCGCGTGATTGGTAAAGCCTCGTTGATTACGTCATCCGACAGTTTCAACTTATCTTCGGCACGGCTGAATAAGCCGCAGGGGCTGGATCTTCGCTGAGACACCGTTTAGCGCGATCCCCCAGATCCAACTGGAGCCCCGAGTCAGCCGAAGTGAGGCCGCTGTTCAAAGCGCCTCGGTGAGGATGGTTTCCTCGTTCCGCGCGGATTTGGGGCATCAACCTCAAGTAAAGAGACGTTTATACTGGCGCATCGGTCGTTAGCTAAACCAGCAGCTTAAAGCGCCGCTGCAACTAATTTCAAGTTCTCAGTCGCGGCCTTACTCTCGCTGGTTCATCGGCAGGACCTGCTCCACGAACCACATTGCGTTCGGCTGTCAGTCCGGCATAAAACAGCGTGGCTTTATCGGTTTGAATGCTGTTCAACGAGCGAGCCGGCAGAGTTTTGACTCGGGGTGTGGATTGTAAGGGCGCTAACCCCGGCAACGGCCACAGCCACGAGCATTCCCGCGACAAGACGTTTAGTGATTCCAGCTAAGTCTTTTTCATAAGTTGGTATGGTGTATCGTGTGCATACTTGCGTGTGTTGTCAACAACAAAAATCGCTTTGCATCAAAACGGAGGTATGTTGCTCAATCATTTTGGCGCGAGCGAAGCGACGATTGCTTCAAAGCGCGGGTCGCCCTGCAGCGGATCCCAAAGCGGATTGAAGACGCAAATGGCCGTAGCTCACATGGCTGCCCGGCAGCTTCACTGCTTCCGCCAATCGTTCAATTGCGCGGTCCTTGTCGCCCGTCCACGCATAAATGACGGCCAGGTATTGGATCAACATCGGACCTTCGATGGCGCTCTTGCTGACTGGCATCAGCTCGACCGCGCGCTCGCCTTCGCGAATCGCGTCGTCCTTGTTTCCCAAGGCGGCATCAACCACACCGAGCGCGCAGAGACCTGCTGCGTAGTCGGGCTGATTGCGCAGCGGTCTGCTCGAGTTCATTTCGCGCTCTAGTAAACGCATCGCGGGCTGCCGGCTCATCGCCGCGCAGCCGGGCGACAAGACCCTCGCACCAACTGTTAGGGAACGGAATGTTTTCCTCGTAGCATCCGCTCGCCGGCCGGCATGGCGGCTAGCGCGCGCTCGGCCGCAGCCGGATCGCGCTCGCGCAAGGCAAGGTCGAGCCACGTAGTTAACGAGAACAGGCGCCGCGCTCGGGTCCTCGGCCAGGATCGTCTCAATTGTCGTATGCAGCGGTTTTGAGATCTGCGCGCCATTCCGAGATCAACCCACGCGCGTCGTACCCGGCTGGGAACATCTTTTGGAGCTATAGCCAGCGCGCTATCCAGAGTGGCAGCCATTTCCTTATAGCGGCGCAAGGCTTGGTAAGTAAGAGAGATTTGCTGGAGTATGGAAAAATTGTGCGGGTCCAACTCCAATGCCTTGTTCATTTCCTCAAGAGATTTCTCCCAGCGACCCTGCCGCCGGTAAATGTAGCCAGACATAAGGGGAATTCGCGATTCGTTCGGCAGCGTGCGTCGGGCGGCAGCCAGCTCCTCCTGGGCTCGATCGTAATCCGCATACGCCCAGTAAAGATGTTGAGCGAAAGCCAAATGCGTCTCTCCAGATTCAGGACTCAGGCGGCGAATGGATTGGATGGCTGTTTCGGCCAATTGAAGGCGCGCTTCGGTGTGATCGAAACCGAGGAAGTAAATCCGGTCATGCGCTCCAGCCAGCTGATCATAGGCAATCACGAACGCTGGATCGCGCGACACAGCCTGCTCAAGCAGCTGCACGGCTTGGAGTAAATCTTCTTTTGCCCGCGTGCTAAACGAAATGCCATCGACCAGTTGTTTGCCTCGCAGGTAGCGATCGTACGCAACGAGGTCCGTCGTCGGCGCCTTTTGGATGGCGGCTTTCTCGATAGACGAGACTTTGGTTTCAAACTCATCTGCGACTTTTTGCACGATCTCGCTTTGGAGGGCAAACACGTCGGCTCAAATCCCGGTCGTATTCCTCCGCCCAAACCTGAGTATCGGTGCGGGTGTCAATCAATTTGGCGTTTAAATGGATTCTGGCCAGCTTCCCGGCGCACGCTGCCTTCGAGCACATATGGGACGTTTAATGCGCGCCCGATTTCCTGTGTATTATGTGCGCCACGATATCGTGCCACGCTCTGGTGGCTGATCACCTTAAGATTGGCTAATTTCGCCAGCTTACTCGAAACGCCGTCATAGACGCCATCAGCGAAGAACGTGTTTTCTTTATCTGCGCTGAGACTTTCAAAGGGCAGCACGGCAATGCCAGTTGTTGGCGGAGCGCTGGCAAATTGGCCTTTCCAAATCAGTGTGCCCACTACGGTTGCGAGCGCCACCGACAGCGCGGTCATTGCCGCAGTCATCCGATTACGCTTTGACCAGCGCCAGAGGCGAACGGGCAACGAGACAGGACGCGCGATAATCGATCGGCCCTCAAGCCAGCGTTCGAGGTCTTCGGCCAGAGCGCCAGCGGAGCGATAGCGCGCGGTCGGATCGCGTTCCAAACACTTTGCGCAGATTGTTTCCAGATCCCTGTCCAGCGTTGGGACAAGCGAACGCAATTTCGGCGCGGGCTTTTGACTCGCCTGCTGGATCACCGCCAACGCGTGCTCGCCTAGAAACGGCGGACGCCCAGTCAAAAGATCGAACAAGATCGCGCCCAGACTGTAGACATCAGCCGCAGGCGTAAGCTTCGCGGCTTCGGCCAGTGCCGGATTCGCCTGCTCAGGCGCAATGTAACCGGGCGTGCCGAAAATGGTCAGGCTGCGCGTAAGATCGCTGACGCTATCGAGCCATTTGGCCAGACCAAAATCGCTCACCAACGGTTCGCCGTGTCCATCGAGCAGAATGTTCGCCGGTTTCAGATCGCGATGCAGGATGCCTCTGATGTGCGCGTATTGCACCGCGCGCGCCACCTTCAGCCATCAACGCCGCGGCACGGCGCGGCTCGCGACGCAGAGCCGGCCCGGCTTCGACCAGGTTGCCGCCAGCGGCAAACTTCATGCTGAAGAACGGCAGCTCATCTTCGCACTGGCCCACTTCATAAATGGGCAGAATGTTTGGATGATCGAGGTGCGCCGCTGCCTCCGCTTCGCGCCGGAAACGCGCCAACGTCTCCTGCGAATCCGCGTGATAGGCAAGGATGCGCTTTAGCGCAACGATGCGGCGCGAGTGCCGTTGCCGCGCGCGATAAATCACGCCCATCCCGCCGCGACCGATCTCTTCCAGAATCTGATAATTGCCCAGCCGCCAGTCGGCGTCGCGCACCTCGATTTCACTGAGCACATCCTCCAGCGTTTCTCCGTTCTGGCCCTTGCCGTTTTGACTTGCTTCCATCGAAGTTTCCTCAGGCAGGCCTTGAGAAAGCAGACAGCTCAGGCAAAGTCCCCGTTTGACGCGCGATCCCGATCCGCACTGCGGACAGGCGACTGGTTCCTTTTGCTGATGCTCTGAAGAGAGGAATACAGGCGGAGCTCACGCGGTCAGGAGGAGAAGGTTTGAGATAATCAGTTTGAGAGTTTTAATAGGTTTATAGTTTTTATGTTTAGTGTGGCTTAACGTAGTCCTGGGGGTGGGGAAAAGCTGTCTGGCCTTCCGTGACTTCTCGTCATCGACAACTCATTTTCGACCCACTTATTGTATACGTCTTTTATACGTAGCTATGGAGCATGTCAAGCACAAATTTTATGATGGCATGAAGAACAGGGCGCAAACCTTTGGCGGTGGCGCGTAAAACTCACCCGTGCTGAGGCAGCGAAACTGTTGGAACTCTTGACCGGAGCACACCGGACTTCGTGCTACCGCTCGCTCAAGACTGGACGACCGTTTTTATCTTTCCTGCGCTTAGGCCTTTGATTTCCTGATTCTCCGGCAGCGGGCGCATTTTCTTGTTCTTCGGTGCACTCACTTTGGCTATCTCTGTTATCAGCATCCGTGCCAAATCCCCATCGGCAAGGACAAGGCGGAGATTGGTCGCTACGTTTTGTTGTTAAACCAGAGGCGTTTATGCAGCCAATTCTTTCTCTAATCGCCAAGATAGCTACTCCCCGTGAAGGGAATTCTAACTTCATTATTATGCCGTCTCGCTCTCAGATTTAGACCAGTGGTGCTTTATTTTGAGGCATGTCTCGGAGATATCGTGCCAGCGTCGAGCGAGAAATACCGAGCAATTTTGCCGTCCGCATCAGAATGGCCGCATGTTCTCAAGTTGTTTCTGCGCCTCCTTCAACCGTTGGCGCAAGCCCTTGATGTATTCATCGTCCGGCTCGTGCTGTTGTTCGTGCATTTCCAGCAACGCCCGCAAGACTTCGACGCGATGCTTTTTCTCCATCACACGCTCAGCGTGTTCAAACTCGCGTACAACAGTACGGTATCGGGCTGTTTTCATAGGTTTACAGGTTTTTATATTTGTGTGTGGTTAAATGTAGTCCTGGGGGTGGGGGAAAAGTTGTTTGGCCTTCCGTGACTTCTCGTCATTGAGAACTCCTTCCAGTACTGCCGTATTGTTGCGCTTTCTGTTGTTGGTTTGTGACGCTGCCTGACGTTCGCGCCATCGGCTTTAGAATCGTTGCAATGTCGCGCCGCTGGTGGGCGCTTCATACGTCGACCAGACCGATTTCATGCCTTCAATGCTGTTGTTCATTGTTGTTGCTTTCCATTGTTGCGGCGCATTGATCCGCGTTACATTTCTGCGGAGCACGATTGACCGATCTGACGTTCTCGGAAAAGGTATGAGCGGCTTATTCGTGAAACCGCCGATTCATACGGCAGATCACTACCGCGCTACTGCACTCAATGAGCCACTGGTGTACGCCGGCGTTTCTTCAGCGTATGTCCATTCAGCCTGCGTAATCGGCCGATGAAGAACGAGGTGTAAAAAACTGCGAATGGCAAAATCCAAAAGAACAAGAACAAACCGAAGCTCAACCTGACGGTGCGTGAGGAGCAACGGAACAAACTGGAACAAATGGCCTCTTTAGAGAACCGTTCCGTCTCCAATCTTATCGAGGTTATGGCCGATGAACGCTGGAAGCGATTGGCCGAGCAGCAGGGCGTTGCTTACGCTAAAACCGTCGCGGAGGCGATGAAGCTTAAACTCGACATGGACAATCCAGCAGACCGCGAGAAATTGCGCCGGGCAGTTCTCGATCTTGTCGCCGGGAGAAAAATGCCAAAGCAAAAAGGGCATGGCTGAAATTCTCTCGTTCTCTTCCGTCAAGCGCGGTTTCCTCACCACCTTGCCGCGCCTGTGCTCCACGGCGGTCGGGCGGCCTTGAACCCGCTGATTTAGATCGTTCAATTTAGCTCGACAAATTTCACGCGCTGTTTTAGGCGAGTGAACAGGAGGAGCCGAAGCGTGAAACAGATAATACTACTAATAATAGCCGGGCTTGTTGTGGCAGGCTGTTGTTCGACGCAGAATGAAATTCAACATTTATCCACTTCCGATCTGCAACTGCGGCGCTACGAACTCAATGTATTGCTTGAGCATGACGCGCATGAGTTGGGACAAGCGACCGTGGCAGAGCAACGCCTATGATGACGTCAAGGACGACCTCGAAGAAAAGGAAGCCATCGAGCGAGAAATTACACGCCGTGGCGTGACGGATTATCACTGGCCACCTTCGGTGACATACCGATACGTACATGATCATTGTCACTGCCAATGTTGGGTTGCTACCCTTTGAAATCGGTAAGTGGAACTCGAATCGGCGACTCGCGCGCCTTAGCGCCTTTGGAAATCTGACAACTTTCGTTTCGAGTTCTCTTTCAGCTTCGGACTTAGCCACGAATTCCAAGATGCCTTCGTGAATGAGGTCCTCAACGGTCGAGCCAGTTTGATCCGCTAGTTTTCTGAGTTTTCTCATCATGCCTTGATCCGAGTTTGTTTAGTGGCGGGAGGCCTCGAAGAACGAACGGCACAATGTTTTGCGGCAGCGTTTTCATGCTGCCGTCTTTCACCGTTTTGGCTCGACCGCGAAACTTCTGCGAGGCAAAAGTGTGACAGAGTTGTGACTCAAATTTGAGCGAAAATACTTGCGTCATTCGTAGCATCGTTTCTCCATCGCAGTTGAGACGCTAAGTTCTTTACCACCCGTTGAAATCCCCGGCTGCTCGTGAGTTTCGATCACGTTGCCCGCTTCATCGCAAACCCGAATGACAGCATCATGTAAACGGCTGCAAAAATTTTGCCTAGCAGGTGCCGGTGAGGTGGCTGCCGTTTGACTCGGACGTTGTCTATCGTAGACTTCGCGGCTCGCCTGCTCGGTAAGCCTCCCGTCGATGAATAAGATTCGTAACATTGCCATTATTGCGCACGTCGATCACGGCAAGACGACGCTTGTGGATCAATTGCTGCGCCAATCGGGGACGTTTCGTTCCAACCAACAGATCGAAGAGCGCGTAATGGATTCGATGGATCTCGAGCGTGAAAAAGGAATCACGATTCGCGCGAAGAATGCGGCTTTTCAGTGGAACGGCTACCGCATCAACATCGTCGATACACCCGGCCACGCCGATTTCGGCGGCGAAGTCGAGCGCATCATGAAAATGGTGGACGGCGTACTTCTGGTTGTCGACGCCAACGACGGGCCACAGGCGCAGACGCGCTTTGTTTTGCGCAAGGCGCTTGAAAACAAACTCAAGCCAGTCGTCGTAATTAACAAGATCGACAGAGAAAACGCGCGGCCTCATCAAGTCGTCGACATGGTTTTCGATCTTTTCGTTGAACTAAAGGCCACCGACGAGCAGCTCGATTTTCCAATCATTTACACTAGCGCGAAGAACGGTGTTGCCATGCGTGAGCTGCACGAAAAAAGCGAAGATATGACGCCCCTGTTTCAGGCAATCGTGCAACATGTGCCGCCGCCAACGGTTTCAAGCGAGCCGTTTTTCCAAATGCTCGTGTCGAACCTGGATTATAGCGATTATGTTGGTCGGATCGCGCTCGGCCGTATCGTGAGTGGTCGCGTTACCGTCGGCGATTCGATCGTGTGTATTCACCGAGACGGACGCGCTGAACGAACGACCGTCACTACTCTGTTCAGCTATGCAGGATTAGAGCAAGTCGAGATAAAGGAGGCGGCAGCCGGCGATATCGTTGGGCTAACTGGCTTTGAGAACGTTTACATCGGCGAAACGCTGACCGATCGCGAGGATCGCGCGCCGCTTCAATTCGTGGATATCGATCCGCCAACAATTCGCATGCATATCCTGGTCAACGACTCGCCATTCGCGGGACGAGAAGGAAAATTCGTGACTGCACGACATGTTCGCGAGCGACTGGTTCGCGAAACGCGGGGCAATGTTTCACTTCAATTCAACGACACCGAAACCGCAGGCGCATTTGAGATCAATGCGCGCGGCGAAATGCAAATCGCTATCCTGGTGGAGCAGATGCGGCGCGAAGGCTATGAACTAATGATCTCGCGGCCCGAAGTGATTTTTCGCCGAACTGAAGACGGCGCGCTGCTCGAGCCGATCGAAAATCTTTATGTCGATCTACCGAATGAAAATCTCGGCGACGTCATGCAATCCATCGCCGATCGCAAGGGCGAAATTCTCGCAGTACATCATCACGCGTCGCGCGTATCAATCGAGGCGATTGTCCCGACGCGCGGCTTAATCGGATTCGAGACTGATTTCGTGAACCAGACCCGCGGCGAGGGAATAATGAGTCATCTTTTTCGCGAATACGCGCCATTCAAAGGCGACATGGGTGGTCGCGGCCGCGGTGTGATGGTTTCGATGGAGCCGGGGTCAGCACTGCTTACGCACTCAACAACATTCAAGAGCGCGGCCGTCTTTTTCATTGGTCCACAGGAGGACGTTTACGAAGGAATGATCGTCGGCGAAAACAGGCGTCCCGAAGATTTGCCAGTCAATCCATGCAAGGAAAAGCACCTCACGAACATGCGCAGCCAGGGCGAAGGCAAAGGAATTCAACTCGAAGGAGTCCTCCGAATGAGTTTGGAGCGCGCGATCGAATACATCGACATGGATGAGTACGTGGAGGCGACGCCAAAGTCGCTTCGCTTGCGCAAGCGCATTCTGGACGCGACCGCACGCAAACGAGCCGCGGCATAGGCCGAGATACGCTAAGCTCGCGCTTTGATCACCTTGCAGCGGGCGGACTGTGCAGATAATTTCCGCGTTAGCACCGCTGCATTAGCGGA
>ERZ1370068.10098-contig-8824_pt1 | contig 21369 bp, 32 predicted proteins | sample MGYA00561227_ERZ1370068 | MGnify/ENA primary metagenome ERZ1370068 (study PRJEB38410, sample SAMEA6850437) | metagenome | study: Metagenomic assessment of the ecological functions of the soil: analysis of the soil microbiota associated with the... | reverse complement strand
TTCATGCTTCGTTCAGTTCCCGTATTGCTCTACTTATCTCGATGCGCAACTGAGTGCCGGCGAACTATTCACAGAGAAATACAACTACGGTGACGCGGCTCCAGTTTGCCGATGCGCTCCAGGTAAATCCCAACAGCGCACGCGCCCTGGTCGGAGTGGCCCGCAATAAGCGCATCGAGGGCGGCGAGGAAACGTTCGCGGCGCTCGAGCGCGCGTTGACGATTAATCCTAATTTGGTTGGCGCGCTTGACGTTCAAAGCCGGTCTGGAGCTCGAAGAGCGCGACTACGCTGCAAACGACCGCCGACATTGAAAAGGCTTTTAAGATCAATCCGCGTTCGCTCGACGCGCATGCGGTAAAAGCGTCGATGCTTTATCTCCAGGATCGTGACTTCGAACCGGAAGTTGCGGCTGCGCTCACGGTCAATCCGCGTTACGGTACTCATCTATAACGTTCTGTCTCACTACGCCACGCATGACTCGTCGCACTGCGCAAGCGGCGGCTTTTTGCCAGACGAGCCATCGAGCTTCGCCACGTCTGTGGTCGGCGCATCTGGATCTGGGAATGGCCTTGTTGCGGCTGGGCCAGATGACCGAAGGGCGCGCCGCAGTCGAGAAATCATTCCAGGGCGATCCGTACAACCTCTGGGCCAAGAACACGCTCGACCTGCTCGGACGCTGATGAAGGACTATCGCGCGGACAGCAGCATGAAGCGTTTCCTGATCAAGACTGAATGCCAAAGAGAGCGACGTGGTCACGCCCTACGCGGCCGAGCTTCTTGACGAAGCCGCGGCGAAGCTGACCGCGAAGTATCACTTCACGCCGCAGGGACCGATCACCGTTGAGCTGTTTCCGAATCACGAAGATTTCCGCGGTGCGCACCCGGGCCTGCCTGGCCTGGGCGCACTGGGAGTTTGCTTTGGCCAGGTGATCGCCGGCTGACTCGCCTTCGGCGCGCCCGACCGGCGAATTCAACTGGGCGCAGCTACGCTCTGGCATGAATACACGCACGTGATCACCTTTGCAGATGACTGACTATCGGATTCCGCGTTGGTTTTCGGAAGGCTTGTCGGTCTACGAAGAACGCACGCGCCCGGCCCGGTGGGGTGACGACTGGAACCCGATGTTTCTGCGGCGTTTGCCACGTCGGGACGCTGGCACAAGATCGCCGACCTCGATGGCGGATTCCAGCGCCCGAACGCCGCTGGAAGATCTGAGCATCGCTTATTTTCAGGCGTCGCAGGTCTGTGAGTTCATCGTCGATCGTTTTGGCTTTGACGCGAGTTCTGCGCATGCTCACGCTTTATCGCGAAAAAGGCGCAGACCGGCAGACATCCTCACGGTCGCGTCCTGAAGCTGAGTGAGAGTGATTTCGGATCAAAGCCTTCAAGAAGTATGTTGGAGGCGAAGACGCGGCCCGATGGAGGCAACTTTGAAGACTGGAATCAATCTCGCTGCTTCGTTGAACCAAAGATGACGTAGGTGAAGATGCTCTGCCGTCCAGGACACCTTCGCCTTGCATTTGCGCGCCAGCCACCTGTTTCGGCGCTGATGACGATATCGAGAATGCGGTGGTGCATTTCCGGCGCGCCATCGAACTGTTCCTTATTACACCGGTGAGGAAAACGCCTATGATGCCCTGGCCGAGATTTTTCAGAAAGAAGGGCGACCAGAAACAGACTGCGGAGGTGCTGGCGGCGCGCGTCAGGTACGATGAGAACAGCCTGCCGGCGCTCAAGATCTCTGGCCGATGTTCGCGCGCGAAGCTGGGAGATCGGGCCGGCGCAACTCGAAGCCCTGCGCTTGAGTTTCTAGCGTGAGCCCCATTCGAGTACGCGACGCACGCGCAGAGCCGGCGAACTCAGTTTGGAAGAGAAGCAATACGCGCGGGCGTTGTCAGAGTTTCAGGTGGTGCTGGCTTTGGATCCGCCGAACCTGGCTGAAGCGAATTACAATGTCGCCAGCGCTGTATCATCTTTAGGAAAGCAGCCCGAGGCCAAATGCATGCGGTGCTGCGCGCGTTGGAGAGGCGGCCTGAGTTACGAGAAGGCGCAAGAGTTGTTATATACAGGTTCATCAGGAGAGTTGTGGAACAGTGCTCAGACTGTAGTGTGCAGTAAGCACGCGCGTAGCTCGGACCCGCTAGGTGAGTCGACCCGACGGTCGCGGCTCCTCTGATTTGAGCCTCACAGTAAAGCCCGTGCCACTTTCAAAGAGGACACCAAATGGCGATTGAAGAATCGGTAATCAACGACGAAGAACTCTGACAAGCTCAGTCACGCGCGCGAATCCAAGCTGCTGCGCGAAATACAGAAAAGCGATTATCGGCCAGATGACGTGGTTCGAACAGGTTCTGTCTCGCTGTTTGTTGGCGGCCATTCGATCGGTCACCGGAGTTCCGGGTTTAGCGAAGACCTTGCTGGTGCGCACCGTGGCCAGCGTGCTCGACCTCTCAGTTCAAACGCAATTCAGTTCACACCTGACCTGATGCCGGCGGATATCACCGGAACGGAGATCATCGAAGAGGATCGGGCGACGGGTCATCGCGCGATGCAATTCATTCGCGGGCCGCTGTTTCGCCAACATCGTGCTGGCCGACGAAATCAATCGCACGCCGCCCAAGACGCAGGCCGCCTTGCTCGAAGCGATGCAGGAAGGCCGGGTCACGGTGCAGGGGATGAGTTACGAGCTTGCCGCGCCCGTTTTTCGTGCCTGGCGACGCAGAATCCGATCGAGATGGAAGGACACCTATCCGCTGCGCGGCCCAGCTCGATCGCTTCATGTTCAATGTGAAGATTGGTTACCTGCCGGAAGAAGATGAGGTCGTCGGTAGTCAAAGCAGACCACTCGCCCCAGGACTTCATTTCTGAGACCGTGATGTCGGCGGACGAGATTAACGCCTTCCAGCGACTGGTGAAGCAGGTGCCGGCGTCAGACACCTGGTGACTCGATACGCCGTCCGCCTGGTGAATGCCAGCCGGCCCTCGACTCCGGCGGCTCCGGATTTCGTCAACAAGTGGGTGACCTGGGGCGGATCTTTGCGCGCGTCACAGTTCTTGATTTTGGGCGGCAAGGCGCGGCGCGATTCTGCGCGGCCGTTAGCAACGTCTCCTGCGAAGACGATGCGCGCAGTCGCGCTGGCCAGTGCTGCGTCATCGCGTGCTTTTGAATTTTCAGGCTGAGGCGGAAAAGATTGATTCCGATCAGGTGATCACAAGCGATCGGCAGGTCGGTGCTGAACCGAAGAGCGGATTGTGATCGATGCGCACGCGCGTCGTCGCGCGCGCAGGGGCGGATCATGTATGGAATCGACGATGCACAATGATTGATGCATCGCGCTTTGGAGCGAGAGGTCGGCCTGGGCGATGCGACTGAGCAATCACAGCTCCGAGAGCGACGCGCGTCCGATATCGCACCCAGACTGATCAGACCCAGATGCTACTAATCGGATGAAGCCTGCCACGGTCGGTTAAAAACTCATGTTGGTAACGCAAGACGGCGAACAAAAACCAACCCGCTGCGGTGTGCCCAACGCCACCCGGTCCGGCGCGCTTTCTCGATCCGGGACGGTCTCGCCCGGATTGGTTCCGCTCGAATTACTCGCCCGCGCCGTCGTCGAAGGGTTCTCGTCCGGGTCCTGCATCGATCTCTCCCTACACCGGCTTCTCGACCGAGTTCACCGAATACCGGCAGTACAATCCCGGGCGATGACTTGCGCTATCTGGACTGGCGTCTGCTGGCGCGCACCGATCGCTACTTCATCAAGAAATATCGCGCAGACACAAACACGCAGTGTCATCTCTGATTGATACCAGCGCGTCGATGCGTTACTCTGCAGGCCGGGCGGATTTCCAAACTGCAATATGCAAAGTTCCTGGCGGCATCGCTGGCTTATCTCTTTGAATCGCCAGCAGGACGCCGTCGGGCATCGGTGCGCTTTCGACCAGCATCCACACACATGTTCCGCGCGCAGCCGCACCGGTCACATGCGCACGATCTTTGGCCAGCTTGTCTTTGCTGGAAGCCGGCGGCGAAACCCGCCTGGCTGAGTCTCTGCATCGAACTGGCCGAGCTACCGACGCGCGCGGCATCGTCGTGCTCATCTCTGACTTCTATGATCAGCCGGATCGCTTGCAGTCGCGCGTTTCAGCATCTGCGCTTTCGCGGGCATGACCTGATGGCGTTCCAGTGTACTCGACAAAAACGAGATCGATTTCGATTTTGACGATCCGATCCTGCTGCTGGAAGATTCAGAAACGAGCGAGCAAATGCCGGTGCTGCCGGACGTGGTGATGAGGTGGTTATCGCGCGCGGATGCGCGGAACACTATCGACGAGCATGCGCATGCGCGGCGGCGAACCGCGTCGACTATGAGTTGATCACGACGGATCAAGCCTTTGGATTTCGCGCTGTTTTCGTTCTTGTCGCGCAGAGTTGGAAGTGAGGTCAGCCGTACCGATGGCGATGCGGATGAGCTTGGGCGAGCGACGCCTGTACGTTAGTTGTAGGTTACTGGCTCGCCCTGGCCACCGCTCCCAGAGGCGGTACTGACAGTCGATGTGGTTTCTTAGTCCACTCTTCTGGTTGGGCATCGCGGCCGTGGCCGCGCCGATACTCGTGCACCTGGTGCGCCGCACACGCGCGCGCAAGATCGAATTCCCGGCCTGACCTTTGTCCGCCAGGTGCCGCAGCGCACAATCCGCCGCCGCACCTTGCGCAACCTTCTGCTGCTCATCCTTCGTTGTCTGGCAATTCTGCTAATCGTGATCGCCTTTACGCGGCCATTCTTCAGCCGTCGCAGCGCGGCCAAAGACAGCAGCTCGGCCGGCGCCACGGTGGTCCTGGTCGATTCATCGCTCAGCATGCGTCGCGAACAAATGTTTGCCGCGCGCGGTGCAGAGGGCCGGAGCGATAATCGATGAAGCCCGCAGCGATGAACGTCTGGCTTTAATGAGTTTTGGCAAACGCTACGAAGTGATCAGTCGATTCACTGCCGATAAGGCGCGACTGCGGATGACTTCTGAAAAGCCGCGAGCGCCGGCTGGGAGGGAACTGATTGCGAACAAGCCCTCGCGCGGCGCTGAGTCTCTGTTCAGTGAATTGAAGACGACCGGGTGCGAGGCGAATCGTTCTGATCTCGGATTTTCCAAGCCAGCGGGTGGAACCAGGCCAATGCGACTTTCAAGCTGCAGCAGCGATATCCAACTTCAGACCTTTGACGTCGGTGGGAACAATCCGGCCGGCGAATGTCGCCGTGACTCAGAGTCGATGCGCACGGCCTGGTCTTCGGGCAAAAGTATCTCGAGAACTTGTCGGTCCAGGTCAGCAACTTCAGCGATACGCCGCGCGACCGCCTGGCGATTGATTTTCAAATCAACGATCAGACGGTGGAGAAGCGCGAGGTCAGCCTGAATGCGCGGGAAACCAAAGTCGTCGAGTTTACCGGATTCAATCTGACGGAAGGCGCGAATCGATGTGTCGTCGAGGTCGGAAGCGGCGACTTTGCTGCCGACAACAAATTCTATTTCACGATTCGCCGCGAAGCGCCGGCCAAAGCTCTTGATTGTCGAGAGCGCTGCGCGTGGCCGGAGCGACAGCTTTTACCTTCAGAGCGCGCTGAGCTTGAATGACGCCGCTGCCATTCAGCTTTACGGTCAAGAGCTCTGGCGGCGTCGATCCTTCCGGGGTCGCCGGAAAACGCTCTGGTGATTCTCAACGACTCAGGACCGTTGTCCGGAGCGCTGGCCGACAATTTGAAGAAATTTGTCGAGGCGGGCGGACAGCTGATCATCGCCACCGGACCGCACACCGACGCGAACAGTTTCAATGAGCCGCTGCGCGAGCTGCTCCCGGTAACTCTGCGCGAGCCGGTGCAGACGAAACCGGGCGAAGGCCTGGCAATCACGAACATCAAATTCGACCATCCGATTTTTGAAATCTTTCGCGAGAGTGGACGTCTCGCGGCTGCACGCGTATTTGGCTACCTGCGTTCGGATCCGAAACCCAACGTGAACGTGCTGGCCCGATTTGAAGATGGCAGCCCGGCGTTGGTTGAAGGGAATGCAGGCCATGGCCGGGTGTTGCTGTTTACTTCCTCGTCTCGGCCCGAGCTGGAATGATCTGGCCCTGACGCCACTTTATCTGCCGTTTGTGCATCAGATGATCCGATACGCCGGCAGTCGCGAGGAAGGATCATGGTACGGTCTGGGCCAGACCTTCAGAGTTGCCAAAGAGTCGAAAGGCGAACCGCCCGCGGTTGATTCTCCGGACGGCGCCAGACTGACTGAGAACCGTCTGACGCCTGACGGCGACTTGCTCGTCACCGGACGTCAGCCGGGATTTTATCGTTTGCGTTACGCGGCGCGACCCTGACTTTGCCGCAGTTGATTTGGACGCGACGGAAGGCGATTTCACCAAGTTGGATTTTGGCGCTTTCATGACCGGCGTGACCGGCGGATCGGGGAACGTGGAAGGCCGCGAGGCCAACCGGCAGTTCAGTAATGAAGAGATTGAAAACCGGCAGAAGGTTTGGTGGCCGCTATTGTTTTTGGCGTTGCTGCTGTTGATAACAGAATCGTTGTTGGCCCAGCGGATCAAGCTGGCGAAAATGGTTGGGTGAATGTGTCAGAAGCCCGACCGTCAGGGAGGGCACACGCGAAATACAGTTAGACGGGATTTACATGATTGACAGGATGAAAGAGTGCATACCCACTCTTCTGTTTATCTTGTTAATCCTGTAAATCCTGTCTAATTTGTTCTCGTAGCCCTCTGACGGTCGGGCTTCTGACACGAGCCGGAATTCGGGATCCGGGAACGAAAACCCGGCCAAAATATTTGGCTGGAAAAAGCTCTCGCGAGTATGCTCTTAAGACTTTGATTTATACAGACCGAAATAATCTGCGAGATCTGTTGCGGCGCTTGCGAACTCGCCGGCACCTCCTGCTGACTCTGCGCGGTGTCGCTATCCTGTTGAGCGCCGGCGCGGCGATTCTGCTGTTGACCGGTTGGGCTGCGCATCGTTACCGCTACAACGAAACTGCGCTTGCTGGCGCTGCGTCTCGGCGCGCTCATAACTTTCCTGGCAACTGTATATCTCGCACTGGTCCGGCCGTTGTGGAAACGAATCTCAGGACGTGCGTCTGGCGCGGTTAATTGAAGAACATCACCCCGGCGGCTGGAAGATCGACTGGTGACTGCGATCGAGTGCTCGTCTGATACTCGCGATCCAAACATCTCCAAAGCGATTCTGGCCCGACTCGAAGCAGACGCGAACCAGGTTGCCGGCATGTTGAATCCCGGCAGAGTGATTCGACAATCGCGCTTGCTCATGTACGGCGGCGCCACGCTGGCGAGCCTGCTGATCCTGGCCGGCGTGTTGAAGTGGGGACCGCGCGAAATCTCGGATGGCGTGGCGCAACTGGTCATGCCGAAGGCCCTCGCCGCTGCCACCAATGCGATGAGCATTAAGGTAAAGCCGGGGACCGCCCGCGTGCCCAAGAGTTCTGATCAGGATGTGCTCGCGACTTTGGTGAACTTTGACGCGCAAATTGTTTCCGTCTATTGGCGCCCAGTTGGATCGAAAGATGACTGGCAGGGTCAGGCGATGGAGCCCGCCAAAGCCAAAACAGATTACCGGCTATTCAATTTTCAACATTCAGGATTCGATCGAATACTTTGTCGAATCGAATGGCGTTCGCTCGGATGTTTTCAAACTCACCGTCGTTGATTTGCCGTACGTCAAGCAACTTGACGTGACGCTGAATTTTCCCGGCTTCTCTCATCTGCCCGCGAAGACCCTGGAAGATGGCGGCGACATCGCCGCGCTCAAAGGCACAGTTGCCAGCGTCACTGCGCGTTTGTCGGGAAAGGTGCGCGCCGCGCGGATTGTGTTTCCGGATGGGAAGAAAATCGAGATGCGCGCGACCGGCGCCGATTTCGTAGGCGACTTAACTGTTTCGGGCGAGACCAGCTACTACATCGAACTCGTCAGTGTCGATGGCGAGACGTATCGCGGCTCGAACGAATACGACGTCAGCGTGCTCGAGGACCAGCCGCCGACTGTTTCGTTTGATCGACCCGGAAGGGACAAGAAGGCCACCAATCTGGAAGAAGTATTCACCCAGGCGCACGCCGAAGATGATTACGGCGTGGTTTCGATCGACCTGCACTTTTCCGTCAATGGCGGAGAAGAAAGAAAGTGAATCTTCAGGAGTTGACGCGCGAGTCGGCGCGTTCACTGATTGGGGCGCACACTTTCTTCCTCGAAGAATTCAACCTGAAGCCCGGCGATTTTATTTCCTACTATGCGAAGGCGCGCGACGCCAACAGCGAAACCACCAGCGACATCTACTTCATCGAAGTAAAGCCGTTCGAGATGGAGTATCGCCAATCGCAGCAGCAAGGCGGCGGCGGGGTGGCGGTCAGGGAGGAGATCAGGACCAGAACGCGCTGTCGCGGCGGCAGAAAGATTTGATCGCGGCGACGCATAAACTGATTCGTGAAAGCGAGAAGTACACGCCGCAGGAGCGCAAGGACGGATACGAAACCGTGGCCGCCGGACAGGAAAAACTGCGCACCGACACGCTTGAGTTTTTAGACCGGATGGGCAGACGTCTCGGCGAGCAAATCGAAGGGCAGAAAGAAATGGCTGAGATGGCCGGCCTGCTCAAGCAAGCCGCCGATGAAATGCAGGGCGCGCCACCGCCCTTGCGCAAAGAGACGGGGCGCGACGCCCTGCCGCCGGAGCAGCGCGCGCTGCAAAAACTGCTCGCTGCCGATGCGATCTTTCGGCAGGTGCAGGTTGCTTTTGGAAATCAGAATGCCAACGGCGGCGGTGGTGGCGGCAACCAGCGCCAGCAACAGGAACTGGCCGGCTTGTTCGAGTTGGAACTCGACAAGATGAAGAACCAGTACGAGACGGTGCAGCGGCAGCAACAGCAGCAGGCGCAGCAACAAAAGTCTGAAGCTGAGCGCAAACTTGAAGAGCTGGCGCGTCGCCAGGAACAGGCGCTCGAAGAGCAGCGCCGCCGGATGCAGGGGGCCCGCAATCAAGGCGGAGGCGGCGGCAATCAAAGACAGCAGCAGGAATTGATCGAAGAGACGCGGCGCGCGGCGCGCGAGCTCGAGACGCTTTCGCGTGAACGTCGCGATCACGCAAATGCAGGAGTTGAGCCGCCAGCTCAATCAGACTGCCGATGAAATGCAAAAGGCCCAGGCGTCTTCGCGGAACAATTCGAACTCGAATGAATCGATCGCGCAGAACGAGCGGCGCGCTCGATCGCCTGCGCGAAGCGCAAAGCCGTCTGCAACAAATGAATGGACAGACGGGCGGACAATCAGGAAGTTCCGGACGACAACAGCAGGTTAGTGAGTTGCGCCAGCGCGCGGCGCAAGCGGCTTCGCGCCAGCGTGAAATTGCCAAGGACGTCGAAAACCTTGCGCGACGCGGCGGGCAGGATGCGAACTCGCAAAGAACTCGCGAACAGTTGGCCGAAAGAAAGATGCGCTGGCTGATGCCGTCAACGGATTGCAACAGGATATCGAGCAATCCGCGCGCGAGCTCGGCGCCGGACAGCAGCGCACGGCGCGGCAGTTGAGTGATGCGGCGGAAGGCATGTCGCGTGAACGTCTGGCTGAACGCATCCGTGAAGGCAAGCAGGCTTTGAGTGGAAACAATCTCGAAGGTGCGCGGGCCAATGAGCGCGGCATCGAGCGCAGCCTCAATAATCTTTCTGAGCGTTTGCAGTCAGCCGAACAGGGCGCGGGCCAATCGGGCAACAACGCTGAAGAAGCGCTTGATCGGACGCGCCAACTTGCCGACAACGTCGATCTCGCTGCGTCGCCGACTGGATGAGAACGCGTCGCGACGCAACGGCAACTCGCAAGGTCAGCAACAGAGGTCAGAGCAGGACAACAGGGCACAACAAGGTCAGCAACAAGGCCAGCAAGGACAACAGGGCCAGCAAGGACAACAGGGCCAGCAAGGACAACAGGGCCAGCAAGGACAGCAGGGCCAGCAAGGACAGCGGGGTCAGCAAGGACAGCAGGGTCAGCAAGGGCAACAAGGCCAACAGGGCCAACAAGGTCAGCAGGGCCAACAGGGACAACAAGGTTCTCAGAACGGATCGAGTTCCGGATATGGCAGTCAGCGTGGTGCCTACGATCGATTCGGCGGCAACGGTGGTTGGGATGATCGCCAATTGAATTCGGAATTGCGCCAGCGGCTGAGCGACGCGCAAAATTTGCGGCGCGAAATGGGCGGAACCAGCGGATCGTTTGGATTGCTCGATCAGGCGATCGACGAGTTGAAACGAATGGCTGAGACTGGCTCGGGAAACACGCCGCAAACAGCTGCGGATCTGAAGGCGAAGGTGATCGACCCGCTGCGTCAACTTGAATTGCAATTGAGCCGCCAGGCACAAAACCAGGCTGGCCGCACGAACCTGCGTCTGCGCGATGAAGGCGCCGCGCCCGAACGCTATCGCAAAGCGGTCGAAGAATATTATCGGCGGCTTTCAGGCGGCGGAAACAAAGCAAAGCAGTGAGTCGTTGGTGCAGCCCGACCGTGAGAGCGGACACGGTCAATTTCCTGAGGCTCGCTGCAAGCGAGTTCCTTTATAGCTCGAACGGTAGTGAGCCCTCGCCATGACGGTCAGAGGCTTGCGAAAACACGCGCGAATGCGAATGACAATGAATCGGCCACGCAAGAGCATCGTCGGAAAGTTAAGCCTGAGCTTGCTGCTCACGGCTCTGCTGCTCGCTCCCGACTTTTGCTCAGAACCCATTCGACGACTTCCGCAACTTTCGCCAACGCCCAACCCTGGTGAGACCAGAGGCGACCGGCCCGTCATTCGGTGAATTCACTTTCGCCCGCACCATTTACGATTCGCCTTACGGCAGCTACCGCCGCCGCGGCATGTGGGCGGTCGATTTTCCTGAAGCGGACAACAACCTCATCGTGGGCTTGCGCGAATGGGCGGGGACGAATCTGAAGATCGCGCCCCGGCCTGAGCAGGTTCCGATCATGGACGACAAGCTGTTCGACTATCCGATGATCTATTTCGTCGAGCCGGGATTTCTCGAACTGTCAGACGAGCAGGCCGCGAGGTTGCGCGAATACGTCGCCCGCGGCGGCTTTATGTTCTTCGATGATTTTTGGGGCGACTACGAATGGGAGAATCTCGAGACCCAGCTTCACAAGATCTGGCCCGATCGCCAGGCGAAGGACCTGCCGCTTTCGCATCCGGTCTTTCATTCCTATCTCGACATCGACGAAATTGTGCAGGTGCCGAACATCATGAACGCGCGGCGCGGCGGCGACACTTCAGAGAAAGGCGGCATCGTCCCCACAACCGCGGAATTGAAGACAAGAACGGCCGGCTGGTTGTTTTCATTTCCTTCAACTGCGATCTCGGCGACGCCTGGGAATGGATCAACGATCCCAGCTATCCCGCGAAATACGGACTGCCTGCCTACAAGACGGCGATCAATGTGATCATCTACGCGATGAGCCACTGATGGTTTCGTAGACACGATAGCTGAGACAGCGATTAACAGGATTGACGGCTTTCACTCAGAAAGGACCGGCTTTAGTCCGGTCACTTCGCGCATGATGAGCGCACAGGCGTCCTAACGGTCCTCTGGGAAGTCCGCGCAAGTCATGCGCATGCCCGACAACCGTTGCAAACGGTGCACCGCTGACGGTTACCCGGGCTAAAGCCAACGCGATGCGATACAGTTCTTAGTCGAATTCGGTGCTAGACCTGCCGATTTCCAGTGACCTCTACAGTCCAAGTCTTATTTCCCCTGCTTGTATTGAAACGTCACGCGCGTCTCCTCATCCATCACCAGAGGCCGCACGAAGCGATAGGATTTGCCGCTCTTCGGTACATCGACTTTCACCGGCAGCACTCCGGCCACTCGCCTTTGAAAGTTCAGCACGTTTTGCGACGGCAGGTTGAGCAGGGCCTGCTGGTTCTTTGCGTAGCCTGCTCCTCGAGCCGCCGGCTTTCACGTTCACTGTCGGCAGCGTTACTGGTCACTGTCACTGATTCTGCGGTACGCGTGCCAATCGAAAGCGTGGTTCCCATCCGCACTGGCCGGTCGAACCGTTGACGGCCAACTCCTGCTGGAATGCCTTGAACCCCGGATTTGTGACGTTGACGCTCACTGGTCCGGGCTGCACATTTGAAACCGCCCAGTGTCCTTCGCCGTCAGACGTAGTCGTTTGCGTCGTTCCGGTCTGCTTGTTGGTTACCGTGACGGTCGCGTTCGCTACCACCGCGCCGTTGGGATCGACGATGATGCCGCCGACTTGTCCGGCTTGCAGATTGTCGATGTCCACGCTGTTGTCCCAATCGGCGCTGTCTTTTTCATTGAAGTCATCCGATCCGTCAACGATCAGGTTTTGGGCCGCCGCCGGTAACAGCTCGGCTGCGATCGCGTTGCCGCCGAATTGTTTGACCTCGAGTCGATCGGGCAGAGAGATCTCCCAGGTCAACAGGTTCACCGGGACGTCGAGCTTGGGCAGCGTCATCTCGTAAGCACCGCTCTTGCCGAAACCTGCTCCCGGCGCTCTGATACACGAACGAGACCGTGTAAGCGCCCGATGGCGTAAAGCCGGCGCGCAACAAAGGCACCCGGCTGCCGTCCGCACCCTGCACCAGTTTGACGCTTTCGTTTTCGACTTCGGCCGAAACCAGCTGCGCGCCGGCCGGCAGCTCAACCTTAACGAAAGGCTGCGCGTGATTGCGCACTCTCATCGTCACTTCGGTAAGCGACTTTCCTTCGACATTCGCGAGCGTCGTGATCGTGGCTCGCTCAACCACTGCCGAAAGCACCGAGCTGTCGGGAAACTGCGTCCATTCAAGCTGCAGCTTCGGCGTGTCGCCGGTGCGCCGGTTGTAGCGAAACGCTGCCTGCAAAGGGAAACGCGGTCAGCGATCGGGCGACTGCGCTGGCTTCGCGCACGTCCATCCGGCGCAACCCGCCGCTTTCAGTCGGCGTGAGTTCCATTGAGCTGACACCTTCAACCAGCAGCTCTCCGGTTTCGCGTTGGGCGCCGGTAAAAGCCAGCAAGGGCGCTTCGACTTTTGTCTCCTTGTTCGCGCGCTCCAGCGCGACCAGAAACTGATGATTGCGTCGCGCCGGTTCGCGCACACGGAGAATCAGGTTGCCATTCTGATCGACTTCCTGTGACTCGAGGGTGGCGCCGTTGGCTTCAGTTAATTCGAAACCGCGCGGCAAGGGCATGCGAAACTCGACCGCGTCGCCCTGGATGACGGTTACATCACACAGCGCGGTGATTCGCAGCTGCGAATCGCCGACTGAAACAACACTCTTCACGTCGGAAAGAAAGCGCACTTCGCGCTGGGCCACCGGCGCAGCAATTTCTCTGGTGGTCCACCAAACGCGCGCCGCCTTGCCGGGCTCGAGCGTAGCCTCGATGATCGTTCGGCCATTCTCGGTCTTCCGGCTGGTAATCAGACCTGGTTCAACGCGCACGTTTGCATGATTGCCCGGCAGGTCCAGAGTCAAAAGCGAACTGCTCGCCGGCGGGGCCGGCACGATGAAAGCAGCGCGGCCGGCTTCAATCGTCAGCGGCGCAGCAATGTTCAGCGCCACCGAAAACTGTCCCGGGCCGTTGAGAATCGCCTGGTGCGTGGCATTCTCAAGCATCAGCGGCAGCGCATTGTTCAACTGCTTCGCTTCCAAAACGGTGAGACCCGTAACCAGCGGCACCTTAACGGAACCTTTTTCGAGCACCGAGCCTTCGATGTCCACTTCGCCAGTCAAAGATTGATCGTTGACAGTTAGCTTGAACTGCGGCCCGCGACAACAGAAAGGGAAGCGGGGCGGCGTCGGACGTCTTTGGCCTACGCGCCGCGAGTTCAATTAAACGGTTGTATTCAGCCAGCGAAAGCGTCACGGTGCCGCTGGGCCCGGTGGCCGGAATCGCGACTGAATCAATCTTCGAGTTTCGTTGCTGACCTGAGACCACAGTGGCCATCACGAGGACCATAAGAATAGTTGTGCGTTTCATCACTGACCTCTCTTTCTGTCGCGTTGAAAATCAAGCTCGGCCACCGGCGTCTGGTTCTCGCTGGTCAACTCTGCCTTGAGAAAAATCGAAGGACCGAAATGCGGAAAGGCGACTCGCAAAGGCAGATTACGGGCCGGCTTGGAACCGCGCTTCTGACCTTGCAGCTGGTTCACCAACTGCTTCGCTTCCTCAACTTTCGCATCCAGCTCCGGCGTGGTCACCGGTTTTCTCGCGGTCGCTCCGGTTCCCGTTGTTGCCGTTGATGGGGCTTCATAAGGAGCGATGCGGAAAGGTCCCGGACTCCGGCCGGCGCCGTCAAACGAAAGAGCGGCGGATGATGCAGGAGCAAATGCGATTTTGAAATCGGCAGATCTACCGTCAACAGCGAGTCGCAAGCGGCCCTTGTCGATCCAGGCAGGCGTGCGATCCATGTATGAAACTTCGACCACAAAAGCCGGCGCTTCATCTCCCGATCTGTTTTTCTCCAAAGGGAGCAGAAGCGAACCATCAGGCGCGCGGTCCGGGTCTGATCGGGCGACCGGCAACCGAGGCGCTCCAGAGCACCGCCGTCGCGGGCAGATTCAGTTTTAGGAAATTTCGCTGGTTGTTGCGCACCGCAAAGCGCGTCTGCACCAGCATCTTTCCGTCCGCAGCGATCAGCGCGCTGTAGTCGGCCTCTTCGATATTGGCGGTGAGTACCGACTGCGGTGTGTAGCGAGCCACGTCAACCGAAAGCGTCCGCACCGATTTTCCTTCGGCGGGTTGCAACCGAAAGGCGAGCAGGGAAGGCGACTGGCGGCTGGAAATCAGCTGGCCCAACTCAGCCGCCTCGGCTTCTTCCAATCCGTTCGCTTGCCGATCTTTGATCTCGCCGGCGCCGAGTACTTCGACCGCGACACCGCCGATCTCGCGCTCGGCAGCGGGCAGTCGCACCAGTGGTATTTCGAGTTTGCCCGCTCGCGGCAGACGCATTTCACCGGCGATGAGGAACCGTGCCTTTGTCTGCACGGGTTCGATGAAGGTGACTTTCAGTTCACGCCCGTTCGTGTCCCAATCGGCGACCATCGCGCCGGAAACCTGATTGACGGTGAACTGATCGGGCAGTTGCACCTGAATCTCCTGGGCCAAACCCTGCAAGACCTCGAATTGAATTTCGGCATTGATCTGAGTCGAATCTTCGCCGAGTCCCACCAGTTCGGTTACGCCGCCGCGCAAACGCAGAGGCTGACTGGCGCGTTGATCGTCCACCTTGCGTCGCCAGGCGAAAACAAGCGGCTCGTTGCCGCGACCGTTCGCAGTCCAGCGACTGCCCGTGGCCGATTCCGAATGTTCCAAAAGCAATCCGCCGGTGATGTGCACATCGACACCCTGGCGTGTGAGCTCGACAGTTGCATGCGACACGGCTGAGTTGGTGACCGGAAGTTGCAGAATGTCAGTGCCGGCCACGGTGGCCACCGGGGCCCACGATCTGTAGTGACAGGATTGCGCGTCCGGTTTTCGAAAGGAGCAGTTCGCCGGAGCCCGGGCCTTCTCGCCCGGATGCGGTGACCAGATTCACCTGGCGCCCGTCGAGTTTCGCTTCCCGGACCATCAACCCCTGCGGGCAGCGCCACTCTGACCCAACCTTCCTTAATCGCATCAACTGTTAGCTTGACCTCGCCGGAAGCGAGTTCACCATCGACTTTGAGATCGTAATCGATGCGGGTCAGAGTGGCTTCGACCGGAGGCGGAACCGGTTCGGCTTCTGACGGTAGCGCGTGCCTTTCGCAGGGCGACGTACTCGCTCACCGGCAGAACGACCCAACCGTCGGGAGTCGTAGGCTGATGTCTGGGCCTGACTGGCCGCCGCTGCACAGATAAGGATCAATGTGATCACGATCGCTGCGCTGCAACTTCGCTTTCGGTCGGGCCAGGAAGTGCGAGCCCAGTCAGGCAGAGGTCCGCGAGTTTGTTTAGATGGTTTCATGTTGGAGCTCCCTTTGAAAGTTTCTCGGTTTGTTCTTAGAACGACTTTCAGCCGTCGTCAGCTTGCAGTTTGTTTGCGATGTCGGGACTCTTGAACCAGTGAACACACCTCCAGGCAACACGACCCGCAGGGCTGAGCCGCACGCTTCGCTGATTTTTAGTTTGCCGATTCGAGAGCGGCGTTGGTCCCGAGAAGGTTACGGCTGTTTGGACCAAGCGGGGAGACCGCGCGAGAACTACGCTCTGATCAGCCCTTTAGGGATGCGGGTGGATTGCGGAAAGGTAGCCTGCGGTACGCACGCCTCCAAAGCTGGTACGCACGCCTCGGCAGCTGGATACCGGACGCCATCCGGCTTGCTGCCCAGAAATAGTGACGACGCCCGGAGCGCGCCGCGGTAGGCGTGCGTACCGGTTTGAGAGTCGAGCAACTTTGCGTCTATAGTTAAACCAACGGCACGTGAGCAGTTCGTGTATCCCCTCAGGTAATGTGCGGGGATTTTTCTTTTTCAGATATTGCGCTGCAGCAGGATCGATGACCAAAACTTTTTCCCAACATCCGAGCTTCGCGTGGCCGGCGGTGATGCTCCTGGCTAGCTGGCGCGAAGTGATCTCGAAAGTCTGGTACTACACTCAACTATCCCTACACCATCGGCAACCTGAAGGGCTCGGTGACCTCCGCCTTATCGGCGGCGCCGTGATTTTAGCGGTGGCGCTTTTGCTTTCGCGCACCCTGAGCAAGATTCTGCAAAAACGGATTGCCAAGCGGGCCTTTCTCGATCCGGGGATTCAATACACGATTGCTCAGGCTGGCCCAATATGTCGTCGTGACCCTGGGCGTCTTGCTTGCGCTTGCGTTCGGCGTGGGTCTCGATCTCACTTCAATTGCGGTCATCTTCACGGCGCTGTCGGTGGGCATCGGCTTCGGACTGCAGCACATCGCCGCCGACATTGCCTCAGGTTTCATTCTTTGTTCGAACGGCCGGTCCGGGTCGGCGATCGCATCAGCATCGGCAGCGGAAGAGGGCGACGTGCAGAGCATCAACCTCCGCACGACCGTGATGACCACCAACGATCGCGTCTCAGTGATCGTTCCTAATTCAAAGCTGGTCCGTGAGCAGTTGATCAACTGGTCGTATGGTGACCTGCGCGCCGCATGTCGATTCACGTCGGGGTCGCTTATGGCTCGGATATCAATCTCGTGACTGAAACGCTGCTGAAAGCAACCGAGGAAGTTGACAGCGTGCTGCGCGATCCGCCGCCGAAAGTGCAATTTCTGAAATTTGGTGATTGGTCTCTGGATTTCCGTCTGCTGGTGTGGACCGAACTGGCCGCGGCTGCATGCGCAGAGTTCGCAGCGACATCAACTATCGCATCGAAAGATTATTTCGCGAGGCGGGAATCGAGATACCTTTTCCGCAAACCGAATTGCGCATGCGCGAGGGCTCAGTGCTGATCGATCTCACAGGGCGCTCCTGCGCGTTGACGGCGAGACGTTAGAGCATGAAGCCGCGTCGCGAATTAATTACTGGGAGCGCGGGCGCCCTCGCCCGCATGGAGCGCGAAGCGCGAATAATTGCCGCCGGGGCATCGGGTTTAGACGGTTTGCGGGCGAGGCGCCCGCGCTCCCAGTAGTTAACGCTACCTCGGGGCAATCGAAACCTCAGTCCACAGCGGAAAATGATCAGACACCGTCACCGTTCGATCAATGCCGTAACTTTTTGCCGTCAGTCCCCTTAACCAGACCCAATCCAGCTTCAACTTCACATCAAAAACAACTGCGCCCCGTTTGAAGGTGCTCTCGTCGTCCGGGAAAGGTGTGCTGAAATTCTCCTGGGCAAACAATTTTCTGACTGCGTCGACCGTTGCCGGGTTCCCAGCTATTGAAGTCGCCCAGTGACGATGGCCGGCATCGATTTCGGAAAACGCGCCAGGTCGTCGATCGCTGCGCGGTATTGATCCAGCTTCTGACCGAGTGTCATGCGCGTTTCGCTGTGAACGGAATAGACGCGGACGCTCGTCTTGCCAACTTTCACCGTGGCGCCTATGGCTGCGCGCCAGCGTCCCGGTCCTTTATGCGGCAGGATCATTGGAGTGACGTCGGTCAGGGATACGCGCTCAGCAATTCGACGCCAGTCTCTTCTTCCTGGTTTTCTTTGTTTGCCGGTGGCGCGGCCCAGGCGTAGAACATGCCCAGACGTTTCGGCCAACGCTTGCGCATTGTTTGTCTTGCCCGGTGCGCTGCTTTGCGCGATCAACTTCCTGAAGCGCGATCACCACGGCATGTTTTGATTTGAGCCATGAAGCAATCTGATCGAGCTCTGCGCCGGTGCGCCAGCGGATGTTGTAGGACACCACAGTGATCTCAGCCGGAGCGTCCGGGCCTGAAATGATTTTTGTTGCCTGGCCGGTTTCCAGCTAGAGGTTTCGGCGCCGGCAAATCTTTCTGCGGCAAGACACGGAAGACGTCAAACACCAAAAGTATCAACGAAATTGTAAGAATCGATTTCAGCATGTTTGGACACACGTCGCGAATAGTCTCTAAGCGCGCGGCTCTGCCGTCTGGTCTTATTAGCACCGTGGCTTTAGCCCGGTGGGTTGTTGATCGAACCAGACCAGAAACCGTTTAAACGGTTTCCCATCTTCGATGGGACCCGCCAAGTCACCGGGCTAAAGCCACGGTGCTAATGGAAATCCGATCACGCACGTCTGTCCACCACGCTTTCGATTTACCTGTTCGACGTCACTACGCTCAAACGCAACCCGTCATAAGCCGCAATCGTATCTCCGGCCCAAAGCTTCTTCGCTTCGGTTTCGAGATCCACGTCGTCCCACACGGAATAGAGATGCGTCAGCAACAGTTTCTGTGGCCCGGCAAGTTTCGCTATCCTCGTCGCGTCGGCCAACTCCAGATGTTTCACCGTCGGTTTGTCGCGATAGAACGAACATTCCAGGATTAGCAGATCGACGCCGCGGGCAAACTCGGCGAGACTCTCCGCATAACCCGTGTCAGAACTGTAAACAAGCGTTGTGCCGTCGGCATCGGTCAAGCGGATGGCCAGACTTTCCTGGCGATGCGGCGTGGAGATTATTTGCGCGCCCAGGCCGGCCAGCATTTCGACCGGTCGAGGTTTTTCAGTGGGCGCGAATTCGTGAAGCTCGAGCGGAAACAGGCTGTTCGAAGAGTTTGTAATTACTGGATTCATCGATCGCCTTGAGAAGTCTGGTGATTCCTTCGCAGCCGAAAATTTTCAAAGGCTTCTGGCGACGATTAATTCCGGGCGCCCACTTTATCCCAAAGAGCAAAGCCGCCAGACCGGCGCAATGATCCAGATGCAGGTGGCTAATCCATATGGCGTCAAGATTCATCCAATCAACATTCTCTTGCGCCATGCGATGCGGCGCGTCAGCGCTGCAATCAAGCAGCATCGAGCCGCTGGCCGTTTCTAACCAAAACGCCGCGGCTGCGCGCTGGGGTGCGGAACCGAAGTGCCTGAGCCGAGAACGACGAGCTTCATGCAGGAGAGGCTAAATTGAAAGTTGAAATTGAAAAGTGCAAATCGATTGACAGATTACGGTGTCAGAACCGCGAGCGGTAGCGACCGGATCATGAACGCTTGGGCTCGAAGTAGGGACATCAGAAGACAATTGACAGATTAAGGGATTTACATGAAAAGAATTATCGGCAAATGAATCTGGTTGCAGTGCGCCTTCGTGATTGGGGCTCTTGCCTTACATGTAAATCATGTAAATCCTGTCTATTAAAGTTCGAATACTTGCGCCCACGAACCTGGCGATTGTTTTATCACTCGGCTTCTTGAGTCGCATCGTTTAATCGAATATCCTGACGCGCTCTAATCTTGAAACTACAAACTCAAAACAAATCACATGGCAGTTAAATCAGATCGCTGGATTCGCCGCATGGCCGCAGAGTACAAAATGATTGAGCCGTTCGAGCCCGGTCAGGTCAAAAGAGGTCGATGGCCGCAAAGTCGTTTCGTACGGCACTTCCAGCTATGGCTATGACGTGCGGTGCGCTGACGAGTTCAAACTTTTTACCAACGTGTACAGCGCGATTGTCGATCCGAAGAAGTTTGACGATAAGAGTTTCGTCGACATGAAAGGCGATTACGTAATCATTCCGCCAAACAGTTTTGCGCTGGCGCGCACGGTGGAATACTTTCGCATTCCCCGAAACGTGATGACCATCTGCCTGGGAAAAAGCACTTACGCGAGATGCGGAATAATTGTGAATGTCACGCCGTTCGAACCTGAGTGGGAGGTTATGTAACGCTGGAATTCTCAAACACGACTCCCATGCCCGCGAAGATCTACGCCAACGAAGGAGTCGCCCAGGTGCTATTTCTTCGAAGCCGATGAAGTATGCGAAGTTTCATACAAAGACCGCGGCGGAAAGTACCAGGGTCAACAAGGCGTGACGCCGCCTAAGTTATGATTTTCTCGGTTCTCATAGTTAATGATATCCGCACCATAGTTAGTGATATTCTCTTCACTGACTAGACCTGACTGGCGGTAGCTCGACTCACATCTTCACTCCTTCTGCCTTACTATTGCCCAAATCTCTGTCGGTACTCAATCGAGCTGATGAAGGCTCTAACCATTTCGGCGTCGATGTAATTCCCATTGAATAAGATCAGTTTCTGCAGCCAGGAAGTCGTATCCTGTGTAATCTGAATCCGGGGTGTCGTTCGGGTTCCTTCTCAAATAACCAAAGTACTGCATCAGCAACAAATGCGCGGTTCGACTCGCTATTAAAAATCCTGGTCTTCCGCTACTTGTCTTACCGCTGCGCTCGCGCGGCGGTCGTATTAGTCGTGTTTCCCGCTCCACCAAACAGGTTTATCGCGGTCTGCCGCTCACTCGCCGATAGCACATTCCCGGCATTTCCACTCAACGCATCGACAAACTGCGCTGGGGTCAGGGCTGTGGGAGCGCCGTCGTGAAGCGCGAGCGCGCCACGAACTCAGACGCAAACGCTTGCTTGTTGTTCTCCAGGGCCTGTTCCCAACCGGCTTGTAATACCACCACTCCATCACCGATGCGTTTGGCATCCGCCAGAAACTCGTTCAACCGAATGATTGGCACCGGCAGTCCGTGCGCTGGGAATTGTCGAAACGCCGATCGCATTCGCATAAGCAACTTTGTAGATCCGTTCAACCAGGTAGCCTGTCTGTTGGAACTCGATCGAGAGGAAGAAAGCTGCCGAAATATTAATCCGGCTGGTTTGATGCAGGCCTGGTTTGAGCCACACGACGTTATCCCGCTGGTCAGAACGCCAAACCGCTTGCATCAGGCTGCCGGATCTGTGGAAGTCGTGAGCAATACGTAACTGAACGAAGTACATC
>ERZ1370068.3540-contig-2652_pt1 | contig 21377 bp, 26 predicted proteins | sample MGYA00561227_ERZ1370068 | MGnify/ENA primary metagenome ERZ1370068 (study PRJEB38410, sample SAMEA6850437) | metagenome | study: Metagenomic assessment of the ecological functions of the soil: analysis of the soil microbiota associated with the... | reverse complement strand
AAGTATTATTATATTGTTAAACACCGATTGAAAGTGGTGAACCCCATATAAGCACATTCTGCTTGGTACTGCAATCATCCAGATTGGGTCATCAGTCCCCACTATCTCAGGCGCGACCATCCTCCCGCCTATCGTTCCGACCTGAGTTTATAATCCTGGTGTATGCTTGGTATTTTGCAAACGCGCAGAGTTTCAAGCAAGACATGCAACGGCTTGAGCTTACCGCAATGCGAGAAAAAGACTTTACACGCATCCTCAAAGATGGGCAACCATGAACAGTTACAGTTATCGATTCGAGAAAATGAATGATTGCCATGAGGAAGGTGGTTTCATGATAGAATCAATGATTCATGATTCAGGTCAGTCAGAGGAGCATACTGGCATAAGACCTTGAGAACCGGTTAATAAAAACTTTGAGAATGTTTAAGGACTTCCGAGCTTTGAGTGGAGTATATTGCCGCCGTCGTCAAACGCCACTGTCGTTTCTCAGACTCGCAGGATTAAATGGCCGACTCTGACGATGGCAGAGAAATCGAGAACTCTCTGCTTTGGCGTTTAGTCCGAAGGCAGCTGAAAGAGGGGGCAAAGTCAGCTGGCGGGATAGCGGTGGAATCCCGATTTCGATTTGGGCCCCTCACCCCGGCGGCCTCGCTTCCCTGCGCCTCACGGTTACTTCGCCCAGTTGAGGGCGCATGGGCCGCGAAGGGAAGTCAAAGCCACGCTCGATGATTCGGAGTGCTTCCAGTTTGTCGTGGGGAAACAGGGTGCGAATCTCCGTGACGTGGGCGTGGCGTGCGCGGTGAGGCCAGCAATACTGGCCCCGTGACAAGTTGAAGCACTGATTTAATGATGGTGCTCGCAGTGTCAGCACATAAGCCCACTACCTGGAAGAGTTTTTAGGAACGACCACACTTGTCCGGGTTTAAAGGCGAAGCTTGAGACTGAACGTTTAGTACCGAGGCATTCACGAACCAACAGGTGGTTATTGGTATGAACTAGTAGTCCCCAATTATCTTGCCTTTATCTTGCGTTATTCTTGGGCCAATAATAGTTTTGGAGCGATATCCATCACCGATTGTCTTGTCATAGAGTGAGGCAGCAACGAATGGATAAACGTTTCTCTGCCGCATCTCTCGTAAAGTTCCCTTGCTGGAAATTAAAAAGAGCAACAGCCCGCCTTCACGCCCAGATGAGCGGTAAAGGTTTCCTCTCAAATTTAAGGTCCTGACCATCGTGATGACGGTTGTTCGGTATCGAGTTCATGGAACGTTCGGCTGCGCCGCACGTGGTCTTGGTGGTGGTGAGCGGTGCGCCAAATAGTGAGTAGTCTCGAGTTGATCCGATGCGCCGTGATTCCGGTTGCAGATACCCTGAGGTGGGGCAGAGATATCAGGCGATTCCTGTTAATAACGTGCAACGCGCCACAAAGCCGATTCCGGTGAAACAGTTCTTTGGGCGCGGCTGTATGCGCAGTATTGGCGCATTAGCCCTGTCGGGGCCAAACACTGATCCGGCAGATCTTCGCGTATCGCCGGCAACTCGTTCGCGCACAAAGCAGCTTAGTCGAGAGGGTGGACTTCGCCATCGATCTTAGATAATGCCTACCATACCGAAACCGAACGCTCTCCATCGCGTTGGATTTCAAACTGCCTGATCGGCTCCTTTGGGTTATGTCAGCGAGCGTAATTGACATAGTGGCTCGCAGTCGGGGCCGAGTCCAGCTCAGAACGTATACCCCGCGCCCATCAAAACCGGCTTACCAAACGCCTGACTCATTATCCGTGACGGTAATATTCTTTCGCGGGTTTCGTGCCAATGTTTTTGAGCCATACGGAAACCGTTTCGTTCATGAATGAGCGGGCGCGCTTCAACGCACAACAACCACCGAGGACGATCTTCTTCGACGTTATCGTTTTGCTTGCATGAGACCAGAATAATTATGAGAGACACAGGCTGACTCGCAGACCATGCATTCCACGTACCCCCACCAGATGGCTAATGGTAAAGAGTGAGTGAGCTGGTGGAATCGCGATCCAAACCCGTTACAACCCGATAAACGGAGTCAGAACAAGCCTCGATTATTCTCCTCAGTAATAGCAATCCTCATCAGCGTTGTCGTTGGCTTCGTTTTGTGAGAGCCTTTTCGCTCTCGCACTGGCATATTCTTATGTAGGTTGACTTGAACAAGCCTGCCATATCATCAGCGTCCTGATTTAGCGCTCGTTGTTATTGTTTGTCGCCCGCGACCAGGAAGCTGTGAATCTATCAGATCTTAAAGACTGGCGGCCGCTTTTCGAGAAACGCTCGACAGGTTCTTCTGTTCTTCAACGACCAAAGATCCTGGTCTCGAGTTTGAGGCCCCTTCAGTTTGCCATCGATAACTCCTGTGATTGCTTTCATACCTGAACTGACAGCGCATAAGTCAAGTGATTTATCATGCCGCAGGTGGCCTTCTGATCAGCAACTCACATGAAACCAATTTTAGATAGCTTATCCAAACTCAAGCCTTCTGCTGGATAGAGGGTTCTTCCTGGTCAATGACATTCTCACCGGCACGGCCGACGCGCCTAAGTTCATGGCGCTATTGTTGCGCCGCCGCACTAACACTAAGCTTCGTTTCCCGGGCAAGCCAGCTGGTGGCCCGCGGGATGAGTCGTAATGATGCGCAGTGCTAACTGAGCATCACCGCGGCTAACAGTTGATAGCGGCAGCATCACCGGAACCGAGCTTCAACCAGAGCGGCAGAAGTTGCCGTCCACCAACCCAGGTGGTCAGCCGCGACTCTCAAGTTTTTAGTTCTTTGATATTTAAACTGAGTTAGAACGCAAGTAGGTTGTCCCAGCCGTGAGAGAATACTGGCAAAGTGCAGCCTATTGTTCAGACACTTAACTTTGAGAGTTATGTTTCAAAAACATCCTCGCTCGAGCACAGCTTCTGACGAGTTCAGAAACAAAGAATCGCCAACGCAGGAGTACGTCTCAACGAGAATGGGAGGTTGTTTGCTCAAAAGTGCTTAGAATGAGTGGCACCCGACTAAGCCGTGCGCCACCAGTTTAATCAGAGAGAACCAAAGACTAAGTCCAAAGCCCCAAGACCATTCCTACACCAAACTCATCGGCGTCGGATTCTTCGGGTCCTTCGGTAGTCGTAAAACCCACGTCCGGACTTTCGTCCATACAACCCGCGCCAACACCATTCGCTTCAACAACGGCGGTGACGCAAAACGCTTTTCGCGAAACTCATTGAACATGATCTCTGCGATAATAGGTCGTGTCGAGCCCCACAGGAAGTCGCCAAGCGTGAACGGCCCTATCGGGTATCCACATGCCGAGCTTCATCGCATTGTCGCGATATCCACGATCGAGCCAACGCCTTCTTCCAACGCCCTGATCGCGTCGAGCATATAAGGCACAAGCAGACGACTAACGATGAATCCGGTTTTGTCGCTGGCCCGAACTGGAACCTTACCGAGTGCTCTTGCCAAACTCGACTCTGCCTGTTCGTACACGACGTGTATCCGTCAGAATTGTCCGCACAACTTCGACCAGCTTCATTAGTGGGACGCGGATTGAAAAAGTGAAGTCCAATGAAACGCTTTTGTCGTTCAGCCGACGTTGCGGTCATCATTTCAGTTGATCGAAAGACGACGACGTGTTTGATGCAAAGATTGTTTCCGGTTTGCACAACTCATCAAGTTGCTTGTAGGTGGTTTCAGTTTCTCATCCAGGTTCTCGATGATTGCCTCTGATGATGATGTCGCAGTCGGCAAGCGCAGCGAACGATGTGGTGCCGGACAGACGACCACGAATATCCTTTGCTGATCAGCCGTGATTGTCCCTTTCTCAGCGAACTTTGCCAGCGACTTCTCAATTCCGCCAAAGCCCTTCGGCAATCAGCTCATCGGAAATTTCTTTAACGAACAGTTTCGAATCCTGCACTTGCGGCAACTTGAGCAATTACCGGCACCCATTAGACCGCATCCCAAAACTCCGACTTTCTTTATCTCCATCTCTGTCTCCTGGTTAAATGAAATACTTGGTCTTCTATTGATCTGTTTTCGGCCTGACCGACTTGAGCCACGCGTCACAATCCTCTCGCAGGGCAACATACTCCTTCAATCAGTTTCTGATCAGCAGGTACACTCCGCTTCTGAATCTCCCGGCGAAGCGGCTCGCGCGCGTTTGCTATCGCCTTACCAAACAAAACAAGCAAACGTTGCTTTAGCTCTTTCGGCTTTTGGATCCGGTGAGACTGTCGACTGGAGCATCTGCGCCAGACGCCGCGACATTTCTGTGAAGTCTCGTTCATAGACGATCGCCGCTGCGGTTTCCTGGGCTTGACTCTCATTACGTTCGCGTAAGAATTGAAGACGTCCTCGCGTGTTAGTTGTTGTTGGAGTCGCGGGACATCGAAGTGTTGGGCCACTTTGAAAAAACTGAAAACGAGTAAAGCCCAGTGCCGCAACTTGTAGTGTTCGCCAGAAGATCGTACTTCCCTGGTTTTCACCCTGGCCGTCGATATTGAACGACCAGCGCGATTGCCGCTCCTGATATCAACCCGCCCAGGTGAGCAGCATTGTCGATGGACCGGCGTCCAATGAAACCGATAACGAGATTCAGAAGTATTATCGGCACCAGTCCGGTACCAGAACGCACGCTTGAAACCTTCCGGTAGTTCGTGACGAAACTTTATTCCAAACACAAAAAGCACACCGACTAAACCAAACAACGCGCCGGAAGCTCCGCAGAAGGCTCGTCAAAAGCTCTGAAGATTGAAGCTGAGCCAATGAATTCGTCGCCGGGCTCGGCCGCACTGTTAAGTAGCTGGCTACAACGCCAGCAATTCCGGTCAGCACCCAAAACACGACGACGAACTTTGCAGAGCCGTAAAGCTTCTCCACGTATGGCCCAATCATCCAAGGCTATACATGATTCACCAGCAGATGGATCAAATTGACGTGAAGAAACATCGGGGTAACAAATCGCCACCATTGGTGGTTTGGCGCCGTGATTAGTCCATTCACCTTGGCGCCGTAAGCCACCAGTACTTCAATGGGAAAGTCGTGCAGTAAACCCATTCCTGAAATACCGCTTGAGTCCCACATCAGCAGAAATAGAAACAAGTTGGCGATCAGAAAGAGATCGTAAACTTGTATGGTCGATCCAGGACGGCCCTTGCGAAACGCAACGTCTCGCGATCGGGAGGCGTTGTAAGTCTTTCCCGCTTTGGTGGTGGAGCTCACGGTTGAGGTACCGCACACAGCACAAGTGGACTCCACCCGCTCCCACGATTGACGCACAATTTCGATACAGAGAGTCGGCCGACTTGCGGTGTTTGAGTTTGAAGATTTTTCGGACAATACGTAGAGACTAACAAGCGTGATGCTTTTGCCGCAAAGCATCACGCTTCAGTTTCTGATTTGAGTTATGGAGCGGCGCTTAGCCCAGTGACTTCGAGAAGATTAACTAAATCGTCGGCGTGCTCCTCTTCCATGGCCAGAATTCCTTCGAGCATGCGTCGAGAGGTTGGATCGTCGTTTCCGAAATAGGTGATCATTTCACGATAGCTATCAATCGCGATTCGTTCAGCCACCAGGTCTTCCTTGATCATGTCGACCAGGGAATCGCCTTCGACATACTTCTGCGTGACTACGAGTCAACAGACCATCGGGACTAAAATTTGGCTCACCCTTTAGCTGAACAATGCGTTGCGCAATTAGATCTGCATGGCCCTGTTCTTCGTTGGCGTGTTGCAGAATTCGGCGGCAACGCTTTGAGCATTGATGCCAGTGGCCATGAAGTAATGCCGTTTGTATCTAAGCACGCAGACCAACTCGGTCGCGAGCGCTTCATTCAAGAGTTTGACCCGCTGTTCCCCAGATCAGCGGAATTACCCTTCGTAGCTAACAGCCCGTTTTCAATATGCTTACTGTGCGCGTTCGCGCAGAGTCTTAATGTCAGTGAGAAATGGTTTATCGGCCACGGCACTCACTCCTTGAATCAAAATTTTGGGGTGCAAGGATATTAGCTGGCTGATGGATGATGTGCCGCGATGGAAAAGATCATTGTCGTTCCCCTGGGATCTCAGCTGTCATTGCGCTGCAGTAAGCTCTGGTAGGTGAAATGATCATTAGGCCAGTCGTCAAGCGAATTTCGACGTGTTTCAGCGTGTCCGCCCAAAAGCGGAAACGGGCTTAGAAAATGTAGGCCCAAGTGGTGAGTCAACCGGATGACTCTGCAACCGTTCTACCATGCGTACTGTCTCTGAAATGAACCGATCGGCTGACAGCGCCGAGAGCTAATAAACGCCGAAGCAGCTGATGTAGAACTATCGCCGCGGCGACGGAACAGTCGCCGGGGAAGGAGGCATTCTTTAGCGGTTTCCTTGTCCGATCGGCCTTGTAATCGGTGATGCGCAGAGAGAACCGCAGTGGCGCTATCCCGCTGTTGTTGCCTGTTTGACATTGGATGCCGTACTGCCGGATCTTTATGGAGAATGCGTCTTTTGACGAATAGAACCCAGGACACACTGCGAACCGGAGAGAATGCTTGATTCACCACTGTGCGAGTGTGCATAGTTGTCCCCGAGGCGCACCGCGTAAACACACTAGAGATCGTGCAGCCTTCAGCTCAGCTCGAGTACACAACCAACCTCTTACGAAACGGAGTAAGACTCCGGACGATCAGCTGTTCCGTGAGCTTCACCTTGCAACCTTACTTCGGTCGGAGCTGACGCGTTGTTTGTCACTTCCACCGGCGCCTTCCAAACCAATGTCTTGATACGACATGTTCCGGTGTTGTCTTCGCGGCAATAGAAAAGAGTCACTTGCGCTCGAAGATTTGCCAAGCCGTTCCCGGAAGCGGTCAAAGGTATTCGCAATGGAAGCTTCAGATCCTTTGCCGAACGTGACGCGGTTTTCTGATCAAGACTAACACTTCTCTCATTATCCACGGACACAGTGTAGCGCGTGTGGGGCTGACGGGTTGAGGTGATAGCCGGCAGGAAGATCTACATTGATAACCAGGAACTGCGTTTGCGACCGGCGCGAAGATTGTTGCGGCTGTGACCTTCAGCGTCTCCCGCATTTGGACCGCTGTCTCCCGCCGAGGACCGCCATTGATTTTGCGGGAGGTGTTAGGCCACTGATTCGTAGCGTCGACGTCTCTTTTGTCTTGAGGTCGACCAACGTATCGCGTGGATTGTTGGTGTCAGCGACATACAGTTTTCCGTTAGCGATCGTCAAACCGGCTGGTTCGTAAAACGATGGAGACGAGCCGTCGGCCTGACCGGGTTTACCGGTTCCCAGGAGCGAGGAGACTCTTTGCTTTTGCGGATCGGAGTTCTTTGATCTTGTGATTGTAGGGTATCGGCAATTAGTAATCTATTCCCAACCGACACCGAGCCCAACGGGTGCTGGAGTCGAACATCATTTCCCGTTGCATCAACGTCGCCAAACTCAAACAGGTCGCCGCCAACGAGTGTTCTCACTTGTCCATCGCTGAGATCATGTGCCCTGATAATGTTCGACTCGCTATCGGCGACGTAAAGATTCTTGCCGTCGGTCGCCAGGCCAGAAGGTTGAGCGAAGCCGGCCTCGAGGAGTGGGCCATCCAAACGGGCTTCACGACCCGAGCCGGCAAAAGTCGAAATTTCATTCTTGTCCAGATCCAACTTCCAAATTTGATGCGGGCCAGCCATGGCGATATAGAGGGTTTCGCCAACCAGCTGTAGATCCCATGGTGAACTCAAAGCAATGGATCGTGCTGGTCCTTGTTTGAAATACTCCATCGTTTGCTTGCCTGTGCGCGGCGATGGTTTCGACATTCCGGTTCTTCAGATTGACGCGGCGTATCAGATGGTTTTCGGTATCGGCGACGTAGAGAAAGTCGCCCGACAAGGCCATGCCCTGGGGTCTATAGAAACTTGCTTTGTCGTACGGACCATCGACGGCTCCCGGATCCCTGAGCCAATTGTTTCGATCAATGAGCCGTCAAGTTTTGTGACTACCAAACGGTTGTGATTTGAATCAGCGATGAACAGCCGATCGGTATTCGGGTCGGCGACAATCTTTCCGGGGAACGCCAGCGGAAGATCCCCAACCTTTGCGCGCTCCAGGACGAGAGACAGTGGTTGTTCGTTCAGCTCACCGCGCTTACGAAACTCCGGCAGCAGCTGTGCAATGGCGCTGTCGATTACGTCGCAGTTCCCTCGCCTGATGCATTGCCGACGACGTAACCCGCCGGATCGATGAGGACCTGGGTGGGCCAGGCGCGTACGCCGTAACTTTGCCAGACATTGAAATCCGCATCGTTGTACACAGGATGCTCGATCTCGTAACGCAGAATGATGCGCCGGATGTTTTTCGGTTTCCTTTTCGTTCTTGAACTTTGCTGAATGAACCCCGATTACAACGAGCTGATTGGGGTATTTAGCTTCGAGCTTTTTCAAATCGGGAATTATGTGAATGCAGTTGATGCAGCCATATGTCCAAAAGTCGAGGAGAATAAATTTTCCTCGCAACGTGGCAATCGATAATGGTTTGTCCGTATTCAACCAACCCCGGCCGCCGGTTATTTCTGGTGCACGCACGCGCGCTTTTTCTTGAATTGGCATCAGCAAGCCTCGCTTGTGTATAGACTGTGCTCCCAGTGGCGAACACGCCAGAATCATCGAGAGGGCGATTAATGCTAAGGAGATCGTGCCGGATCGTTTGTAGTTGCCGCTGGATTTCGTCAACAGCCTTGCCTCCTTTGTCTTCGGTACCCTTTAGTGACGTCTCCAAGTGAACGGGCGCGCTCTTCTGGGACCGCAGGCGTCCTCGCCTGCCTTAGTTGCCACTAGGTAACGTGGGGCATGACGTGGCAGGCGAGACGCCTGCGGTCCCAGAAGAGCGCTCGCTTGAAATAAGAGCGCCACTAAAGGGCATCAATTTCTTCAATGCTGATGATGATCGTTGGATGTATCAACATTCTTTCCAGTTAGCAATTGATCGACTCGATCGATCGCGCGCACGCAAATGTGGGATCGTAATCGACCCGCCAACTACCAGCGCAACGTTAAATGCGTCGAGAAATTCGGAACGTGTAATCCCAATCTCCACACACTGCTTGATGTGATAGGTAATGCAGTCGTCGCAGCGCAGCACAGTTGAAGCAACGAGTCCCATTAGTTCCTTGGTTCTTTTGTCGAGGCGCCCCGTCTTCATAAGCTTGCGTGTCGAGCGCAAAGAAACGTTTGATGCCGAGATGGTCGCTGCCAAGTAGCTTTTCGTTCATCTCCGCACGATAGCGGTCAAACTCATCCATAGGCGCCTCGAGTCGATGTGTTGTTTGATTGTGAAAGCTCAGATTTGTCTGTTAACGCTGTCTGAGGCTGTAACCTTCACCAATCGTGACAACCGAACATGACATTTCAACCAACGAGCGTGGAAGACTTCGACTATTGCAGGTCGATAAGCTAACGCTCGCTTTGCGTGACGAGGAAGTCTTGACTGTTGTCGAATGGACTGAACCTACTCCGTTGCCATTTGCTCCGGCTTCGGTGCTTGGCGTCGTCAGCGTTCAAGGTCGAATGTTCACGGTCCTCGATCTTGGACTGCTCATGGATAACGAAGCAACCGAACAAGAGCACCGTTTCATCGTCGCTCTGCGTGGGGACGAGCAACTCGCGCTCGCCGTCGCTGATTCAAAGAGCGTGGAGACTCGAACCGAGGAAATCACACCGGATTCAGTTTCGAGTTTGGTTCGGGGAAAGGTTCAACTCGACGGCCAGGAAGTGTCATTGCTAAATGTCGACACGCTCTTTACCGTGGCAATCCGAGGACGCGAAGAGACGGCGACGACGATTGTGAAGTGGCACCTATGAACAGCCAGGCGTTTACAACATTGGAGTACCGGCAGCTTCTGGAGTTGATCACTCGCGGAGCACAAACAGAAGTTGGACGTCGACGTGCAGTTACGCTCACACCGCTTGATCACGTTGCTGATCTTCGTCGGGAACTTACGGCTCTGTCCGAGTGCGTCGCGCTAAAGAATCGCGGGATCAACTGGAGTTTTAGTGAGTTTGCGGATCCGGCCGAAACGATCGGCCGTCTCCGGATTGCCGGAAACGCGCTTGATTCCATCGCAATTCTCGAAACCTCGAAGCTATGTGAACAGGCACTCTCGGCGCGAGCATCGATCCTGGCGGAACGCGAAGCGGCGCCAGTTTTGTGGCAACTGGTTGAGGCGCTTCCACGCGATCTGAATACGCTGGTCGCGCGAGTCGCAAACAAGATCTTGCCAAGCGGTGAACTCGATGATCGTGCTAGTCCGGAACTCGGTCGCATCCGTCACGATATAGCAACGCTTCGCTCGCGAATTACACGCTCGCTCGAAAGCTTGATGCGCAAATCTGCAGATTCGATCCAGGACGAACTGGTAACGATTCGTAACGACCGCTTTGTAATTCCAGTGAAAGCTGATCATCGGGCTCGCGTTCAGGAGTTGCGCACGGTTACTCCTCATCCGGGGCTACGGCGTTTGTCGAACCGCTGGAGACAATCGAGTCAAACAACGAGCTGCAAAGTTTGCACGAAGCCGAGGCCCGGAAATCGCGCGAATCCTTTTTGCGCTGAGTGAAGAACTAAGAGCACAACTTCCGGCTATCGAAATGGCCGCCGCTGCTGTAACTGAGTTGGACTTCATAAATGCGAAGGCCGTCTTTCATAAACGATTCCAGTTGCGTCATTCCGTTAGTCGAGCAGTCCGACGAGCGAACTATCTCGAGTGGTCGGTTGGAACTAGTTGAAGCTCGTCATCCTTTGCTGGAAGAAAACCTGCGGGCCTCGATGGGTAGTGTTGTTCCGGTATCGTTTGCGCTCGACAACGAAAAGAACGCGATGGTGATCTCCGGAGCAAACGCCGGCGGCAAGACTGTGGTTTTGAAAACAACCGGACTGCTGTCGTTGATGGCGATGTCTGGACTTTCAGTACCAGCGAAGTCGGCGCACTTTCCTTTCTATGTTTCAGTCCTCGCCGACATTGGCGATCACCAATCCCTGGCGGCGAATCTTTCGACGTTTACTTCGCACGTGGCGAATATTGCTCGGATGATTGAGATCTGCGAAGCACCCGCGCTGGTCTTGTTAGATGAAGTTGGTACCGGCACCGATCCCGAAGAAGGATCGGCCCTGGGCGTGGCAGTTGTCGATCACTTCCGTCGCGTCTGCAATGCGCATGTCATCGCAACCACTCATTACAGCGGTTTGAAGATGTACGCGGGAACCGAAGAAGGAGTCTAAACGCGAGCGTCGAATTTGATGAGAAGACTCTGCAACCAACTTATCGATTGATCGTAGGAGTCGCCGGTGCGTCCTCCGGGCTTGAGATTGCGCGCCGCTTCGGCGTACCAAAGGCATTATCGACGTCGCGGTAATTTCAGTTAACGATTCATCTTTGCAAGCGACCGAGTATCTAAAGCGGATTAAACGCGAGTCGGAGGAAGCAGAGGCTTTACGCGTGGCCCTCGAAGAAGAGCGCGCCGCTGTTGCCGAGAAGTTTGCCGCGTTGGATAAAGAAGCGGCAAAACGAGAGCAGGACCGACAGGTGAATTTCGAGAAGACAGTTCAACGTACAGTTTCGGAATTGGAGCGACGCATCACGAGAACTAGTCTCAAAAATTCAGGATCGTGCTGAACGTCTCAAAGTTGAACGTGAAGCACAACGACAAACTGCCGAGATGAAGCGTGAAGCGCAACGCGCCACAAAGGTAGTTGTACAAACCGTCGCGGGAACAATCCCGAACGAAGATGAATCTAAAGGTATTCGAATTATTCGCGACGGTCAGGTGCTGACAAAGAGTGTCGAGCCGGAAGAAGAGATGCCCCGTTATCGCGCTGTTGCTGAGCGTGAGATTGTTGTCGGAGATAAAGTGAAGCTCCGCTCATTTGGCTCAGTGGGTATCGTCGATCAGATCAAAGATGGTGAGGCTGAAGTCCGCGTCAAGGCGTTAAGGTTTCGAGAGAAGCTCGAGAACCTTGAACTCGTGGAAGCCGCACCGACGCCAAAGCCCGAGAAGGGGAAATTGGAGAAGCTTAAACGTTCGGCCAGCACAGAAGTGCATCTTAGTGCTGCTGAACCGAACGGTCGCTCGGAACTAAATGTGATTGGTCAAACGACGGATGAAGCTGTTGATGCAGTTGATAAATTTCTTGATGAGGCGTCGCTTGCCAGTTTGAGTCAGGTGCGAATAGTGCATGGACACGGAACCGGCGCATTGCGACGGGCGATTGGCGATTTATTAAAAGGGCATCCTCACGTCTCTCGTTTCTTAGCTGCCCCTCCCGATCAGGGCGGCGCTGGTGCAACACTTGTTGAGTTGAGACAATAACTCCCCCATGCGGTACCCAGATACTTTCGTAGAAGATTTAAAGCGTCAGGCGGACATCGTTCGCATCATCCAGGACTACGTGCAGCTCAAGAAGAAGGGCGCGAACTGGATGGCGTGTTGCCCATTTCATAAAGAGAAAACCCCTTCGTTTTCCGTCAGTCCTTCCAAAGGAATCTTCTACTGTTTTGGCTGCCACAAAGGCGGCGACGTCTTCAACTTTGTTAAGGAAGTCGAGGGCGCTTGGTTTTGGCGAGGCCATCAAGATCGTGGCCGATAAGATCGGCATGCCCTTGCCAAAGCTGGTTGACGATGAACGCTTCGCCGTCAAACGTCAGGAATCCGATGAAGTCATCCAGCTCAACAACTGGGCGCTGGAATGGTGGGCACAACAACTCGAGGACAAGCGGTGAAGCCCGAATCGCTCGCGACTATTTAGACCGGCGAGAGATCACCGAAGAGACGAAGAGAACGTTTTCGCCTCGGTTATTCCCGGATAGTTGGGACGCACTGTCTTCTTATCTCCGTCACAAGGGTGCGACGCAATCGCAGATCGAGCGCAGCGGACTCGTGGTGAAACGAGACGACGGTAAGACTTACGATCGCTTCCGTGGTCGATTGATGTTTCCGGTCTTTGACGCACAGGGTCGACCAATCGCGTTTGGTGGAAGAACACTGAAGGACGAAGACGCGAAATACATCAACTCTCCCGAAACCGCAGCGTATATAAAGGGTCGAAACCTTTATGGCTTGAACCTCACCAGGGACGAAATTCGGCGTGCTGAGTTTGCGATTCTGGTGGAAGGCTTTCTCGATCTGATCGTTCCGTATCAGTTTGGTATTCGCAACGTTGCAGCCAGTCTTGGTACTGCATTGACTGCGGACCAGGTGAAGTTATTAAGTCGGTTTGCGCGCAAAGTGGTGGTCAATTATGATGGCGATCGAGCGGGTGTGCAGGCGGCAAAGAAGTCGATCGAGATTCTCCTCGCCGAAGATATCGAGGTCAAAGTTCTAGTTCTCCCGGAGAACTCTGATCCCGATGAGTTCATCAGAAAGTTCGGCGCAGCCGAGTATCTGCAACGACGTGCGAAAGCACAACCACACATACAATTCGTAATCGAAAACGCCTTGCGCGATCGCAGTCTTCACCGACCTGCGGAAAAAGGCGGAAGCGGTCGAAGAAGTTCTTCCATACATTCGGGCGGTCCAGAGTCGTATTCAAAAGCGAGAGTATTTTGATATGGCGATGGATGGGTTGCAGATTAACGACGTTGCTTTACGTCGGGAACTCTGGCACTCGCTTCGCAGTCGCAACGATGTCGCGGGAAGTGCTCGGCAGAAGGTGCTAAGGCGATCGGGAGTTAACGTCAAGCCTACAGTTGCTGAGCAGCAGTTGCTCGAGTTGTTGTTAGAAAACGAAAGTCTGCGTCGCGAAGTGTTGCCGTCCTTACCGAAATCGGATTACGAAGAGTTGATAACTGCGCCGATCTTTACAGCACTGGTAGAGATTGAAGCTCAAGGCGGAGAACCCGATCTCGATTCGCTGCTGGAAAGACTGAAGGTGATATCGAGATGCAGCAACTTCTGCCGATGCTGTTGATGGGTGGCGTCAGGCCTGAAGACGAGAAGGATGCTGATACTCGGCTGAGCTTTCAGAAGTGTATGGATGCGCTTCGGCTGGTAAATATCGATAGACGTATTCGTGAGTTGAGTGCCGAGATAGCTATCGCCGAGCGTGAAGGCAATGATGCGCGGCGCGTAGAGTTAATTACCGAATATGGGGCATGCGATCGGCTTCGAAAGTCGTTTGAGCCGCAAAGTCAGATTGCCCGAATCGAAAACCGATAAAGCGCACAGTGTTTGCAAAGGTATTTGTAGAATTGGCTTAGACGAACCCGAGGTGTGATGAAGTCAGTACCACGACGCGGTAGCGTGTGGTCCTGCAGGAGGCTTGAATTTCAACGCCAGCCCCACGCTAACGCGTTGTGGTAGTGACTTCATCGCGATTAACACCTATCGCCCCGGAGATACGCAGTGAGTATCGAAGATAAAGATCGCGACGACGTAATGGAGCGACTCCTCGAATTGGGGAGCGATAAGAAATACCTTACGTTTGACGATCTAAATCGCGAACTACCCGATAACGTCGTTTCACCTGACGATATCGAAGACGTACTGCAAAAACTAGAAGGCTCGAACATTGCTGTCGCCGATTCCGATGAAAGACTTCTGGAACAAGCGGCCGTCGCGGTTGCCGAAGACGAAGAAGATCTGGAAGAGGATGTCGAGCTCGATCTTTCAGCTGGAAGCCTGGAGAAAACCAACGACCCGGTTCGCTTGTATCTTCGCGAAATGGGCGTCGTACCGCTGCTGACTCGTGAAGGCGAAGTGGCCATCGCCAAGCGCATCGAGCGTGGCCAGCTCAAAACGCAGAAGGCGATTGCTCGTTCACCAATCGCGGTGCGGGAACTGATAAAGATCGGCGAAGACCTGTGAAGCCGGTAAAGCTCAACATCCGCGAGACCGTCACCTTTTCCGAACAAGCTGAGTTAACGGGTGATGAAGACAAGGCGGACGAGTATCGAAGCTGGACGATTGAAGGCATTCAGAACATCAGCAAGATCTACAACGGTGGCCTGACAGGAATGGGAAAAGCTGCGCGATGAACAAAAGGAGATGCGCGGCAAGAAGAGCAAGAAACTAACGCGTTTGCGACGCAGCGTTGCGCGACTTCGACTCGAGATTGCGCAGGAGATCTGGCCGACTGAACCTTACAGAACGTGCTCGGCAACGTCTGATTAACGCCATTCGAGCGGTGCAAAAATCCGTTCGCGAGTCTGAGCGAGAAATCGATACATTTCACAGAACGTCTCACTCAGGAAACGCCTCAAGCTCGACGATCAAAAAGAATTCAAGCGGCGAATTATCGCGGCCAGGAAACGTCTCGTACAAATCGAGATCGAACACAATATTCCGCCTGGTCGAGATCAAACGCTCGCTTCAAGCCATCGTCATTGGTGAACAACAAACCGGACAGGCTAAGCGTGAGCTGGTTGAAGCGAATCTTCGTTTGGTGGTTTCGATCGCGAAGAAGTACACCAATCGCGGATTGCAGTTTCTCGATCTGATTCAGGAAGGCAACATCGGCTTGATGAAGGCGGTCGACAAGTTTGAGTGGCGACGCGGTTACAAGTTTTCGACCTACGCAACGTGGTGGATCCGTCAGGCGATCACTCGAGCGATTGCCGATCAGGCACGCACCATTCGTATTCCGGTGCACATGATCGAAACGATCAACAAGTTGATTCGAACGTCACGATCGTTGGTGCAGGAACTGGGTCGCGAGCCGACCGAGCGAAGAGATCGCGAAGAAGATGGACATTCCGGTGTCGAAGGTCCGCAAGGTCTTGAAGATCGCGCAGGAACCTATTTCGCTGGAGACACCGATCGGCGAGGAAGAGGATTCACACCTGGGGGATTTCATCGAAGACAAGTCGATCTTGAACCCGGCGGACGCAGTTGTTGCCTCGAATCTGCGGGAGATAACTGACGAAGTATTGGCTACGCTGACACCGCGCGAGGAAAGGTCATCAAGATGCGATTTGGACTTGGCTCAACCGGGATCGGAACACACGCTCGAAGAAGTAGGCCAACACTTCGCAGTCACGCGTGAACGAATTCGTCAGATTGAAGCAAAGGCGTTACGTAAGCTGCGTCACCCGTCGCGACTCACGAAAATTGAAAGCGTTCCTTGACGGCGCAGCTCGATAGTTTGATGTCCGATATGCTTCAGCTTGTCGTCTTGTGGAAGAAGTCTGCAGCCGCAAGATTTTCTATTCAAACGACAAGCTAAAGCTTATCGGACATCAAATCTACTTAAACGACAAGAAGGCAGTACTCTTCGCCGTATAGTCAAACTCATACATGTACGTGTAGCCGGGGAATTCTATCGGACGCGTGTACTGAACGCGGACCTCAATGCGATTGTCTTTCGCAGCGGGAGTGACGATCGCGTTAGAAGGCACCGCATACTCGGCCTCGCTTTTAACGAGTTGGTCAGCCGCCCATGACGGTTGATATCCCTGGGCGCCTGCGACATCCGCGTAGTGCTGCATCAAATCCTTGAACAGCCACGCCTGATAGGCCACCGGTATGTAAAGGTAACCAGCGTATCCCACGCACGCCAACACAGCCATCGTGATGATGAACTTTAGTCTTGAGCTTCCTCGTTCATTTGAGCGATCTCTGTTCATCGTCGGACTTGTCTTTCTGTCTCCCGGATTACTGAAGACCAGTGCGCAGCGAGAGACGTAGGGCACGCGCACTTACCTGACTTCCCTCAACGATCTTGGGACGCCCGATACCTTCGAGCAATACCCATGATTTATCTTCCCGGCAACACTTTTTCTTATCGTGTTGCAACGAGCGAATAATTTCGGGTTGACATCCGAATGATCCGCCCGCGGTAGCGGTCCGCAGAGTCGAACTGCTTCGCGTAACGATTCTAACTCGTCAGTTCCCAGCAAGCCCAGATTCTTTGAAATCTCGCCTGCCACTAACATTCCGTCAACCAACCGCTTCCCCGTGACGAAACACTCGATAATGTGTGATTGCTTCGAGCGCGTGAGCAGTTGTGTGCACCAAAATTCAAAATGCGTCTCGACCTCGTATCCGATCGCTTCGTAGATTCACGCTCATCGTCGGCCACAATAGATGCGCTTGAACCTACAGTTCTCATGCAATCAAAGACTCAAACTCGGGTGACTGAATCGCACTTGCGCGTCAGTTTGAAAACGTTCTAATGTTTTCACTGTCAATCCTGAACATCGATTGGTTAGCAACTAGCGATTGCTTCACCATCTCGCAAAAGCCCGCAACTAGTTCTCGCTTCGGTAAACTCAGGAGAGTTTCGGTATCGATGGCAACCACTGGTGGCTGATAGAACGCGCCCACCATATTCTTGCCGACGGGTAGGTTGATTCCGGTCTTTCCACCAACCGAAGAATCTGATCTGCGACAGTAACGTGGTAGGCATCTGGACGAAAGGATATGCCACGAAGGTATATGGCTGCGGCAAACCCGGCCAGATCTCCAACCACTCCACCGCCTAGAGCAACAACCAGATCGTTGCGCTCAAAACTGTTAGTCCCCAGAAACGAGACAGCCTTTTCAAGAACTGAAAACGACTTGAATCGTTCGCCTTCGGGCATGAGCCATTCAAAGATCTTTAGCTTTGAGCGTTTTAGACTCGCGACAATGTCAGCGCCGTAGAGACGAAAGACGCGTTTGTTTGATATCACCAAAACGCGTCGGCGGTTCAAGGTCTTTTGAAACAACAATCAGCTGGTCCAAGTCTTTGCGGATACCTGGTCAATCGTGATGCAGCTTGTCCGCTTACTTCCGTTAAGTGAGATCGGGGAACCGGTGCATTGGAAAAGTGAAATCGTTCGAGAGACCACAAGCTCGTTAACAAGCCGAGTGGATTCTAGCACGTAAGCACGATTCGATTTCGCGTGGAGGGAATTGACTAAGAATATGGTTGGTTTAAATAGCGAATGGGCGCGACATGACGTGGGAGTGCGTCGCGCCCATCCATATTCGTGGTTACTGTCCTCACCCCAGCAACCACTTGAGACGGAGGATCCACCAACCGTCTCTCTTGCCCCACAATATACATCACGCAACGCCCGTGCCGTGCAAGACAGTTTTGGAAGAGGATCGACATCATCAAGTTTGCTGTGAGAAACAAATGAAGTGATGCGAAGCAGTAGATATTGCATGCGACCTAAGGCGTAATGCTGTTGTAGATTTTCTCCGGGTGTGAGTGTAAAAATTCTACGACGCTGAGGACTCTGCTCCGATTGCCCGCTGTATCTCGCGGGCTATCTGTTGAGCGTGCGTTTCAATTTCAGTTTGGTTTGCACCCTCAATCATTACGCGAGCCAAGGCCTCGGTCCCTGAGTAGCGCAGGAGCGGTCGACCATTTGCGAAGGGCGTTCCCTGAACCTCGGCGACAGCCTTTTGGACAGCCGGCGAATCGATCAAACAGCACGCACTTTTCGCGGACTCGAATATTGACTAAATGCCTGAGGATAACGCTGAAATCCACTGCGTTAATGTAGATAATGGCTGCCCAGAATCAACCATTGCTCGAATGAGGCTTAGCGCGGTAATCATGCCCATCTCCTGCCAAACTCAGATCAGGCATGATGATGTGTCCTGACTGTTCTCCTCCCAAACTACCTTCACGCTTTAAGAGCTCTTCGAGCACGTACTTATCCACCCACATCTGCGCGCACAAGCTCGATACCGTGTGAGCGTAGTGCGATCTCCAAACCAATGTTGCTCATCACAGTAGCGACGACGATGTTTGCCTCTTAATCTCCTTTCGCTCGCGTAGTTGATTTGCCAACACCCAGAGCGTTGCATCTCCATCAATGAAGGTCTCCGGTTTCATCGACAAAGAGTGCCCGATCGGCATCACCGTCAAACGCCACACCGAGATCCGCTTGCTCGGCGATCACTCTTTCCTGCTACACGACTCAATGTGAAGTGAGCCGCAATTCAGGTTGATGTTGCGTCCGTCTGGAGCGACATTGATTGCGACTCACTGAGCACCGAGACTTTCAAACAACGCAGGCGCAAGTTCCCAGCTTGCTCCGTTCGCACAGTCGAGAACGACTTTGAACGAATTCAAGTCTAACCCGATCCCAATTTCGTTTCTCAAAAACTTCTCGGTAGTGGGCTCGTAGTTTTTCGCCCGATTGAACCATGATCTGGTCTGTGACAGAGTAGGTGCTTCTTTCTTCGCAACAATGTCTGTTTCGATGTGTCTGTTGCTCAACCGAGTCGGCAATCTTCCGCGACCTGAAGGCGCGATATTTGATGCCGTTGTCGATAGGGATTGTGCGACGCGCTAATGCACCACGCCGGCGTCTGCCTGCATCAAGCCAGTAGAGATAAGCCACGCTGGTGCATGTGATTACTCCTGCGGAAAGCCATTCCCCCCAGCGGCAGTCGCCACCAACAAGCGCCGCGTTCAAGCCACTGCCAGACTCTCGCGTATCGCGTCGGTTATTATTGAGGTTGCTCCGGCTTGCCGTAGCGCCGAGATAATCGCTTATGACGACGCGACCGAATGGTTCTGGACCGGTTGGCGCGTCGAGCGGAAACTTTACCAGCTACGGCGTACCGTCCATTTAAAGAGAAGAAACGATGCTATTGAACCGAAGGACGTGTTTTTATTTATACTGGCCCACTGGAACAAACTTCGACGGGCTGATCAATTTTAACGCCGCTGCGCTTACGCGTGGTTCTGAACAATGGTGAGGTTCAGGTGGTAATTTAGAACGATCTTGATCTGTTCGGGTTTTTGGGAACTTCTAGGAAAGATACCGCTGCGGATAAGTACTGATAGCTGTTTTTGGTTCAGCGTTAACGCCCAGGACGGCGACTTTCCAGACTCCAGAAACTTTTCTCAGCGCCGTTCATAGCCCATTATCTGGTGGGCGATCAAGCCGCCGGGTCAGCGAGGATCAAACTTTGGGATCAAGAGATCTGTTGATCGCTACATTGGTGCTTCAAACTTTTTCCTTCATCAGAAGCCAAATGGTTTCACTGTGCAGGCTTTGTCAATGGTTCCACATGACTGGCGGGCTGAAACTGTCCTGATCGCTGACTGATTGTTCGATCACATGATCTCGTATCCATCAACGGTTGTCCACTCCGACTTCAGGTCGACCACATAGTTCTTTTTCAACGAATTGAAACTGTTTGATTGATGTACTGGGCCAGAAAACCCAGTTGATCTTCACTCAGAAGTAAGAAGCGATAGCAGCGTGCCCACTACCGCAAACCTGATTATATGTTCTCCACTTTTGCTGATCTGTGAGGATCAATTGTCGCTACGGGATCTGAGGGCACTTTCGCGTTGTCGAGCTTGCCATTTGGCTTCCAGGTTAAGCTTGCATCTAACCGTCTTTGGCGGATGTTACTATGAGTTTTGATGATGCTGGTAACGAAATTGGCGAGTTGGGCATTAACGTGCGTCGTCACGAAAACTCAGTTTTGACTGGTTGAAATAACCTGAAGCCAGCGCGGCCTTCACCCAATGACAAAAGCTTCAGACTCCAAGTCTTCGACGAAAAGCTTGCTGAAGGTCGAATTCCACCTGCTCGGAGTGCGCGTTACTTCTTCAGAACTTCATCTACGGCGATCCTGGAAGGCATTGCGGGTTCTACCAAACTCGATGGTGCATCTATTTCGGTTTCAGCTTCGGTCGGCTGGCCAACGGTGAAGCCTTTTCTTTCTTTGGGCCCATTTCGGCCGTCAAAAATTGCTTTCCGGATCAGACAATGTCAGCCTCCCGATGCTGCGACACCAGAACAACATCCACGCGCGTAGCTATAAATCTGCGGCATTGCGGATCCGCGTGAGCATGTCGGCAATTGGATCTGTCATATCACTCTCCAGCTCGGTATCGTTCTGATGTTCCAGCTTTACCAGCTTATCTTGTGCGCCTGGGTGACGTCACCGTCAGAGAAAAGTCATGACTTGCGGAAGCAGAGGCGGCAGAGCGCGAACTTCCGCGCGCAGGCTGCGGCGGCCACACAGTGGCACCGTTTTTGCGCAGTGAGGCCTTGGTTGTTTGAAGCCTCTTCCATTTCCATACCAGCGATCTTTGCTATCGGCAGCCGCGTTGGTTCCCTTCACTGACAGCTCTGGGCGTTGGGCGCCAAGCCGGCGATGACTCCTGATTCCGCCGAGCGTACTATCGCTATCTGCGCCTACCGCCATCCGTTTCTCTGCACGAACAGCATGCCGCAGGCGCATTGAACTGCAGAAGCTTCCGCTCCTCGTGGTCGGGCCGTGGTCATTGAGAACGTTCATACCACTTTGCATAACGCGCTCGACGCTTCATGTCGATCTTTCGGGAACGGCGGCACTGGTTCCCGCAGGCCGAGCCGTATGGGTTGCCCGCGCGGCCGTCGAAACGCTCCAGCGCGTAACCC
>ERZ1370068.9799-contig-8550_pt1 | contig 21380 bp, 30 predicted proteins | sample MGYA00561227_ERZ1370068 | MGnify/ENA primary metagenome ERZ1370068 (study PRJEB38410, sample SAMEA6850437) | metagenome | study: Metagenomic assessment of the ecological functions of the soil: analysis of the soil microbiota associated with the... | reverse complement strand
GTACTTCGTTCAGTTACGTATTGCCAGCGCCGGCGCCTGCTGGGTCTTCATCCGCGCCCGCTTCGGCCAGTTCATGTACGGCCAGTATCCCGTGCCCGAGCGCTGGCGGGTCGATCTCGCTGGGCGTGCTGGCTGGTCGCGGCGGCGGCCGCTGTCGTGGCGCGCGCCTGCCGCGCCGCGCGCGAGCGCGGCATCGCGGCGCTGGTCGTCCTGCCGCCGCTCGGCATCTGGCTGCTCTATGGCGGCCTCGGCCTGCGCGATCGTCGAGACGCGCGAATGGGGCGGGCTGATGCTGACGCTCTTCCTCGCGATCTATGCCGGCCTGATCGCCGTCCCGCTCGGCATCCTGCTGGCGCTCGGCCGCCGCTCGCGCCTGCCGCTGATCCGCTTCGCCTCGATCGTGTTCATCGAGTTCTGGCGCGGCGTGCCGATCATCACCGTGATCTTCCTCGCCTCGCTGCTGCTGCCGCTGATCATGCCGACCGGCTTCGACGTCGACCGCCTGGCGCGCGCCGTGATCGGGCTCGCCTTCGTCATCGCGGCCTACATGGCCGAAGCCGTGCGCGGCGGCCTGCAGGCGCTGCCCGACGGCCAGGCCGAGGCCGCCCAGGCGCTGGGGCTGGGCTACTGGCGCATCACGCGGCTGATCGTGCTGCCGCAGGCGCTGCGCATCGCGCTGCCGGCCATGACCAACGAGTTCATCGCCCTGTTCAAGAACACCACCCTGGTGCTGATCGTCTCGATCTTCGACCTGCTGGGCATCGCCCAGGCGGCCCTGGCCGATCCCGCCTGGGTCGGCATGAACATGGAGGCCTATGTCTTCGCCGGCGCCATCTACTGGTTCGCCTGCTTCGGCCTCTCGCAATGGAGCCGCTCGCGCGAGAAGCGGCTGCAGGCCGCCTACGGGCGCTAGAGGCGATGCGTCGCCTGTTTCCTTTCCGCGACGTTGCTCGCGTTCTTCTGCTTGCGATGCTGCCGGCCGCGCCTGGCCCAGACCGTCGAGGGCATCGAGCAGGCCTGGCGGGCGCTGGATGGTCAAGCACGGACAGCGGACGGGCGGCATGGTCGTCGTCCATGGCGGCCAGCCGGTCACGCAGGTCGCCGTGGGACGCGCTGGCGGTCGGCGCGCCAGTTCCGCTCGCCAGCCTGTCCAAGGCGATTACCGGCGTGTGCATCGCGGGCCTGATCGATCGCGGCCGGCTCTCCTTCGACACGCCGCTGTCGCAGGCGCTGGCCCATGCACCATCGCCGCGCACCGGCGGCCCGCCGATCCGCGGCTGGCAGCGGCGACGATCAGCCAGCTGCTGGCCCATCGCGCCGGCTTCGGCCAAGGAGGACGCGGCGAACGCGCCGCTCGGGCACCTACCTGCGCAGCAACACGGCGCAGCGCACCGCCTTCGACGCGCAGCTGCGAAGTGGATGCTGCGCGCAGAGGCTCGCCTCCAGCCCGGCACGCGCATACGCCTATTCGAACGGCGGCCTACCTCATCCTCGGCGCCGTCATCGAGGAGACGAGCGGGCGCGACTACGAGGGCTATCTGCCGCGGACACGGTGCTGCTGCCGCTGGCGCGCGAGCAGGCGCGTCGCTCGATCCGAGCGTGGCGCATCCTGCTCGAAGCTTTGGCGGCTGGCGCATGCCGCCGGCCGACTACGGCCGCTTCTACCAGGCCTTCGCGCTCGGCAATCCTGCCATCGGCTCAGCGTCGCGCGCCTGGATGATGTCGCCCGCAGGGCAAGCAGGTGGGCGGCGGCGTGCATTACGGGCTCGGCACCTTCGTGCGCCCCGACGCCCGTCGGCGGCGGCAAGTTCTGGCACTGGGGCGCCTGGACGCTACGCGCGGCCCGGCGCCCGGGACGGACCGATCGACGTCTCGCACTCGACCTTCGCCGTGCGCTGGGGCGGACAGCCGACGCCCAGCCTCGATGGCGCACACCGCGCCGCGCGCTGCGGCAAAGCCGGCGGACAGAACCAGCCTTCGACCGCGCCATCGCCGCCGCCGCCAGGCGCCCGGTGAAGGACCGGCCTTAGACCCGAAGAGCACGAGCCGGCGTACAGTGCGGCGAAGCCATCCTTGCGCGTGTGGACGTCACCGGCCGTCGCCTGCCGGTTCTGCCGTGGCGGGCGGCGTCGGGATAGGTGACCTGTCGAACGGCGCGCGGTCGCCGATCACCAGCATGCGCGGCATCCGATCGAGCCCGACGCGGTCGACGCGGCCGACCTGGTGCGCCTGCACCCCGACCGGATCCGGGAAGGCGCACACGCCGGGCCGCAGGCAGTCTGGGCGCTCCTCGGTGTGGTCGCGAGCACGGTCCCAGCCACGCCACGACCCAGTGCCTGAAGGCCTACATGCAACTCTGCCAGTTGGGCTGTTCGCGATCGCCGCGCCGACGACTGCTGCGCCGCGCGCGATTGACGCGTGACCGGCTCGGACGAACCCACACCGTCGGCGAGGCCCAGGCGCGCGTTGCCGGCTCGGCCGCGCGAAGCATCGACGAGCGGCACGCTGTTCGCGTTGTCGCGGCACTTCACCGTCGATAGCTCGTGGTCGCGGCCCGCTCTGGGCCAGCGGTTCGAGCCGAGACCGACAGCGCGAGGCGAGACTGCCAGCCGGCCTGCCGAGCCAAAGGCTGCGACGCTGGCCTAGCTGCAACGGGAAGCTTACAGGCGCTGCGCTGGCTCAGGCGACAGGCTTAGCCAGCTCCCTACGGCAACGGAGGTCCTGCATCGCGGATCGCTGTCAGGCCTGCAAGCACCGAGAGCAAATGCTCGGAGTCCGGCGGGCTCAGGCGGCCTCAGGCCGCGAACTGCCAGATCTGATGCCCAGCCGCTGTCTTGGATCGGCGCAGAAGCCTTTGTCGTCCGCCTACGCGCATGCCGTTGATCCAGACGCCGTGCAGGCCGACGCGCCGAGGTGGTGAGCCGCGCCGCGCCGGCCGGCAGGTCGTGCGCCCGCCGCTTGGGGCCGCGCGCCACGGTCGTCGGGATCGAACAGCATCAGGTCGGCGGCATAGCCCTCGCGCAGCAGGCCGCGGTCCTGGATGCCGAACAGCTTGGCCGGCTGGCCGGTCAGGCGATGCACCGCCTGCGGCAGGTCGAGCACGCCGAGATCGCGGCTCCAATGGCCCATCAGGTGCAGGCCGAAGCCGGCGTCGCAGAAGAAGGTGAGATGCGCGCCGGCGTCGCTCAGCGAGATGTGGGTGTTGGGATCGGCCAGGATCCGGCCGACCGCCTTCTCGTCGTTGTGCAGGAGCTGGGCCACGAACAGCGTGTCGAGGTTCTCCGACAGCGCGAAGTCGAGGATGAAGTCGAGCGGGTCCTTGCCGGCCTGCTTCGGCCAGCTCGGCCAGGGTCGCGCCTTCCAGCGCGCTGGTTCTCGGGCTTCGCCGTCTCGACCACGAACAGCTTGTCCCATTCGCCGTTGAACACCAGCCGGCCGCGCGCCGCTGCGAGTTCCTGCGCGCACCGCGTCGCGCCACGACGGATCGCGATAGACCTTCTTCAGCGCCTCGTCGTCGTGCGCCGCCATGGCCGGCTTCCACGACTGCATGCTCTCGAACAGGTACGGGCTCTTGAAGGTGAAATCCATGCTGAGCGGGCAGCACGAGGTCTGCGCCACGAGCTGGTGGCCGCGCGCGCGCGCGGCGTTCACCTGGTCGAGCGTCGTGAAGGCCGCCGTCGGGATTGGTGTTGGAATGGAAGAGGGCGGCGATCACCACCGGCCGCCTGGCCTCGACGGCCAGCTCCTCGAGATAGGGGATCGAGGTCTTGCTGCCCTTGGTCAGCATGTAGACGCCGCGCCGCTCTCGCCCATCGCGTTGACCAGCGCGCGCAGCTCGCGGTCGTCGGCCAGCCGCGACGGCATCGGCGTGCCGCCCTCGCCGTTGTGCGCCTCGGCGCGTCGAGGTGGCGAAGCCGACGGCGCCCGCCGCCATCGGCCTCGCGCACCAGCGTCGGCCATCTGCGCGATCTCCGTCGTCGGTCGCGGTGCGCTCGGTCGCGTCCTCGCCCATCACGAAGGTGCGGATCGCCGAATGGCCGGCGAAGCAGGCGACGTTGGGGCCGACGCCCTGCTTCTGCCAGCATGTCGAGATATTGCGGGAAGCTCTCGAAGCCCCAGCGGATGCCGGCGCGCAGCGCGTCGAGCGACATGCCCTCGACATGCGTGAGGTGGCGCATGGTGAGGTCGCGGTCGGCCGGCTTGCAGGGCGCGATGGTGAAGCCGCAATTGCCCATCACCGCCGTGGTGACGCCGAGCGCCGGCGAGGGATCGACGAAGGGATCCCAGGTGATCTGCGCGTCGTAGTGGGTGTGGCCGTCGATGATGCCGGGCGCCAGCGCGAGGCCGTCGGCCTTCACCGTCTCCTTGGCCGCGCCGAGCTTGCCGCCGACGGCGGCGATCTTGCCGCCGGTGACGCCGAGGTCGCCGCGCACCGGCTGCGCTGCCGGCGCCGTCGAAGATCTCCGCATCCTTGATGACCAGGTCGAACATCTTGGCGTTTCCTCCAGATTTGCCGCCATGGTGCGGCGTCGCGGCGCCCGGTTTTCCAGCGCCGTTGGCGGCTAAACTGGGCCATGACCGATGCAAACGACGGAAGCCCTGCTGCGCCGCCTGGTCGTGGCGCCGGATAAGCGCGCTGGTGCGTGGTCAGCCGATCACGACGCTTCTCGTCGATCACGTAGCTCTGATCCGACCGATGAACTCGCGCCGCCGTCGTGCAGCGCCTTCATCTCGGGCGAGCGCGCTGCGGCCGTCGAGCGCCGCCTGGTCGTCGAACCACAGCTCGGCGATGCCGTCGACCTCGACATCGGTGGCGGGGATGTCAGCGCGGGTGCGTTCGCCCTTGATGTGGTTCTGCACGTAGCGGCGCAGGCCGGGCACGGCGTGGGCCAGCGGCGCGCATGGATCTCGACCCAGTGCTTCATGAACTGCTCGTGCGTCCAGCCATCCTTGCGCGTCAACAGTCCGATCGACTTGATCATGATGGGCGTCTACCTTCCGTTTCGATTAGTATGCGGCATGCATCCGTCTTCTCGCGATTGCATTCCTTGTGCTGCTCTGCGGCAGCGCGCGTCGGCTCAGAGCGTGCGCTTCCCCAGCGTCGCCGTCGGCAACAGTCGCGGCCGGGCCCGAGATCACGGGCTTGATGTACCGAGCCGTCGGGCGCCGGCCCGTTCCCGGCGATCGTGCTCGCCCATACCTGCGGCGGCGTCAGCCCTGCACACGGACGGTCTGGGGCAAGCTGCTGGCGAGCTGGGGCTACGTCGTCGTCGCGCCCGATTCGTTCGGGCCGCGCGGCGAGAAGTCGGTCTGCGGCCGCGGCAACGTCGTCAACGGCAACATGCGCGTGGCCGATGTGGCCGGCGCGATCGACTTCCTCAACGCCCAGCCGTTCGTGCGCCGGGGCGAGATCGGCCTGATCGGCCACAGTCATGGCGGCTGGACGACGGTGCGTGCCGCGCAGAAGAGCTACGGCCTGCGCGGCGCGCGGGCTGAAGGCCGCCGTCGCCTACTATCCGATCTGCCAGCGCCGCGATTCGACCGCGACGTCGCCGTACCGCTCCTGATCCTGATCGGCGACAAGGACGATTGGACCCTGGCCGAACGCTGCCGGAAGCTGCAGGCGGCGGGCTTCACGCAGCCCGAGCCTGGTCGAGGCGGTCTACTACCCCAACGCCTATCACAGCTTCGACAGCAGGGCGCGCGGACCGCACGATCACCGTGGCGGACGGCAAGAGCCACCGCCTGGCCTACGATCCCGCCGCCGGCGCCCGATGCCGAGGCGCGGACCGAGGCGTTCTTCGCGCAAGTACCTGGTAACTTTCAATCGACCGTGATCTTGGTCGTCTTGGCGAGCTCGCGCCATTGCGCGATCTCCTTGGCGATCTGGGCACGGAACTCGTCGCGGACCGCTGCCGACCGGCTCGACGCCGTCCTTGTCGAAGCGCGCCTGGGTCTCGGGCCGGGCGACGAAGCGCCGGGCGGCCGTCGCCAGCTTCTGGACGACCGCGTCAGGCGTGTCGCGGCCGGCGCGACGAGGCCCATCCACAGATAGCCTTCGAAGCCCGGCAGCTGCTCGGCCACGGTCGGCACGTCGGGAAGTTGCTTGAGGCGCCTGGCGCTGGTGACCGCGAGCAGCGTTGAGCTTGCTGGTCGGCGATGAACTGCGCCGACTGCGTGTAGTTGTCGAGCTTGGCCTGCACCTGGCCCGCCACCAGGTCGGCCAGCGCCGGTGCAGCGCCGCGATAGGGCACGTTGGTCACCTGGAACTTCTCCCGGAGCATCAGCAGTTCCATCGTGATGTGCGGCAGCGTGCCGTTGCCGGCCGAGGAGACGTTGATCTTGCCGGATTCTTGGCGGCGTAGTCGATGAAGCCCTGGAAGGTCGTGACCGGGCAGCGACGGATGCGTCACCAGCAGCATCGGGATCTGGCCCACGTTCGACACCGCCCGCAGGTCCTTTTCGGTGTCGTACGGCATGGTCGCGCGGAACGCCGCGTTGATCGTGTGGTTGGGCGTGGTGAGCAGCAGCGTGTAGCCGTCGGGCGCCGCCTTGGCGACGATGCTCGCCGGCGATCACGCCGCCCGCGCCGGTCTTGTTGTCGACCAGCACCTGCTGGCCGAACTCGGCCGACAGCCGCTCGGCCAGCAGCCGCGCCACCGACGTCGGTGACGCCGCCGGGCGGGAAGGGCACGACCAGTCGGATCGGCCTCTCCGGGTACTCGGCCCGCGCTCCGTCGACGGGGCCAGGGCAAGTGGCGCAGAAGACGCGGCAGACGGCGGCAGAGCAGCCGCCGGTACAAACTGCGCTGGTTTGGCCATCGACGCCTAACGCGCCGGCGCCATTGCCGGCCCGCGCGCTGGGCGGTGATGACATCGGGATGTGCAGGAAGAGGGCGCACACCACTGCGGACACCAGGCTGAGCAGCGCCAGCCCATAGAGGCCGCCGGCGTAGCTGCCGGTCAGGTCCTTCATGACGCCGACATACCACGGGCCGAAGAAGCCGCCGAGATTGCCGATCGAGTTGATCCAGGCGAAGCCCGCGGCCAGCGCCGTGCCGCTCAGGAACATCGGCGGCATGGCGAAGAACGGGCCCTTCGAGCCGTAGAAGCCCATCGCCGCGAGCGACATGCCGACCAGCGCCCACCAGGTGCCCATGGTCAGGCCGGCCATCACCAGCCCGCCGGTCGACAGCGACGCAGGCGACCAGCAGGTTCCAGCGCCGCTCGTTCATCCGGTCGGAGATGCGGCCCCAGACCACCAGCGCGATGCCGCCGCAGATGTAGGGGATCATGGTCAGCCAGCCGACCGTCATGTTGCTGCAGTCACGCCGATCGACTTGATGATCTGCGGGATGAAGAACAGCATGCCGAGGCTCGCCGTGACGATGCCGAGATAGTTGAGCGCCAGCAGCAGCACCTTGGGATTGAACATCGACTCTGCCACAGGCGAATAGTCCGCACCGCCTCCTTGGCCTGGCGCTCGGCGGCGAGCTTGGCGGCCAGCCAGTCGCTTCTCCTGCGGTCGAGGAACTTCGCCTGCTCCGGCTTGTCGGTCAGCACGAAGAAGGTGGCGATGCCGATCAGCACGGTCGGGATGGCCTCGGCGATGTACATGATCTGCCAGCCGCGCAGGCCGAACAGCCCGTCGAGGCTCATCAGCGCCGGTCGAGATCGGCGCGCCGACCGCCACCGCGATCGGCAGGCCGACCAGGAAGCCCGAGACGATGCGGGCGTGATGGCGAGCTCGGGAACCAGTAGGTGAAATAGAGGATCGAGGCCGGGAAGAAGCCGGCCTCGGCGACGCCGAGCAGGAAGCGCACGATGCCGAAGCTGGTCGCGCCGGTGACGAAGGCGGTGAGCGCCGGCGAGGATGCCCCAGGTGATCATGATGCGGGCGATCCAGATGCGCGCGCCGACCTTCTCCATGATCACGTTGCTCGGCACCTCGAACAGGAAATAGGCCCAGTAGAAGGTGCCGACGGCGAAGCCGAAGTCGCCGGCCGACATGTTGAGGTCGTCGCGCATGGTGAGCGCGGCGAAGCTCGACATTGATGCGGTCGATGTAGGCCAGGATGTAGCGACAGCATCGCGAACGGCAGCAGCCGCAGGTAGATCTTGCGCATGGTGGAAGCTTCGAGTGCCGCGTCCATTGCCGTTTCCTCTCAGATCGTTGTCGCCTCCGGCTTGTGCGCCGGATGGCGATGTTCAGTGATGATTCGTACGCAGTCTCCAACGGTTACGCGTATCGATGCGGTAACGCTAGCAAGCGATTCGGCCTGTTGTCGGCTAGCGGTCGCCGGCGAGTTTCATCTGGCGGCAGAGCAGCACCAGGGTCTCGTAGATCACGTGGGCGCAGAGATGGGCGGCCATGCCGTTGACGTCCTGCGGCGGGCTCACCGTGTTGCACGTCGACCGCCACGATGTTGAGGTCGGTGAGGCAGCGCAGCAGGTCGATGCCCTCGCGCGCCGACAGCCCGCCCCACGACGGCGTGCAGACGCCGGGCGCGCAGGACGGATCGAACACGTCCATGTCGAAGCAGAGATAGACCGGCCGCTTGCCGACCTTGTCGCGGAACTCGGCCATGCGCTGGGCGAAGCCGCCGCGCACCAGCTCGTCGAGCGACACGACCTTGTAGCCGAGGCTCATGGCGCGCGGCACGACGCCCTGGGCGTAGGTCGTGCTGCGGATGCCGACATGCCAGGAGAATTCCGGATCGACCAGGCCCTCCTCGGCGACGTGGGTGAACTGGGTGGCGGAGTTGTACTTCTCGTCCTCGCCGTAGGGATAGGAGTCGGTGTGCGAGTCGATGTGCAGCGCCGCCATCTTGGGATACTTCTTGCCGACCGCGCGGGCGACCGGGACGGTGACCGAGCCGTCGCCGCCGATGGTGACGGGCACGGCGCCCGCCTGCGACGATGCGGTCGACCGCCTGCTCGGTGCGCTCGAAGGCATCGACGATCTTCGACTGGCGTGAGCTTGACGTTGCCGCAGTCGACCAGCCCGAGCGCCGCCACCGGATCGAAGTCGGCGTGGGTCGGATTGAAGCGCCGCATCAGCGCCGATTGCTGGCGCACCGGATCAGGGCCGCCGCGCGCGCCGATCCGCATGTTGGTGCCGCAGTCGAACGGGAATGCCCAGGATCGCCGCCTTGTTGGCCGGGCCCGGCCGCCCGTAGGGCGCGCCCATGAAGGTCATGGGCGAGGTGAAGAGCTCGGCATCGGACAGGCCGGTCCATGGTCATTGCTCCGCGTGAGAGGAAGTCGTAGGCCACCAGCGTGTGGATCTTGGCGACGGCCAGAAGCTCGTCGACCAGGACATGCTCGTCCGGCGCCGCCCATGTTGAAGGGCGTCAGGCCCAGCACCACCGGTCGGCACGCCGTGCTGGCGATACCAGCGCGAGTCGGAGCCGCCGACGCGCATGTTCACGGCCGGCGCGCTCGCCCAGCACCTCGGCGGCGACCTGGCGCGGTGCGCGGCGACGATCTCGTGGCCGGGATCGGTGAAGGAGGGCTCGAAGCGGCGGATGCGCGCGCCAGCGTCACGCCCTCGAGCGGGCGCCAGCCATTCGTCGAGCTTTTGCGCCAGCACGTCGGTGGTGATGCCGACGGGCAGCCGGATGTCGGCGCGGGCGATGGCATGGGTCGGCACCAGGTTGGGCGAGGTGCCGCCCGCGATGGTGCCGATATTGACGGTGACGCGCTGACAGCGTGTCGGCCTCGCCGGCGCCCGACAGCGCCTCCGAGATCGGCTTCGGCGTTGCTGATGGCCTCGGTGACGGCGGCCGGCGCCTGGAAGGGCAGTCGCCTCGAGCTCCTTCAGCCGGTCGAGCGCCGCCCGCAGCCGGTCGATGGCGTTGATGCCCGCGATGGACGTGCGCGCCGTGCGCCGGCGAGCCCGTGCGCCTCGACCTCGACCCACATCAGGCCCTTCTCGCCGAAGCGCACGACCATGGGCGAGCCGACGTCGCCGCAGATGTTGGCGTCGCCGCGGCGCATGCGGGATGTGCTCCAGCATGATAGCCGGTGCCGAGCGAGCCCATGTTCTCCTCGTCGCCCGCGAGCGTGAGCACGATCTCGCCCGCCCAGGCGTCGCGGTGCTCGGCGAGCAGCGTGGCGCGCCAGCAGCGAGCAGGCGATGCCGCCCTTCATGTCGCAGACGCCGCGGCCATAGAGCTTGCCGTCCTGAGCAGCGCCGCCCAGCGGCGGCACGGTCCAGGCAGGCTCCTCGCCGAGCGGGAAGGTGTCGAGATGGCCGTTGAAGATCAGGCGGCGGCCGGGCCGCGTGCCGCTGATGCGCGCCGACCAGGCTGACGACGCGCGGCGTCGGGCTCGATGCGCTCGACCTCGATGCCGGGGATCTCGCGCAGCAGCGCTCTGGCGACCGCGGCCACGTCATGCGTGTCGCTCGGCGGATTGGGCGAGGCCACGCGCCACCAGCCGCTGCGTGGTCGGCGATCAGGCGCTCGCGCGCGGCGTCGACCCGGCGGGCAAGCTCGTGCGCGAAGGAGTCGCGAGGGCATCAGCGGTTCTGCAGCCGGCGTTCCCACCAGCGGATCGCCATGGCGAGCGGCCAGCAGATGAAGAAAGTAGACCACGGCGATGAAGGTGAAGGTTTCCAGCGGCCGGAAGTTGGTGGCGACAAGCTCCATGCCGCGCCGCGTGATCTCGCTCACCGAGATCACCGCGCCCAGCGAGGAGAATTTGATGAGCTGCACGAAGTTGGAGGCGAGCGGCGGCAGGGTCATGCGCGATCGCCTGCGGCAGCACGATGCGGCGGAACGATTGCACGGGCGACAGCCCCAGCACCTGCGCCGCCTCGCGATGGCCCTCGGGCACGCTCTGGATGCCCGAGCGGTAGACCTCGGAGATGAAGGCCGCCTGGTAGAGCGCCAGGCCGATGATCAGGGCCGACCAGCGCCTCGATGCGCGACGTTGAACACGATCGGCAGCACGTAGTAGACCCACAGCAGCTGCACCAGGATCGGCGTGTTGCGCACGACCTCGCCGATCGACACGCCGATCCAGCGCAGCGCCCGGAAGCGCGACATGTCGAGCAGCGCGATGATCAGCCCGCCGATCATCGCCAGCACCAGGGTGGCGGCCGAGATGATCAACGTCATCTGCAGCCCCGACATCAGGAAGTCGAAGCTGCCCCACACCGTGTCCCAGCGGAACTGGTATTTGAACATTGGTCACCTCTCTGCTGCGCGCAGCGTGCGCGTCGGCTGAGTGGCGCGCTCCAGCGATGGTCTCACGGCGCCACGATCGGGTCGAGCTTGTGCTTCTTGGCGTACTTCATCAGCCGGCCGTCGAGCTTGATGGTGTCGACGAACAGGTTGATGTAGTTCAGCCAGATCTGGTCGCCCGGCGGCACGACATAGGCGTAGGGCGTCACCGCGAGCTTCTCGTTCGGCAGGATGTAGGTCGGCCCAGTCGAACTCGTCGGTGACTTTGATCGCCGTCGGGAAGTCGGTGATGATGACGTCGACGCGGCTGCGCCACCAGCTCGGCCTCGCGCGTGTTGGGCGGCGCCACCGAGATCGACCTCGGCGTTCTTGAGGTAGTCCTTCATGAAGGCCTCGATATAGCTGCCGAGCGACGACGGCGGCCTTGACGCCCTTCTGGTCGAGGTCCTCCCACTTCTTGATCTTGCTGTCCTTGCGCGTGACGGCGTAGATGTTGGTGATCAGGTAGGGCTTGGAGAATTCGACCGCCTGGGCGCGCTTCAGCGTGGCGCCGACGCCGAACATGCCGATCTCGCACTTGCCGGCCTGCAGGTCGGCGATGAAGGTGCCGAAGCTCGATCTCGACGATCTCGAGCTTGGCGTCGAGCTCCTTGGCCAGTTCCTTGGCGAGATCGGCGTCGATGCCCTCGATCTCGCCCGACTTGGGATTGCGGAACGAGATCGAGTAGTAGAGCGGGAACTGGCAGACCCGGAGCTTCTTGCTCTTGGTCACCTCGTAGAGCCGCGACTGCGCCTGCTGCGCCTCGGCGCCGCGCCGACGCCAGCACCGAGCGCCGCGGCAAGGGCGAACGCTCCCAATAGCTTTGTCACACCCATGATCGGTCTCCTTCGTTGACCTTCCCAGTCACTCCTCGAACTGCTGCAGGAAGCGCTTGGCGCGCTCCGTCTGCGGCGCGTCGAAGAAGGCGGCGCCCGGCGCCTCCTCGACGATCTCGCCGCTGATCCATGAACACCGTGCGCGTGCCGACATGGCGCGCGAAACCCATCTCGTGCGTGACCACCAGCATGGTCATGCCCTCGCAGCGCGAGCTGGCGCATGACCAGCAGCACCTCGCGGCGCAGCTCGGGGTCGAGCGCGCGAGGTCGCCTCGTCGAACAGCAGCACCTTGGGCGACATGGCGAGCGCGCGGGCGATCGCCACGCGCTGCTGCTGGCCGCCCGACAGCCGCGCCGGATAGGCGTCGCGCTTGTCGGCAAGGTCGACCTTGGCCAGCAGCTTCTCGGCCATGGCGACGGCCTCGTCGCGCGGCATCTTCTTCACGCGCAGCGGCGCCTCGATCAGGTTCTCCAGCACCGACATGTGCGGCCACAGATTGAAGTGCTGGAACACCATGCCGATGTCGGAGCGCACGGCGCGCGCCGCGCGCCTTGATCTGCCGGTCGGGCTGGGGCGTCGGAGATCGCCGTGCCTTCCATGACGATGCGGCCCTCGCTCGGCATCTCGAGCAGCGCGAGGCAGCGCAGCAAGCGTCGTCTTGCCCGAGCCGCTGGGGCCCGACGACGCAAACAACGTCGCGCTCCATCACCGGCAGGCGACACGCGCGTCAGCACCTGGTTGGTCGCCGAACCGCTTGGTCACGTCCTCCGCCGCGATGATCGGCGTTCCCGCCATCGATCCGCACCCTCCGCATCGTCGAGCCTATCCCTCTTCACAGCATAAGCAATTCCTATGCCTGAGACTATTCGCGTTCCGGATCACGACCGGTAATTTGCTAGAAGGTGCCTCCATGCTTGGCAAAACGATCGATAACAGGCGCTTTATACGCCTCGATGGATGTCCGCCTTCTTGAAGCCTTCCGCGCCGTCGTCGACCATCGCTCGGTGACCGCCGCGGCCGGCGCCATGGGCGTGACCCAGCCGGCGGTCAGCACGCAGATCGCCCGGCTCGAGGAAGTGATCGGCTTCGCGCTGTTCGAGCGCTCGGGCGGGCGATTGAAGCCCACGTCCGAGGGCATGCTGTTCTATGCCGAGGCGATGCGCGTGCTGGGCGAGTTCGACCGCCTGCAGACCACGACCGCGCAGATCCGCGAAGGCCAGGCGGGACGGCTCACCATCGCCAGCCATCCGTGGGCTGCCATCTCGCTGCTGCCGAGACTGGTATCGGAGTTTCTGAGCGAGCGGCCGGGCGTGTCGGTGCGGCTGATCTCGCGCCACTCCGATGTGGTGAGCCAGCTCCTGCCCAGCGAAAGCTTCGACATCGGCATCGCCGAGCTGCCGATCGACGAGGCCTCGGTGACGGTCGTCCAAGCTATCAGATGCGCTGCGTCGTCGTGCTGCCGCCGCGCCATCCGCTGGCCGCGCACAAGCTGCTGACGCCCGCGTTGCTGTCGGGCCATCCGATGGTGGCGCCGGCGCGCTCGCTGCAGCTGCCGCCCAAGCTCCACGCCACCTTCGCCGCCGCCGGCGCCAGCTCAACGCCGTGGTCGAGGCGGAATTTATCGCCAGCCTGTGCGGCCTGGTGGCGGCGGGCACCGGCTGGTCGCTGGTCGATCGGCTGTCGGCCGAAAGTTTCAGCCATCTCGGCCTGGTCGGCGCGGCCGTTCGAGCCGGCCATCCTCTACGAGGTCGGCGTCTTCCATCGCCGCGATCGCGAGCCCTCGATGCTGGCCGCCGCCTTTCTCGAACTGCTCGAGGGCAAAGCTTGGCGGTTGAGGCGGCCAAGCTGCGTCTCGACGCCGGGATCGCCGCCGAGCTCTGGCCGATCCCGGCCTGTGGCGCGACTTCAACGACATCTGCGACTGCGGCGGCACGGCTCGCCGGCACCGAGAGCGAGAAGCGCGCCTTCGCGCTGCTGCGCGAGCGGGTGCGCGCGGCGTCGCCGGCCAATGCCGGCCGCTCGATCCCGGTGCCCTATGGCGGCTGGCGGGCGAGGACGGCGTCCTTGCGCCTGGCCGACGGCACGCTCGCGCCCTGCCATCCGCTGGTGCGCACCATCGCCACGCCAGCGCGACGGCCTCACCGCCGAGGTGATCGATCTCGGCCGCGGCACGCCGGACGAGTTCGACGCGCACGCCGCCGACATCAAGGGCCGCATCGTGCTGGTGCGCCACGAGCTGATGTTCGCCGCCGGCACCATCCATCGCCGCCGCAAATACGACATGGCGCGCGCCAACGGCGCCGTCGGGTTCCTGATCGCAGGGCCGCTTGCCGGGCCATGTCGTGGCGGGCTCATCGGGTCGCCAAAGCGGCGAGGGCATTCCGGCGCTCGGCATCGCGCCCGAGACGGCGGCGCGACTCGCGCGTCGCGCGACGGGCTTTCCGACCGTCACCATGACCATCGAGACCGAGGAGGGCGCCGGCCGAGACCGAGACCCTGCTCTACGATTATCCCGGCACAGACCGACGAATGGGTGGTGCTGAGCGCCCATGTCGACGGCCACGACCTCGCCGAAAGCGCCATGGACAACGGCACCGGGCTCGCCTCGGTGCTCGCCGTCGCGCGCGCGCTGGCGCCGCAGGTCGCGGCGCTTCCGGCGCGGGCTGCGCGTGATGTTCTTCAGCGTCGAGGAATGGGCGCTCACCGGCTCGGCGCAATATGTCGAGGCGCTGAGCGCGGCCGAGCGCGGCAAGATCGCGCTCAACGTCAATCTCGACTCGGTCGCGGGCAGTCCCAACCTCGCGGCGCTCACGAGCGGCTATGCGCGGCGTCGAGCCGTTCGTGCTGGGCGTCGCCGAGGCCAACGGCCTCGACGTCGCGCACCGTGCGGCCGCTGATGACCAATTCCGACCACGCCAACTTCGCCCAGGCCGGCATTCCCGCGCTGCGCCTGGTCGCGGGCTTCGACGATCCCGCCGCCCATCTGCGCGTCGTGCTGACGCCCGCCGACACGCGCGACAAGGTGGGGCAGGGCGAACTGCGCACCGCCACGCTTTTCACCGCCGCCCTGGTTGCTGCCGCCTGCAATGCCGATCCCGCGGAAGTCGCGAAGTGGCGCAGCCGCTAGTGCGTGGACGGAGACAGTCCGCCAGGCGCGCTCGTAGGGTCTCTACATCGAGCGTCTCTTCCGATCAGCACCAGGCGGTTGGCGCCGGCAACATCGCGCTTGATCTTCCTCCGAGCGTGAAACGCTCGCCGACGAGATGGAAGACGTAGCGCTTGCCGGTCTCGGCCAGCCACAGGAATCCCTTGCCGCGGAACAAGCCCGGCGGGCGGCCGGCATCGAGAAAGGCCTGGAACCGGCTGACCGAGAATGGCCTGTCGCTTTCGAAGGACAGCGAGACGAAGCCGTCATTGTCCAGAGTGGGCATGATCGTGCCCCGTGGTGCGTCGGACGTGGCGGAACAGATCGACATCGAGGATCAGCGGAAGCGGAACGGCGCTTCGCGTGGTGCGCACAAGCCGCGCCTCCGCATTCAGCGAACGGATCTTCTCCTCGACCGTGCCGAGCCGCTCGGCGCCGACCCTGTCGCACTTGTTCAACAGGATGGCGTCGGCGTAGCGCAAGCTGGTTGCGCGCGGCGATCCCGTCGAACAGATCGAGGCTGAACTGCTCGGCATCCGCCACCGCGACGATGGCGTCGAGGCGAAGCGCGTCGCGGAATTCGGGACGCTGGAAGGTCTGCGCCACCGGCAGCGGGTCGGCGACTCCCGTGGTCTCGACGATGATGTGGTCGACGGGCTTGGCACCTGCCAGCACGCGCACGATGCTGTCGACAAGGTCGTTGTTCGTCGAGCAGCAGATGCAGCCGTTGGTGAGCTCGATCATGCCGTCTTCGGCCGTGATGATCAGGTCGTTGTCGATGCCGATCTCGCCCAGCTCGTTCACCAGCACGGCGGCCCGCACGCCCGCGCGGTTCGACAGGATGTGGTTGACCAGGGTGGTCTTGCCGCTGCCCAGGAAGCCGGTCACCAGCGTCACCGGCAGGCGGCCGGCGGCAGGGCGCGACGGCGCCTCGAAGCGTGGCGGGTGACGTCATGCGACGGCGGCGGCGCGCTGCTGTCGAACAGGTAGCTGGTGCCGACCGCCGACTGGCTGACCCGCTCGCCGTAGGCGGCGGCCAGGGCGTGCAATGCGCGCCAGCCGGTGCAGTGGCCGGTGATGATGTGCTGGATGTCGAAGGCGCCGAGCGCCTCGACCGTCTGCGGGATCAGATGCTCCATGACGCCGCCCAGATGCAGGCCGCCCATCACCGCGTGGATCGGGATGTCGGGAAACAGGCGCCGCACCTCGGTGCAGACATTGACGATGCCGGCGTGGCTGCAGGCGCTGAACACGACCAGGCCGAGATCGCGCACGTTGGCCACCAGCATGCGCTCGTCCATCAGGTAGGGATCGGGCCGCCATTCCTCCGAGTTGTCGCGCCGGCAGAGATGGTCCTGCCGGCCGGTCTCGAACGCGGCTGACGCGCGGGATCTCGCCGCTGTAGTAGAAATGCCCGTCGAGCAGCAGCCGTTCGTTGCCGTCGTTGACGACCCTGGCGCCGCGCGCCTCCATCTGGGCCGGCGTCGGCACCTTGGCGGCGGGAAAGACAGCGCCGCTCTTCAGCAGCACGCCGCGCTCGTTGAACATGCCGGGATTGACGTGCACCGTCACCGAGCCGCGGCCACGGCGCGCCGACGATGGCGTCGATCGCCGCCGGCAGCGCGCCCATATGGTCCCAATGCCCGTGCGTGATGGCGATCTCCTCGACCTCGCCGAGATCGAGGCCGAGGTTGCGGCAGTTGCGGATGAAGATGGCGCCTTCGGTGCCGGTGTCGAAACAGCATGCGTGTGCTCGCTCGTGCCGATGCGTGAGCGCAAGCGCAGCCCATAGCCGAGATTGGCCGCCAGCAGCGTCTCGCCGGAGATCTCCGTGGCGCCCGCCAGCACGACGTTGGCGAATTCCGACACGGCGAACGATGTCTTGCTGACATAGGTGTCGCTGACATTGTCGGTGATGACCTCGACCGCGAGCGAGTCGAGCGACGGCCAGGGAGAGGTGTTCGCTCATGGCTATGTCGACTTCAGGAACTGCAGCAGCAGCCGGTTCACCTCGTCCGGCTTCTCCTGCTGCACCCAGTGGCCGGCGCCCTCGATCGAGGTGGATCTGCCTTCATGTTCGTGCAGGCGGTCTTCTGCATGCGCTCGATGGCGCCCGGCGTCTGGTAGATGCCCCAGTCGCTCTGCCGGAGATGAAGGTCGAGGGCACGTCGATGGTGCGGCCGGTGAAGACCTCCAGCTCGCCGCTCACCTTGCCGCCGGTGCGCACGCGATACCAGTTCAGTCCGCCCTGGAAGCCCGTGCGCGTGTATTCGTCGCTATAGACCTTGAGCTCGCGCGTCGGGCAGCCACGTGTTGGCGGCGATCTCCGCCGCCGAGGGCATCTCCTTGGCCACCGTCTCGGCCATGCCGTCGGCGAGGTCCATGATGTAGTAGGTCGGCATCTTGGCCAGCTCTTCGGCGGTCCAGCCCTTCGAGCTCGAACGGCTTGTTGGCTTTCCAGTCGGCGCTCTTGTGATGGTAGTAGGCGCGCAGGAAATCGTGCACGCCCTGCCGCGCCTTCCACATGTTCTGCGTTGGCCGGCCGCGTCGAGTAGTACCATTGGTAATGCTTGCGCGGCCGCGGCAGGGCTGCCAGCGCGGCATGGATGTCGGGGCCTTGGCGGCCGGCGGCTTGTCGGCCGTGTCGAACGGCACGGCGGGCGGTCCGCCGAACGGGCGCGCTCATCAGCACCATGCGCTTGAAGATGTCGGGCCGCACCAGCGCGCGCGTAGGCCGCGACCGCGGCGCCGAAATCGTGGCCGACGACCGCCTCGGCCGTGCGGTGGCCGAGCGCGAACAGCACGCCGATGGCGTCGCGCAGCAGGTTCGTGAAGCGGAAGCTCGCGAGGTCGCCGTCGATAGTCGGCGTCCCAGCCGGTGGTGCGGCCGTAGCCGCGCTGGTCGGGCGCGATCGCGTGATAGCCCGCCGCCGCCAGCGCCGGCAGCACCTTGCGCCAGCTATAGGCGAGCTCGGGAAAGCCGTGCAGCAGCAGCACGGCTGGCCGGCCCTTTGTCTCGTAGCCCGCCTCGAGCACATGGATGTCGAGGCCGTTGATGCCGCGCAGGATGCGCGAACGAACGCCGCTGGGCAGGACGGAGGCGGGGAGCGGTTCCATGGCGTCGGGTCCGTTGCTTGATCGTGCCGGGCCGCGAGACTACGCTGCGGCCGTCGAAAAGGCGAGGCCGGCGTGGTTTAGCCCGGCGCTTCCGCGGTTTCGGCCTGCGGCAGTCCTGACGGGTGCGCGAGCACCCTTGCCCCACGACTTCGCGCCCGCGCACTCCCGCGCCGGCGATACGAAGGGACGTGGATCATGCAGCAACAGATTTCGGTCATCACGCTTGGCATCGCCGACCTCGCGCGATCGAAGCGCTTTTATGGCGAAGGCTTCGGCTGGAAGCCGGTGTTCGAGACGCCGGAGATCGTGCTTCTACCAGATGAACGGCTTGATGCTGGGCACCTGGCTCGGCTCGGCGCTCGAGGCCGACATGCAGCGGAGCCTCGCTCGGCCCGGCGCTTTCTCGCTTGCTCACAATGTCTTGGCGCAGCGCGACGTTCAGCCGCTGCTCGACCGACTCGCCGCACATGGCGGGCGGCTGTTGCGCGCTGGCCGATGCGCCGCCGCATGGCGGCTTCCGCGGCTATGTCGCCGATCCCGACGATCATGCCTGGGAGATCGCCTACAATCCGGCGCTGGCCGATCTCGTCAGACGGGCGGGTGACGTTCGGCTTGTGAAACTCACAGATCGAACCGGCCGGCGCGTGGGCGCACCCGGCCGGTTCTCACCGCTGCCATGCTCGCCGTCTAGTTGGAAGGCGGCACGTAGCGGATCTGCGTCGTCCTGCTCATGCGTCGGTCGATCTGCGTGGCGACGCACTGTTGATAGCCCAGCGTCTCAGGCGACACGCCGTAGGACAGGCAGGCGTCGCGCGCGTCGCGCGTCCAGCGAGCCTGCATGTAGGCAACGTCGGGTTGACCGCGATCGAAAGCACGAGCCGCGCGCCTCACGCAGCTCTCGAAGGCCGCGGTGTGCGGCGTCACGCCGTATTCGAGGCAGGCATGCTCGGCGAAGACCAGCGATTGACCGGACTGGGCGTTGGCGGATGGGTCAGGGTGTCGCGGTGGCGGATCGCCAGACCGCCCAGCAGGGCCGCTGTCGCAACGACAAGCATCTTTCTGTCGGAGCGAGGGTCATGGCTTTCCTCCTTTCCGGATAATCCCGCTGCATAGGAAAAACGCGACCTCGGCGGATCGAGGTTGCCGGGTTCTGATTGAGGCAATTGTGCGACAGCACCCACTCGAGCCGGCGCGACGACTTCAATCCGTCGTCGCCAGGGGTCCTCGGCGCAGCCGTCGAGCTAGGGATGATCAGCCACCGGCTGAGTCGCGATCTGCGGTCCATATGTCACTTCCTCATCGGCAAGGACCAACAGGCCGCGCGCCGCCGTCTCCTTGTCGATGCAGGCTTTGAAGCCGTCGGTTTGCGGCTGCAGGCCAGTAGCCCAGGCAGGCGTCACGCGCGCTCCACCGCCACGCGGGCAAAACCGCGGGCCAATCTTGGGCTCGCCCCATTCCAAGGCGCGCGTCGTCTGGGACAAGACAGTATTCATAGGTTTCGGTCGTCGGTTTCACGCCTTCCTCTCGGCAAATGCGCTGCGCCTGGCTTTGCGCCGAAGCGGGAGGACAGGCGGCAGGAAGGCGATCACGAGACCGATGAGGACCGTGGCGCCGATCGCGATCCCGGCGTGCGTCTGGCTATGGGTCATGGCAAGACCTCCAGGTTTCCTCGAATTCCGTGTAGAGTAGAACGCCACGCCGTACGGGCGAGTTGCCTCGTTTTTGAGGCCAGCAGATGCCGCTTTCCCGCCACAATCCGGCGTGGTTCCTCCCGCAGCAAGTGATCTTCTCTGCCGTGAATCGTCTCTGGAAATTTTCCGCCGCTGGCTGCGCGCCTGGCTGCGCAGGCACCGCGTTGAGCTGGCGCTGACTTTGCGCATGACGGTGGCCGCGGTGGTCGGGCTTGGGCCTCGCGCAGGCGCTCGCTCTGCCGCTGCCGCTGTGGACCGTGCTCACTGCCCTGATCGTGACCCAGATTGAGCATCGGCCGCTCGCTCAAGACCTCGGTCGACTACCTCGTGGGCACGGTGGGCGGCACGATCTATGGCGCGGCGCTGGCGCTGCTGATCCCGCACAATACCGAAGCATGGCGCTGCTGCTGGTGCTGGTGCTCGCGGTGGCGCCGCTCGCCCTGCTGGCGGCGCTGAAGCGCAATCTCAATGCCGTGCCGGTGTCGTCGATCATCGTCGTGCTGATGCCGGCGCATCACCCACGCCGGGCCGCTCGAGTCGGCGATCTACCGCGTGCTCGAGGTCGGGCTGGGCGTGGTGGTGGGCCTGGTCGTTGCCTTCCTGGTGCTGCCCGCCGGCGGCCATCGCCTGGCGCGGCAGGAGGCGGCGCGCACGCTCGATCTTCTGGCGCAGGCGCTCGGCCGCGTGCTGGCCGGTCCGCTCAGCGCCGCCGATATCGAGGCCTTGCGGCGCGATCTACGACAGCATCGGCCAGTCGCTGACCGAGTTCGCCGCCAGTGCCGCGGAAGGCGAGCGCGAGCGCTCGGCGCGGCTCTCGGTCGAGCCCGACACGCAGCCGCTCCGGCGCACGCTGCTGCGGCTGCGCCACGACGTGATCACGGTCGGGCGCATCGCCCGCGGCGATCCGCTGCCCGAGCCGGTGCAGGGAAGGCTGGCGCCCAGGCTCGCCGCCATCGGCCAGGCCGGCAGCGACTATCTGAGGGCAAGCGGCATGCGCCCTGGCGGCCGCCGGCCGCCGCCGTCGGAGGCCGAGCTCGAGCAGGCGTTCGTCGCGGCTCTGGCCGAGATCACGGCGCTGCGCCGCGAGGGTTTTACCCGCGAACTGACGGACGAGGCGGCGGGACGCTTCTTCGCGCTCGCCTTTGCCCTGGAGGAGATGCGCCGCACCTTCCGCGACCTCGGCCACGATGTCGAGGTGACGGCGCTGGCGCCGGAGCAGGCTACGATCGCTCAATAGCTCTTGGGCAGGCCCAGCACCCGCTCGGCGACGTAGCACGAGGATGAGCTGCTCGCTGACCGGCGCGATGCGCGCGATCATGACCTCGCAGGAAGCAGCAATACGTAACTGAACGAAGTACAAC
>ERZ1370068.22-contig-10016_pt1 | contig 21381 bp, 37 predicted proteins | sample MGYA00561227_ERZ1370068 | MGnify/ENA primary metagenome ERZ1370068 (study PRJEB38410, sample SAMEA6850437) | metagenome | study: Metagenomic assessment of the ecological functions of the soil: analysis of the soil microbiota associated with the... | reverse complement strand
CCACGTATTGCTCAGGCCGCAGGGGCTGAGCGAGCGGGAATTGAGCTGAATAGATCCCCGCAGCACGGCCATTAAGGTAGTTTTCGCGGGATTCTTCTTCGACTCCGCTCCGCCGCGCCTGCCCAGAATGACGGATATGCTAACCCCGCATCTGCCCGCAGATAAATCTCTTCCAGCCCTCGCCGCCTGCGCTGCAGATCGAAATTTTTCCGAACCGTCTCCGGCGCCATTGAGCGCCATCCGCGAAAGGAACCCGGGATCTTGCGCCGCATCCAGAAGCGCAGCAGCCAATTTTTCATGATCACGCTCAGGCACGAGCACGCCAGAAACGCCGTTCTGGATTGCTTCGGGAATGCTCCATGATGGGTAGCAAACACCGGGAGGCCGCCGGCCATTGCTTCCAACATCGAATTTGGAATGCCTTCCTGATTTCCGTCATGGCCCTCTGGCTCGGATGCAAAAAAATATGCGACTGCGTAATAGATTTCGCGGAGCTGTTCCTGCGAAACGAAACCTGTGAATGAAACGCGACCGTCGATATTGAGTTCACGCCGCCAAATTCTGAAGTTGGCCGAGCAAACGGTCCTTCTCCAGCAATCGTTAGGTTCGCATCTTGGATGTTGAGCGCAGGAAAAGTGCAAAAAGCGCGGAGCGTGACTGGCAGACCTTTCTTTTCGATCAAGCGACCAGCCTGGACGAATCGCCATTCGGTCGCCGCGGTGACGAAGTTTCCGTTCACGAAAAGGAAATTCGTCCAGCAGGATCCCGGTTCGCTGGATCTCGATTTTTCTTTCGTCACAGCCCAGATGAATGACTGCGCGCCGCAGCGACTCGGAGCGAACCAGACCAGCTGACTGCGTCGAGCATTCTGCCGCGTGGTTTCGCGATAAGCCGGCTTGTTCATATCGACGGTCACATCGGCGCCGTGAAAAGAAACAATCGACGGTTTCTTCCACGAGCGAATCAACGGCAGGAGATGAACGGCGATCTGGCCAAAGTAAATGTGCAACAGGCTGAGCGTCGGTCTTGCTCAAATAGTTTGTAACGCGCGCAGCTCCCTGTCCGAAATCTGCCATGGCGCGTCACGCAATTGCCTGAACCAAAAGCGGCGCAAGAAATGCGTCGCCGGCTTGGGAACTATGTAAATTGGCTCAAACGGATAGCGCCCGGCTTGTTCGCGCTTCTGCGCAATCACCACGGGACTGCATCGTTCCAGGGCTGTGATTCGTCGATAGATATGCAACATCTCTGGCTTCCAGAAATGTCGCGCAATAACAAGCGATGACCGGGCGTGAATCAGGAGATGGAACTTCCAACGCCCAACGCTCAACGCTCAACGCTCAATGATCAACTACCTCGAAATCCAGTTCAGGTTGAGAACTGTGAGCGCACTTCCGCCGATACGCGGACCGGTCGGCCGGTTTGCGCATCTATCGGGCACCAGAGAGTCCGAGCCTCGGACAAGAGCCGGCCGTCGCGATTGCGGCGGATCTCTGTGAATCGCTCAAACGTTAGCCGAGTGGCTTTACCGACCCAGTACGCAACACCACTTCGTCGCCCAGCGTGGCAGGCCCTTTGTAGTCGATCTCGTGTCGCAAGACCACCCAACCGATGGTCTCCTGCGCTTTCGCGCTGGCAACAGCCCGCCAGTGCGCGGTGGCAACATCCTGACCCATCGCAAGTAAACCGTGTTGTTTACGTGATTTTGCTCGTCGATATCACCTGGCAGCACCGGAAATGATCATTTCAAAACGTGCGGACGACATCGGAGAATTCGGGAGAAGTTAGAAACTACGAATTCGAAAACAGAGTGGACGGCGAGTCAGCTTATGTGAAATCGACGCATTAATTCCTGCCGGGCTTCCATGGCAAGTTCAGGACTCATACGGCTAAGGACTTTTTCACGGCGTTCCGGATCCATGGCTGCCAGGTCGCGCACCAGTTTGTTGCGCGTTCTCCATTTTGCATACTTGTTCGAGCCGATACCGATCGCGAGAAGCGCAGAGATGATCCAAACGGTGATATCTGTCCTGAGCGTCACAGAGGAATAAAGAAGCGAAAAGCGCGTTGGCGACAACCCAACACGTCCAGTGCAAATGACACGACTTGGTGCGCACATCGCTGTAGACGCTTCGCTGTGCGAGCGCGGCGCTAAGCCTGTATCGCATCACGTTAGTCGCGCCTCTCGCAGAGAGGCGGCTACAGTCAGAGGCTGACCTGCGGCGGCGACCGCACCGCGTGATCACAAAGAATGTATTCGGTTGAGATCGATCGATCGAAACGCCTCCTGGTGATCAGCGCCCTGCAACGAGTCACGGCAGAGCAGGCGAAAGCTGGTCGCGAAGCAGGTCCGCGAGCTTGTGCGCGATGTTGCACCCGGCTTCCGCGTTCTTGCAGATTTCCGGTGGTTGGAATCAATGGATTCGGCAGCCGCGCCTCACGTTGCCAGAGATCATGGACACGCTTGCTGAAAAGGGGTCTCCTCCGTGACGCGAGTGATGCCCGATCCACACAAAGATATTGGTCTCAATATTCTGTCACAATTCCATTACGGTCCCGAAATCCAAATCGCTACGTTCGAAACATTAGCTGACGCGCTGCAAAAGCCTGATCGAGCAATGACAGTCGAAAGCTGCGCGAGAGTAGCTCGCGCAGCCACCGTCGCGGCCAGCCCAACTCCGAATTGGACCGGATTCAGCTGACTTCTCTCAGTTTATTCGCCCTTGCCTGCGGCCCTGTTTCCTTCTTTGACCGCCTCGGCTTCGGTCATGTATTTGCCCTTCTTGGTCGTGCCGTAAAACGCGACCCTTCCTGTGGTACACATGCGAGTCTGTATTAACCCACACCAGACCGTGGCTCACCGCCGGGCGCCGGCGGATTAGCTGCTGCCGCGGCGCTCGTGTTCTTCGCAGTGGCACCGCTGACAGCCGCCGGACTGGCTGCAGCAGAGCTTTTCGGCTTGAACAGCCATCGCCAAGCGAGAATTTAGCAGGCGACGGTGAAGCGACTCGTGTGCCGCCTCTGCCTTTTGCGACTGCGCTTTTGCCTTTGGGCGCGGCTGCGGGCGACGCAGCAGGCGATGCAGCCGGACTAGCTGCTGGGCCGGCCTCCGCTTTTTGCGACCGCGCTTGGCCTCTGGTGCACCGAAGCAGGCGACTCGCAGCAGGCGCAGACGACGCAGCGGTTTCGCCTGGTTGATGCCGTCGTTTCAGCTTTCTTGTGCGTGCGATGTTTTGCCGGCGCTCCTGCGGGCGACTCGCCCGGGCTGGGCGACTGAGCTTGCAGAGCACAAGCGCTGGCAAGACCGATTGCTAAGAAGAGAGTAAAGAATCTTTTAGTCATGGAGGCGAGCGTAAACAAACCGCCGGATTACAGTCAACGCATTTCCAACGAGCAAACCCGATTTTCTGCACAGAAAAACGGCCAAATCGCCGCGACTTCGCATCCGACAACGCCAGGCAATAGCGATGCTTGGCTGACGCGCGCCGACGAAGTTCGCTCGACGTCCGAACGCGCTTTCGCGAGCTTGAGCGCGGCGGTGAGCCTGCGCTACAATCGGCCGGGATGCTTGACACGCATTCTGGGATGCCTCAAATGGGCCGCGGTCGGTTTCATCGTCGCGTTTGCGCTGATGAAGCTGTTCGAGGCCAGTCATATTCACGACGACATCCCCAAACCTGCCTTCAAAATACGTCAGACGAAGCGCGCGACCTTCGTGCTATCGACTTTTGCGGCGATGCTCTCGGCCCTGGTCTGGCTGCTCGTGCAAAACTGGACTAGTGCCTGTCTGCTCGTAGCCGCCTACTCCGCTGTAGACGGCCGCGAAGGCCGGATTGGCGAACGCGATCAGCCCATGTAGAAGCCGCCGTTTACGTTCAAGACATGTCCGGTGATGTGTGAAGCCATCGGGGACGCGAGAAACAGGGCTGCGTTTACAATCTCGCTGACATCACCAAGACGGCCGAGTGGAATTTGCTTTGATGAAATTTTGCGTCACTTCATCGGGCATGCCTTTGCTCATGCCGACGTCGATGAAACCAGGCGCGATGGCGTTCACCGTGATGTTCTGACGCGCAAACTCCCGCGCCGAAACTTTCGTGAGTGCAATGATCGCCGCTTTGCTCGACGAATAATTTGCCTGGCCCAAATAACCCGAGCTGCCCGCTGACGGACGACATGTTAACGATCCGCCCGCCATTTCGCAGAATCGCGCCGGCCTTTGCGTGACCGTGAATGTGCCGGTGAGATTTACGCGCACCACGCTCTCAAAATCCTCCACCGACATTTTTTAATCGTGCGATCACCGATGATACCGGAATTGTTGACGAGAATGTCCAGCCCACCATGCCGATCTTGTATTTGCTTCATCATGGCCTCGACCTGCGTCGGTTGCGTCACGTCGCATTCAATCACCAGCGGCTCATTGAGTTCACTGGCCACATTGGTCGCATCGGTCTTATTTTGTCCCTGCGCGTCGGCCACATAATTCACCACGCATTGCGCGCCGCATTGGCCAAATGCCTTGATCATCTCCGCGCCAATCCCGCGCGAGCTCCCGGTGACGAGCACGACTTTGCCGCTGAAATCGAGTGGATCAGGCATTTGACGATTTAACGATTTAACGATTTAACGGTTCAACGCTAGATTTTTCCGATGCGCTTCACCGATTCGAATTCTGACAGCGGTCCCGATTTGCGACGGGCATGACAGCGCGATCAACACGATCAACCTGGAATTCATCCGGCACGGGATTGAGGTCATTTATCTTGGCTATCATCGCTCGGTAGGCGACATCGTGCGCGCCGCCATCCAGGAGGACGTGCGCGCCATTGGCATCTCGAGTTACAACGGCGGTCACATCGAGTTCTTCGCCGAAGTTGTTGGCCTTTTGCGAAAACGCGGAGCGAACGACATCAAAGTCTTTGGCGGTGGTGGCGGAACGATCACGCATGAAGACGCTGCGGCAATGAAGCGCAAAGGCGTGGACAACATTTTCTTTGCCGGCACCTCACTCGCAGAAATGACCGATTATGTCCGCAAGCACTACGGAAGACCGCGCGGGAAAAGGTCGCGCGCCGAAATCGTCCTGACCAGGAACTCGCCCACAAGCTGACCGACGATCGAGGACGCCTACGGCAGAGGCAAACGCTCAACGTCCAACGCCCAACGCGTAACGCCCAACAAAAATCGCAATCCGAAATTCGAAATTCGCAATAGCAAGCGTCATTGGTTTTACCGGCCCAGGTGGCGCTGGCAAAACGACGCTGATTGACGAGCTGGTACTGCGCTTTTGAATCAGAATCCGAAGGGAAGGATCGCGATTTTGTCGCACGATCCGAGCGTGATTGGCGAAGGAGCATTACTTGGCGATCGAGCCACGATGATCAACTCGCAAAATGATCGCGTGTTCATGCGCAGCATGGCGACGCGCGGACAGGCCGGCGGTCTTTCGCCCGCCACGCACGATTGTCTGGCGCTACTCGCCCGGTCGGGGTTCGATTACGTGATCATTGAAACGGTGGGCACTGGCCAGGAGGCGATGCCGTTTCAAAAAATGGCATTGTCGATCAGACGGTGCTGGTAATGAACCCTGATTACGGCAGCCGGTTGCAGCTGCAAAAAATCGTGATGCTCGATCTTGCCGATATCGTAGTGGTGAACAAAAGCGATCTTCAGCGCGCCCGCACTGCGCACACGGAAATCGAACAACGCCTGGAACAAAACCGGCGTAATCAGCGGCTGATTGACACAGTGGCAAAACGGCATCGCGATCCTGGCGTAGACGAATTATTTGGGTTAATCTCGCGAAGCGAGTTGTAGCGGCGTTTGTGGCAAACGCCCGGACCCAGGATAGGCGCTGAACGAAAGGAACAGATGAGCAAACTTGGACAAGTTGTTGAGTCGATCGAGAAGTACAACAAGTTCGTTCTCGATCAGGTGAAGCGTGCGCGCACCGATGAAAAATTCGGGCGCGAACTGCTGGGGCGCTGGAACGATACCAAAGCGAAAATTCCCGTCTCGCGGACGCCAACCGGACTGCCGTTGCCGCGCCTGGCGCTACCCGAGATCGATGAGCCGGGCGAAATCGCGCGCTATCTTTTCGGCTGAAGGATTACCGGGTGAATTTCCATTTCTGAACGGCGCCTATCGCGAGATGTATTTGGAACCGATTCGCGAGGTCGAAAGCTTCGAAAAAACGGCGAACCTGTACGCAAGCGTGCCAGCGCGAGCCGCCATTGCCTCAAGCCGGAAGAGCCGACGCGTTTGTTCTCCGGCTTGATGCTCGCAGAGGATACCAACGAGCGTTTTCACTATCTCACCCAGCATCAGCGCACGCACCGGCTCAGCACCGCCTTCGATGGACCTACACTTTATGGCATCGACAGCGACGCGGATGGCGTCTTCGGAAAAATCGGCGAGGGCGGCGTGGCGATCGACACGGTCGAGGACATGGTCCGGCTTTACGATGGTTTCGATCTCGGCTCACCGAATTTTTCCGCGTCGATGACCATCAGCGGTCCGGCGCCGATCATCATGGCGATGTACATCGCGGCGGCGAAGCGCAGGTTCGGCCCGAAAGTTGTTCCGAAGCTGCGCGGCACAATTCAGGCGGACATCTTCAAAGAAGTCCAGGCACAGAACGAAACGATTTTCCCGATCGAAGCGTCGCTGCGTTTTCTCACCGACATGGTTGAGTTCACCACACGGGAAATGCCGCGCTGGTATCCGATTTCGATCAGCGGATATCACATCGGTGAAGCTGGTTCGACACCGGTGCAACAAGCCGCTTATACGCTCTCGAATGGTTTCGCCTACGCGGAGATGTTCGCCGCGCGCGGAATTCCGGTGGATCAATTCGGACCGCGCCTCTCGTTCTTTCTCGATTGCGGTCTCGACGTCGAATACATCGCGCTCGCTCGCGTGTCGCGGCGCATCTGGGCGATCGGAATGCGGGATGTGTTTGGCGCAGGACCGCGAGCGCAGCTTTTCAAATTGCACACCCAGACCAGCGGTCGCTCGCTGATCGCAGCGGAATTCAAAAATAATCTCACCCGCACCGCGGCAGAGTTAATGCTCGCTTACATGAACGCGACGAATTCGTGTCATTCAAACAGCGCGGACGAACCGTTCACAACGCCGAGTGAAGAATGGATTCGGCTTGCCGCGCACGGGCAGGCGATCCTGCTGGAAGAGTCCGGCATTTTCAAACACACCATGAACATGTTGAGCGGTTCGCCGGGGATGAAAGCGGTCGAGCGCTCGGTAGAAGCGGCCATTCTCGATGAGTTCCGCGAGATCGAGCGACTCGGCGGTGTGCTCGCAGCGGTGGAAGATCGTTATCAGCGCAGCCAGATTCAGAACGCGGCGCATCGTTATGAGCAGCAAATTTACGATGGCACTCGTCCGATCATTGGACTCAATCGCTATCGCAACGGCGCGGACGACATGCCGGAAGTGAAACTGGCGCGCACGCCGCGGAAGAAGCAGCAGTTGCAAGTCGATCGCCTGGCGAAATTCAAAAAGAAAAATGCCGAGAAAGCGAAACGCGCGCTCGGACAAACTCGCCGACGTTGTTGAACGCGGTGAAAATTGCTTTCCCGGCGTTGCTCGAAGCGGCGGAAGTCTGCTCGTTAGGCCAAATCACTGGCCGCTTGCAGGAAGTGGTCGGACGTTTCCGGCCGATGGTGTAGCACAGCCATCCTGGCTGTGGACCGGCGGCGTCCTGTTCCTTTCCTAATGATGTCTTGTTCGGTTGCCAAGGCAGCTTCTCCTGCTCTTAAACGGATCGGCGCAGCCAAAGTGCGACTTGAAATTTCCGAAACAAAAAGCGGCCTCCGGTTTCCAGAGGCCGCTTTGTTTCGATGGCAATCTGAACTCGAATTTCAAATCACGGCGCGAGCGTGACGTCGAGAACTCGCGTGGCGTAGGTGATCGGGTCACCGCTGGGGTCGAGGAACTCCAAGTGCACCGTCTTGACTTCAGTGTGGACGCAGGGATGCCGATCGCCGCCCACCGGAACGCTCACATAAGGGCTGCCCAGCGGCGCGAGCACGGCCGTTGTTCCGTCCGCATTGAACAGCGTGGCGTTGGCGCTCAAACTATCGAGAGCGAGCCACAACGGCTCAGCTATCGGCGAAGTTCCGTCGTTCGCGATATGCACCACTTGAGAATAGGTTTGTGTGTGAGGGTGGAACACGAACCCTTCGCCTGTCACCGACGCGCTTGCCGGGCGGGAATCGCGCCGGGCACAAACAGATCGCTCAAGTCATTTACAGTCGCGACGTTGTTGAAACCGCCGAAGTTGTTGGTCTCGCTCGCCGGAATGGGATTGTTGACATTCGGAGACCGAAAATTTCTTCCATCGTTTTGAGGTCGGAAGAATGGCTGAACACCACTGAGCTGGCGTAAGCCGTTGCCCTTGGCCAGCGGCGAGATGACGAATTCGGGAATCGCGCGGCTGGCGTCGTCGCCGCCTTCAGTTTCGTCCCACCAGATGATGATCACGCCGTTGTTTTTGATACGCAGGCGTAGCCATGATTTGCGGAACAACGATGGAGAGGAAGTTGTCACCTTGCGCAATGCCAGCCTGGTACGCCGGTGTAATGCGTGCCCTGGTAGGTGAACCCGCCGCTCAACGCGCTGTGCGCGTCGTTAAACTGGTTGGGCGTGATCCAATTGTATCGCCCGACTGTATTGTTGTTGAGGTCGTCAAACAATTGCGCGAGCGGATAAACATTTTGGAGCTGCGTGTCGGCAAAGAACGCCATCGGGTTGTGCTTAACGGCGTAATTGAACTGGCCGGTGCCATAGTAAGGATTGATGAACGTAGCGCTCGTCCCCGATGCGCTGTGGATCGCGCTGGTCAGCAAATTGAACGTCTTCCTGATAATTCTTCCATGGGATGCCGGCGGCATTCAACTGCCTGGTCAAATGTGGAACGTCGAAGACGTTGTTGTTAGCCGGATTGGGGTCGGCGTCAGTGTGAACGCCGAAATCTGAGCCTGCTTCAGCCCAGACGTAATTCGGCTCGGACGGGTGAACGCCCGTGCCCGAGTTGAAATAAGCCGTGGCGTAGGAAACCTGCGCCGCAGTTCGGATTACCCGGCGTAATGAGGCTGTTCATGAACGGCGCGGCGGGATTGCCTAGGATCTGCTGCGGATTGGTCTGCGTAGGCGGTTGCGTGAAGTTGTGATTCTCCATCGCAATCACGAAGATAGCGCCAATTCCTTGCGGCGGATGTGCCGGAGATGTTTGCGCCACACATAAAACACCGGTTGCGACGCTGGCGAGCAGCGCTGCTTGCGTCGGATGTTTCCGAGCAAAAATCCGCGAAATCCGGCCGCGTCGTTTAGGTGATTGTTGTTGTTTGGTCGAGTGATACGGAGTTGAGTTTTCATAGTATTTGATGCTGATTTGGATTCCATGTTTTTCGCCTTCGCACGACCAAAGTAAACGTGACGTTTGTGATAATTCGGTTACGAAAATGGCGGCGATGTGACAGGGGCGTTAACACCCGTCAGGCTTACGGCAGCGAGCGTGTCGGGCGACGGACTACAAGCCTAACTTCTGGACGTGGCGCTTCTGACAATGCGGACAAAACCACGCGGTGCGTCCGCCGATGGTCGCTGATTTAAGTCTCCTCCGCAACGAGGACATTTCTCGCCTTTTCCACGATGTGGCGGCAGCCATGATTGTGGCATCTGATTCGTATCGGCTTTCGCCGCGATCGCTCTTTCGCAAGACGTAGTGAGTGGCCCGGAACAGTTTCGTGAGGGCTTTGTCGTTCAGTCGAGCGATTTGGGTCGCGGGATGAATCCGCGCGCGGAAAAGAATTTCATCCGCGTAAATGTTGCCAATACCTGCGATGATCCGCTGGTTCAGCAAAACGGATTTCACGGCGCCGCGATGTTTCCCCAGTATTTTTCTGAATTCCCCGAGACCGAGATCAAGTGCATCCGGTCCCAGTTCGTGCTCTTTCAGAAATTCATCGACATCTTTTAGCAGTCCGATCTGGCCAAACTGGCGTTGATCGTCGAACGCCAGACGATGGTTGTTGGCGAAAACAAACAACACTCGCGCATATCGCGGGGCTTGTTCGTCATTTTTGAAATACTGCAGCGAGCCGGTCATGCCGAAGTGCAGTCGCAACCAGAGCTCGCCATCGGCGCGCACAAACAGATGTTTGCCATGACGCCGACTCGATTCGAGAGCGGCGCCCTTTCAATCCGCGCGCAAGCTCTCGCGCTGAAGTTCTGTTTCAAGATGTATGTGTTACGCACATCGACGTCGTCGATACGCTGATGCAATGACGTCGCGTCAAGATATCGCTTGAATATTTCAACCTCGGGCAACTCTGGCATCGGAGTTAGATACGACTAATTCAGAGGTATCCCATAAAACAATCTGCGACCTCGTGCTGGACTTGGATATTGCAGATTGGAATTTGGAACTTTCGGAACTTTATGTCGATGGAGTCGATCGAGAGGTTCGTCAGATTGTTGAAACAGTCGCCGCCCGGCGCCAGTCTTTAATCCGTGGTGGCAAGTCGATAAGCAAAACGACATTGGCCGCCAACGCGCCTCTGATCCGAAGAAATCAGTTTGCGTGCCTACCTTCGAAACGACTCGGCAAGCAAAAGTCGTTGTGATCGGTGAAGCGCTCGGCTATCGCGGCGGGCATTTTAGCGGAATCCCGATGACCTCCGAGCGAATCTGCTGGAAAAAAGAAAATGCTGGAATTGAAACCGGCACACGTTTTTCCGAGCATCAAGGCAAAGCGAACAAGCAAGCGTGAACAGTGCCCGGATGGCTTTTCCGAGCCGACAGCAACGATTGTCTGGAGCTCGTTGCTCAGAGCTTGGCCTAAAGCCGGAGGAATTCGTGCTGTGGAATGCGTTCCCGTGGCATTCATTTGATCCGCGTCGCGGTTTATTAAGTAATCGGATGCCCAAGAAGTCTGAGCGATCCGCCGGTTTATCGGTGCTCAAAGCTTTCCTCGATCTCTTTCCATGCGAGGAAATCATCGCGCTTGGCAACGTCGCTGCCTGGCAACTGAAGGAACTGAACGTCCGAATGCCATCGTGTTCGTCATCCCGCCTCAGGCGGCGCGAGACTGTTCCGCCAGGGAATCGGAACGCTCGTAGCGGTACAGCCAGGTAGGCGGTTCGCTCTTCTTGATCAACGACGTCAAGAGATCGATCGGGACGGGAAGAAACGTCGTCGTGTTGTGTTCGCTGGAAATTTCGCGCATCGTTTGCAGGAAGCGCAGTTGCAGCGCAATCGGCTCCTTGCTCATCATCGCGGCGGCCTGCACCATTTTTCCGCAGCTTGAAATTCGCCCTCGGCGTTGACGATCTTGGCGCGGCGTTCGCGCTCGGCTTCGGCCTGCTTGGCCATCGCGCGCTTCATCGTGTCGGGCAGCGCCACGTCCTTCACCTCGACCGCCGTGACTTTGACGCCCCACGGTTCGGTTTGCCGGTCGATGATCTCCTGCAACTTCTGGTTGATCGACTCGCGCTGCGAAAGCAGGTCATCCAAGGGGGCCTGGCCGAGCACGCTGCGCAGCGTCGTCTGCGACATCAGCGAGGTGGCTTTGAGAAAGTTCTCCACTTTCACGACCGCGGCTTGCGGATCGACCACGCGGAAATAAACAACCGCATCGACCGTCACCGGCACGTTGTCACGCGTCATCACCTCCTGCTGCTCGACGCTGATGGTGACGACGCGCAAATCCATTCGCACCATTCGATCGACGATCGGGATGAGGAAAATCAGCCCCGGCCCTTTCGCGCCGAGTAATTTTCCGAGACGGAAAATCACGCCGCGCTCGTATTCGCGCAGGATGCGGATCGCCTGCGGCAGGATGATGACGGCAAGAATGATGATGGGTATGGCCCAACCGATCAATCGCGGCAGTGCTTCGATTAGTTGCATGGCTTTATTTTCCTTTGGTTTTCAGTTTTACAGTTAATCCTTGCACGGCTGCAATCTCAGCCTGCTTCGTCTTTTTCGATAGGTGTATCGCTGACCGCGTTCCAGTATTCGCCTTCGACGAAAATCCTGCCGCTGCGCGAATCGATTGGAGTCAATGCGGTCACTGTTTTTCCAATCAGCGTTTCCGCTCCCGACCTTCACCGGCAAGCCGTTGCGCGCGCAGACCTTTTCCGATGACGAAAATAAAGAACGCCGCGGTAACCAGCGTCGCCGGAATGATGTAGTTGAGCGATAAACGAAAGAGCGGATCGGCGCGGTTGAAGAGCATGAGCGAGCCGATCAGAAACGCAATGATTCCGCCCACCGTCAGCACGCCGTGCGTGGTGCGCATAGACGTCAAAGATAAAGAGCATGAGTGCGAGCGCGATCAAGACGAGTCCGGTCACGTTGACCGGCAGAATCGCCGCCAGATAAAGCGCGAGGATCAACGCAATCGCGCCCAACGACGCCGGGAAGAATCGCGCCGGGCGTGGTCAGTTCACCGATGATTCCATAGATCGCGATGAGCATGAGAATGAACATCACTTCTGGCCGCCAGAGCTTTTGAAAGACGCGTTCCGACGCCGACATCTTGATCTCGGAAACCTCCGCGCCGGCGGTCTTGAGCGTCTTTCCATCCACCACGCGTCCGTTCAATTGTTTGTAACAGATCGGGCATATCCGATGGCGATCAGATCGATGACTTTTAACTCGAGCGCTTTCTCCGCGCTGATCGATGCGCTCTCCTTCACCGCCGACTTAGCCCATTCGACGTTGCGCTGGCGCTTGGCCGCGATCGTCTCGATGTAGCTCACGGAAAAGTTCTCCAGCTTCTGCTTCATCGTTTCGTCGGGCTTTTCTTCTCCGCCGCTGGGAATACCGCCTATCGAGACCGGATGCGCGGCGCCAATTGTCGTGGCCGGCGCCATCGCCGCGACGCTCGCGGCAATGGTGATGAAACAACCGGCGCTGGTCGCGGTCGCGCCGGTCGGAGCGACATAAACGACCACCGGCACCGGGGAGCCGAGAAAGCTTTGCACGATCGTTCTGCGTCGAATCGAGCAAGCCGCCCGGCGTGTTGAGCTGAATGACTTAGACACTGGGCGTTCTGCGTCCGCGCTTCATCGATGCTTCGCGAAATGTAACTCGCCGTCGCTGGCCCAATCGCTCCGTCGATATTGATGAGCGAAACTTTCTCACGCTGCGAAAGCTGTCGCAGGATCAGCGCGAAACGAGCTAGGGCGAGCCGAACCCATGGAACGCACTGGTCATGCGGCTTCTTCACTAGCGCGCTACGCTGCGGTCTGCGCAAAGCTCAGGCTCCTTTCATCGGCTGCAGCTCTGATCGCCAGATCGTTCACCTTCTGGCTTCACGATCTTCTCGTAATCGCGATAACTCATCTTGATCGCGTCGGTGTGCGTGCCCCGCTTCGAACACGATGTAATCTTGCTCGGCCAGATCTCTGTCCACATACGTTGGCAGGACCATAGAGATTGCCAAAGGGCGGCATCGCTCCAATCGCGCAGTCGGGAAACAGCGACTTGAATTCCTGCTTCCTTATCCGAGCGAGACGGCTTTGCCGATCGCTTTCTCGACCTTCTCCAGATCAATCTGGTGGTCCGCCGGCAGCACCATCATTAGATGCTGCGTCTCCGGATTTGACCATGACCACCTTGGCATGATGCCGGCCTTTCACATGCTCGGCTTGGGCGATTCGTTGCGCAGTGACTGCCTCGGGATGATGCAGAACCTCATAAGCGACACTTTGTTTTCGTCCAAACACTCGATCAGTCGCTTTGGTATTTCCATAACCGCCTCCGATGGGAAAGTATCACTTTCCCGTGCGATCTCTACTCGCTCGAAAACCAGGTGGACACCGCCGCAAAGCTGCCGAGGCGCGAAAGAATTATGTATGGCTACATGCGAAGTTTGCGAGAATGAATATGACAAGGCGTTTGAAGTGATCGTAGCCGGAAAGCATCACACATTCGATAGCTTCGAAATGCGCGATCCACGCGCTGGCGCCGAGTCTGCCCACACTGCAACTGCCGGATCGTGGGGCATGGTGTGGAAGCCGATGGACAAATCTATCTGCTGCGTTCATTGCGCGCATGCGCCGGCAAAACAACGTTGAAGGATCGAGTTTAGACACCGCAAGCTGTTCCAAACAGCAGCGATGGCCCCAGAATACCTCGTCTGTCAGCGAACGTGGACGATCCCGACCGGCGACGAGCGTTTCGGTGTCCGGCATCAACGAGTACCGGCTACAGCTGTTGATGGTCGCTATCACGGATTACTTAAAACAATCGCGCTTATCGCCGCTTGTCCCACCTGATGACTCACCCTTTTGAAGGAATGATTGCACAAGGCTTCGGGACTGAAGTAGAAACGTTCCATGGAGCAAAATCCGCCCACAGTTCCTCTAACGCCGCGACCCAACTGAGTGGACGCGAAATTGGAAGTGGTTCGTGCCGGTTGGCTGCTTCGGCATTTTGACATTGTTCGTCGTTTTTGTTGGCTCGATCGCGCTGATCGTGTTTCAGCGCGATGAAATCGCACTGACGTTTACAAAGAGCGCCTTGGCCCGAGCTAAGGCGCATCTCTGCCGTGATCGAAACTCTCGGCTCGCCGATCAAAGAGGGATTTCTCGTCTCTGGGAAACACAAACGTTAACGGCGCATCCGGATGAAGCGAACCTCTCCATCCCCATCTCCGGGCCGAAAGGAAAGGGAACGATCTACGTGGCAGCAAACAAGTCGCTTGGCCGATGGAACTATTCGGGTCTCATCGTAGAGATCGCCAAGACGCATCAGCGGATCGACCTCCTACAGAGCGGTGTTTCGGCAAATTCGCCCTGATCGATCTCGTGCAATCCGCGACAAGAAAACTTTCCGTCAGCGCAATTCTCTTCGGAATTCTCGCGGGAATCATCGGCATCGCGGCGGGATTATTTCTCGGCTTCGCTTTGGGCGCGGCACTCGCAGCCGCGTTTCACGTCTCCACGTTTGAAGGCGAGGCCGGTTGTTTTGCCGCTGCAATCGCGCTCATGCGTGACATGCATCGTCGCGCCGGGCCTGATTCTTCTCACGCTTTATTGGCGCGGGACACGAGGACTTTGGCTTTTCGTCGGGTTGATAACCGTTTGTGTCTCTCTTGGTATCATCGTGGTGTCCGGATTTGGAATTTGGTATGCTGGTCAACCGCATGTTTTGAACATTAATGGGCCGACGCCGCAGCTGGAGTTTGAAGTGAAACCACCGGGCCGGACAGTCCGTCCAAAGTCTGGCTGACGTTCAGCCTGAGCTCGATACAGACCGCAACGCAATGCCAGGTTACTGGCGCACCGATGTACCTCAAGACCCAGGCGTGCGAGCGGGTTACGTCGAACTTTATTTCCGAACCTCGCAGCGTCTCTTCGTGTTGAAATTTCCTGGTCGAGGAGGACAAAATTTTCCGGCTCAAGCTGCCGGCCAATCCAATGAGGGCGAAATACCGCGCCTGGTCCGACTGGCAAAACCCGGACTTTGTAGCGAGAAGCGGGCCAGCAACCTTCTCGCCCGTCTGGCGGAAACGAGTATCAGATCCGCTACAAAATGGATTATCAGGACCGATAAGCGCGATGCTCTGTTTCCGGCGAAAGCTTTCGACGCTAGTTTGCGGCAGCTTGTCGCGAGCATTTGTTGATCGCACGGAGTGAACGCCTCGTTGCGTTCGGCAAGCTGCCGAGACGCGGCATGGCCAGGCCTGCGCTCCCCAGAAACGATCGCTGAACACATACCGCGTTTTACGGATGACGCTGCGGCAGCGTAAGTTGAAGACATGTCGATTTCTGAGGAACAGGTGAAGAACGCTTTGAAGTCGGTGAAATATCCAGGCTTCACTCGCGATATTGTTTCATTCGGGCTTGTGAAATCGGTCCAGATCGAGAATGGCGAAGTCAAAGTGCAGATCGCCCTGGCGACGAACGATCCCAATGTTCCAGCGGCAATTAAAAACGACGCCGAAAAAGCGCTTGCGAACTATCGACGGTGTCAAGAGCGCAAAGGTCCTGATTGATATTCATGCGCCGCCCGCAGGCGCGGGGACCGGTGATGGGCGCGACGCGAATCCCGGGAATCAGGCACGTCATCGCGGTGGCAAGCGGCAAAGGCGGCGTCGGCAAATCGACTGTCGCGGCAAATCTCGCGGTTGCACTGGAGCAAACCGGCGCGCGCGTCGGCTTATGCGATTGCGACATCTACGGCCCGAGCATTTCGTTGATGTTCGGGACGCGCGAGCGGCCAATGGCGACGGAAGAAAACAAAATCGTCCCGATCGAGCAATACGGATTGCGGCTCATGTCGATGGGATTTCTGCTCGACGACACTTCGCCGGCGATTTTGCGCGGGCCGATGGTCACGCGTTATACCCAGCAATTTCTGCGGCAGGTCGAATGGGGCGAACTGGATTATCTGGTGCTCGATCTTCCTCCCGGCACTGGCGACATTCAGCTCACGATTGTCCAGACGGTCGCGCTTTCCGGCGCGATCGTCGTAACCACGCCTCAGGAAGTTGCGCTCATCGATGCTCGCAAAGCCGCTACCATGTTCGAGAAGGTCAATGTGCCTGTGCTCGGGCTCATCGAGAACATGAGTTATTTCGCCTCGTCCGTCCGACGGCAAACGCTATCGATATTTTTGGCAGCGGCGGCGGCGAGCGCGAAGCGAAGCGGCTCCGCGTCCCATTGCTTGGTCAAATTCCGATCGATATCGCCACGCGCGAATCGGGGATCGTGGGATTCCAATTGCGGGAGAAGATCGAAAGTCCCCCGTAGCAGCCGAGTTCAAAAAAATTGCCGAAAATCTTCGTAAGACTCTGCCGTAGTGAAGGCGTCCGCAACCGTGATTGGAAACGGGAGTTAAATAAATAGGGCGGTTGGCACGTCGAATTCTGACTGCTTCGATTTTGTTGACTCGTGCCCAATTTCATGAAAGAGAATCCAGAGATGCCATCTTCAGAAGAGGATCACTCTCAATTCGTTAAGAATTCGGTCCTGTACAAGGAGTTTCTTGCGGAGCGTGCCGAGATCCTGAAGCACAAGTGGATCGAAAGCGAGAAAGCCGGAAAAGACATCGGCTTTGAAAAGGCTCTGCTGGATTGGATCGTGAAACATCGCTCCAACTGGCGAGAGCGACGAAGAAAGGAGGCGCGCACCGAAAAGTCCGCCTCCTAATTTTTTGTTCCTTTAATGCGATCCCGCGAGGTCGCCAAGGAAACGCATGAAACAAGCAAAACAAAGAACATCTGCTGCCGCGGTCCCAACGATGGACGCGGAGGCAATTCGTCGAGCGCTTCAACGAATTGCGCACGAAATTATTGAGCGAAACCCGCAACTGACTCACGTCGTGCTGGCGGGAATTCCGTCGCGCGGGGTGGAAATCGCCCAGCGCATCGCCGCTTTCATTCACGAGATCCGAGAAGATCAATGTTGAGACCGGCGTCATCGACGTGGCGATGCATCGCGATGACGTGGGAACGCGCTCTGAATTGCCGATCGTGCGCGAATCGAAACTTCCACTGCCACTGGAGGAACGCACCGTCATCGTTGTCGATGACGTTCTTTACACCGGCCGCACCGTGCGCGCGCGCCATGGACGCCATCAACTCATTCGGACGACCTGCGCGGATTCAGCTCGCAGTCGCTAATCGACCGCGGCCATCGCGAGCTGCCGATTCGCCCCGATTACGTCGGAAAGAATTTGCCGACCTCGAGGCGAACGAAAAGGTGCAGGTGCAGCTTCGAGAGAAACCGATGAGAAACCGGACGGCGTTTGGCTGGAAGGAGAACGATGACCACATGACCACGCTGGACACGAAAAGATCTTGCTAGGCCTGCGCGAACTGTCGGCAGACGAAATCAATTTCGTTCTCGAGACCACCGACGCATTCAAACAAGTCGGCACTCGCGAGATCAAGAAGGTGCCGTCGCTGCGCGGAAAGACGCTGGTGAACTTCTTTGTCGAGCCGAGCACGCGCGACGCGCACCTCTTTCGAGCTGGCTGCGCTTCGATTGAGCGCGGACGTGATCAATATCTCGGCAACCACTTCCAGCCTGACCAAAGGCGAAACGCTCAAAGACACCGCGCGCAATCTGGAGGCATTGCACGCCGACATTCTCGTGTTGCGTCACAGCTCCGCCGGCGCACCGCAGTTTCTGGCAAATCGGCTCAAGGCGAGCGTGATCAACGCCGGCGATGGCGCGCACGAGCATCCGACGCAGGCGCTTCTCGATCTTTACACCATTCGCGAGCGCAGAGGAAAAATTGCAGGACTGCGCGTGGCGATCGTCGGCGACATTCTGTTTAGTCGCGTTGCGCGCTCGAACATTTTCGGCCTACTCAAGCTGGCGCGCGCGTCACGCTGGTCGGCCCAAGCACGCTCGTGCCGCGCGAGTTTGAGAAACTTGGCGCCGAGGTTTCGCACAAGATCGAGGATGTGCTGCCGAAAGCCGATGTGGTGAACCTGTTGCGCATCCAGCACGAACGCCAGCGTAGAGAATATTTTCCCGGCATCGGCGAATACATTCGCTTGTTCGGCCTGACCAAAGAGCGCGCAAAAGCTTTTGAAGCCCGATTGTCTGATCATGCATCCGGCCCGATCAACCGCGGCGTCGAGATCGACAGCGAGGTCGCCGACGGATTGCAAAGCGTCATTCTCGATCAGGTCACCAACGGTCTGGCCGTGCGCATGGCTGTTCTCTACCTATGCGGAGGGATCTCGGCGATGAGCGCGACAATCATTCGAAACGGCCGAATGATCGATCCCACAAACAAGCGGGATGAAATCGCCGATCTTTACATCGTCGAATGGAAAGATCGTCGGCTCGAAATCCGAAATTCGCGCGAAGTTGACCCGCCGCGGCGGGAAATCCGAAATTGAAGAGATTGACGCGAAAGGTTTGATCGTTGCGCCTGGTTTGATCGACATGCATGTGCACCTGCGCGAGCCCGGATTCAGTCACAAGGAAACGATCGAGTCGGGCGCACGCGCGGCGGCGGCCGGCGGATTCACCACCATTGTTTGCATGCCGAATACGTCGCCTGTTCCGGACAATCCGGGCACGATTGCGTGGATCAAAGATCGGGCGTCCGCCATCGCGTGCGTGAATGTTTTGCCAACGCGGCGCAATTTCAAAAATCTCGCAGGCGAAGAACTCGCGCCGATCGGCTCACTTGCACAGGCAGGCGTTGTGGCGATCACGGACGACGGTCATTGCATTCAAAATCACGAAGTGATGCGGCGCGCGCGTCGAATATGCGCGCATGGTTGGCGTGCCTGTGCTCGATCATTGTCAGGATTACAATTTGGTCGGCAATGGAGTCGTGCATGAGGGTTATTGGAGCACGCTGCTTGGATTACCCGGCTGGCCTGCTGCCGGCGAAGAAGCAATAGTGATGCGCAACATTTTGCTCGCGGAACTTTGCGATCATCCGATTCATTGCCAGCACATCACGCACCGCAGGAAGTGTGCGATTGCTTCGAGAAGCGCGGGCGCGCGGCGTAAAAATAAGCGGCGAGGTTTGTCCGCATCACATCGCGCTAACCGACGAAGCGATCCAAAATTTCGATACGAACTGCAAAGTGAATCCGCCGCTGCGCTCGCAGAACAGACGTTGATGCGCTGCTGGAAGGAATCGCCGATGGAACGCTTGTCGATCTTGTGTTCCGATCACGCGCCGCATGCCAGATTTCGAAAAGGAAGTCGAGTTCGACGCCGCGCCATTTCGGCATCATTGGATTGGAGACGGAGCTCGGCCTATTTCATCGATCTGCTCGTGCACAAACATCGCAAGATCGACATCGCGCGTTTGATCGAGATAGCACCAGTCGAGCCGGCGCGCTTGTTGAAGCTTGATGCCGGCACGTCTGTCGATCGGCGCGCGCGCTGATGTGACGCTAATCGATCCGGATTTGGAATGGACGGTCAGACGTCGATCAGTTTGAATCGGCCTCGCGCAATTCGCCGTTCGACGGCTGGAAACTGAAAGGTCGCGCGGTGCGGACAATTGTAGGCTGGAGAAACCGTCTGGAAGCTGTAGGCCGTGATCGGTGATCGCGGACCCAGGCGATCACGCGATGCCGCTACAGCTTACCCTGCTGCGTATCCGCCGTGGATGTAGTTTTCCAGATGTGCGATTGCCGCCTGCTGGCAGGAAATCACGTGCTTCACCAGGTCGCCGATCGAGATCACGCCGACCACTTTGATCGCCTTCGACCACGCGGCAGATGGCGAATGTGTTTGTCGGTCATCAGGCGCAGACATTTCTCCACCGGCTCGCGCGGATGCGTAACGGTCACATTGGTTGACATGATCTCCGAAACTTTGGTTTCCCGGGAACGCTTGCCGCGCAGCAAAACTTTGCGGGTGTAATCGCGCTCGGAAATGATCCCATTCAACCGCTCTCCATCCATCACCAGCAAAGCGCCGACATTTTTCTGTCCATCATTCGAATCGCCTCAGAAACCGTCGCGTCGGACGAAATGGAAAAAATATCTCTGCTTTTCTGACTCAGAATCGCGCCGATCGTGCCGCTAACATCCATATCGACTCAATCAGGAAGACTCGAAGAACATAGGGCAATCCGGTGAAGAGAGGCAAAACAATTCTCGAGTAACTCAGGAGTCGACAGAACACCACGGATAGCTGTGTTAGGTCGCGTATCTCCGCGGCGCGAGCTCGGCGGTCGTTTCCCGTTCACAATCGCGCCCGCCACCGGGACGCAGGAAAGTTCTGACGATCCGCGGCGCAACGCAGCATCAGTCCACCACGGCTCATGTCGCCCCGGCCGACAAAGTCCGCCGGAAACCGCAGTCGATCGCCAAAGTTGGCCAGCAACACGTCGACGTATTTCCAGTAGCGATGCCGCCCAGAAGAATGACTTCGCTTTGGGCCGGCAGCCTCGCGGCCAAACGCCGCGCGTCGCGCTCGATTGGCACTCGGTAACGCGGATCGTCCGTGGATGTCAACCTCCGCAAATTCACGCAGATCATCGAGGCAAATTCGCGTTCTCGCATCGATAAGACCGCGGGTCGGCGCGATCACAAGCACACCGGATGTTCGGGCGCTGGCCGCGCAAATGCGTTTGCGTAGGCAATCTTTCCGCGAAAATACAGACCGCTCAGAAGGTGAACACGTCCGCGATTGGCGGCGCCACTTTTCCGGCGCAACCTTCGGGCAGCGGAAATTGCGCCTGGTCGCGCAAAATCATCTGGGCCCGTTCACCGCCGGCGTAAGCGGGCGAGAGAAGGAAAATCCGATGGCCGACGCTCGCTTCATTCTGGCGATTCCAGCGCTGGCCGAAGTAGGGCGCAACCCTACATTCCCGGCTTGCTTTTCAAGTCGAGGAACGTGGAAATGTGCGCTGGAA
>ERZ1370068.1082-contig-1099_pt1 | contig 21388 bp, 40 predicted proteins | sample MGYA00561227_ERZ1370068 | MGnify/ENA primary metagenome ERZ1370068 (study PRJEB38410, sample SAMEA6850437) | metagenome | study: Metagenomic assessment of the ecological functions of the soil: analysis of the soil microbiota associated with the... | reverse complement strand
CAGTTACGTATTGCTCGTGCGCTGCCGATGCGGCAAGGCGTTCATTGATTGCGCGGATGTGAGCAGCGCGGCCGCGACGAATACCACAGCCCGAACGGCGGCGCTCCCTGACAGGACTTTGTCACGGAAGTGCTGAAGCAACTCCTGAAGGTGCTTCTCTTGTCCATCAGGCTCAGCATGTGGTGCGACCGTTCGTTGGTGAGATAGGCGCCGACGAGAACCAGCCGCCGTCGAACACGATGCCAGTTCCGGTGATGTAGGAAGACCTTCGTCGCTGGCCAGGAACAAGGCCGTGTACGCCTGATACACACTCCTATGCCTAGCAGCGATCATGCTGTTCGCGGCTGATGGGAAGAATGATCGTCGTTGTAGGCAAGGAAAATGATCTTGATTACCCTCTGCAGTATGCGCTTCTGGTCGCCGGGGCGTGGGACAAGGTCGTGCAGCGACTGCACATTTGAGCTTGCGGACACCTTCGGCAACCGGCCCAGACTGCTCATGGATGATTGCCGCGGCTGCGGAGTCAAGGAGGGACAAAGTGGTCGTACTGCTGGAAGGTGAGTTCGAGGGGATATCTCGAGAGGATGTCCGAGGCCCTGACCAATGACATGGGCGCGCGAGAGAACCCGCCAGCCGGGCTCATCGCACACGTAGTGACTGAGACCGCCAACGGCATACATGTCCGTTGATATCTGGGAGAGCACAGCAGACCTTCAGCGGTTCAACCAAGAGCAGCTGATGCCGAGTATGAAGAAGGTCTCACAAGAGCGCGGCATCCAATTGCCGGATCCGTTTCCCGAGCCAAAGATCACGGAGGCGTACGACCTGGTTCGGGGAGCTAGCGCCACACGACTGCAGTCCTGGGAAAACCCGGAAACCCATGATCACTTCGAAGTGTGTCTCGGCGGTTCGTAACCCGAACCTTCACCCATTCATGGCACCCAGCCCGTTCCTGCTCATGAGGCTCTCGCTCACCGGCGACTGCGTGTTGGTTAGGTGGCCGGTAGCACGTCGGTTTCTGCTATCCGTTCGATGTACTCCCCGAGGTTCAGCCTCGACCTCGGAACGTTGCTGCCAGAGCTCGAAGAGCTTGCTGGTTCCGGCCCGCGGTGCGTGGCGCGCGCATACCGCTGCCGTAATGCGTCCATCTGTGGGGAAATTCCTCATCGTCTGAGCAGGTGAACTCGTTGACGAACTGTTTGATATCCATCGAGGCCTGACGGTCGAAGGCCGCGACTCGGCGCGCGAAGCGGTCGATGAAGTTGTCGAACTCGTCGTCGGGGATGGCGCGGTTGACGTACCCGTATCGCTCGGCAAGATCACCGTCGAAGTCCTCGCTCCGACCAGATCTCCAGCGCTCGCCCCTGTCCGACCAGGCGAGCCAGGTGCGATGCTGGGCCCCCCCGGGAATGGCACCGATACCGATCTCGAACTGTCCGAGCACGGCCCGCTCGCGGCTTGCGAAGCGATATCGGTGGCGAGGGCGAACTCGCTGCCCGACAATATCGGAGGTTCAAAATCCTGTCACCCTACCAGAGTTTCGACCTCAGCACTGAGCTTCCCGTGGAGATCCGCGTACGTGACGACCCGGCTTCCGAGGATTTACAGGTCGCGGTCCGGCGGTTGGAGGACAAGATCGACGCGACTAGCCGCAGAGAGCACGCGGCCGTACTGTCGATCAGTCATAGCTGGATCTTCTTCTTGAAGAAGCTGCCGATCACGATCAAGATCAGACTTATGGCCGTAGCCCGATGATCACAGTGACGAGACCAGCGTCGGTCACGAGCAGAAGATCTTGTTCGCCGACATGATTGAGCGTTGCTGGGTCCTTGATCGAGGTTGGCTGGTAGTTCCGGTAGCGCGGTTTGGCTGACACTAGCAGCACTTCTTGCTGCCTGCGCAGCTGTACGATGCCCAGCTGTCCTTCGGTGAACCGTCCGCGCGGCGACCAGTCATGACCCACATGAGTCCTCGGACTTGCGTACCAAGATCCCGCAATGAGCCAGCGGTCTCAGCGGCTACTGCCGTTTCGGCCATTCGCGATCTTGCGTAGCTACACGGTGGAGTCGGCAAGAGTTGCGCCGTGCCCGGTCGCGCAGCGAAATGCAGTGCCGAGCTGGCTGGGCTCAGTGGATCTTGATGCTAGTCGATCTTCGTTACGGGATGAGGTGGAATACTCTCCCGTTCCGGGACAGATGGCAACGATCTTCTGGTTGTTTGTTGCGGCTAGCTCGAGGATGTCCCTTAGCGTCACGCTCATTAACGCCGCACACGTCAGAGACCAGCATCTTCGCCGCGCCGCCGAGGTCCATATTCTTGAAGGTGTTATCGCCGATGATCACCGTGATCAGCGGCGTGGGGGTTGCGCGCTGGCGTCCACTCCCAGCATCCCCACAGAGAGACATCCCGCCGCAAGGGTAAGTGCAAGCTTGCTAATGAACTTAACCTTGATCATGCATCGCGATTCCCTCCACTCCTGGGCGATTTTACACCTTGCGAAGTAACTCTTCCCTTCTGATAGTCACCCGACCAGCAAGAATGCCCGGTCAGCGAACAACTGAATGGTGGCGAGCTGCGCAGGATCGGCGAAGCTGGCGCACGACGCCGGCCACCCGTTCGAAGGACTTCGCGTTTATCCTTCAATGCCCACTCAGCTTTCCTTCCGAAGACCGTCCAGTGAAGCCAAAGGTGATGGCAACAGGAGAAGTACCCAGCGAGAACGAGCTTTGGTAGCCAAAATCCCGCCGCAAAGGACCAAGATCAACCATGTGCCTCCGAGGTTCGGACGCTGAGCCACCGAGAACGTTGGCACCGCTCAAATCTCTGCTACTGAAGGTTGGTGTGGTTGTGCCACATCGTGCCGACCGGGTCGGGGAGATCTGCCATGAGGTCGGCGACAATGCTGTCCAGCAGGATGAGTGCTGACTGCTCGAACAAGGTCCCGCCGAACTGGCTGCTGCCAGCCGCGGGGATGTGAACGGCATGGTCGGCGATCTTCCACAGAGGGCTGTCGAGCTCGTGGGTGACGAGCAGCACCTGAGCCTTCTCTCTTGGCGATTTCCGGCAAAGCCGACGCTAACCGGTGTCTTGCCGCTGCCGGAGACGATCACGAGGCTCGTCGCCGTCCCGCACCGAGGGCGCAGTGGCCTCTCCCACAAAGTGAGCATCGCGGCCGAGATGCATGAATCGCATGGCCGCCATCTGGGCTGAGAGGCCCGAGCGGCCCTGACCCGAGAAGAACACTCGCCCTGTGGCTTGCGCGTAGGGCCTGGGCGAACCGGGTGACGGCGGATCCGTCGATCCTGTTCAGGGTCTGGTCGAGCTCGCGCTGGGCGGTTAGGAGACCTGCTGTCGTCGCCATGCGGCGGTTCCTTCCGGGTCGTCGGCGGCGCTGACGCTTGAGCCGATCACGGCGATGCTCTGGTGCGGCCGCGATCGCGGCCGCGAAGTTGCCCGGCCCGATGCCGCCAGCAAGCGAGATGCGATGTCCCGTGGCTCGGTGGGCGGCCACCCTGGCAATGTGGGCGCCGTCGTCGACAGAGAGGTGCCGCGGGTGTCGAACGAGTGAGTGCAGTGCGATCCACCGGCCGGTGGTGGTCCCGTCGCCATCGACCGTGACAGCGGCCGGGTCGGCATCGAGGATCGTGTCGAAAATGACATCACGGCCATGGGCCAGAGCCACCTCGACCGCTCGATGTCGCGTCGGCGTGCGGTGCGCCTGCCAGCACGGTCATCCACTGCGCGCCGGCGCCGAACACCAGCTCGGCTTCGAGGCGCGCCACCGTCGACGGTCTTTGTATCGGCCAGGATTGGCCGGCCATGGCGTCAGCTCGCGGGCGGTGGTGATCGCTGCCACGCCGAAGGCGCGTTTGAGCAGTGGGTGCCGACCTCGACGATGTCGAAGTACGAAGCCAGAACGGGCAGCAGCGCGAAATGCTCAGCTGCGCTCCAGCGCAAGTCGGAGCCGCATTTTCATCAACCCTCTCTCCGACTTGTGATGCCCGGGCACCCTCGGTGATCATCCACGTCTGCCAGGACCGGGTTGGTCGGCGTCGCCACGAGGGCGATGTCACGCTCGTCGCACCGGGCGGCGACCTCACCCCAACTGGGATCGATCTTTCCCGTCCGCTATGGATGCCTGGTTCACATCGAGAACAGGAATGCCGACTAGTCAAGGATTTCTCGGACCACCATCCTCAGATTCCCGCGTTTTATCCAGCTGAGCCAGCACAGACCAGTGATGATCGCGACTGTGGTTGCCATCAACACTCCGGCTATGGCGTAGACCCTGATCTCCGGAGACGACTGGAGTATTCCGGTTTCGACAAGCGCAGGGGGCGCGAAGGTCCAACTGAGCCCGAGCGTGCCAGGCAACGGCATTAAATCTGATCCATCGCCCGGCCGTTGGAAGTGCGTCTTCGCAGCACAGCGCAATTGGGCTGTGGGAATGGACGCCAAAAGTACTAACACGAGAACCACTGCTAGCAGCCAGCCTGCCCAGGGGCGACCAGGACATTCGATGGATTGAGCCGCGGGATCAAACCGATCGACCACGCCGCTACCGCCGCAACACTGCCTGTGGCCACCGGCCAAAGACGAATTATGGCTGACGGCAGCTGCAATCGGGTCAAGGCCATCGCCTGGCCTCTGCCCAGCAATACTCCTTCGATTGCGCCAGCACCAAGCAAGATCGCAAACTCAGGCAGATGTGACAGGTCCTGCGTCGCCGCGAGCGCCGCCGCAACCGGGAAACCAACTGCCTCGCCAGCCACGGTGCAGGCGACCCAGCGGCGGAAGAAAGCATCCGTGCCTGGTGGGTACACGGAGCCGACGCGCTCTCCCACGCGCTCACCCGCGAGTGGTGACGCCATCTCCCAGGCTTCATCGGTGCACCACTGGTCGAAAATATCAAAGCTGATCGCAGGTGTCTCCAGACACATCGCACGGCTGGGATGCTGACCGACAGCAGGGGAGTTGATCTTGTTTGACGAAGTGGATCTACCGACCGCAGATCTCTCATGGGCCGCCGAACAAGCACCAGGCCAATACCAGCAAGCAAAATTGTTGTCTAGCTGTCGCGGCCCAGAGATTCGAGAAGATGGTGATCAACAGGCGCGTCACTCCCGTCGCGCTCCGTCCCCGAGGAGCAGGTCATGGCAGTGTCATTCGAGGCTCGAGCAATATAGTTGGACAAGGCGTACGAAGACAAGAGCCTGGCGGAGATCCTCGCCGCTCCGCCGTCGGCCCTGGCGGGTCTGACGGAGCGCCACGACCAGATACTCTCCGATGTCTTTGGCATTCAGACGGTCGCCGAACTGGGACGCAACAAGCATTTCGCTCTGGCTGGAGCGCTGGTTCGCACTCTCCGGCAAGATCTAATACGGCTGACCTGCTGCTCCCTGCTACGCCGGTAGAGCATTCCACGTCCGCCATGATCAACAAGGCCGGATGCTCGCGTAACGTCGCGGTATCGGCATAGCCAATCGGGACCCCTGGACTTGACACCGCGCACGATCACGTTCAATGATCAAAGTGTTTTGCACGACGTTTTGATCGAAGCAAAACACGGTAAACAATTGTTCTGTCCACGTTTGATCAGGCTGAGCAATGGTTAACAACTGTTTTGCACGGTAATTGATCGAGGCAAAGCATGGCTGACGACGCTACAGACACAGCTTTCGGATTCATCGTCTTCATACTGTTCCTTGCGCTGCTCGGTGCAGCGGCGAGCGGTGCCTGGCCGTCCTCATCGGCGCAGAACAACAACGACCCCGACATCCAACGCACGACCTTCACCACGACACCGAACACGACGTCGACCGCCAACGGACGTGACCAACATCCCAGGCGGCCCGCTCGCGAAATGCCCCGGCACTGTGATCGCGAACAAGACGGAGAGCAGCAGTGACGGCAGCGTCAACCTCAAGATCTACTTCAGCCCTGAGCACCATGACCGCAACTGCGCGGTCGGCACTCGATTTGATGGCCCGCCAAGACCCAGGGCCGGCTGACAGTCGTCAATGCGATTCAGCGACTTCAGCGGTACCCAATGGCCCGAGTACGCAGTGTTTTCCAGCCAGCCGCACACGACTCAGATCGGCGGGGTCTACCTGGACGACACCTTCAATCGGTGCGTCACCGGCACCGCCACCTTTACGCCGTTCAATGGAATGGGCAGGGTCAGAGTGCGCATTGGCCCACACCGGCTGCAACTGAGGTCTCGGAGCACTCGGTCGCTGACTAGCCCTGGATCAGCGGCCGGTGCCGGCGTACACAATGGCCTGTTCGCCGGTATCCAAACCCAGCGCAGTGTGCGCAGCGACCACCGCGCGATCAACATCGTCTTGATCAACAATCACCGAGATCCTGATCTCTGACGTGGAGATCATCTCGATGTTCACGCCGGCTTCGGCAAGTGCGGAGAAGAACTTGGCACTGACACCGGGGTGCGATCTCATGCCGACCCCGATCAACCGAGATCTTTCCCAATCCGGTCGTCATAGAGCACGTCATTGAAGCCCACACCGTCCTTCAGTGCGTCAGAGCGTTCCCATGGCTGCCTGCCCGTCGGTCTTGGGCAGCGTGAAAGAGATGTCCGTACGCGAGGTCTCCACCGCAGACACGTTCTGCACGATCATGTCGATATTGATCTCTTTGTCGGCCACCGCCGTGAAGATCCGTGCGGCCTCACCAACCCGATCCGGCACACCGACAATCGTGATCTTGGCTTCGCTTCGATCATGGACGACTCCGGAGATGATCGCCTGCTCCATGGCGCTTCCTTCCTTAAGCTCTTGCACCCAGGTACCGTCCTTGTCGGAGAAGGAGGACCGTACGTGCACGCGCACGTTCTCGCGGCGCGCATACTCAACGCACCGTAGATGCAAGATCTTGGCGCCGCAGGCCGCCATCTCCATCATTTCTTCGTAATTGATCTCCGGAATGAGCCGGGCACACGGCACGATCCGCGGATCAGCGGTATAGACGCCGTCGACGTCGGTATAGATCTCGCAATGATCAGCGCCCAGCGAGGCCGCCAGCGCAACCGCCGTCGTGTCGGAGGCGCCGCGACCCAACGTCGTTACGTCCTGGTGTCCTGCGCCACACCTTGGAATCCGGCGACGATGACGATGTCGTTGCGGTCAAGCGCAGAGGTGATCCGGCCTGGAGTGATGTCGATGATCCGCGCGTTTCCGTGGGTGCCCGTGGTGATAATTCCGGCCTGAGAGCCGGTGAGCGAACGCGCATGCATGCCCTGGTCATGGATCGCCATGCGCGAGCAGTGCCGCACTCATCCGCTCGCCAGCGGTGAGCAGCATGTCGAGTTCGCGAGGAGGCGGAAGGGGGAGACTTCGAGCGCCAGGCTCATCAATTCGTCGGTGGTGTCGCCCATCGCGGAGATCACCACGACCACGTCGTGGCCCTCCCTTTTGGTCGCCACAATCCGCTTGGCTACCCGCTTGATGCTGTCCGCATCGGCGACTGAGGAAGCCGCCGTACTTCTGTACTACGCGGCCCACAGCGGCTCCTGTTCCACGCGGCGAGTCTAGTGGTGTTGACCCGTCGATTGATCTTTGTCTTAGGCCGCTCCAGTTTCTTTGGGCCCTCGCGCACGCTCGCGGCGATCCGGGTCGTTCGTCACATCTGGTGAAGCCGGCGTGGTCGCTGTTGCCACAATTGAGTCGCTTCACCAGATGCTCCTGCACTTCCCGGACGCGAGCTCCGACGCTCGCGGGCCGTGGATACTGGGGGTTGTGAATGAGCCGTCTACGCCTGAGCCGGAGCCTGCCGAGGGGCCTCAGCAACAGCCAGCCGACTCGACGAAGCGACCCGTGGAACCCCGCATTGGCGATGCCGATCGTGACCAAGCGGTCGCTTTTTGCAGGAGCACATGGCCCAGGGACGGATCGATGCTGGGGAGTTCGACGATCGGATGAGTCGGGCGCTGAAGGCGAAGACGGCCCCGGAGCTTGCGGTCTTGTTCGAGGATCCTGCCAGCCCCCACGGCCGCCGTCACCCGACAATCGCCCAGCATTTCAACAGCCGCCGTGGCAAGCAGCAACAACATTCCTTCGAAATCCCGCCCTGGCAGCGTACGCCGGCAACCAGCCCGGAGATCGCACACCGTGTGCATCCGGCCATACCTGAACGCAGCAAGACAGACACCGTGCTTGCCGTCCTCGCCGCCGCTTCCTGGCCGGCGGTCATCTTAGTTCTGCTTTGCCACCAGCTGGAGCTATTGGTGGCTGATCTTCATCCCGATCTTCATTTCCTCGATCGCCGGCAACATGCGGCAGCAGCGGCAGGGCCGCCGCAGATGAGCGATTCACAGATTGTTCGCTGGGGCATTGTCGGACCAGGGCGTATCGCGTCACAGGTGATCAAGGATTTCCGCTACGTCGACGGAGCCGACGCGCTGGCCGTCGCCAGCCGGTCCACCGAACGAGCAGAGGCCTTCGCCGCCGAGCACGGTCTCGCGCGGGCGTACGGTTCGTATGCCGAGATCATGGCTGACGAGGACATTGATGCCGTCTACATCGCCACGCCGCATCCGCAGCATCACGCGATCGCGCTGGCCGCCATCGCCGCTGGGAAGGCTGCCCTGGTGGAAAAGACGTTCACAGCAACGGTCGCAGGTGCCGAGGAGATCATTGCGGCTGCCCGGCAACGCCAGGTCTTTGTGATGGAGGCCATGTGGACGCGTTTCCAGCCGGCCATCGTGGCGGCTCGGGCCCTGATCGATGACGGGGTTATCGGCGACGTGCGGCAGCTACAAGCTGATCTTGGTGTGGACCGGCCGTACAATCCTGCGGACCGGCTGTTCGACCCGGCGCAAGGCGGCGGCGCGATGCTCGATCTCGGGGTCTATGTCGTGTCGTTCGCGCAGTACTTTCTCGGGACACCGGATCGGGTCGAGGTGAACGGCTCCCTGACTCCCACCGGCGTCGATGCCGAGGCCGGCGTGCTGCTCGGCTATGACGATGGCCGGGCTGCGACGCTGCTGATGTCGTTGAAGCACCACACGCCGGGCGCTGCGCGAATCCATGGCACGAAGGGCTGGATCGAGGTGCCGCCGAGATTCCACCACCCGCATCGCATCGTGCTCTGCCGGAAAGGCCAGGAGCCGGAGACCATTAGTCGGCCCCCGCTCGGTACCGGCTACTCCCACGAGCTCATCGAGGTGACCGAGTGCGTACGCGCCGGCCAAGCCGAAAGCGCGATCATGCCGCTGCAGGACACCCTGGCCGTACAGCGCATCTTGAACGGGGCCTGCGAGAAACTCGGCGTCTTCCACACACCGAAGACAGCTTGTCGCCGTCTGATTCTCCGGTGCGCTTTACTCACGGAAAGCTGGCTCATAACAACACAGCGTGAACCGATCTAGCATAGCTGCGGTGGCAGACCGAGTTGCGCTATCAGGCGTCGACGTAGCGGCGGCCCTCGAATGCCCGACCGAGGGTTACCTCGTCGGCGTACTCGAGATCACCACCAACCGGCAGGCCGCTCGCGAGCCGGCTGACCTTGACGCCCATGGGCAGCAGCAGGCGGCTGAGATAGGTGGCCGTCGCCTCGCCTTCAAGATTCGGATCGGTTGCCAAGATCACCTCGGTCACTGTGCCGTCCGCGAGCCGCAGGCAGAGCTCACGGATCTTGAGATCAGCCGGACCGATCCCGTCGATCGGGCTGATCGCGCCGCCCAGGACGTGATAGCGACCGCGGAACTCGCGCGTACGCTCCACCGCCACCACGTCCTTCGCCTCCTCGACCACGCAGATCACGGTCTCGTCACGGCGCGGATCGCGGCAGATGCGGCACTGGGTGTCCTCGGACACGTTGAAGCAGATCTCGCAGAACTTGACGGTCTCCTTGACCTTCTTGAGTATGGCCGCAAGCCGCATCACGTCATCCGGGTCGGCGGCCAGGATGTGGAAGGCCAGTCGCTGGGCGCTCTTCGGCCCGATCCCGGGCAGCCGCCCGAGCTCGTCGATCAAGTCCTGGACCGGGCCCTCGTACATGGTGAACTCGTCAGAAGGGCAGTCCGCCGCCCATGCCCAGCCCGCCGGCCAGCGGGCCAAGCTTGCTGGCGGCGACCGCCTGGGCCTTGTTGGTGGCGTCGCGTACGGCGGCCACGATCAGGTCTGCCAAGGTCTCGGTGTCGCTCGGATCGACCGCTTCCGGGCTTGATCTCCAGACCCACGCAGCTCGCCGGCGCCGGTAACCGTCGCGATCACCAGATCACCGCCAGCAGAGCCCTCGACCTGCATGTCGGCTAGCTCCTGCTGGGCGTTGAGGAACTGTTCCTGCATTGCCTGAGCCTGGGCCAGCAGTCCGGACATGTCGCCTTCGGGAATCATCGCGGGCCTTTCGGGGTGGAGGTTCTCGCGCGCCCCAGCCTATGCGCCGTGATCCTCCTCGGCGATGATCTCCGCGCCGAGATGGCGGGCGAGCAGCTCGGTATGCGACGCCGCGTCCTCGTCCAGATCGCTGTCGTCGCGGCTCGCCACCGCATCTGGGTCCTCTGCGGTCTCGTTTCGTACGCCGTTGGTGGACCGGGCTCTCGAGGAGTCAGGTGCGGGTGCGGCGGATTGTTGCTCGGCTGCAGGCGGCGTACGCGATGATCCGGCTGAGGGCGATCGCGCTGGGATCCACCATTGTTTCGACGGCGAAATCGGCGCCCATCACCACAACCATCGCCTCGCGCAGCACGTCCTCGCTGCCACCGCGGGCAAAGCTGTCACGTGCGCCCGGGTTGGACATGGCCAACAGCAAGGTGCCGTTCCGCACCTCCGCGACTTGGGCGTTCTGGCTGAGCAGGATCCAGGTGAAACGGCGCTTGCCCTTGACCTCCTCGAGCACTTCCGGCCAGAGCCGGCGTACGTCGGTGACCGTGAGACCGCCACTCTGGGATTCCGGCTTCGCTGGCTTGGCGTCGGCAGTCGGTCTCGGGGTCGCAACTGGCTTCGCCGCTCGAGAGGGCAAAGGTGCAGCCACCTGGACTGCTTGAGGCGTGGGCGCGAGGGTGACCTCTTCGTGCCGCGCATGGCGGGCGCAGGTTTGGCCAGGCGCAGGTTTGGCCAGCAGGTGGCAGATGAGCTTCGGTCACGCCGATCCGCCGCTCGAGACGGTCGAGTCGCGCGTGAATGCCGCGATCGTCGACGTCGGCACCAGGCAGCAGCACCCGCGCGCACATCAGCTCCAGATGCAGCCGAGGGGCTGTTGTGCCTCGCATGTCGGTGAGGCCGGCGGCGATCACCTCCGCCGCCCGGGTCAGCTCGCCCGGACCCAACGAAGGCTGCCTGCGAGCTGAGGCGTTCCGGCCTGGTCGGGAGCCACATCGACGAGTCCTGAGCTCAGCGCGTCCGGAACCGCAGCCACGATGCAGCAGGTCGCGGAGCCGGCGCAGCAGATCCTCGGCAAACCGGCGAGGATCCTGACCGACTTCGATCACCTTGTCGACGCAGGCAAAGACGCCGCCAGCATCGCCAGCAGCAAAGGCGTCGACGAACTCATCCAGCAGCGAGTCCGGCGTGTAACCCAGCAACGCGGCCGCTTGCCTGTAGGACACGCCGGATTCGTCAGCGCCGCCGAGCAGCTGGTCGAGCACGGACGAGCGAGTCGCGCACCGAGCCACCCCCGGCACGTACAACCAGCGGCAGCACAGCGGGCTCGACTGCAATGCCCTCGGCGTCACAGAGCTTGCCGAGATATTCGGTCAGCAGCCGCGGCGGCACCAGGCGGAAGGGGTAGTGATGGGTGCGCGAGCGGATTGTCGAGATGACCTTGTCCGGCTCTGTGGTGGCGAAGACGAACTTGACGTGCGGCGGCGGCTCCTCAACGAGCTTGAGCAGCGCGTTGAAGCCTGCCGTGGTCACCATGTGCGCCTCGTCGACGATGTAGATCTTGAAGCGGCTGCTGACCGGGGCGAAGAACGCCCGCTCCCGTAGGTCGCGAGCGTCGTCGACGCCGCCGTGACTGGCCGCATCGATTTCGATGACATCGATGCTGCCCGGCCCGTTGCGTGCCAGGTCGCGGCACGACCGGCACTCCCGCACGGAACCGCGCGCGGACCCTTCTCGCAGTTGAGGGCTCTGGCGAGGATCCGAGCCGAGGTGGTCTTGCCGCAACCGCGAGGGCCTGAGAACAGGTAGGCGTGATTGACTCTGTTGTTGGTCAGGGCGCGCTGCAGCGGCTCGGTGACGTGGTCCTGGCCAATGACCTCGGCGAAGGTGTCGGGGCGATAGCGGCGGTAGAGCGCGAGAGGCGCGCTCGCGGACGCGCTGGTGTCGGAATCGGCGAACAGGGCCTCATCTTGAGTGTGCTCGATGCGCTCCGGCTCGTCTTCGGAGAGCCGCACGTCCTCAAGCCCTGCTTCCTCCACGCATGCACCCTATGCCCGGATGGTGACAGGCCGGACCTGGTTTCGGCTTATCCAAGAGCGGACACGGATCGCGCCGCCGCCGTGGTGAGGAGGAGCGAGGGACATGCTTTTCGTCCCAGAGCGACGACGGACTAGGCGGGCTCAACAGCGCGATCCGCGCGGAGCGAGCGCTAGCGAGCGAGCAATCAAACACCGCAGCAGGCTGCGCTGCCGTGAAGCTCGACTGGGTGCTCTTTGACGCCGACGGCGTCCTCCAGAGGCCCGCGCGAGGGCTGGCGTGAGGACATTGCCGCGTGGGGTGGGTCACGAGCTGATGAGTTCTTTCTTGCCGTCGCGGCTGCTGACATGTCGTGCCTCACCGGCAATGATTTCGGCGCGGCGATGGGCGCGGTGCTCAGTCAATTCGACATCGATGCCCCGCTCGAGGAGGTCATCGATCAGCATTTCTGGATCGAGGTCCGGCAGCCGATGCTCGACGCCGTGCGTGCCGTTCGTGATCTCGGGCTGCGCTGTGGACTGGCGACCAACCAGCAGAACCTGCGCGGGGCGTACATGCGCCGCTCGCTCGGCTTCGAGACGATCTTCGATGAGCAGTTCTACTCCTATGAGCTTGGGTTTGCGAAGCCTGATGCCGGGTACTTTCAAGCGATCATGGAACGCATCAATGTCGCACCGAGTCGCGTACTGTTCATCGATGATCATGAAGGCAACGTCGCCGGCGCCCGGGAGATCGGGATCCACAGCGAGCTTTTTCCACGGGATGGCGGAGTCGCGGTGCTGGCACCGATCTTGGCCCGGTACGGCGTACGGCTGTGACGGTTCGGGTCGGCATTTCAGGTTGGACCTACCCGCCCTGGCGAGGGCGCGTTCTATCCGCCCGGATTGCCGCATCGCGAAGAGCTGAGGTATGTGGCCGAGCGCATGAATTCGGTGGAGATCAATGGCAGCTTCTATGCGTTGCAGCGCCGGTCCAGCTTCGAGGCCTGGGCGGCCTCGGTTCCGCAGGATTTCGTCTTCGCCGTAAAGGGCGGGCGGTTCATCACGCATATGAAGAAGCTGAGCGGGGTCGAGACGCCGCTGGCGAACTTCTTCGCATCTGGCCTGCTTGCGCTTGATCAGAAGCTGGGTCCGATCCTGTGGCAGCTCCCACCGAACCTCGGCTTCGACGCCGATCGCCTGGATGCGTTCTTGGCGGGCCTGCCCCGCACGGCGGGATCGGCGGCCAAGATCGCTGCCAATCATGATCAACGCGTGCCCGATGATCATGCCCTGACCAAGGCTGTGCATCCGAAGCAGCAGCTGCGCCACGCCATCGAAGTACGGCACGAGAGCTTCCGTACGCCAGAGTTCTATCGACTTCTCCGCAAACACAAGATCGCGCTGGTGGTTGCCGACAACCCCGGCCAGTGGCCGATCATTACCGAGATCACGACTGACCTGATGTACGTGCGGCTGCACGGTCATGATCAACTCTACGCTAGCGGCTACAGTGATCAGGAGCTCGACGACTGGGCGACCAAGATCAAATCTTGGACCGAGCAGGGCTGTGATGTCTACGTCTACTGCGACAACGATGCGAAGGTACGCGCCCCGTACGACGCCATGGGCCTGCTGGACCGGCTGGGGCTCACTCAGCGGATCAGCTAATCAGCGACCGACCAAAGCGGTCCCCCGCGTACCCGAAAGAGCTCACTTACCCTTGCTGCCGTCAAGCCCTGGGGGAGTTGGGTGAGTTATCGCCACACGAGGGACCAGAGAACGAGTGTACGGGACAATCGCCAACGATGAGTTTGGAGGCGTGGGCTAGTCAGTACTCCTAGGAATCACGACCGGGGAGTCCGCCAGATGCCGACGACCAAGACTCGCGTGCTCGACTTCAGCAGGAGCACCGACCGCGCCTTTGTGCACCTGCTGGTCAACACGCTGCTCGTTTCAGTCATCAACTTCACCGTCTGGTTCGCGGTCACGTTCTGGGTGTTCCTGGAGACCAAGTCCGTGCTGGCAACGGGCATGGTGGCCGGCATCTTCTTGGTGACCACGGCCGTCAGCGGCATCTGGTTCGGCAGCATGGTCGATCACCATCGCAAGAAGATCATGATGCAGGTCTCCGCAGCGGTCTCGCTCGCGTTCTATGCCATGGCCTTCACGCTGTACCAGTTGACGCCGGAGCAGACCTTCACCGACCCGGCCAGCGTGGTGCTGTGGGTCTTCATCGTGCTCACCATGTTCGGCGTGATCACCGGCAATATCCGCACGATCGCCCTGCAAACGCTGGTAACCGTGTTGATCCCGGAGGATCGCCGGGACCGGGCCAACGGCCTGGTCGGCACCACGACCGGAGTCTCGTTTCTGGTCACGTCGGTGATCAGCGGCCTGCTCGTGGCCGCAGGCGGCATGTTCTACGCCTTGTTGGTCGGAATTGCTGTGCTGGGAATCAGCGTCGCCCATCTGGCATTCGTGCGGGTCGAGGAGCGGCCCCGAAAGCGAATCGGCAGGCAACGCTCGAGCCGACAGACGTGGGAGCCAAGGACAACAAGGTTGACCTCCGCGGCACGCTGCGAATAGTCCGCGGCGTTCCTGGACTGCTGGCGCTGATCGGTTTTTCCTGTCTTCAACAACTTCCTCGGCGGGACCTTCATGGCGCTGATGGACGCGTACGGGCTATCGCTGATGTCGGTGCAGGGCTGGGGTTTGCTGTGGGGTGCCCTGAGCGCTGGGTTCATCATTGGCGGGCTGGCCGTTGCCAAGACGGGCCTGAGCAACAATCCAGTACGGCTCCTGCTGCTGGTGAACGTCGTGTTGTGGAGCCTGACCTGCGTGTTCCCGCTGCGATCGTCGGTGATCTTGCTGTCGGTGTGCATGGCGATCTACATGGTGCTGATCCCGTACGCGGAGGCGGCCGAGCAGACCATCCTCCAGAAGGTCGTGCCCTATCAGCGGCAAGGCCGGGTATTTGGCTTCGCGCAAAGCGTCGAGCAGGCCGCGTCGCCGCTGACGGCGTTCCTGATCGGGCCGATCACGCAGCTGATCTTCATCCCGTTCATGACGACCGGTGCAGGGTGCCGAAGCGATCGGCGGATGGTTCGGAACCGGCCCCGACCGCGGGATCGCGCTGGTCTTCATCCTCACCGGAATTCTCGGGCTGATCGTTACGTGCCCTGGCGCTGCTCAGCCGGCCTTACCGGCAACTGAGCGAGCAGTACACCGGACAACCGGAGCCGGCGTTCGCCGGCTAAATGATCTTCCTAGCGCGCGTACGCCAGAGATCTCAGGCGTTGATCAAGGAACCCTCAGGCGTAATCGCGTCGGCGTCCTCGTCGTCAAACCAGACGCCGCCAGCGCCGAGGTAGCGGAACTTGACCGCCTGGCCAGCCGGCACGGCAACACTCACGCTGCGCGTGCCGTTGCTGCGCCGTACCAGCTTGTGGGCGCCGGGCACCCAGTCGTTGAAGGTGCCGACTGCCGAAACCGGTCCGTCGTGGATGTCGTCAGGAAGGACGAACTGGATGCGGGTGCTGGTGCCGTCGGACTTGATGTGCAAAGACATTCGAAATCTCCATGGTGGAGTCGAGCGGTTGGTCTCCGGGCAGAGACTAGGTGAGCTTTCGAGCGGGACGACAGCGCGACACACGAGGCGCAACTATCAGGCGTCACATGCGTCACCTCGAGTGCAGTACTGCAGCACTGCGAGTGCGCTCGCGGACGGCGTACGTCAAACGGAGACAGGCTGCGTACGGTTCGCCCGTGCTTGCCATTGCCGGTAACCTTCCGCGCGGAGGATTCGCCTAGAGGCCTATGGCGCTCGCTTGGAAAGCGGGTTGGGTGCAAGCCCTCGCGGGTTCGAATCCCGCATCCTCCGCCACTCGCACCAGGGGAAACGCCTGAGGCCGACCTCTCCGGCCAGCGCAGTTGACCTGGCGTCGTCTCAATTGTCGTCTCAATTGGCATCGTCGGCCCCTTCCGTTCCGCCTTACAGCAGGCCGCCGATCCGCGTCGGCCACATCACGCCGAATCGGATCCGGTCACGTGCTGATAGCGCGCCGCCATCGCCGTGCTCGACCACCCCATGACGCCCATCACCGTCCGCTCCGGGCACGCCCAGGACCAGCAGAACGGTCGCCGCCGTGTGCCGGGCATCGTGCAAGCGGCCATCGGGCACGCCGGCGGCCTGAAGGAGCGCCTTCCACTCCCGATAGTCAGAGTTGAGACTCAGCGGCTTGCCCAGCGCCGAGGCGAACACCCAGCCGCCTTCCTGCCACTAGCTGGCGTGGCCTTGGTCTCGCTCGCTTCTGGATGGATCGATGAGCCACGAGCAGCTGCACCAGCTCATCGGGGAGGCCCACGACCCGTCGGCCAGCCTGCGACTTCGCCTCACCGACCTCCGGATTCAGCCTTATGCGTTTGGGGCACAAGCCGGCCTTGCGTCCGCACGTCCCGCCGCACCCGTGCTCATAGACCGGGCGTGCCGCGTGCCTCCGGATCCGCAGCGACCTTGTCTCGAGGTCGACATCGTCCCAGCGCAAGCCCGCGGCCTCCCTTGCCGCAGTCCGAGCGCGAGCGCGATCGCCCAGCGTGCGCCGTTGGGCCGCTGCATCGCCGCCTCCAAGATCCGCTGCACCTCATCAACCGAGTACGGACGCACTGGCTCGACCCACCTGCGGCTTCGCCAGAGCCGCCACGTTCCGCAGACCGTGCCCGCGCCGCTGGGCCTGACCCAGCGCCGTACGGATCGTCCGATGCACTTGATGCGCGGTCCCCGGCCGAGCGCCGGACTTGATCATCTTCCGGTACAGGTTCTCAAGATGCTCCGGCTCCAGTCGATCCAGGCGGTGCTTGCCAAGTCCGGGGATTAGGTGTTTGTTCACCGCGATCCGGTATGCGTTGAAGCTGCTGTCCTGGATGCTCGGTCTGGCAATGTTCTCCAGCCAATGCTGTAGCCACGACTCGACCGTCCAACGCTGGCCGATCCGGCGGACGTTCCCGTTGTCGCGATCCCGTTCCAGCTGCCGCACACGCGCTATAACAGTCGCCTTGGACCTTGCTCTCCACATGCCGCCGATCAAGGCTCCCGTCATCCCGATAGCCGACAGTCACGCGACCGTGCCAATTGCCGTTAGCGCCGAGATAGATCGATGATGCTCGGTTCGGGTTCCGCGTGCTGTGGCGGCCGTGGCTGGCAGGTCGATGGATGGGTGCCGTATTCGGCCATCGCCGCCTGATAGAGGCAGGCTGTGGCGGCGACGTCTTTATGACGGTAGTCGATCACCTGCTCATGATCACCCCAAAAGCAGCGAGGCCGTTCCTGGTGTCCGGCGCGAGCGACCTTCTCCCAGGACAGCCTGCCGCCTGGGGCTTACCGGAACGACTCATGTGTCCATCCCAGCAGCAGGCTGGCGGTTTCCGGCGGCGCGGTCGTTGTCCGTGGCTGCCCAGAGCTCAGTCGGCCTCGGCAGCCAGGTCAGAAGCTGGAGTGGAAGCTCTGCCGTGATTTGGCGTCCGTGGCTGGCACTGCTGCGGACTTTCGATCGAGCCCCCAGAGCCTCAACTCGGTCGAGTGAGACCGACGAGGCCCGAACCGTGCGCTGGATCAGCTCCGCCGATGCCGTCGTCGCGAATCGACAGCAGCAGCGCTGTCGTTGCGCGGTCGCGAGCGCAGACGCTCGATCCGTGACGCCTGCGCATGCTTGGTTGCGTTGGCCAAGGCCTCCGACGCGACGAAGTAGTGCCGCGACCTCGATCGGCTCAGGGAGAGACGCGCCGTCCGTACGCGAGTCGAGCTCGACGGGAATGGTCGAGCGTCGCGCCAGGCTCGCAGGGCTGCGGCCGAGACCACCCTCCGAGAGGATCGAGGGGTGGATCCCACGCGAGATCTCCTGCAAGTCCTCCGATCAGCATCGGCCAGGCCCGTCGCGATGACGCGACAACTCGGCTCGAAGGTCGCGCACCTCTCGGGAGGGACCCGCTGCCTCCGCGGCGCGCACCGCCAGTCCGAGCGAAACCAGTCGCTGCTGCAAGCCGTCGTGGAGGTCTCGTTCGATCCGGCGGCGCGCCTCGTCCGACGCAGCGACGATCCGCAGCGCGACGCGGCAAGCTCGGCTCGCGCTATCCGCATTCGCAATCGCGGCTGGCGAGCGAGCTCGGTGAACTTCTCCAGCCGCTTGTCGGCGTCGGCGGGCAGTGGCACTTTGGCCGAAACGGTGGCCGCGCCCCCAAAGGCGGCCCTCCACGATGATCGGGGTCGCAACCGTCGAGACGATGCCCAGGCGGCGCCTGGCTGGGGCCCAACGGGCCCACTGACTGACGACGAGTCCTTGTCGTCGACGCGGGCAGAGCGTCCGGTGCGATACACCTCCGCCGACGCCAACGCATCATCGAGCTGCCACGCGTGTTCCAATCGGGATTCGCGAGATGCGCGTTCCTCGAGACGCCGACGAAGACGATCGCCGGACGGTCGTGCTCGAACCTGACGACCGCCGCAGTGTCCGAGCTGAAGAGGCGACCGACCTCCTCGCTGACGGCCGAGAAGATCTCGGGCGGGCCGTACGTCCTTGCGCCACTAGCGTCGCCAGCCGCCGCAGCGCCGCCTGCTCGTCGGCGAGCTGTCCAAGCTCGGCCGTCCGCTCTGCTACCTTCTACCTCGAGCTCGCCACGCGCCCGGCGTAGCTCTTCTTCCGCCTTTCTGCGCTCATCGATGAGGCGTGCGTTCTGGAACGCCGTCGCAGCGTGATTCGCTGCAAGGGAGAGCAGTAGCTCGTCGACGTCGCAGTCGGAAAATCACGGCGTGTCGCAGGCGGCGGCGACCACACCTCCTCGCCGTTGAAGCCGATCGGGACGGCAAGGCCGCGGCATCGCTCGCGCGAGCCGCTGCCGACGTCCGGGAGTGATCTCCTTGCCTGGGAACTGGAGCGCTCGCGGCGAGGTGGCGTTTCCAGCCACTCCGGAAACTCCTTCCAGGCGCTCCCCCGCGTGACGTCGACTGCTCCAGCACCATCCAGGGTCGCTCAGGCGCACGAAAGCAAAGTCGAGCTCGCAGCAATTGCGACCAGGCGCGTCGGCAAGACCGGTTGCCACCGGCGACGGCTCCCTTCCGATCCATGCGGCCGGGATCGCCGAAAGCGCGACGAGATCCCGCAGAACCGCCCGCAGGCGGTAGTATCGGCTCGGTATCGGCGTGCGACGCGCACTAGTGCGACATGCCGGACGCCCACGTGCGGCGACCGCTGCTTCGCGAAGCTCGGCGAGCAGCTGGTCAGGATCCACGTAGAACGGATTCTCCTGCACCAGGCCCGCCGATGATCACGACCGGATGCGTCCGCAGCGCGTAGATCACCGTGCTCGCTCCGAACTTCGACAGGTCGTAGCGCGCAGATCACCGGCGTCGTCGTACTTGGGGACGACGTAGTTGACCCGCGTCTCGAACTCGATCAGGTCATCGACGCCCGGCAGGTCGACGAGCGCCCATTCCATCTGAGCCAGGAATCTCGTCTGGGCATAGCCTGCTGCGGAGCCCGGCCTGGAGCACGTCCTCGAACCCCTCCAGCCATATGTCCTGGATCGAATCGATCTGCGTGGAGCGGGCCGTCTTGCCACGGGTGTACCTCGAGTTGACCGGAATCCATCGCCTCCATTACGTCGATGCCCGCGTCGGTGAGCCGCCTGCGGTGTTCTTCTCCGTCGCTCAGGATCGACTAGGTGGAAAGCCCTATCCCCTTGGTCGAAACCATCCTTGATAAATGAGCCAAGTACCCGATAGTGCTCATCCATGCTATTGAAGAACGCGCAAATGTGGCGGTTCTCGCCAGAAAGCGTTCTGTGATCTGTAGGGAGTCGCTGGGTCCCCACGCACACCACCTCCGCTCCAAGAGAGCCGGGTCCGTCGCAGGGTGCCAGACCCGTACGGCGACCGCCCGAGCTCAGGCGCGTAGCAGCAGCGGCGAAACACGCGCTGCGACCGGAACCGCGAGGGAGCGCATCTTCGATGGCCGCCTTGTCGTGCGTCTCTAGATACGGCTCATTTGTTGGGCAGCCGTACGAGATTAAGTTACGCCTGAGCATCCCCAGCGTCAACGACACACACACGACGTAGCCGGGGTCCAGGCCCCTACCGAACTGCGGTGGCCGCTGACCGATGCCTGGACGTGCCGTGACGCCTGATTTGAGGTGGCAGTCCCGCCGGTGCTCGCTCGGGACCGCGTACGGGCATCTGGAAGGAGAACCAGCTGGACAAGGAGGTCTGGCAGGTGATCGACAAGGCGGTCGGCGCCAGCGAGCTCTAGCTGGAATACAAGATCGTTTAGGCCTGAACCTGGCCCCAAACTGACCACGAGCAACCGTGCGTCTCGCCCGTCAAGTCCTCCAGCCTCCGGGCCGAGGTCGGCGTACCCGCCACCTCGCGCCGAGAATTCCCGCGACCTCGCCACCGACTCAGGGTTGCGCCCGAAACTCCGTCATAGGCGACTGTGGTCCTGGTCCGGGCGAGTTCTTCCCATGTAACGAGGAACTCGCGCGCCTCGTCGTTAACGGCATAGGTCCGCCGCCTCCGGTCTGTCTCCAGCAAATTGCAAGATCATCTTCGGTGAGCACATCGATGGCGGCGATCTTGGTCATACCTGAACTCCTTACAGTCCCAGCGACTGCATCGCTCCCTTAGGAGGGAGCTCGGGTACCTGTCGTCCTTGGTAAAAGCTTGATCGTTTTGGGTTGTGCGTTCGTGAGTAGGTTGCACTCTTGCTCTTGCGGCTCTTGATCTTGTGCCACCGGTGTTGTCGAGGGTTGGTGGTGGGTCGGCGGCAGGTTACCGACGACACTGTGGGTGCGCTCGCGATGCTCCCAGTCATCCCTTGGCAGGGACGGGAGACGCTAGCTGAAGCGCGCGAGCCAGCAGACCTCGAAGACTGACGCTCAAACCAATCGAAGCTCACAACCGCTCTGCCCTTGATCCGTGAGCGCTGTACGCTGCTGCCGGTCAAGATCAGATCTCCGATCCCCGCTTGAGGGGGGTCAGAGTCG
>ERZ1370068.8890-contig-7708_pt1 | contig 21392 bp, 43 predicted proteins | sample MGYA00561227_ERZ1370068 | MGnify/ENA primary metagenome ERZ1370068 (study PRJEB38410, sample SAMEA6850437) | metagenome | study: Metagenomic assessment of the ecological functions of the soil: analysis of the soil microbiota associated with the... | reverse complement strand
CAGTTACGTATTGCTCCTCACCGCCCGCCTGGCGTCACGACTGCGCTGGCCCTTATCAGCAGCGCAGCCCTGGCGCAGGAGCGGCTGATCATGCCGTACACCTGCTCCGCCTATGACGGCCGGGTGACGCTGACGCCGCTCACGCGAGGAATCCTATCGCATCTATGGCCAGCGCGAGGAGCGGCCATACACGGTGTGCTCGCCCATCAACCCCAGCGCCTGCCGCACCTGGGTGCTGCACCGCTTCGACCTCGACTGCGGCGGCAAGCGTGTCGACTGGGTATCGGTGGTCGAAGCGGCATCCGAGCAGAGCACGGGCCGGGCCTGGGTCGAGAACGGCCGCCTGCGCATGCGCATGAATCAGTACTGGAGCCGCGACGTAGGGCCGGATGACGACCCTGTCCGCGCTGGCGCCGGCGTGGCCCTTACGGCGACGACTGCGCCGACCGCGGTTTGCGTCGCGGCCCCGTCGTCGAGATGCCGGCCGGCTTCGCACCGGCCTTCCGGACTGCAGGTGCGATTTGCCGCCATGGATCTGCCGCCGCTGCCTGCCGACCCGCGCGCGGGAGTTGAAGGACTCCGGCATGAGCGGCCCCGCCAAGTCGGCGCGCATCGAGACACCCGCGCGACATGCCGGCCCGAGATATGCCGACCAAGGAACCGCTGATCAAAGAACTGCCGGCCAGTAACCCGCAGGTCGCAGGCTCCACGACCACGGCGACCGGAACACCGACGAGCACGCCCAAGCCGGTAGCTCGGCCTGTGACGCCGGCGGAAACCACGGCGCCCGTGCAGATCAAGCCCAAGCTGCCGGAGCCGCCGCGCGAGATGGCCGCCGCCGAGCCGGTCACCTCGTCAGGCAACACCGGCACAGGCAGCATCGGCACCGGCACCATCACGCCGAGGATCATCAACCGCCCCGCCGAGCAAACACGCCGGCAGGTCAGGGCATGACCTCCAAGCCGACCACGCCCTACGCGGAGCAGGCTCTGGCGCACGTCAGCCGAGACCAAGCCCAACGTCGAGCCTGTCTCGGTCACCGAGCCGTATCACGCCCGAAACCACCGCGGGTCACTCCACTCTGACCGCCTTTGCGCCATCTGCGACCACGCAGGCGCTGGTGGGCTTTGCCAGCCTGGTGGTGCTTCGCGCTCGGCCTGTTCGCCTGGACGCGCCATCGCGAGCAGCTGGAGCCTCGGCCGCCGCGGGCGTTCGCGAGTTCGGCAGCGTCAGCCTCGACGGCAAGGTGCGACGGCCCAGAGGTGTGGTCGAGGGGCACCGCGCTGCCTCGCCCGAGCGCTGAACCGAAAGCCGCGCCCAGGCTGGCCACCGGAGACCCACGCCACGGCGTTCGGCGACGGGCAAATTCCGCGTACGCGCCAAGAGGCCTGCGATGTGCTGGGCGCCAGTCCCGATGCTGGCGAGACCTCGATCAAGAAAATTGTCGATGGCCTGCGTCAGAGCTGGCATCCGGACTTTCGCCACCAGCGCAGCGGACCGTCGGCTGCGCGAGCAGCGCACCAAGCAAATCAATGTTGCCTGGGAGATCCTGTCGGGCAAGCGTCCAGCCGGCGTGAACATTGTGCGCTGATGCGTGCGGCGGCTATCCAAGTTTCTCTCGTGAACCCGAATGCGGCAGGCTCGCGTTGTTGTGCCATTGGCGCCTTCGTTGCTGCGTCACTGCATGACGGCTCCGGGCGGGATCGCCATCCGTTCAGCAAATCGCAACGACATTCTGTGACTGTGGATAAGCGGCGCGCTGCATTTGCCAGACCGGAACCGTCTGGCTAGCTTGCGCGCCAATGCGCGTATTTCCTCAATGTATCAGCGAGTTGCAGAGCTCGTCTGCTGCGCCGTCGCTAGGAGCTGAGAGGGTCACTGACCATGTCCGACCTGTACGGAGTGCTAGGCGTTCCCGAGCAATGTCGATGAGACCGCGCTGAAGGCAGCATACCGGCGTCTTGGCCAAGGCCTCGCATCCGGACCTGCATGGCAACGACGATTGCGCGGTAGCAGCGCTTCAAGGAAGTCAATCTCGCCTATGAGACGCTCGCCAATCCCAAGGCGCGCGCGACCTACGACGCCCGTAGAGATACCGCGGCGCGGCGCGAGTGGCGCCTGCCGTGGCTACCACCATGTCGGCCTCCTTTGTGCTGACGGTGACCTGGGGCTACTCGCCGCCAAGTGGTGGCTGGGCGTCTAACCGGCCCCGCCTCTAAGCAGAGAGACAACGAGCGCCGCCGCAACCGCGACGGCGCTTTTGTTTTGGGAGACGTGTTACGGGTGCTCACTGGCGGCCATCCGCGGCGACCGCCGCTAGCCTCGCTTTCCTTCAGACGCCAGAAGCGACCACTTCCGTTGCCGGTATTCTCGCTGTAGGGCGCCTCGTCGAACAAGTCCGGCGACCCGCTGCTTGGGGTCGTCTTGTCCTCTTTCCCGATCGATTTCAGGATCTTCTGGATATCGGCCAGAACGCCCGGGCTCTGCAGGAAGTAGTCGTGGCCGTACCCGGACATGATCCGGTCGAGCCGCCACTCAGCTCTCCTTTCCGGTCGCATCTATGACATGCACATTCTCCACCTCGACCAGCAGGGGTTCTTTGTTGTCGCTGAGCTGGCCCATGCGGCCAGCACCGCTGCGCAGGACCTTGGACGCCAGCAGGGCCGCATCCGTCATCGACGCGTAGACGGTAACGCGATCCGCGTACGGCGCGATGCGGCGTATCTTCTGGTCGAACACCGGCATCGCCACGTCGGGCGCAGCGAACATGATCTGGCCGATGCGGATCGCCTGCTGCCGGGCCGCACCCTGCCGTTCCGTCTCGAACACGGAACGCAGCGCACTGGAGAGCCCGCAGCGCCGATTGCGAGCCCATGCTGTGCACGAGGATGTCGACATGCGTCGATATCGGCATCGCGCATCAACAGCTTCATGAACGACTGCAGGAACGGCTCGGCCTGCTCGGCCTTGTCCATGTCGCCGATGTAGCCGAACATGCTGGCGGCAGAGGGCCAGCTGTACATGTAGACGCGCCCTGGATAGTCGGTCGCCGACGCGATCTGGGCCGCCGTGAACAGGGCGTCCTTGAACGACGTGTTGTAGCCGTGAATGAACACGAGCGCGCTGCTGGCGGCGGTGTCACCGCCGGCGTTCGACCGTGTGGTTCGCTCGTGGCGCAACACGCGCGCGGTCCGGCCTTCCGGCAAACCTGTTTGTCGTCTGCGAGCTCTCCGCGACTTCGTCGGTCAGGAACAGCTGATCGCCAATGTCGGCCTTCTTGGTGGAGTAGAGCAAGTGGAAGTCGGTGATCTTGCTCTCTCCGAGATCGCCAGATTTTTTCACCTCCTTGTCAGGCACGGAGACATAGGCGCAGCCCAGGTGCAGCTGGTTGCCCGGCGTGTTGTCGAACAGGGAATTGGGATCGGCAACGGCTCCACTTTGCTTCAATGCACCGGTCGCGTTCCGATCGGTGCCAAACAGGACGCGCTTCACTCCGCTTGTAGCCGGCGGGCATGGACGGGTGCTCACACGGTCCCAGCCATTGTTCCTTCTCGAAGGGGAATTCGCTGATCACCAGGTTGGCGACGCCTTGCATCAGAGTTGCCAGGCCCTGTCTTGGATCCGGAATGGACTCGCTGGCCGAGACAAGCTCGGTCGCAACTACGGGCCCTAGAAAGTCCGGCACCTCGAACAATGGCGGCGCCCGCTTGGCATAGCGCACGAACACGCCCTTCAGCCTGTCCTTGGCCGTGAGGACCTGATTGGATGAGAGACGTATCCACCGTCATCGCCCGCGGCCTACTCCTCTGCAGCGAATTCGTCGGGACGTCAGATGGAGATGGCTTGTACTTCAGGGACACGTTCATGATGCGCTCTCTGAACAGCGCAATCGGGGTGAAGTCGGCCAGCATGTGAATTTCGGGTCCGACGGACACCTTGTTGTCGGTGTTGTCGCGGTACTCCCACCACTCTTTGCCCTTATCTCCGACGATCTCTCGCGGGCTGGTCCCCACGAACGCGGCGGGCACGTGCAGCTTCATCACTGGTGTTGGTGGCAGCGTCCGTATAGGTCACCGTCTGCAAGCCGGTCCTGGCGATGAATTTGTCGTAGGATCCTTCAGCTTCTGCCTCTCGTCGGGCGTCGGCGGCCCCGTGCCCCCGCGAACTGGTGACGCCTTGCGGAACCAGGCCACGGCGTCGCCCAGATCAGGGGCCTGACGCACGTCCCGCTGTCGCGTCGAGGACGCCAATTGCAATGAGCTGTTTTTGCACCTCGGCATCCCTGAGGTCTTGAGTCAGAGCAGAGCTCATGTTCGTCTGAGCCCATGCGCTTGGGGCCAGGACTAGAGCGGCTATGAGGCTGAGGAGACGGAGTGCCGGCATCGTGAACTCCTCCAAGCTGAATGGGTGAATAACAGGCTAGAGCCAACCAAAGCTCTGGCCGGCTCGTCATTGCGAAAAGTCACGGACGGCAAGGAAGGCGACGGAATTCAGTACCCGCACCTCCCGAGTCGCAAACCGCGCGAAGCCTCGCCCATCGCTTGCGCGCGTGGCGTTTCTATGCCATGCCTGCTGCCGCAAAGGAAGGTGCAGGTCGGCGCGGAGGCGACTTCCTCTCCTGCCCTACTGGTGTGACAGCATTGCCTTGCAGCTGCAGGATGCAGCCATCGATGTTAGTGCAGGATGGTGTCGAGGTCGCGCAGCTCCGCGCTCCATCTCGGCCGGCGTCGGCTTGCGCGGTGCTTGCGGCATCTCAGGCTGAGCTTCCAGCAGTGACGAGATGCCCCAGCGCATGTCGTCGAGGAAGGTATCGAACCCGCCCTTGTCCGGCTTGCTCTTCTTCGTGCGCGCTTGGGCTTGGCCGCTTTAGTTGCTGCTTAGCCAGCGCACCACGCAGGAATTTCAGCTCGCGCTTCTTGTGTCGCAATTCCTTCACCGCCGCCTTGGCCTCCTCGGCCGAGGCCACGTTGACGGCAACCGTAGTGCCCTCGATCTTCGTGAAGCGCAGGGGAGCGAGTTGCACGGCGGCGAGCCTCGTCAAGCAACAGCAATGGACGCACCATAGCCACATGCCGCGCGGCCGCAAGGTGGCTGGCACCAGCGCATGTGCGCCAGGCACGAAAATAAGCCTAATTCTCGCCACATGCGCCACCCAGACAGGCGATGCCCCTAATGATCGATCCTAGTTGGCGCTCTGGGGAACCAGGCCGCGACTGCCACGGGACCGATCGGGTGAGGGACGGGCCGAGGGCCGGTGCGTGCGTCTGCGCTGCAGGTCGCCGTTCAGGGCTGCCACTTCCCCAGCGCCACCGGAACAGGCCGAGGCCTGCACCCGGCCGGCAATCCTGCAACTGCACAAACCCAGGAGATCCACATGAGCAAGCGGCTCATCACCGCCACCGTCGTGTTTGCGTTCGGCGCGCTGGCGTTCGGCGCGCTGGCAACCACCGCCGATGCGCAGCCTCACCGCTACGTCGATCAGTCCTATTCCGACGATGACGATGATGACGATCGACCGGTGCAGCGGTATCGAGCGCCAGGCGCACAAACCCAAGCCGACCAGAAGGAAGCGAGCAAGCCCGAGCAGCAACCGCAGAAAAGCAGCCGCAACAGCAACAGCTGGCGGTGGCAAAGCCGGAGCAGCAGTCACAGCAGCAGCGGCAACAGTCAGACGAGCCCCCGCAACAACAAGCCGCGAAACCCAGCGAGCCGCCGCACGCCGCCGCTGCGGCGCAATCCGCCATCGCGGCGCGAGGTCGCCGGAGCTCCTCACGCAACTGCCTGACACCGGCGGCGCGCGCCCTGCTCGGACGCATCGAGGCGCAGTTCGGCGCCATGCAGATCATCTCCACCTGCCGGCCCGGCGCACGCATCGCCGGCTCGGGCCGCATCTCCAGACACGCCAGCGGCAACGCCATCGACTTCAGTGCCGGCGGCCGCAAGGGCGCGGTGGTGCGCTGGCTGATCGCCAACCACAAGTCCGGCGGCACCATGACCTACAGCCGACATGAGCCACATCCACGTCGATATCGGCCACGCACTTCGTGTCGCTCAACTGCGCAGCGGCGCTGGCGGCTCCAGCGAGGGCACGCCTCCCTCTCCCTCGTACTTACGGGGAGAGGGCGTCTGCTGACGGCGCGGCCGACCAGCCACAACCCGCGCGCCAGATACGTCACGCTCACGCTCAGTGTGACGCGCCGGCTCCACATGCGGAAGCCGTCGTCCGTCATGCGCGTGCAGCACTAGTCGCCGCCAGCGAGGTGCCGGCAAATGTCAGGGCGATGGCCGCCACGTAAGCCCACCAGAGGAATGCGCGTCGTCGATGGTCGCCGCGAACGAGCCGAAGTAGGCGATGCGGTAGACGATGGCCCGTCACCTGCGTCACCGCCTTGGTGGCGACGATGGTCTTGCGGTCGAGCCGGCTCTTCTGGAAGAACACGTCGAGGATGTGGCCGGCCGCGCCCGCCAGCAGCTGCAGCGTGATGATGAAGGCGCCGGCAGATGTAGGGCGCGCCTGGGCGCGTGATGTCGAGGCGTCAGCCGCTTGGGCAGCAGATCGGCGGCGAACGGAATGCAGCCCCAGCCTGAGATAGAGTCGTCGGCCTTGCTCGGCAGCAGCGCCACCGAGCGCAGCAGCCAGGAACATCAGCGTCGAGCCGACCAGGAAGCGCCACACGATCGCCCAGTTCACGTAGCCGCCGCCACAGCGCCGCGCGCCAGCCGTTGGAGGCAGTCTGGATGATGCCGAACAGCACCATGGCCGGCGCCACGTCCATGAAGACCAGCAGCACGCCGAGCAGGATCATGCCGCCCGCCATGCCGAAAATGCCGGAGATGAAGGACGTGACCAGGATGGTCGACGGCGATGATGGCGAGAACGGCCGGCGCCATCTAGCTGCCTGCCCGCCAGCAGGGCCTCGCGCCTCGCGCGCACCGGCTGCGGGAAACGCGACAGGCCTTGTGCGCGTGCCTTGTCGAGGTGCACCGGCGGTGATCTCGCGTGGACGCGGCCATCTCGCCGCGTCTCGACGTTGTACATGACGTGCTCGAAGCGCATGCGCTTGTCGGCGATCTCCAGCACGCGCGAGCGCACCTCGATCACGTCGCCGGCGAACAGCTCCTGCCGGTAGGCGATGTTCTGCTGCACCGCCGGCCATGCCGTAAGCGGTCGCTGCGCAGGTAGGAAGGGGTGAGGCCCGAGCTCGCAGAAGAACACCCAGCTCGCCTCGTCGAACTTGGCGACGTAGGACGCAACATTCATGTGGCCCATGTGATCGCACTGGGCGGGATAGACCACCCCCGGTAGGTCACCAAGCCGGCATCCCCGTTTGCCATGTCGCATACGCCCCAAACGCGTTGCCGGCGGCGAATGTGCCTGCGCGCGCCCGCCGCACAATGCATGCTATTGCATTGCCGCTAGGCGATGGCGCCAGGTCGTATAGGAGCGTGACCCGGAGAACGTCTGCATGATCGATCTCAGACCCACCCTTCCGGCCGGCCACGCCGGACGACGCAGCGGCGCTCGCCGATCTCGTGCATTTCGCCAGCCAAGGCCTGGCGCTCTACGTGTGGACCGGCATCGCCGGCGCCAACGGCGACCCCTGGCAGGTCGGCCGTGAGCGGGCGCGCCGTGAGACGGGCAGCTTCTCCTATCGCAACGCCGTGGTGGTCGAGGACCCCGCCGGAGAGGTTGCTGCCGCCCTGATCGGCTATGCGCTCCCGATCGGCCGTGAGCCCATCCCCGACATGCCGGCGATGTTCGTGCCTCTGCAGGAACTGGAGAACCTGGCACCCGGCACCTGGTACGTGAACGTCTCTGCCGCCTACCCCGACCGGCGCGGCAGGGCATGGCCGAGCTCTGCTCGGCATCGCTGACCGCCTCGCCGCCGCCGGCGGGCAACCTGGCCTCAGCATCATCGTCTCCGACGCGAATACCCGTGCACTGCACCTCTCATCAGCGCTGCGGCTACCGGGAGAGCCGCGCGGCGCAAAAGGTGAAGGAGGGTCGGCAAGACGCCGGCACGGATTGGATATTGCTGACCAAAGGCGTTTGAGGCGCGCCGCGGAGCCTTACCCTGTTTGCGCCTCGTGCTATCGTCCTCGAAAAAAGGCGAGGTGGGAGGCGTCTTGTGCGCGCATTGACGACAGGTCTTGCAGACGATATTGGCTGCGACGCTTGCAGCGTTGCAATGGCTGGTCCTGCCGCTGGGCCTGCTCCCTGTTTCTGCAATGGCCCCTGCGCGAGCTGATGCACGCCTACTCGCGCGAGGCCAACGACCTCGGTCAATGGATTTTTGCACTCTACGTCGCGGCCAGCGCACTGCCGCGACGCTGGCGGGCACGCATCTCGCCGCCGACGCGATCGCCCGTCACCTAGCAGCCCACGCACGCGCAAACCGTTGCTGCGCTTCGGCCAGCTGGTGGCGCTGGCGCCGTGGGCGATCTTCGTGTCCATCGCCGCGTGGCCGCTGATCTCATCCTCACTGCAACACTGGGAGGGTTTTCCCTGACACGGGGCAATCCCGGCTACTTCATCGTCAAGCCGGCACTCTGGCTGCTGACGGGCGCCATGCTGGCGGCCATTCTCCTCGATCTGCTCGGCGGCACGGACGAGGAGCATCGGCCATGAGCGGTTCGGGCTGGCGCTGCTGGCCCTTGTCGGCATCACCCTGATCGGCACGGGCCTGCCGGCCTACGCCGCCCTGATCCTCGCATCCGTCGTCGGTGCCGTGACCGCCGTTGCGAGCGGCCACGTGCCCATGTCTCACCTTTCGGGGCTGCCCGGACGGATCGGTCAACCTGCTCGAGAACGACCTGCTGCAGGCGCTGCCGCTCTACGTGCTGATGGGCGTGCTGCTGAACCGCATGGCCGTGACGACAGCATTGTTTCGCACCGCTACATGGTTGCTGCCGCGCGAGCCGGCGGCGCCGCTGGTCGCCGGCCTTCGGTCTCCGGCGCGCTGCTCGGCCCGATGAGTGGCTCGGTCGGTGCCAGCGCGCTGGCCCTGTCGCGCACCATGGAGCCGCCCTCGCCGCGGCCGGCGTTGCCGTGCCGACCCGACAGGCCACCATCGCCCTCGCCAGCACGCTCGGCGTGGTGGTACCGCCATCACTGGTGCTGATCCCGCTCGGCGACGCCATGCTGACCGCCCACACCATCGCCAGCAACGCCATGCATCGCACCGACCGCATTATCAACACGCAGGACGTGATGCGCGGCGCTCTGCTGCCGGCCGGCATCCTGCTCGTGCTGTGCCTGCTGGTCGCGTGGGTGATGGGCAACCGCGGTGGTGGCGGCAGACGACATGTCACCCTCAACCGACCGGCCGTCGGCCGGCGAGGCTGGCGCTGTCGGCACTGACCGTCGCCTTCCTGCTGCTCGTGCTTGGCGGCGTCGCGCTCGGCTACTTCTATGCTGCGGAGGCGGCGGCCACCGGTGCCTTCATGCTGTTCTGCGCCGGCGTCGTGAGCGGCCGCATCAGCCGGACCACGCTTCGCCCCATGCTTGCTGAAACCATGTCGACCACCGGCGCGCTGTTTGCGCCGCTGGTGGCCGCCACCACCTTCACGCTGCTGCTGCGTCTGCTCGGGGACCGACAAACTGATCGAGGCATGGGTGACCGCACTGCCGGGCGGCAACGTGCTGCCGACTGCGGCAGTGCTCGGCGCCATATTTGCCTGCGCGTTCGTGCTCGACGCCTTCGAGATCATCTTCGTGGCCGTGCCGGTGCTGATGCCAGCTCTGGCTGATGCGCGTGCCGGATGCGGTGTGGGCCTCCAGCCTGCCGCTCCTCACTTTGCAGGCGAGCTTCCTGCTGCCGCCGATCGGCTATGCCCTGATGATCACGCGCGGGCTGTCCACGGAAAGCGCATCGGCGGGGCCTGTGGCGCGGGCGCTCGCCCCGTTTGCGGTCGCGCAGATCATGGTGCTCGCACTGGTGCTGGCAGTACCAGCGCTGGTGCATGTGCTGGAGCCTGACAATGCGCGCAGCACCGGCACCTCCGACAAGCCGCCCGACGGCGACACGCTCGGAGAAGCTAGCCGCGGCAAATCCCGCAACTGCCGATCGGCAAATCCTTCAACTGACGGCCTGCCGCGCAACGGCGCGTTTACCAGCGTCCCCTCTCCTGCGGCCAAGACGCGTCCGCGAAATGCAGGCACGGGTGGCAACCTTTGCGGGCCGGCGTATTCTGTATTCATGACCGACATTCTCCGCCAAGATCTCACCTACAAGCGCCAGGAGATCGCCCAGGCGCAGGCCACCCAGATCACTGGAGCAGATGGAGGCGGCCGCGCGCCGGGCGCCGCCCGTGCGCCCGTTCGCCCAGGCGCTGCAGGATAAGATCGCGGGCCGGCCAGTTCGCGCTCATCGCCGAGATCAAGAAGGCGAGCCCTCCAAGGGCCTGATCCGGCCGGACTTCGATCCGCCCGGCGCATGCCAAGGCTTACGAGCTGGGCGGCGCAGCCTGCCTGTCCGGTGCTGACCGACGGCCCATCCTTCCAGGGTGCGCCCGGAGCATCTGCGCGAAGCGCGCGCGGCAACCCTGCTGCCCGTCATCCGCAAGGACTTCATGCTCGACCGCTATCAGGTCGCCCAGCCGCGCGCCTGGGGGCCGACTGCATCCTGATCATCATGGCCGCCGTCGACGACGTGATGGCCGGCACGCTGCTGCGCCTATGCCAAGGCGTGGGGCATGGATGCCATCGCCGAGGTGCACGACGAGCGACGAGCTCGGATCGCGCCCTGATGCTCGACTGCCGGCTGATCGGCATCAACAACCGCGACCTGAAGACCTTCACCACCACGCTTGAGACCACCGAGAAGCTGGCGCACGGGGTGCCGAAGAACCGTATCGTCGTCGCCGAAAGCGGCATCAACAGCCACACGCCGATCTAGCAGCGGGCTCGCCAAGCGCTGGCGTGCACGCCTTCCTGGTCGGCGAGAGCCTGATGCGCCACGACCCATGCGCCGCCGCCACCCGCACGCTGCTGGTTGGGCGCAAGTGATGGTGCAAGCATCAAACCGCGCTCCTCCCTTCCCCAATCAGGGGCAGAGGAATCCGCACAGCACAAGCGGTCGCCCCATGAGCGCAAGCTCACGCCACCTCAACGAGCAAGGGCGAGGCGGCGCGCATGGTCGACGTGGCGGGCAAGGCCGTCACCGAGCGCACGAGCGCGGTGCGGAAGGCTTTCGTAGCCATGGCGCCCGCGACGCTGGCCCTCGCATCGAAACGGCACCGCCAAGAAGGGCGATGTGCTCGCCACCGCCCGCATCGCCGGCATCATGGCAGCGAAGAAGACGCACCGAGCTGATCCCCCTCTGCCATCCGCTGGCCATCACCAAGGTCGACCGTCGACTTCGAGCCGTCGCACGAGCCCTGCCGGGCATGCGCGTGACGGCCGAGGTCAAGGTCGCAGGCCAGACCGGCGTCGAGATGGAGGCGCTGACCGCCGTGTCGGTCGCCTGCCTCACCATCTACGACATGCTCAAAGCTGCCGACAAAGCCATGACGATGCTGGGCGGCATCCGGCTGCTCGAGAAGACCGGCGGCCGCTCGGGGACCTATCGCGCCGAGCGGACGCCGTTGAGGCTAATCGCACACCTGTCATCCTGGCTGGTGCGCGCAAGCGCGCAGAGCCGGGACTATGACCGCGGACGGGTGCGCGACTTGCGGTCCTGCTGCCGGATCGTCGCTGCGCGACGCCCGGGATGACAAGTCGGCTGCAAGGAGTAATCGCGATGGCCCTCCTGTCCGTCGAGGAAGCCCTGCAGCGCATCCTGAGCGGCGTCGAGCCGACGCCGGCGGAGAGCGTGCCGATCGACGCGCCACCGCCGGGCGCACGCTGGCCTCGCCGCTCGCTGCGCGGCTGACGCAACCGCCGTTCGATGCCTCCGCGATGGACGGCTATGCCGTGCGGGCCGCCGATATCGCGCCGGCTCCCGGCCACCCTCGCCGTGATCGGCCAGGCCGCGGCGCGAGCCATCCGTTCGCCGGCAGCGTCGGACCGGGCCAGGCCGTGCGCATCTTCACCGGCGCCGCCGCTGCCATCCGGCGCCGACGCCGATCGTCATCCAGGAGGACGTCGTCCGCGACGACAGCCAGCATCAGTCGTGCGCGAAGGGCACCGTCCGAGGGCAGCCACATCCGCACCGAGGGTTTCGATTTCCGCGCCGGCGATGCTCTGCTCGAGCCCTGGCCGCCGCATCGGCCCGCGCGAGGTGTCGCTCGCGGCCGCCATGGGCTACGGCGAGCTGCCGGTGCGACGGCGCCCGCGCATCGCGATCGCTCGCAACCGGCGACGAGCTGGTGCAGCCGGGCGGCCGTCCGCGCCCGGTCAGATCATCGTCCTCCAACCATCTGGGCGTGGCGGCGCTCGCGGAGAACGGCGGTGAGCCGGGCGCGGCTGCTCGGCATCGCGCGCGACACGCGCGACGAGCCTCGATGCCCACTTCGCCAGAGCTGCCGACGCCGACGTGATCGTCACCATCGGCGGCGCCTCGGTCGGCGACCACGACCTGGTCGGCACCGGTGCTGGAGGCGCGCGGCATGGCGCTGGCGTTCTGGAAGATCGCCATGCGGCCGGGCAAACCGCTGATGTTCGGCCGCCTCGGGCCAGGCCCGCGTGCTGGGCGCTGCCGGGCAATCCGGTGTCGGCGATCGTCTGCTCGCGCGTCTTCCTGGTGCCGCTGATCCGCGCCCTGCTCGGCCGGCCCGACCAGCGGCCAGGCCTGCGGCCGGCGCGCGCCGGCCGTAGCGCTCGAAGCCAACGGCCCGCGCCAGCCACTACATGCGCGCGACCTCCGCGGACCGGCGCGCGACGGCCTGCCCGTGGTCACCCCGGTGCGCTCGCAGGACAGTTCCCTGCTGGCACCGCTGGCGCTGGCCGATTGCCTGCTGGTTCGACCCGTCAGCGCGCCGGCGGCGCCAGCCGGCTGCCCTCGTATCGATCCTGCCGCTCGATTTTTGAACTCTACCCCGGGATGGCCTCCGAGGCGGCGGCCTGGGTATTGCCCCTTGCGGAACAGGAGGCGAACAATCTAAGGTGTTCCCGGTTTGTACGGTAGGATTCGAGTCGCACCGTTCCACCCAGCAGAGGCCCACGTCGGGGAGATCCATGCTGACCACGAAGCAAAAAGAGCTGCTCACCTTCATCAACGCTCGCTTGCAGGAGACCGGCGTGCCGCCCTCCTTCGACGAGATGAAGGAGGCGCTGGCCCTGCAATCGAAGTCGGGCGTGCACCGCCTGATCATCGCGCTGGAGGAGCGCGGCTTCATCCGGCGCCTGCCGCACCGCGCGCGCGCCATCGAGATCATCAAGCTGCCCGACGCCATGACCTCCAGTATGGGCGACGGCGCCACCAGCCCGCGGCGGACTGGCTTCAGCCCGAACGTCATCGAGGGCAGCGGCCGCCGGCCGCAGCCGCAGCTGGCCGCGGCACCGCCAGGATACGGCAATCCCGGCGCCGCGCAGTGCGTGCCCCTGATGGGTCGCATCGCCGCCGGCGTGCCGATCAGCGCCATCCAGAATCATACGCAGGATATCGGCGTGCCGCCGGACGATGATCTGCGGGGGCGAGCATTTCGCCCTGGAGGTGAAGGGCGATCTCGATGATCGACGCCGGCATCAACGAGGGCGACATCATCATCTGCAAGCGCTGCGATACGGCCGAGAACGGCGACATCGTCGTGGCCCTCGTCGAGAAGGAGGAGGCCACCCTTGAAGCGGCTGCGCAAGAAAGGCGCCTCGATCGCACTAGAAGCCGCCAATCCCAACTACGAGACGCGCATCTTCGGCCCCGACCAGGTCGACATCCAGGGCCGCCTGGTGGGTCTCATCCGCCGCTTCTGAAGCGGACAGCATCCTGTCATCCTCGGGCTTGTCCCGAGGATGCAGCCCACCGCCAGCGCCGGAGCAAGTGGATCGATGAATGGTCGGGACAAACCCGACCATGATCAATGGGACCCGTTGCGCTCGTTCCGGAGCGAGACAACCCCAGGTTCCCGCCCGCGCCCGCAGCCAGCGGGCGAGGTACCAGGCGATCCCGGCCGGCACGCCGAATACCACCACCAGCACTGGTAGCTCGGTGCTCAGCGGCACGCCCGCCCAGTAGACGCCGATCACCATGTTGATGATGGCGGCCGCCAGCCACGGCAGGATGAAGATGCGCGCGCCGTCTGCGGCCCTCCGCCCCAGCAGGGTCGCTGCCAGAATGAAAATGCCGAGCGCCGCAAGCCCGCCCACCACCATCCGCAAAGTGTGCATGTCCCTCCCTCCGTTCAGCCTCGCGCGCCGGTTCGGCCGTGTCACCGGTCGGCAGCTTGTTGGCCTTCGGCTCCGTATCTCCCGTACCAAGCGAGCGCGTCTCCCACACCGCCACGAGTACCAGCACGGCGTTGGCCGCGGCTGCAAACGCCAGCGGCTGCAGAAGCAGAGCCAGCGGCACCAGGCCGGCCAGCAGAATGAGACCGACCAGATGCGACAGGGCCGGCCGATCAGCCGTCGTGCGCTTGAACATCAGGTTGCCGACCAGATACAGCGCCGGCCCTCCGAGAGATGTGGCGGCGGTCTTGAAATCGGTATGCCCGGTCGGATGCGCCAGCACCAGCTCATCGCCGACCGCGGCGACGATGATGCCTGCCACCAGCGGCAGGTGCATGTAGGTGTAGGCCAGCCGCGCCAGCCGGCCGGGATCGCTGGACTGCGAGATGCGGCGGCTGCCCCGCTCTGCGCCGATGTTGAAATAGATCCACCACATCGCCGCGCTGCCGACGAACGCCGACGCAAACGCCGCCACCGTGATCGGCGACCAGGGCAGCTTGGCGAACGCGGCACCGGTCACCAGGATTGATCTCGCCCAGCGCGATGATAATGAACAGCCCACAGCGTTCGGCCATGATGGCTGCCCTCGACGTCCCAATCGGCCGTCGTCGAGCGGCCGAGCCCGGGCGTCCAGAAGCCGAGCGAGGGCGACAGATACTCGATAGCAAGCGCGGCGGCCCACAGCCCGAGTGTTGCATCATTCCTCGCGACTGCGCCCGCAATCCAGAACACCGCCGACAGCGCCAGCCGAGCGTTGATGCGCAGGAAGTTGCGATAATTGACGGGGCTGTGCCCATGCAGCGCCCACAGCATGAACAGGCTGCGCCCAAGCTGCATGAACACATAGGCGCCGGCAAACGCCGGTGCGCGGCTGCCGAAGGCGTCTGGTATGGACGTAGACAGAACCAGCCCTGCCAGCATCAGCGCGAACAGCATGAGCCGTACCGGGATTTTGTCGGGTCGAGCCAGTTCGTGACCCAGGTGGTGTAGATCCACACCCACCACACCGCCATCAGCAGCAGAGCGGTCTCGATTATCCCGTCGACAGTGAAATGCTCGAGCAGCGTGTGGGAGAGTTGCGTTACGGCAAACACGAACACCAGGTCGAAGAACAGCTCGACGAAGGTGGCCTTGTTGTGCTCGTTCCCATCCCGGCTGCGCAGCATGTGCGGTGCGGAAGGTCTGCTGGCCATGGCCCTGCCCCTGTGCTGGCGTCAGCTACCGCACAAGTCATACCGGGCGCAGTCGCCGGTATCCAGCGACTGCCGTTCCTCGCGGTGATCCGGCTGCATCCTTGGGTGCGGAGAACACCCGAGTCGAGAGCCGTGAAAGCTCCAGTAAGGCAGAAAGACACGTAGGGGCCAGCAGTTGATGTCGAGGGCGGCAAGCCGTCGGCGCGTCAGGCGGTCTCCGCGTCATCAAAGCAACGAATGCGAGGTTGACCACAGACATGAGGACGATGCCGCACGCGATCATGTACGCCATCTGGCTTTGGCCCAGTATCGGTGCACTTATGTGTACTTCGGCTCCCATGGGCACAAAGAATGTTGCGGCCATGGCCGTATAGTGCATCGAAGCGATGGCCAGCCCTTGCACAACCCCGCCCGCGACGGTCATCAAAACCCGGCGCTTGTAAAAGGCGAACCAGAGCGCGGCCATTGACGCGCCAACGGCGAGCCCGACCGAGGCCGCAACCAGCCGATAATCGTAGTCGAGGCCGCATCCGCGTATCGCGCTCATGCCGAGATAGTGCATGCCGGCGATACCGAGCCCCATGAGGACGCCGCCCAGCGCAATGCTGAGACGCCCGAGCGCGCGGCTACTGGCCAGGTAGAGGCCTGCTCCGGTAGCGACGATGGCTATGCCTATCGAACTTAGTGTTTCGCCCGCGTTGTAGGTCACGACCACCGGGAAATCGACAGCCATCATCGCCACGAAATGCATTGACCAGATGGTGGCGCCCATGATCAGGCCACCACTGACCAATGCAAAGGTCTTCTGCCCCGCGGTGGTGTCTTCGGTATTGGATAGCGCGGTAAGCGCCAGTGCGGTGAGCGATCCCAGGATCGCCACGCCTATAGAGAGAAGCACCAAGATCGGCTGATAAGTCACTATCATAGCTTCATCTCCCTCTTTCCTATGGCAGGGGTAGTGGGACTGGCCTCATCGACCAGCTCTTGAAGGTTCCGTTGCGGCACGCTCACCGTTTTCGTCGGCCGTGTTGCTTCTCTATCTGGTCCTGCCGAAGCCTTCCTGCCGTCGGTGAGCAACCAGATCATCACAACCGAGATGACGACCGTGGAGAACATGGAGGTAGCAAAGCCGGTCATCGCCGCCGCGCCTATGCGCCGCTGGGCAATCTTGCGCTGATGCGCCAAGCCCAGTTCGTAGGCCGCTCTCGTCTTGGGATCTTTCAAAGTGTCGTAAGCTTGGCCGATCTCCTTGAAGCGCCGCTCGGCCAGCGCGTTGCCAGAATTGACATCGGGGTGGAAGGTCTTGGCCAGATCGTGGAACGCGCCTTTGATAACCTCGTCGTCAGCACTGGGAGTGACGCCAAGAACCTCATAAAAATTGCGCATCCTTCGCCCCTCACGCACCAGCGGTAACTGTCGCCAAGTGCCCCCCTCGTCCGTTTAGAACCCTCCCAGCCGTCTGACAGGGAGGCTTGGTTCCGTAATTTTAATTGACACGGCTATAGTTAACACCCCAATGGCCGACCTTCAACTTTCACCTGATGAACGACATCTTTCTTGGCACCAAGGCGATCCGCTTCGGTAAGCCATTGGGAGAGCACGGCGTTTCCGCTCGGCGCTCGAAGACAAGCCAAGACGCGCCCGCAATATGGCGTGACGGTCGGGTCACCACTCGAGTGCACGACCTTGATCCAGCTAGTCGATGCTGCCCTGCCCTTCAGGTGCTCGACGCAATGGCGCGCGAATGTCTCTCAGCTCGCGCAGCGCTGCGGTCGAGGTCGGCGCGCTTGGCCTGCAGATCCTCGATCGCCGCCCTCGATGCGGGCCAGCAGCAGCTGCGTCTGCGCGACCTGGGCCGGATCGGCGTCGTAGAGCTGCAGGTACTGGGCGATCGCCTCCAGGCTGAAGCCCAGGTTCTTGCCGCGCAGGATCAGCTTCAGCCGGGCCCGGTCGCGGCGTCCAGTAGCAGCGCGCGACGCCCCGGCGCGCGGGCGGGATCAGCCCCTTGGCCTCGTAGAAGCGGATGGTCCGTGTGGTGACCTCGAGTTCGTCGGCAAGCTCGCCGATGGTGTAGAGGCGGTCTGGATCATCTGCACGCAGAAGCGGACGCAGACTTGGCCCGCTCCTGGGGCGGCCTGGCGCTCATTTGCTTTGGCTTTGTGCGCGCCGCCTCCTCGGCCTTCAGCTCCTTCTTGGAGAGCTTGCCGATCATGGTCTTGGGCAGAGCATCGCGGAACTCGATCTCGGCCGGCATCTCGATCTTGGAGATCTTGGTCTCCAGGTGCTTGCTGGATGTCGTCCTCGCTGGCCGCTCATGCCGGCCTTGAGCTTGATGAAGGCCTTGGGCGCCTCGCCGCGGTACTGGTCCTTGATGCCGATCACCGTCACCTCCTCGACCGCCGGGTGCTCGTAGATCGCCTCCTCGATGCGGCGCGGGTAGACGTTGTAGCCCGAGCAGATGATCAGGTCCTTGATGCGGTCGACGATGAAGATGAAGCCTTCATCGTCCATGATGCCGACGTCGCCGGTGCGCAGGTACTCGCCGACGAACTGGTTGGCGCGTCTCCTCGGGCCGCTTCCAGTAGCCCTTCATGACTTGCGGGCCCTTGATGCAGATCTCACCCTTCTCGCCCAGCAGCACCTCCTTGGCTCGGGTCGGCCAGGTCGCGCAGCGAGACGATGGTGCCGCGGCAGCGGCTGGCCGATCGAGCCCTCCTTGACCGGTCCTTCGAGCGGATTGCAGGTGGCGCTCGGCGAGGCCTCGGACAGGCCGTAGCCCTCGACCAGCTTGCAGCCGGTCGAGCTTTCGAACTGTCTGCTTCACCGTCGACGCGGCAGCGGCGCGCCGCCCGAGAGGCAGAACTTCAGCGACGACAGATCGAAGCTCTGCCAGCTTGGGATGGTTCAGCATGGCGATGAACATGGTCGGCACGCCCGGCATCACCGTCGGCTTGGATCTTGTCGATCGAGCTTCATGGCGTCATTCGAGCACGAAGCGCGGCATGATGATCAGCTCGGCCCCCTGCGAGAGCGCGAAATTCATCACCGCCGTCATGGCGAACACGTGGAAAGAACGGCAGGCCTGCCAGCGCCCGCTCGCCGCCCGCCTGCGAGATGGCTCGCCCAGGCCGCGCCTCTGCTGCGCAGTTGATGCCGACGTTGGCATGGGTCGAGCATTGCGCCCTTTCGGCGTGCCGGTGGTGCCGCCGCGTATACTGCAGCACCGCGACATCGTTGCGCGGGTCGATGTCGACTCTTCTGATACTCTGCCGTCGTTGTTCTGGCACATCGGCGTCCGGCACGATGTTGCCGGACATCTCGCGACTTCGCCGGGTGCGCCAGTTCTTTGCTCTTGAAGAGCTTGAACAGCACCGACTTCGCGCCCGGCAACAGGGCCGGGAAGGAGGCGATGATCACCCGCTTGAGGGTACCGGCCTTCATCAGGCCTTCGACCTTGTCGAACAGCAACTTGAGGTCGAGCGTGACCATCAGCGCGGTCTCGCTGTCCCTGATCTGGAAGGTCGAGCTCATCGGGCGTGTAGAGGGGATTGTAGTTAACGACGGTGCCGCCAGCCTTGAGCGATCGCGAAGTAGTAGATAATGAACGTTGGGCAGTTCGGCATGAACAGGCCGACCTCGCTGCCCTTCTTCGACGCCCAGCTTCTGCAGGCCTGCCGCGACGCGTTCGACCTTGCCTGTGCAATCTCATTATAAGTCAGTGTCTTGCCTAGGAAATTCGTGGCCGGCCTGGAGCCGTACTTGGCAACCGCCGGCATCGAGCAGCTCGTACGAGTGAGTGGCCGGTGGAGTGATTCGATGCCAATCGACATTCTTGGGGTAGCGCGTCAGCCACGGATAGGAGACGTGCGGATGCCCGCACGTCCGCGGCGTGTAGAGCCGCAGTCATGAATCGTGCTCCTCCCCGGATGCCGAAGCGGGCAGCGTGCCTTGCGGCCTGCGCGATTATTTTGCTGTAAACGCCCGCGTGGCGCATTCAACACGCTTTTGTGCCGCGCTGACCAGATCGGTCTGAAAGCGGCGTCGCGGCGCGGCCCCAGACGTTAGGCATGGGTTTTGCTCGCTGGGTCGATCGGCTAGACTAATCGGGGATTTGCGTATATGTGACGGCTCTCGACTTGGGCATCCGGGAGACCCGGACAGCGGTTCGTCAATCAACAACGGTCCCGACATGCCTGCTGAGGGCACGGTGGGAGAGCGATAATGGACGAAGTGGCGACGAAGATCATCGACATCCTGAAGAAGCACATGAAGGAGCCCCGTGACGACATCGGGCTCAATACGGCGCTGACGGATCTGAAGATCGAGTCCCTGGATCTGGCGATGATCGTGTTCGACATCGAGGACACCTTCGGCATCGAGATCCCTACAACGCCAACGAGGAAGCCGCCGATTTCAAGACGGTCGGCTCCGTTGTCGAGCGCGTGCGCAGTCTCGTCGCCGGATCGGGTGCGGCGGCCGCTAAGGCTTGAACAGCGTCTGCCGGAAGCGCCTTGCGCCAGCAGGCGCCTACAAACACGGGTACATGGCTCAGATGACCGGGTCCGGCGTAGCACGCCGCGTCGTCGTGACGGGCTGTGGGTGTCGTAACGCCGATCGGTACCACCGTGGCCGATTTCTGGGCCGCGTTGTAAGCGCGGCCAGTCCGGCATCAGCCCGCTCGGCGGCTTTCCGACTCGAGGACCTGAAGATCCTGATCGCCGCCCAGATCAAGGACTTCGACCACAAGGCCCGCCTGCAAGCACTTCCGGCGCGACAAGATCATTCTGCACGCCGACCGCTATTCCTGGTTTGCCGGCTGCGGCCGCCGACGAGGCGGTCAAGCAGGCGGGCCTCGAGCTGCCCTTCAACAATCCGTACCGCGCGGCCTGCATCATCGGCGTCGGGCGCCGGCGGCCTGTCAGACCTTCGAATAGGCCTATCGCGACCTGTTCATCGAGCAACAAGCGCGCGCACCCACCCGCTCACGCTGTTGCGCATTCATCGGCTCGTCGGCGGCGGCGCATGTCGGCATCGAGTACGGCGTCAAGGGGCCGACGTTCGCCACCTGCAGCGCCTGCTCAACGGCGGCCCATGCCATCGACGCTGGGCCGCGACTACATCCGCAACGGCCTTGTCGATCGTCGCCATCGTCGGCGCCTCCGAAAGCGTCATCACCTACGGCATCATGAAGCGCCTGGCAGGCGATGCACGTGCTGTCGCCCGAGGGCTGCTTCCCGTTCGCCAAGAAGCGCAACGGCACGGTGCTGGGCGAGGGTGCCGGCATCCTGGTGCTGGAGTCGATGGAGCACGCCAAGGCGCGCGGCGCCAAGATCCTGGCCGAGCTGTGCGGCTTCGGCATGACCTCCGACAGCAAGGACATGGTCAACCCCGACATCGACGGCCCGAGCGAGGCCATGCGGCTGGCGCTCGAGGATGCGCGAGCTGGCGCCCGACCGACATCGACTACCTCAATGCGCACGGCACGGCGACGACCATCAACGACACGCAACGAGACCAACGCCATCAAGAAGGTGTTCGGCGAGCACGCCCACAAGCTGGCCAGTCTCCTCGACCAAGTCGATGCACGGCCATCCGCTGGGCGCCGGCGGCGGCATCGAGGCGGTGGCCTGCATCAAGGCCATGCGAGGAGGACTGGGTGCCGCCGACCATCGGGCCTGGACGAGGCCGGATCCCGAGTGCGACCTCGACCACGTGCCGAACGTCGGCCGCGAGATGCGCGTGCGCTATACCATGTCGAACTCGTTCGCGTTCGGCGGACTCAACGCCGTGCTGGTGTCCCTGACGCGCGGATGAGCGACCGCCGGCGGACCGTCGTCCTCCACGTCGCGCCCGAGGCGGTGGGCGGGCTGCCGGTC
>ERZ1370068.2609-contig-1748_pt1 | contig 21400 bp, 17 predicted proteins | sample MGYA00561227_ERZ1370068 | MGnify/ENA primary metagenome ERZ1370068 (study PRJEB38410, sample SAMEA6850437) | metagenome | study: Metagenomic assessment of the ecological functions of the soil: analysis of the soil microbiota associated with the... | reverse complement strand
TGTACTTCGTTCAGTTACGTATTGCTATCTGCATCACCAGCCATCCCGCGATCTCGGTGCCGGCCGGTTTCACGAAAGAAGAATTTACCTGTTGGGATTCAGATCGTGGGCCGCTACCGCGGCGACTTCGGCGTGCTGCAGCTCGCCCACGCCTTCGAGCAGGCGACCGAGGTGTTGGAAGCCGCCGGCCGCCGGTCGCCGCATGAAGATCCTGGACCTCAAGTCGCTGCGCCTGGCGGCCATCCTGCTCGCCTGCGCTCGCCATGGGCATGCACCTCGCGCATGCCCTCGGTAGTCTCCGGCCGAAGCTCAAGTGGGATCCGGCGCTGCACATCGCCGTGCAGTCCACGCTGTACAAGGCGTTCGGCATCGTCGGCCCGATCCTCGAGTTCGGCGCGCTGATCGCCGTGTCGCTGCTCGCCTGGAAGCTGCGCGCGAAACGCGGCGCGTTTCGCGCTCACGCTCGCCTCGGCGTGCGCGCTCGAGGCTTGCGTTGCTCACCTGGGCGCTGCTCGTGCTGCCGGCGAACGGCCCGCTGATGGGTAGGGCGGCCGCCGGCCTGCAACCCGCCGCCCGACTGGCGGCGCTTCCGCGACCAGTGGCAGATCGGCCAGGCCTTCATTTTCCTCGTCCACCTCGCGGGCTTTACCGCCCTCGCGTGGTCGATCGTCGAGGAACGGAGAATCGCGCATGATCGTCGTCCATCACCTGAACAACTCGCGCTCGCAGCGCGTGCTGCTGGCTGCTGGAGGAACTCGGCCTCGAGTACGAGATCAAAGCCCTACCAGCGCGACCGCAAGACCATGCTCGCGCCGCCGGAGCTGCGCCAGGTGCATCCGCTCGGCAAGTCTCCGGTGGTCATCGACGGCGAGCGTCACGCTCGCCGAGTCGGGCGCGATCGTCGAATACCTCGCCGACGCTACGGCGCTGGAGCGACTTCGCGTGCCGCGGCGAGGACGCCGAGACACCTGCGCTACACGCTACTGGATGCACTTCGCCGAGGGCATCGGCGCATGCCGCCGCTGTTGATCAAGCTGCTCCTCGACCGCGTAGAGTCCGGGCCGATGCCGTTCTTCGTGCGGCCGATCGCGCGCAAAGATCGCCGACACGGTGCTCAACGCGATACGTGCTGCCGAACCTGGAGCGCAACCTCGACTACATGGAAGGCGAGACCGGCAGAGTCGAATGGTTCGCCGGCGCCCGGTTCAGCGCCGCCGACATCCAGCTCAACTTCCCGCTCGAGGCGGCGCGCGTGCGCGGCGCCGGCCTGAACGAGTCGCGGCCGAAGCTGATGGCCTTCCTCGAGAAGATCCACGCGCGTCCCGCGTACCGGCGCGCGATCGAGCGCGGCGGCAAGTACGACCTGCTGAGATAGGGAAGCGCCCGGTGTCCTGGCTGATGGCGACGATCTACGACGGCATGATGCGCGCGAGCGAGGAAGCCTGCCTCGGCGCATGGCGCGCGAGACTGCTGCGCGAAGCTCTCACGGGCAGCGGTGCTCGAGATCGGCGCCGGCACCGGCGCGACGCTCGGCCTCTACCCGAAATCGGTGACGCGGCTGGTCCTGTGCGAGCCCGACCCGCACATGAGGAAGAAGCTGCAAGCGAAGGCGGGAACAGTAGAGGTCGCTTCCTTTGCCATTGAAGATGCTGCCTTTCGAAGACGAATTCGATGCGGTCGTGTGCTCGCTCGTCCTTTGCTCGGTGCGCGACCAGAAAGCGGCGCTCGCGCGGATCCGCCGGGTGCTGAAGCCGGGCGGGCGGCTGGTGTTCCTCGAGCACGTGGCGGCCGACGGCAAGCCGAACCGCCTGAAGTGGCAGGGTCGCATCGAGCCGGTGTGGAAGCACCTGATGGGCAATTGCCACCTCCGCGGCGCACCGAAGCGGAGATCCTGGCCGCGGGCTTCCGCATCGAGCGCATCCAGCGCGAGAGCATGCGCAAGGCGCTGCCGGTCTGCTCGGCCCAGCATTCGCGGCATCGCGCGCCGCGACCGATTGACGCAGGTTGCCGCGGGCTGCTAGTCCGCGTAGACGCCAGCTTTCTTGATCAGCGGGCCCCACTTGCCGATCTCGGCCTTGAGGTGCGCCTGCAGCGCCGCCGGCGTCGCCTTGCTCGGGCCGATCGGGTCGGCGCCGAGGTCGGTGAAGCGCTGTCTGCACGCTCGGATCCTTGAGCGCCGTCCTGCAGCGCCGCGACCAGCTTGTCGATCACCGGCTTCGGCGTGCCCTTCGGCGCGTAGAGGCCGTGCCAGATGCCGACCTCGAAGCCCTTCAGGCCCTGCTCGTCCAGCGTCGGGACGTCGGGCAGCGAGGCGACGCGCTTCGGCGAGGTCACGCCGTAGACCTTCACCTTGCCGCCTTGATCTGCGCGGTGGTGTTGGTGGTCTGGTCGCACATGAAGTCCACCTGGCCGCCGAGCAGGTCGTTCATCGCCGGGCCGGTGCCCTTGTACGGCACGGTGAGCAGGTCGGTCTGGATCGCGCTCATGAACAGCATGCCGCACAGGTGCGAGGCGGCGCCGATGCCGGCGTTGGCGTAGGTCACCTTGTCCTTGTTCGCCTTGATGTAGGCGAGGAACTCCTTGAGGTCCTTCGGCCGGCAAGTTCGGCGCGGCGATCAGCGTCATCGGCACTTCGTTGATCAGGCCGATGTACTCGAAGTCGGTGAGCGGGTTGAAGCGCAGCTGCCGGTACAGCGCCGGCGTGGTCGCCATGCCGATGTGGTGGATCAGGATGGTGTAGCCGTCGGGCTTGGCGTTCTTCGACCTGCTCGGGCGCGAGGATGCCGCCGGCGCTCGGCCGGTTCTCGACGATCACCGTCTGCGCCGAGCGGCTTGCTCATCGCCTGCGCGATGACGCGCGCCACCGTGTCGGTCGGGCCGCCGGCGGCGTACGGCACCAGCATGGTGATGGCTTGCGGTCGGGTACTGCTGCGCCAGCGCGCTGCGCCGAGAGCAGCGCGGCGAAGGCCGCGACAAGCAAGTACGGGTCATGACTGTCCTCCTTCGGTGGTTTGAGACTGGCGCGCCCGGCGGGATTCGAACCCACGACCCTTGGCTTCGGAGGCCAATACTCTGATCCGCTGAGCTACGGGCGCCTTTCAAGCTAAAATCATACCTTTATCCACTACCAGGCCAACGCGCGCATGCTCGTCGAGCCGAGCACGACGAGCATTCCTCCTTCATCAAGACGCCGCAGCAGCTGATCGTGGTCGTCGCTGCTTGCGTTCGTCGTGCCGATCATCGGCATCGTGCTGCTGGTGCAGCTGGTGCTCAGCCAGCCGCAGCGCCGATCCGGCCGCGCTCGACGCCGGAGGCGGTCGCCGCGCGCATCCAGCCGGTCGGCAGGGTCGAGTTCGGCGCGGCGGCGCGGCGCCGGCGGCGCGCGCAGCGGCGAGGAGATCGTCAAGGCGGTCTGCGCCGCCTGCCACCAGACCGGCGTCGCGAACGCGCCGAAGATCGGCGACAAGCGCCGCCTGGGCGCCGCGCATCAAGCACGGGCCTGAACGAGCATGCTCGCGATCGGCGATCAAGGGCAAGGGCGCGATGCCGCCGCGCGGCGGCGACGCGTCGCTCACCGACGCCGAGCTCGCGCGCGCCGATCGTCTTCATGGCGAACCAGTCGGGCGGCAGCTCGAAGAGCCGCCACGCGGCCGCGCCGCGAAGAGCAAGTAGCCTGGCCTGGCAGTTCCTGCTTCGTCATCGATCCGCCCGATTCGCTCAAGGCGTACAAGGACACGACGCGTCGCGATGATGCGCGCCGCGCAGGCGCGCGGCCACGCAGTCTGCGTTCTGCGAGCAGGCAGCGACCTCGCACTGGCAGGGCGCAGCGTGCGCGCCGCGCGACGCGCCTCTCGCTCACCGACAACGACGAGGACTGGTACCGCGCGCACGAGACCGGAGTCGCGCGCCGCTCAGCGACGTTCGACGCGGTGCTGATGCGCAAGGACCCGCCGTTCGACCTCGAGTACGTCGACCAGCACCTGGCTGCTGTCGGCAGGCCGAGCGCGAGGGCGCGCAGCGTGTTCAACGCGCCCGGCGCGATCCGCGACCACAACGAGAAGCTCGCGCATCGCCGAGTTCCCGCAGTTCGTCGCGCCGACGCTGGTGACGCGCGACGCCGGGCGCGCTGCAGGCGTTCATCGACGAGCACCGCGACGTGATCCTGAAGCGCCTCGACGGCATGGGCGGCGAGAGCATCTTCCGCGTGCGCGCCGACGACCCGAACCGCAACGTCATCGTCGAGACCATGGCGCAGCGCGGCGCGCGCAGCGTCATGGCGCAGCGCTACATCCCCGAGATCGCGCGACGGCGACAAGCGCGTGCTGCTGATCGACGGCAAGCCGGTGCCGCACTGCCTCGCGCGCATCCCGAAGCCGGGCGAGATCGCGCGGCAACCTCGCCGCCGGCGCGCGCGGCGTGGCGCAGCCGCTCACGCGCGCGCGACCGCGAGATCGCCGCGCGCGCTCGGGCCCGGTGCTCGCAAGCGCGCGGCCTGCTGCTGGTCGGGCTCGACGTGATCGGCGACTACCTCACCGAGGTCAACGTCACCAGCCCGACCTGCTTCCGCGAGATCCAGGACCAGACCGGCTTCGACGTCGCCGGCATGTTCATGGACGCGCTCGAGAAGCGAAGGCTGCAGCATGATCGGCATCCTGATCGTCACGCACGGCGCGATCGGCGAGGCGCTGCTCGCACGCGCGCGAGCCACGATGCTCGGCGACGCCGCCGCAGCGTGCGCCACGCTCGGCGTCACGGCGCCAGGACGACCCGGACGACCTGCCGCGCGCGCGCGCGAGCTGCTGCGACAGCATCGACGACGGCGACGGCGTGCTGGTGCTCACCGACATCTTCGGCGCGACGCCCGGCAACGTCGCGCTCGCGCTGCTCGAGGACGGCCGCGTCGAGGGCGTCTCCGGGCGTCAACCTGCCGATGCTGCTGCGCGCGCTGACCTACCGCGACGGCTCGCTGGCCGCCGCGGTGCGAGAAGGCGCTCTCGGGCGGCGCGGAGGGCGTGGTGCACATGAACACCGACCGCTGCTGCAATGGCCGAAGCGCTGCGAGCGCCGAGATCGTCAACAAGCTCGGGCTGCACGCGCGCGCCTCGGCCAAGCTCACGCAGGTCGCGAGCGGCTTCCAGTGCGAGATCTGGCTCGTCGCGCAACGGCCGCCGCGTCGAACGCGAAGAGCATCATGGGCGTGATGATGCTCGCCGCCGGCAAGGGCAGCTCGATGACTGATCGAGGCCGAGGGCGACGACGCCGACGCGGCGCTCGCCGCGCTGCTGAAACTGATCGCGGACAAGTTCGGCGAGGGCGGAGATGAACTTCGTCCTGCACGGCGCGCGCCGTGTCGGCCGGCATCACGATCGGCCACGCGCACCTCGTCTCGACCGCGCGGCTCGAGGTGGCGCACTACGAGATCGCCGCGAGCGCGGTCGAGGCCGAGGTCGCAGCGCTTCGACGCGGCGATCGCGCGCGCGCAGCAGCGAGCTCGCCGACGCTCGAAGGCGCAGATCCCGGCCGACGCGCCGGCCGAGTTCGGCGCCTTCCTCAACCTGCACCGCATGATCCTCGACGACTCGTCGCTGTCGCAGGCGCCGCGCGAGCTGATCCGCAGCCGGCGCTGCAACGCCGAGTGGGCGCTGGTGCAGCAGATGGAGCAGCTGGTCGAGCGCAGTTCGACGAGATCGAGGACCCCTACCTGCGCGAGCGCAAGGCCGACGTGCAGCAGGCGGTCGAGCGGGTGCTGAAGGCGCTGATGGGCGGCGCAGACGCTCGCCGAGCCGCGCGCTCGCCGAGGAGCAGAAGCTGATCGTGGTGGCGCACGACCTCTCGCCCGCCGACATGATCCTGTTCAAGCGCCACCAGCTTCGGCGGCTTCGTCACCGACGTCGGCGGCGTCACCTCGCACACCGCGATCGTCGCGCGCAGCCTCGGCATCCCGGCGCTGGTCGGCCTGCACCACGCGCGCCAGACGATCCGCGAGGGCGAGCTGCTGATCGTCGACGGCGTGCAGGGCGTGCTGGTCGTCAACCCCGACCCGGTGGTGCTCGCCGAGTACCGCGCTGCGCCAGTCGCAGCTGACGGCTCGAGCGCCAGAAGCTCAAGCGCCTGAAGACCGACGCCGGCCGCGACGCTCGACGGCACGCCGGTCGAGCTGTTCGCCAACATCGAGCTGCCGCAGGACATCGCGCGAGGTGCTCGAGGCCGGCGCCGCAGGGCGTGGGCCTGTTCCGCACCGAGTTCCTGTTCCTCAACCGCAAGGACCTGCCCGAGCGAGGACGAGCAGTTCGAGGCCTACCGCCAGGTGGCGCAGGCGATGGAGGGCCGGCCGGTGGTGCTGCGCACGCTCGACGTCGGCGCCGACAAGGCGCTGAACGGCGACGGCGGCGCAGAACATGCCGAACCCGGCGATGGGCCTGCGCGCGATCCGCTACTGCCTCGCCGAGCCGCAGATGTTCCTCACGCAGCTGCGCGCCATCCTGCGCGCCTCGCACTACGGCAAGGTGAAGATCCTGCTGCCGATGCTCGCGCACGCGCACGAGATCGAGCAGACGCTGACGCTGATCGGCGCAGGCGCAAGCAGCAGCTCGACGAGCGCAGGCATGCCCTACGACACGGCGATCGAGGTCGGCGGCATGATCGAGATCCCGGCGGCGGCGCTGGCGCTGCCGATCTTCATGCGGCGCCTCGACTTCCTGTCGATCGGCACCAACGACCTGATCCAGTACACGCTCGCCATCGACCGCACCGACGACGCGGTGGCGCACCTCTACGACCCGCTGCACCCGGCGGTGCTGCACGCTGGTGGCGAACACCATCCAGACCGCCGACGCGCGGCGGCATGCCGGTCGCGGTGTGCGGCGAGATGGCGGGCGACCTGCAGCTCACGCGCCTGCTGCTCGGCCTCGGCCTGCGCAACTTCTCGATGCACCCGTCGCAGCTCCTCGCCGATCAAGGAGCGCATCCTGCGCACCAACCTCGCCGACGTGCAGACGATGGCGCAGCGCATCCTGCGCACCACCGATCCCGCCAAGACCCGCGACATGCTCGCGAGCTCAACGCCTAGCCGTGGCCGGCCCGCTCGCCGGCGTGCGCGTCCTCGACCTCACCACGGTGGTGATGGGCCCGTACGCCACGCAGATCCTCGCGCGACTTCGGCGCCGACGTGATCAAGGTCGAGCCGCCCGAGGGCGACGTGATCCGCTACGCCTGGCCGTTCCGCAATCCGGGCATGGGCTCGATCTTCCTCAACACCAACCGCAACAAGCGCTCGGTGGTGCTCGACCTGAAGAAGCCGCGGCGCTGCGAGGCCTTCTTCGCGCTGGCGAAGAAATCCGATGTGCTGGTCTACAACGTCCGTCCGCAGGCGATGGCGCGCCTGAAGCTGTCGTACGAGGAGGTCAAGAAGGTCAATCCGAAGATCATCTACGTCGGCTGCTTCGGCTACAGCCAGCGCGGGCCGTACGCCGCGCAAGGCCGCCTACGACGACATGATCCAGGGCGCCGCCGGCATCCCTGGCTGCTGCAGCAAGCAGGGCGCGCGCCGAGCCGCGCTACGCGCCGATGATCGTCGCCGACCGCTCGGTCGGGCAGCAGGTGGCGAGCGCGGTGAGCGCGGCGCTCTACTACCGCGAGAAGACCGGCAAGGGCCAGCGCGATCGACGTGCCGATGTTCGAGCACCTGCTGCAGATGATCCTCGGCGACCACCTCGGCGGCTACACCTTCGAGCCGCCGCACGGCGAGCCCGGGCTACCACCGCATCCTCGCGCCGGACCGCCGGCCCTACCAGACGAAGGACGGCTACGTCTGCACGCTGATCTACAACGACAAGCAGTGGAAGGCGTTCTTCGACGTGATCGGCAAGCCGGAGATGCTTGCGCGAACGGAGTTCGCGACGCAGGAAGCGCGCAGCCAGAACTACGGCAGCGCCTACGCCTTCGTCGCCGAGGAGCTGAAGAAGCGCACCACCGACGAGTGGCTCGAGGCGCTCGAGCCGCGCCGACATCCCGGTGCAGCGCATGAACAGCCTCGACGACATCGTCGCCGACCCGCACCTCGCGGCGATCGGCTACCTGAAGACGGTCGAGCACCCGAGCGAAGGGCGCATCAAGGTCGCTGGCGGTGCCCTCGGAATGGTCCGAGTCGGCGCCCGAGTACCGGCGCCACGCGCCGCGCCTCGGCGAGCACACGCGCGAGGTGCTGCGAGGAAGCCGGGCTGTCCGGAAGACAAGATAGCCGAGCTGACAAAGCCGCTATAATCCATCTCGCGCCGATTTGCGATCTGCTTGCGGGCGCTTAACAAATACCGCTAAACGACATGAACGCTCCTCACGATCCGAATTCCGTTGGCGCCGTCGTCGCGCAGAAGGCGCGCTTCGACACGCCGCTCAGCTGCAGCAGCGGCGCCGAGCTGCCCTCCTACGAGCTCGCCTACGAGACCTACGGCACGCTGAACGCCGCGCGCTCGAACGCGGTGCTGGTCTGCCACGCGCTGAACGCCTCGCACCACGTCGCCGGCTATTATCGAGAACGAACCGGACAACGTCGGCTGGTGGGACAACCTCGTCGGCCCGGGCAAGCCGCTCGACACGCGGCGCTTCTTCGTCGTCGGCATCGAACTACCTCGGCAGCTGCTTCGGCTCGACCGGCCCGGCGTCGATCAACCCGGCGACCGGCAAGCCCTGGGGCGCGGACTTCCCGGTGGTCACGGTCGAGGACTGGGTCGAGGCGCAGGCGCGCCTCGCCGACCGCCTCGGCATCGAGCGCTTCGCCGCGGTGATCGGCGGCTCGCCTCGGCGCGATGCAGGCGCTGCAGTGGACGCTCTCCTATCCGGAGCGCGTGCGCCACTCGATCGTCATCGCCGCGGCGCCGCAGCTCACGCCGCAGAACATCGCCTTCAACGAGGTGGCGCGCCAGGCGATCATGACCGACCCGGATTTCCACGGCGGCCACTACTACGAGAAGGGCGTGGTGCCGACGCGCGGGCTGCGCATCGCGCGCATGATCGGCCACATCACCTACCTCTCGGGCGAGGCGATGGCGGAGAAGTTCGGCCGCGCGCTGCGCCGCGGCGACGCCGGGCTTCGACTTCGACGTCGACTTCGAGATCGAGTCCTACCTGCGCTACCAGGGCGACAAGTTCTCGACCTACTTCGACGCCAACACCTACCTGCGCATCACCAAGGCGCTCGACTACTTCGACCCGGCGGCGGACTTCGGCGGCGACCTGTCGGCGGCGCTGGCGCGCGCCAAGGCGCGCGTTCCTGGTGGTCGTCGTTCAAGTCGGACTGGCGCTTCACGCCGGCGCGCTCGCGCGAGATGGTGCGGGCGCTGCTCGACAACCGGCGCATCGTCTCCTACCTCGAGATCGACGCGCCCGGCGGGCACGACGCCTTCCTGCTGGAGGACGCGCGCTACCACGCGCGCGCTGCGCGCCTACTTCGCCAACATCGAGCTATGACGACGCGCTTGAGACCTGACCTGGCCGCGATCGTGCAGTGGGTGCCGCGGGCGCGCGCGGTGCTCGACCTCGGCTGCGGCGACGGCGCGCTGCTGCGCACCTGTGGCAGGAGCGCCAGGCGCCGGGCTACGGCGTCGAGATCGACGACGACAAGCGTGCTCGCCTGCGTCGGCGAACGACGTCAACGTGCTGCAGGTCGACCTCGAGAGCGGCCTCTCGCTGTTCGCCGACCGCTCGTTCGACTGCGTGATCCTCTCGCAGACCCTGCAGGCGATCCACCGCACCGGAGTTCCTGCTGCGCGAGATGCTGCGCGTCGGCCGCGAGGCGATCGTCAGCTTCCCGAACTTCGGCCACTGGCGCGCGCGCCTGCAGGTCGCGCTCGGCCGCATGCCGGTGTCGAAGGCGCTGCCCTACGAGTGGTACGAGACGCCGAACGTGCACCACTGCACCATCACGCGACTTCGAGGACCTCTGCCGGCGGCTCGGCGTGCGGATCAGCGAGCGCCTCGCGCTGCACGAGGGCACGGCCGGTGACCGCGCTGCCCAACCTCCTCGGCAGCGTCGCCGTCTACCGCTGCACCGCCGCCTGAAGAGGGCCTGCGTGCAGTGGCGCGTCTTCGAGGCCCTCGAAGGGCACGCTCGCCCTGCTCGCCGCCGGCGGGCTCTTCTACCTGATCCCGCGCGACTTCCGTCACATCGCCGGTGGAGCTGGTCGGGCGGCTGCACCTCAACGCCGGCAAGAGCTACCCGACGTCTTCAGCCGCATCCTCGAGGACACGAGCAACGCGCAGCTCTGGCTGATCGGCGCGCTGGTGCTGGTCTACGCGGCGGTGCGCTTCGCCGAAGCTCGTACGGACTGTGGCTGGAGCGGCGCTGGGCAGAAGTGGCTCGCCGCGCTGAGCGGCTGCATCTACGTGCCGGTGGAACTCTACGAGCTCACGCGCGGCGTCAGCTGGATCAAGGTGGCTGCCTGGCGCTTTGATCCTGAACGCGGCCATCGTCATCTATGTGCGGCGTCCTGTGGCGGACTGAGGTCTTCGTCGCCACCAGGTTGACCAGCGTTTCTTCTCGCTCGCCCGGCTCCGGCACGCCCAAGCCCAACCACTCGCGCGCACCGAGGTCCGACCGGCTCCACCAGAGTAGGGACAGGAGACGTTCTCCGGGCCGAAGCGGAAGCCCGCTTCGCGGACCATCGCCATGTACTCCTCGGCGCTGTGCTGCGCCTCCATCGGGTGGCGGAAGAGCAGGCGGATGACCCAGGACTCGATGTAAGCGCGCGTCGACTCGGCGAAGAGCAGCAGACCGCCGGGCTTCAGCACGCGATGGAACTCGGCCAGCGCCTCGCGCTGGCGCGTGAAGGTGGTGGAAAGTCTGGTGGCGAAGACGATGTCGACGCTCGCGTCGGGAAGCGCCAGCGCCGAGGCGTCGCCCCGCTTGACCTCGACCGTCAAGCTTCTCCTTCGCCGCCGCTTGCGCGGCGCGCTCGAGGCACGCCGGCTCGAAATCGATGCCGATCAGTCTGCCGCGGCGCGAAGCGCTCCTGCAGCGGCTTGAACGACTTGCCTTGCCCGCAGCCGACGTCGAGCAGGACGGGATGATAAGGCCGCCGGCTCCCGGCGGGATGAGGCGCTCGAGATCGTCGAGCGCGACGCGGATGACGCGCGACTCCCAGGTCTGGGTGCCGAGGAACCAGAAGCCGAGCCGCGTCTCGGGGACGAAAAGACCAGGATGACCCACTGTGCATAGTCACTTTTATGTGCATCCTCAGGCTGCGGACTATTCGCCGCAATGGGGAGAAAATGACGAACCAAGACAGTCGCTGTTGCAGTGCGTTGTCGTCGCGTGCCGTGATCGGCTTCTCGGCCGGAGCGGACGGACGCAGGAAAAGCTTCATCATCCAGGCGCCGTTCGCGATCCGAACGTCTGCAGGTCGTCGATGCGGTCAAGCGCGAGTGCGGGCTCGGAAGACGATGGTCGGCGACTGGGTGCTGCGAAAGCGTGCAGCAAGAAGTATCCGGGCAGCACGCAAGCTGAGCAAGGCGGCAGACGCCGGCAAGCGGCAAAGATCCTGAAGCGTCACCATCGTCAACGTCGTCGGCGTCAGCGGCGGAGCGTACTCAGGCCCGAAGTGCATGACGGTGCGGGCGGACCTCGATGCAGCCGGCAAGGTCACTCGCCGACGACGACGAAGGAGCGCACCTCGGGCGGCGGCGCGTTCGGCGGCATGAAGGGCACCTGCCAGATCTTCGGCCGCGTGGCGAAGACGCTCGGCGCCGACGTGGCCGCGTGGCTGCCGAGCGCGATGCGCAAGTGAGCGGCGGCGCTAGCCGCCGTCCTTGCCGGCCGAGCCGACCGACAGGTCGGCGAGGCCGGAGCGGATCATGAACCAGAAGAGGAACACGCCGGGCAGCGCGACCAGCGGTGGTCAGCAGGTAGAAGTTGACGTAGCCGATCGCGCTCGATCAGCGCGCCGACGGTCGTGCCGGTGAGGAAGCGGCCGGCGATGCTCGCCAGCGCGGAGAGCAGCGCGTACTGGGTCGCGGTGAAGCGCAGGTTGCACAGCGCCGAGAGGTAGGCGACCACCGTCACGCCGCCGATGCCGCTGGCGAAATTCTCGAAGCCGACCGCCGCGGCCATGCCGATGTTGCTGTGGCCGGCCGCCGCCAGCGCGGCGAAGCTCAGGTTCGACACCGCCATCAGGACCAGGCTGATCAGCACCGAGCGCTTCATCCCCAGCCGCGCGTAGAGGATGCCGCCGACGAAGATGCCGACCAGCAGCGCGACGAAGCCGATGCCGACGTCGTAGAACGCCACCTCGTCGTTGCTGAAGCCGAGGTCCTGGAACAGCAGCCGCAGCGTCAGGTTGGCGAGCGTGTCGCCGATCTTGTGGATGAGCACGAACAGCAGCACGACCAGCGCGCCCTGGCGCTCGAGGAACTCGAGCAGCGGGCTGAAATAGGCGACGACCGCCTCGACCACGCCGCGCGGCCTGGCCGGCTCGCGGTGCCGCGCCGGCTCGCCCATCACCACGCCGACCAGCATCGCCGGCAGCGCGAACACGGCGCAGGCGAGGTAGGCGGCGGTCCAGCCGAAGCGGGCGGCGAGGACCAGCGCGAGGCGCGCCGGCCGCCGCGGAGCCGATGCGCCAGCCGTACTGCGACATGCCGGAGCCGACGCCGAGCTGGCGCGGCTCGAGCAGCTCGATGCGGTAGGCGTCGATGATGATGTCGAAGGTCGCGCCGGCGACGCCGAGGGTGATGGCGGCGACCGCGACCAGCAGCAGCGATTCGTCCGGGTCGGCGACGCCGAGGAACGCGACCGCGGCCATGCACCAGCACGCCGACCAGCCACAGCCAGCTGCGCCGCTGGCCGAACCGGCCGATCAGCGGCAGGCGCACGTTGTCGACGATCGGCGCCCAGAGGAACTTGAAGTTGTAGGCGAGGAAGGTGAGCGCGAAAGCGGTGACCGCGCTCTTGGTGACGCCGTGCTGGGCGAGGCGCGTGGTGAGCGTCGCGCCGATCATGGCGAAGGTGAAGCCGGAGGAAATGCCCAGGAACAGCGCCGCGAGCGGCGCGCGCTCGAGATAGGGCCGCGAGCCTCCGGCAGCCGCCAGCCAGGGTAGTCATAGTCGATCGTCAGCGGCGCGTGGTCGGAGAAGCGCTTCGCCTTGTAGATCGACTCGCTGCTTCGCCGTCGCCGCGATGCCCGGCGTGGCGATCTGGTAGTCGATGCGCCAGCCGACGTTCTTCGCCCACGCCTGGCCGCGGTTCGACCACCAGGTGTACTGGTCGGGCTTGGCGTTCAGGCTGGCGGAACACGTCGACGAAGCCGAGCTCGTCGAACACGCGCGTCAGCCACGCGCGCTCCTCGCGGCAGGAAGCCGGAGTTCTTCTGGTTCGAGCGCCAGTTCTTCAGGTCGATCTCGTTGTGCGCGATGTTCCAGTCGCCGCACAGGATGATTTCGCAGCCTCGCTGCTTTCAGCTTCTTCAGATGAGGCAGAAACTGCTTCAGGAAGCGGAACTTCGACGCCTGGCGGTGCGGGCCGGCCGAGCCCGAGGGCAGGTAGAGCGAGATCACCCACAGCTTGCCGAAGCGCGCCTCGACGTAGCGGCCCTCGGCGTCGAACTCGCGCACCGCGAAGCCGCGGCGCACCTCGTCGGGCGTCGCTGCGGCTGTAGAGCGCGACGCCGCTGTAGCCCTTCTTCTCGGCGAAAGCGTGGCAGGTCTCGAACGCCTTCAGGCCGTGCAGCTTCGCGTCGAGGTCGGCCTCGTGGCACTTCAGCTCCTGCAGGCACACGACGTCGGCGCGCTGCGTCGGCGAGCCAGCGGAACAGGCCCTTGTTCGCCGCGCTGACCGGATGCCGTTGACGTTGAGGGTGATGACTCTCAACGACAGAGCGGAAAGCTCGAGACGCCGCCGTGCGCGGCCGACCACTTGGCGGGCTCGTGCAGGAACTTCTCGACCTCCGCGATCTGCGCCGGCCTCGAGGTAGCCGCCCTTCTTCACCACCGTCGAGCACGTCCCACCAGGTGGCGAGGTGGTGCAGGCGTCACGCTCAGGTCGGCGCAGCGTCTTCTTCGACTCGGGGAAGATGTCGTAGTAGAAGTTGACGAACACGTGCTCGACCACCGCGCCCGCGTCGCGCAGCGCCTTGCAGAAATTGATCTTCGAGCGGCCGTCGGTGGTCAGGTCCTCGACCAGCAGCGTGCGCGCGCCCTCGCGGATGTCGCCCTCGATCTGCGCGTTGCGGCCGAAGCCCTTGGGCTTCTTGCGCACGTACTGCATCGGCAGGCCGAGGCGGTCGGCGATCCACGCGGCGTAGGGAATGCCCGCGGTCTCGCCGCCGGCGACGACGTCGAACTGCTCGAAGCCGGCGTCGCGCGCGAGCGTGGCGGTGGCGAAGTCAACCAGCTGGCTGCGGATGCGTGGATAGAAGATGAGCTTGCGGCAGTCGATGTAGACCGGGCTCGCCCAGCCGGAGGTGAAGACGAACGGCTTCGATTCGTGAAAAAGTACCGCCTTGACCTCCAGCAGCATCGTGGCGGTGACTTCGGCGATGACCGACTGGTCGGCGAAGTGCATGGGCGGCGCGGATTCTAGCAGTCGGAAGGGTAGAATCGGACATCCCAGCTAGGGGAATCGGGACAGGGGACGCAATGGGACGCTTTCTGGGTTGGATCTCTGTAGCCATCGCTCGCCGCGGCGCCGCTGCTCGCGCAGGCGCAAGAGGCCTTGACCTACCGCTGCGCCGGCACCGGACGGGAAGAAGTACTACGGCTCGGCGATCCCGATGCAGTGCGCCGGCGCGACTGATCGAGGTGCTGAACGATCGCAGGGCATGGTCGTGAAGCGCATCGACCCGGCGGCCGAAGAGCGCGCCCGCGCCGCCAAGGCCCGGAAGCTGAGCGAAGAACCCCGAGCTGTCCGCGGCCCAGAGAGACGAGGCAGCGACGCAACCGCGCCCTGCTCGCCACCTACACCAGCGCCAAGGACATCGAGGACGCGCGCGCCCGCGCCCTGCGCGAGAACGCGAGCCAGGCGGGCCGCTTCGAGCAGCGGATCAGCGACGCTGCAGGCGCGCGAGCGTCGCGCTACGAGAAGGAGCTCGAGACCTACAAGAAGGACGGCAAGGGCTCGTCGCGACGGTCTGCAGCGACAACATCAAGAACGTCGACCTCGAGATCGCCGCGCAGGAGGAGCTGCTCGCGTCGAAGCGCGGCGAAGTCCGAGCATCAACGCGAAGTACGACGAGGACAAGAAGCGCTACGGCGAGGCGACGCAAGCGCGGGCGCCGGAAAGCCGCCGCGAAGTAGTCCGGCGCCTAGCCGCCCAGCTTGCGGCGCAGGATCTCGTTCACCTGCGCCGGATTCGCCTTCCCGCTGCGTCGCCTTCATCACCTGCCCGACCAGCGAGTTGAACGCCTTCTCCTTGCCCGCGCCGGTAGTCCGCCGACCTGCTTCGCGTTCGCCGCCAGCACCTCCTCCACCGCTTTCTCGATCGCGCCGGCGTCCCTGATCTGCTTCAGGCCACGCTGCTCAATGATCTTGTCGGCGGTGCCCTCGCGAGACAGGACGGCTTCGTAAACCTCTTTCACCTGCCTGACTCGATATATCTCCTCTGAGTCCCATACATGCGTATCAACTGCAGTTCGCGGGGCAAGTGCGCATCATTCTGGACTAGCGCTTCGCCCCAGGTTCCGAGGGCTGCGGTTGACGAGCTAACGATCCGTATTAGCTGTGCTCTTGTAAATCTCTGCCGCGGCCTCCTTCGGGATCCTGTATTGAGAGCGTGACGAAAATGAAGTCGGAGGTCTCGTCGAAGAGCTTTGTTGCTCGTAATGCTGGTACGACGTCGTAAGCCGCTCAGCTGCCTGAGCGGGCACTCCAAACGCGATGTATCGACCACGTTTGGTGGCTAGGGATTCCGGCATGGTGTCGCGCACCCGACGGATCTCCTCATCAGAAACTATGATCGGTAGAAGATCCGGGTCAGGGAAGTAGCGATAGTCCTTCGCATCCTCTTTGCTTCGCATCGACGCGTTTCATTCCGCTATCGGGGTCATAGAGGCGTGTTTCCTGCTCAATACGCCCCCGTCTCTCAGCACGGAGATCTGTCGCTCGCGCCTCGAGCTGGATTGCCTGCTACCAAGAATCGGAAGGAATTTAGGTTCTTGACTTCACTGCGGACGCCCAGCGTCGCGCCGCCGGGTCGACGCACCGACACGTTCGCGTCACATCTAAAGAGCCTTCTTCCGTATCGCCGTCACAAATGCCGGTATTCGTGTAACTAGTCCATGCAGCGCGCGTGCATAAGCCGAAGCCTCCGCCGCCGCGCAGTTCTGGCTCTGAAACGATTTCGAGGCAGCGGCGTACCAGCGCGGTTCAGATCGATGCCAGTGCTCTCTCTGAAAATCCTCGTGCAACGACTTTCCAGCGTCCTCTTCTAGGTGTAGCTCGAGTGAGGCGAATTTTGATCTTTTCCCGCGCGTAGGCGACTCAATCTCTATCGATGCCTCCTCGGCACGATCGGATCCTCATACTGGCTAATCTGATAGCCCTTCGGAAGGTCAGGGTAGAAGTAGTTCTTGCGGGCGAAGATCGAGCGCCGGCTGATCGTTGCCGCCGACGGCGAGCCCGAAGCGGATCGCGCGCTCGACCGCGCGCGCGGTTCAGCACCGGCAGCACGCCCGGCAGCGCGATATCGACCGCGGAAGCCTGGCGTGTTGGGCGGCGCGCCGAACGCGGTCGACGCGCCCGAGAAGATCTTCGCTCGTCGTCGAGAGCTGCGCGTGCGTCTCGATGCCGACGACGATTTCCCAGCCGGCGCTCATAGCGAGCGTCTCGCGCGGCACGCGCTGGTGCCAGTCGGTCGCCTGCTGGTAGCGGTGCGCGGCGCCGAGCAGCCGCGCCTCGGCGAAATAGTTGCCGGTGAGCTGCAGGCCGACCGGCAGGCCCTTCGCGTCGAAGCCGCACGGGATCGACAGCGCCGGCAGGCCGGCGAGCGGCGCCGGGATGGTGAAGATGTCGCCGAGGTACATCTGCACCGGGTCGTCGGTCTTCGCGCCGAGCTCGAACGCGGTGGTCGGCGCCGTCGGGCCCAGGATCAGGTCGCACTGCTTGAAGGCCTCGGCGAAGTCCTGCGCGATCAGGCGGCGGATCTTCTGCGCCTGCAGGTAGTACGCGTCGTAGTAGCCGTGCGAGAGCACGTAGGTGCCGACCAGGATGCGGCGCTTCACCTCGGCGCCGAAGCCCTCGGCGCGCGTGCGTGCAGTACATGTCGATGAGGTCGCGGTACTCCTTCGCGCGGTGGCCGTAGCGCACGCCGTCGAAGCGCGAGAGGTTCGAGGACGCCTCGGCGGGCGCGATGACGTAGTACGCCGGCGACGCCGACGCGCGTGTTGGGCAGCTCGACCTCGACCACGCTTCGCGCCCTGCGATTTGAACCAGCGCGATCGCGCCGTCGACGGCGCTGCGCACGCCGGGCTCGAGGCCGTCGGCGAAGTATTCCTTCGGCAGGCCGATGCGCAGACCCTGCACGCTCGACGCGAGACGCGCGAGTAGTCCTCCTTCGGCCGCTCGACGCTCGTCGAGTCGCGCGCGTCGAAGCCCGCCATCACGTCGAGCAGCAGCGGCGAGGTCGGCGGCGCTCTTCGCGATCGGCCCGGCCTGGTCGAGCGAGGACGCGAAGGCGACCATGCCGTAGCGCGAGACGCAGCCCGTAGGTCGGGCTGCAGGCCGCAGACGCCCGAGAACGCCGCCGGCTGGCGGATCGAGCCGCCGGTGTCGGTGCCGGTGCGCGACCGGCGCCATGCGCGCCGCGACCGCCGCCGCCGAGCCGCCCGAGGAGCCGCCGGGCACGCGCGTGCGTGTCCCACGGGTTGCGCACCGGGCCGAAGTGCGAGTTCTCGTTCGACGAGCCCATGGCGAACTCGTCCATGTTGCGTCTTGCCGAGCAGCACCGCGCCGGCGCGGTCGAACTGCTCGACCACGTGCGCGTCGTAGGGCGCGACGAAGTTCGCGAGCATCTGCGAGCCGCAGGTCGTGCGCCAGCCCTTGCGTGCAGAAGATGTCCTTGTGCGCGACCGGGATGCCGGTGAGCGGCGCCCGCCTCGCCGCTTCGCGATGCGCGCGTCGGCGCGCTGCGCCTGCGCGAGGCTGCCTGCGCGCGTCGACGGTGATGAAGGCGTTCAGCTCGCCGTTCAGCGCGGCGCGATGCGGTCGAGGAACTGGCGCGTCAGCTCGACGCGAGGAGACCTTCTTCGCGCTGCAGGGCGCCGGCGAGCTCGATGCAGAGTCGCGTTCGAGCACGCTACTCGATCACCTTCGGGACGAGGTAGAGGCCGTCCTCGACCTGCCGGCGCGACGGACTGATGAAAGCGTCGCGCTGGTCGGCTTTCGGTGACTGTGTCCTCGCGCAGGCGCTGCGCCGACGTCCTGCGGCATGCGCCATCGGCTCGACGCCTGCGGTGTCGACCGCGCGCATCTGCGTCGATCAGCGCGAGCACGCGGTTCAGGCGCTCGAGCACCTCGCGGATTCCTCGGCCGTGATCGCGATGCGGGCCAGCGCGGCAATCCGGCGCACGTCGTCGTTGGCTAGCGACATGTCCTCGACTGCGGCTTTCGGACTAGGGATGCCGGAAGGGCTTCGTTATCTCCCGTAGCGTCCTTAGCGTATCATATGCGCCACTTCGCAGCCCGGACCGCGGTCCTAAGGCTCGGTTAAGAAACGGAAAAGGCCCTACCTTGCCCATGTTTGGATTCCTGCGCAGCTACTTCTCCAACGATCTCGCGATCGACCTCGGCACCGCCAACACGCTGATCTACGTCCGCGGCAAAGGCATCGTGCTCGACGAGCCGTCGGTGGTCGCCATCCGCCAGGAAGGCGGGCCCGAACGGCAAGAAGACGATCCAGGCGGTCGGCACGCGCAGCGAAGCAGATGCTCGGCACGCACGCCGGGCAACATCACCGCCATCCGGCCGATGAAGGACGGCGTGATCGCCGACTTCACGGTCACCGAGCAGATGCTGAAGCAGTTCATCAAGAAGGTGCACGACAACACAGCTGTTCTCGCCCAGCCCGCGCATCATCATCTGCGTGCCGTGCGGCTCGACGCAGGTCGAGCGGCGCGCGATCCGCGAGAGCGCGATCGGCGCGGGCGCCGGCCAGGTGTACCTGATCGAGGAGCCGATGGCCGCGGCGATCGGCGCCGACCTGCCGGTCGCCGACGCCACCGGCTCGATGGTGGTCGACATCGGCGGCGGCACCACCGAAGTCGGCGTGATCTCGCTCGGCGGCATGGTGTACTCGGGCTCGGTGCGCGTCGGCGGCGACAAGTTCGACGAGGCGATCATCAACTACATCCGCCGCAACTACGGCATGCTGATCGGCGAGACCACCGCCGAGCACGATCAAGAAGGAGATCGGCTCCGCGTTCCCCGGCTGCGAAGTGCGCGAGATGGAAGTGAAGGGCCGCAACCTCGCCGAGGGCATTCCGCGCAGCTTCACCATCTCGCTCGAACGAGATCCTCGAGGCGCTCACCGAGCCGCTCAACCAGATCGTCTCCGCGGTGAAGTCCGCGCTCGAGCAGACGCCGCCCGAGCTCGGCGCCGACATCGCCGAGAAGGGCATGGTGCTCACCGGCGGCGGCGCGCTGCTGCGCGACCTCGACCGCCTGCTGATGGAAGAGACCGGGCTGCCGGTGATCGTCGCCGACGACCCGCTCACCTGCGTGGTGCGCGGCTCGGGCAAGGCGCTCGAGAAGATGGAGCACTTCGGCCCGATCTTCACCAACGACTGAGGATGACGGGGATGGACCATACCCCCCGCCATTCTTCAAGCGTGGACCGGCGCCGCTCGTCCGGCTGTTCTTCTTCGCCTCGCTGTCCCTCGCCCTGCTCGTGATCGACGCGCGCTTCCGCTACGTCGAGGGCCTGCGCAGCTGGCTCGCGCTCGCCGCCTATCCGCTGCAGCGCGCGGCGCTCGCGCCGATCGAGGTCGGCGAGCGCGTCGCCGGCTACTTCTCGACCCAGGCGCGGCTCGTCGCGGAGAACGAGCGGCTGCGCGCCAAGGCGCTCGAGCTACTCGCAGGACGCGCAGCGCTACCAGGCGGCGCGAGGCCGAGGCGGCGGAGCTGCGCCGCATCATCAGCGCCGGCGAGCGCCTCGAGCTGACGCGCGATCCCGGCCGAGGTGCTCTACGCGAGCCGCGACCCGTACGCGCACAAGATCTTCATCGACCGCGGCGCGGTGCAGGGCGTGCGCCCGGCAGCCCGGTGGCCGACGAAGCCGGCGTCGTCGGCCAGGTGACGCGCGTGCATCCGCTCGTCTCCGAGGTCACGCTGCTCACCAACCCCGACCAGGCGATGCCGGTGCAGGTGGTGCGCAACGGCCTGCGCGCGATCGCCTTCGGCGGCGGCGCCTCGGGCATGCTCGAGCTGCGCTTCACCGCCGCCAACGCCGAGATGCAGAACGGCGACCAGCCTCGTCACCTCCGGCATCGACGGCACCTATCCGCCGGGACTGCCGGTCGCGACCGTGGTGCGCATCGAGCGCGACGCCGAGCACACCTTCGCGCGCGTGCTGTGCCAGGCCGGCGGCGGGCGTCGACCGCGGCCGCTACGTGCTGGTGCTGGCGAACGAGCTGCGAGCGCGGCCGGCGCGCCCCGAAGAGGTCCAGGCCGGCAAGGACCGGCGCGAGAAGTCCCGCCGCGCCAAGAAGGCGGCCGCAGTCGAAGCGGCGAAGGAGCCCGAGGCGCCGAAGGAGGCGATGCTGCCCGCTAGCTCCACGATCCTGCTGCCGGTGCGGCTCGCGCACCATCGTCGCGTCGTTCGCGCTCGCGCTGTTCCTCAACTTCCTGCCCTGGCGCGACCTGCGCCTGATGCCGGATTTCGTCGCGCTGACGCTGTGCTTCTGGTGCATCCGCCAGCCGCGCCTGGTCGGCCTGGGCATCGGCTGGATGCTCGGCCTGCTCGACCGACGCCGGCAACGGCGTGCTGCTCGGCCAGCACGCGCCTCGCCTACTCGATCGCTCGCCTTCCTGTCGGTCTGGCTGTCGCGCCGCATCCTCTGGTTCGGCGCCGGGCTGCAGGCGCTGCACGTCGCTGGTGATCCTGCTCGTCGCGCAGGGCGTGGCGCTGCTGGTGCGCATCGCCGCCGGCAACGCGCTTTCCCGGCTGGCCGATCATCGTCGGGCCGATTTTCGGCGCGCTGCTCTGGCCGCTCGTCACCTGGCTGCTGCTGCTGCCGCAGCGGCGCGCGCAGCGCGAGCAGGCGATCTAGATGCCCAGCCTCCTCGGCACCGCGGAGCTGCGCAACTCCGAGCGCGAGCTGCAGCAGTTCCGGCTGCGCGTCGGCATCGCCGGCGTGGTCGTGCTGATCGCGTTCTGCCTGCTCGCGGCGCGCTTCTTCTACCTGCAGGTCTTCCAGCACGA
>ERZ1370068.6645-contig-5615_pt1 | contig 21407 bp, 24 predicted proteins | sample MGYA00561227_ERZ1370068 | MGnify/ENA primary metagenome ERZ1370068 (study PRJEB38410, sample SAMEA6850437) | metagenome | study: Metagenomic assessment of the ecological functions of the soil: analysis of the soil microbiota associated with the... | reverse complement strand
AGGGCGGCTCTTCAAGCCGCTCGCCTACTCGAAGAACCTCGCCATGGCGCTCGCGGCGCGTGCTGGCGGTCACGCTCGACCCGGCGATGCGCATGCTGTTCACGCGCATGGAGCCGCTGTGCAGTTCCGGCCGCGCTGGCTGGCGGCGGTCGTGAACGCGGTCGACGGTCGGGCGCTACTATCCCGAGGAGCGCCATCCGATCAGCCGCGTCCTCTTCGCCGTCTACGAGCCGGTGTGCCGCTGGGTGCTGCGGCATCGGGTCGTCGACGCTCGCTCGCGGCGCTGCTGCTCGTCGCGCCGACCGTGCCCGTCTACCTGCGAGCTCGGCTCCGAGTTCATGCCGCCGCTGAACGAGGGCGCCTTCCTCTACATGCCGACCGCGCTGCCCGGGCATGTCGGTCACCGAGGCGCAGCGCATTCTCCAGATCCAGGATCGCATCCTGCGCACGCTTCCCGGAGGTCGAGCGCGTGTTCGGCAAGGCCGGGCGCGCCGACACGCCGACCGACCCGGCGCCGTTCTCGATGGTCGAGACGACGGTGCTGCTCAAGCCGGAGTCGGAGTGGCGGCACGGTGCGAGCGCTGGTACTCCGACTAGCCGCGCGCCGTTCGCTGGCTCTTCTCGCGCATCACGCCCGAGCGCATCACCTTCGACGAGCTGCAGGACGAGATGGACGCGCAGCTGCGCTTCCCCGGCATCCCGAACATCTGGACGCATGCCGATCAAGAACCGCATCGACATGCTGTCGACCGGCGTGCGCACGCCGATCGGCATCAAGATCCTCGGCCCCGACCTGAAGGTCATCCAGCGCATCGGCGAGCAGCTCGAGGGCGATCCTGCGCGACGTGCCGGGCACGCGCAACGTGCTCGCCGAGCGCACCGCCGGCGGCTACTACGTCGACTTCGATCTCGACCGCGACGAGCTCGCGCGCTACGGCCTGACGGTCGACGGACGCGCAGACGATCGTCATGTCGGCGATCGGCGGCGAGAACGTCACCACGCACGGTCGAGGGCCGCGAGCGCTATCCGGTCAACGTCCGCTACGCGCGCGACTTCCGCGACGACCTCCGCAGCCTGCGGCGCGTGCTCGTGCCGACGCCGTCGGGCGCGCAGATTCCGCTGGCGCAGATCGCCGACATCCGCATGGTCGAGGGCCCGGCGATGATCCGCAACGAGAACGGCCAGCTCGCCGGCTACGTCTACGTCGACATGGCGGGCCGCGACATCGGCGGCTACGTCGACGAGGCCAAGCGCGCGCGTCGCGAGCGAGCTCGAGCTGCCCGACGGGCTATCAGCTCGTCTGGAGCGGCCAGTACGAGAACCTGGCGCGCGTGCGCGAGCGGCTGAACGATCGTGCTCCCGCTCACGCTCTTCCTCATCGCGCTGCTGCTCTACATGAACACCAAGTCGGCGGTGAAGACGGGGATCGTGCTGCTCGCGGTGCCGTTCTCGCTGGTCGGCGCCGTCTGGCTGCTCTACGCGCTCGGCTACAACACCTCGATCGCGGTCTGGGTCGGCATGATCGCGCTCATGGGGCTCGACGCCGAGACCGGCGTCTTCATGCTGCTCTTCCTCGACCTCGCCTACGACGAGCGCGTGCGCAGCGGGACGCATGCGCACCGCGGCGGATCTCGAGGAGGCGATCGTGCACGGCGCGGTGAAGCGCGTGCGCCCGAAGATGATGACGGTCGACGGCGGCGTTCATGGGCCTGCTGCCGATCATGTGGTCGACGGGCAGCGGCGCGGACGTCATGAAGCGGATCGCCGCGCCGATGGTCGGAGGCTCTGCGACCTCCTTCGTCCTCGAGCTCTTCGTCTATCCGGTCGCTCTACGCGATCTGGAAGTGGCGCTTCGAGATGAAATCCGGGCGGGCGATACCAACGCGCGGTGGTGGTGAGGTCCCAGCGGTCGCAGCAGAGGGGCATGTGGTTCCTGCCGCGTAGGTCGGATGGCTGCCGGCGAGTCGTGAAGCCGCGCGCTTCGACGGGTGTGGGCGACCGGCCTCGCCTAGGTCGACGCTGCCGCCGGGTGGGTGCCGTCGCTCTGGTCCCCACCCGGCTCCCCACGCAGCGTACCGCGAGGAGGCTCCCCCCCCACGGGAATTACCCCGCGGATTCTTCAACACTGCACCCAACCAATCGAGAAGAATTGTTGCTCGTACTGCGACGGAGGTTACTTAGCCACGCATCGTCATCAGAGCAAGCACGGTGCCACCGTCTGCGCTTTGCGCTTCATCGCGAGTTGCTTGAGCGTTTTGCGGCTGGCGCACGCGGTTCATGCTGCTCAGCGACGCGGCACTGGCGAGCAAACCGGCAGCGCTCTGCGTCATGACCACGTGCCCGGTCGCGCGGTTGCACGCCTTCGAGCGCGAGCAGCTTCTTGCTTGATGGCGCTCCCGCCGGCGTAGCCACCGAGCTTCGCCGCCGCCGGCGACGACGCGATGACACGGGATCACGATCGGCACGGGATTCCGCCCGAGCGGCTTGACCGACCGCGCGGCTCGCGCCCGGCTGGCCGATGCGACGCGCGATCTCGCCGTACGACAGCACGCGTCCGCGCGGGATGCGGCGCGCGGCCATCAAGACCCGGCGTTGGAAGTCGCGACACCTGCCGCAGGTCGACCGGCAGCGTCGAAGCGACGCCGCTTCCCGCTGAGATACTCGTCGAGCTCGGCGCGCATGCGCGCGAGGCGCTCGTCGGCGCGGACGACGCGGGCGCGCTGGCGGCGCGCGAGGTCGGCCGAAGGCGCGCGCCGAGCGCCCGAACGACACCCCGACGAGCCCGCGGTCGTTCACGACGGCGGCGAGGAGCGGTCCGAGCGGGGTCGCGAGGGCGCCGTAGTAGACGACGTTCGCGCGCGATGGTGCGACCGTCCGGGTCCGCGCCGCCGGCGCGGTTCAGCGGCGAGGCGGCGCCCCACGCGTCGAGCCCGCCGAGCACGCGGCGATGGCGCCGCGCCGCGTCCGCCTGCCGTCCGCGGTCGCCATCCAGGCGGTGAGCGCGGCCGAGGCCGGTGCGTCGTCCCAGCACGTAGCCGATCAACTCCGTTTCCATCGCGTCGTTCCGTCTTGTGCGTCTTCATGTGCGCTCCAACCATACGCTGAGTTTGCGGACCGCTTGGTGGACGTTGGCTCCGCGCCGACTCGGCACTGCAGCCGAGGCTCGCGCCGATGTCCTCGTAGTCGAGATCGTGGAAGCGGCGCGCCACCAGCGCCGCCCGTTGTTTGGCGGGCAGCCGCTCGACGGCCTGGGCGACGGCCTCGCAGCGTGAGGCCGCCGGCGAGCTCGATGGCGCGCGCCGGGATCATGTCGAGATCGACCGGGCTCGCGCGCCGGAGCGCGGTGCGCCGTTGCTTCAGCATGGTGAGGGCGCGATTGGTCGCGATCCGATACAGCCAGGCACGGGTGTTGGCCTCCGCGGGCAGGCGGTCGAAGGCGCGGTGGGCGCGAAGCCAGGTGTCCTGGGCGGCGTCCTCGGCCGCGCTCGCGTCGCCCAGGAGTCGGCGCAGGTAGGCCGCGATCTCGCCGCGGTGGCGCTCCAGGAGTCGCTCGAATTCGGGTGTGCGCTGGCTCATGCGGTGATCGATCCTGTCACCTATGACCTCGTCGCCTGGCGGGCGTGAAATCGCGCCGTGAACCTTTCGGGGGCCTCCTGCGTATCACCGCACGAGGAGGGAATCAGATGGACGACATGCGACGCTGTCCGTACTGCGACGAGGAGATCCGCGCCGAGGCCATCCGGTGCCGCTATTGCCGGAGCCGGCTCGCCGCGCTCGATCCGAGCGGCTGGTACCGTGACCGGCCCGACCGACGCGTCGCGGGCGTGGCGGGTGCGGTCTGCGCAAGCGTTCGCGATCCCGGTCGCGGCCGCGCGTTTCGGGTTCATCGTGCTGACGGTGTTCCACCTGCTGGGCGCCGTCGTCGTACGGAGCGCTCTGGATCCTGGTTCCGTTCCGGCCCGGGGACGAGCCGCCGTTCGCGCGCGTCCTGCACGCTGGTGCGACGCGGTCGTCGACGAGCTTCGCGACGCGATCATGCCGCGGCGGGCGCGGCCGCCGCGGAACGGATCGTCGCACGGCCGGCCCGCTCCAGGCGACGTTCCCGCGACCGGCGTCACGTGCTAGGCGTCCACTCGGACGCCGATGGCGACCGACGAGGATCTCATCGCGGCGGTCGCTGCCGGCGACGACGCCGCGCTCGCGGCGCTCTACCGGCGCTACGAGCGGCCGCTCCATGCCTTTCTCGCGCGCTACACCGGAGGACGGGACGTCGATGATCCTCGTGCAAGAGACCTGGCTCAGAGTCGTACGCGCGCGCGGGCCGCTTCGACGTCGCGCGGCGCTTCTCGACCTGGCTCTTCCAGATCGCGCTCAATCTCGCGCGCGACTGGCACCGCCGGCCGCCGCCCGAGCCCGTCGACCCGGAGCGGACGGCGAGCCTCGTCGCGCCGGACGTCGCCGCGGCACGGCAGGCCGGCCTCGACGTCGAGCGGCTCCTCGCGGCGCTTCCCGAGCCGCAACGCGCGGTCGTCATCCTGCGGCACTTTCACGATCTCGGCGAGGACGAGGTGGCGGCGATCCTCGCCATCCCGCGGGGCACCGTGAAGAGCCGCTTGCACAATGCCATGGCACGGTTGATCGCGCTCGCGGATCCATCGCCGTCGGCGCCGTCGGCCGGGCGGGCGGATGAAGGGAGCGTACGACGGTGAACACGAGCTGTGACGACGTCCGCGAGCGCGCGTTTCTCGGCCGGTCGACGCCGGGCGACGACGCGCATCGCGCGACGCTGCCGGTGTCGGCACGAGGCCGCCGAGCTCGGATCCCTCGCGGCGGCCTTCGCCGCGCATCGTGCCGCCGCGCCGTCTCCCGCGCTCGAGACCCGCGTGCTCGCTGCCGCCCGACCGGTCCTGCGGCGCGGCGGCGTGCCGCGCGGCGCGCGCTCGCGGCCGCCGTCGCCGCTGGCGCTCTTGCCGCTGCCGCTGATCGTGATGATCGACCTCTGGGCGTTGCAAGCCATCTACGACGGACTCAGCCGGCTCCTGCCGGCGACCATCAGCTTCTATCTGGTCGCCAACTACGCCGCCGTTCTGGCGCTCCTCGGCGCGCTCACCTACGGCGCCATTCCCCTGCTCGCCGAGCGTCAGGCTCGCGGCCGTCACGAGGCTCTCCATGGATGACGTCGACACCAAACGTTGCCCCTACTGCGCCGAGACCATCCGGGCCGAGGCGCTCAAGTGCCGCTATTGCGGCAGCATCGTGAGCAGCACCGGCGCGCCTCACGCGCGCCTGGTATCGCGTGCCCGAGACGCGGATGGTGGCGGGCGTGTGCTCGGGTCTGGCCGGAGCAGTTCGGCGTCTCGGTCACGATCATCCGTCTCGCCTTCGTGCTCGGTGTGATCATCGGGTGGGGCATGGGGCTCGTCCTCTACCTGGCGCTCTGGGTCATCATGCCGACCCGGCCGAGCGGTCCGGTCGAGGTCACGACGAGCTACCGCCGGGTCGATTGAATGGGCGGGGTCGATTGAATGGGATGGTACGGCCGCACCGTCTTCCCGCGCCTGATGGAGTGGGCGCTCGGCTCCGAGACGTGCCAGGCGGAGCGCTGCCGGGTGCTCGCCGCGGCACGGGGCGAGGTCCTGGAGATCGGCTTCGGTACGGGTCTCAACCTGCCCCACTACCCGCCAAGCGCCGTCACCGCGCCTCACCATCGTCGATCCCGCCGAGCTCCTCCCGGCGCGGGTCCAGAGCGCATCGCCGCCGCACCGTTCCCGGTGACCCACGCGCGCCTCGACGCCGAGCGGCTGCCGTTCGCGGACGCGTCGTTCGACACCGTCGTCAGCACCTGGACCCTCTGCACCATCCCCGATCCGGTCGCGGCGCTCCGCGAGGTGCGACGGGTGCTGCGCCCGGACGGTCTCTTCCTGTTCCTCGAGCACGGCCTCAGCGCGCGGCCCTGGGTCGCACGCTGCCAGCACCTCTGGAACCCGGTACAGAACGTCATCGCCTGCGGCTGCAAGCGTCGACCGCGCGATCGATGCGATCGTCGGCGCGAGCGGTCTCGTCGTGACGGACCTCGACCGGTTCGAGTTGCCGGGCGAGATCGCGCTCATGGGGACGATGTACCGCGGCAAAGCCAGCCCACGTCCTGCCGCCGCGCGCGCGTGAACCGCGAGCCAGGAGATCGACCCAAGACTGCGAGCCGTCTCCGGCGGGTGGGTGAGGGTCAGTTTTCCGCTCGCGAGTCTCGGGTTCCCGGCGCGTAGAGCCTGCCGCCTCGTATCCGGCTTGCGCACGAGGCGCGGCGCCACTCGCTCCAAACCGACCCTCACCCACCCGGCGACGCGCCGGTATCTGAGCGCGAGCTGCATCGCTCAGAGCTGCTGCGGCTGCAGGTCATGCCAACTCGCGCTGCACTGACTGCAACGCCGGGCGGCTGGGGTCCTTTTGAGCGCCGAGCGCCGCGCCGTCGACCGCAAACCGGAAACGACGCGGCGAGCTCTATGCGCTGGGTGGCACCGACTCCGGCGCGGAGAAAGGACCCCCAGCCGCCCGCCGCCGCAGCCTCGATGCACGCGTCTTGGTTCGAACTCCGAGCTACCAGGCTTGCCCGAAGCGGTTGCGGCTCGTGATCTCGGCGACGGGGACGCGCTTGACCGGACCGAACTTGGCGTTCGGCCACCCGATCGGGATGAGGCCATCGGTCTCGGCGTTCTCGGGAAGCTCGAGGAGACGCGCGATCGGCTCCTCGTGCATGAGGTGCAAGCGTCGTGAGGCACGCGCCGAGACCGTAGGCGCGACATGCGAGCAGGAGGTTCTGCACCGCCGGGTAGATCGACGAGTACAGGGACTTCCGCGCCAGGCTCTGCATGGCGCCGTCGCCCATGATGCTGACCCTGCTCGAAGACGAGGCAGGGCAGGATCAGCACCGGCGCCTCGTGCAGGTGCTCGGAGAGGTACGCCGCCGACTTCACGACGCGCGCCTGCGTCTCCTCGCTGACGCCGGGGCGCGGCGGCACGTTCGCCATCATCGAGGCGTACACGTCGAAGGACTGCTTGTAGTACTCCTGCAGCGTCTTCTTGATGGCGGGGTCGGTCACCACCACGAAGTGCCAGGCCTGGCGATTGAGCCGCTCGGGGCGCGGATCGCCGCGTCGAGGAGCTTCGTCACGAGCTCGTCGGGGACGGGGTCGTTCGTGAAGTAGCGGATGGCGCGACAGTTGTAGATCGTCTCGAAGACGCCGGGCTCGGCCATGGCGGATCCCTCCCTCGGTACGGACGTTCAGGCGAGCTGTAGCAACGACCAGGTCAGTCCGGCAATGAACGCCGAGCACGGGATCGTGAGGATCCATGCCCAGACGATCCGGCCGGCGACGCCCCAGCGGATCGCCGAGAGCTTGGTGACCGCGCCGACGCCGATGATCGCGCCCGTGATCGTGTGCGTGGTCGAGACCGGGACGCCGAGGGCGGTCGCGGCGAAGAGCGTGATGGCGCCGCCGGTCTCGGCGCAGAAGCCGCCGACCGGCTTCAGCTTGGTGATCTGCAGGCCCATCGTGCGGACGATGCGCCAGCCGCCGGACAGCGTGCCGAGCGCCATCGCCGCGTGGCACGCGAGCACGACCCAGAGCGGCACGTAGAACGTCGTCGCCGAGGTGACCGGTCGCGAACAGCAGCACGGTGATGATGCCCATCGTCTTCTGCGCGTCGTTGCCGCCGTGGCCGAGGCTGTAGAGCGCCGCCGACACGAGCTGGCCGCGGCGAAACCAGCTGTCGACGCTGCGCCGGGGTCGAGCGCCGGAAGATCCAGAACACCGCCACCATGAAGAGGAAGGCCGAGCACGAGGCCGATGACCGGCGACAGCACGATCGAGATCGTGATCTTGGTGAGGCCCGGCGGCGTCGAGCGATGCCGGCGCCGGCTTTCGCGACGGCCGGCGCCGGCGAGCCCGCCGATCAGCGCGTGCGAGGAGCTCGACGGGATGCCGTAGACCACCAGGTGATCGAGGTCCCAGACGATCGCGCCGACGAGCGCCGCGAACACGACCGCCGGGTCGACGACAGCCGGGTCGACGATGCCCTTGCCGATCGTGTTGGCGACGTGCAGCCCGAAGAACAGGAAGGCGACGAAGTTGAAGAAGGCCGCCCAGATGACCGCGTAGCGCGGCGAGAGCACGCGCGTCGACACCACGGTCGCGATCGAGTTCGCGGCGTCGTGGAAGCCGTTGACGAAGTCGAAGACCAGCGCCACCAGGATGATGGCGCCGACGATCACGTCATCGCTCAGGCATGCTCGAGGACGACGCCCTCGATGATGTTGGCGACGTCCTCGCAGCGATCGGTCGCGTTCTCGAGCGCCTCGTAGACCTCCTTCCACTTCATGACCAGGAGCGGATCGCGTCGCTTCGCGGAAGAGCGTCGCGACGGCGTTGCGGAGGATCTCGTCGCCCTCGTTCTCGAGGCGGTTGACCTCGATGCAGGCGTCGAGGATCGCCTGCGTCTGCTTGAGGTCGCGCAGCCCGCCGACCGCCGTCGCCACGCGTCTCGGTCGCGCGCACCAGCACGTCGGCGAGCTCGCGCGCGTCCGGGCGTCATCTCGCGCAGCTCGTAGAGCGCGATGCGCTCGGACGCCGACTCGACGAAGTCCATGACGTCGTCCATGCGCGTGATCAGGCGATGGATGTCGTCGCGGTCGATCGGGGTGATGAAGCGTCGTGTGCAGGCGCTCGACGCACGCGTGCGTGATGACGTCGGTCTCGTGCTCGATCTCCTTGATGCGGGCCGCCGAGCGCCGTGACGTTCTGGCCGCCGGACACGAGCGTCGCGAACTGCACTGGCGCCCTCGACCGTCAGCGCCGCGTGGCGCTCGAAGAGCGTGAAGAAATCCTCCTCGCGGGGGAGAAACCGTCGCAGCATCGGCGCGCGGCTTGTAAACTCGGACCGGGTAGAACGCAAGCACGCGACGCGGACGGGATTCCACGAGGCGCTCGACTCGATCCCGACGCGTCGCGGCGACGGTCTCGGTGCCCTCGGCCTTGCGACGGTAAAACGAATGTTTTAATCGCTCGTTCATGGCCGCGCCCGCCCCGCGCCCCACGCCCGATCGCTTGCTCGAGGCCGCCGTCGAGCTCTTCGCTCGCCGCGGGTTTCCACGGCACCTCGATTCGCGACATCACCGAGCGCGCCGGCGCCAACGTCGCCGCCGGGCACTACCACTACGGCTCGAAGGAGGGCCTGTACCTCGAGGTGCTGCGCGCGCAGTTCGCCTGGGTCCGGACGAGCTCGAGCGCCGCGGCGTCACGCGCTCGGCCCCGGCGCTGCGGCGCGCCCCCGGCGCGAGCTGGTCGCGCTCCTCGAGGCCCGGATCACGACCATGCTCGAGCTGCTCCTCGGGCCGCCGCCGTCCGCCCACGGGCAGCTGATGCTGCGCGAGATGTGCGATCCGACCGATGCGATGCCGATGATCGTGGCCGAGTTCATCGAGCCGCAGACGCGCGAGATGGAGCAGCTCGTGGCCCGGCTGCTCCCGGGTGCCGGGCGCGAGACCGTCAGTCAGGTCGTCTTCAGCATCATCGGGCAAGTGCTCTTCTACCGTTTCACCATGCCGATGGTCCTGCTGTTGCGGCGTCAGACCAAGTACCCGCGCGGGTTCGCGCGCCAAGACCGCGCGCCACATCGCCGCCTTCTCGATGCACGCGATCCATGGGATGGCCGCGGCCGAGCGGAGTCGGGGCCGTGCGCGCTGAGCGCTTGCGCCGGCGCGCGGCCGTCCTGCTGCCGCTCGCCTGGCTCACGGCGTGTGGACCGGTCGCCATGCTGACCCGACCCGAAGGCGACGGCGGGTGGTCGGCCGAGCGGCGAACCCGCGAGCTCGACCGGTCCGCGCAGGCGGCCGCCGTCGATCTCGAGGCCGCGCCGGTGGTCGGGGCGAACGCGGGGAGCGCGGAGCGGGCGGCCGCGGCTCGACTGACCCTCGCGAGCGCGCTTCACCAGGCGGCCACGGGGAACCGTCGGCTCGCCGAAGCGCGGCAGCAGCTCGCGGTCGCGCGGCGCGCGTCGCCGAGGCGCGCGGCCGACTCTTCCCGGCCACGAGCGCCACGGGACGCTACGCGTTCGCGCACCGATCCGCAGACCACGCACGTGACGCTCGACCCGAGTTTTTTCCCCCGGCACGTCGGCTGCCGAGCCCGCCGTCACGATCCGCGACCAGAACCTCGGGACCCTGAACGCCACGACGACGTTGCCGCTCGATCTGAGCGGCGAGCTCTGGTGGGCGCTCGCGTCGGCGCAAGCCGGCTACCGCGGCGAGGCCGCGCGCCTCTGGGCCACCACGCTCGAGCAGGACGTGGTCGTGATCGCGCGCCTACTACACGCTCCTCGAGGCCGAGAAGCTCCGCGAGGTGACGCTGCAGACGATCGCGCTCCAGCGCGAGCAGCTCTCGCACGCGAGCGAGCCGCTTCGACAGCGGCCGGCTCACGAAGAACGAGCTCCTCGTCGTGCAGGTCGGACTGCAGGACGCCGAGCAGGAGCTCCGCCGCCGCGACCTCGCGATCGACGAGGCCCGCTGGGCGCTGAACGACGCCGTCGGTCTCCCGGTCGACGCCCCGACCGTCGTGGCCGACGTGCCCGAGCGCCCCACCCTGCCGATCGTCGCCGAGGCCCTCCGCAACGCCTACCGCGACAACCCGGCGCTGCGCGCGCTCGTCGAGGAGCAGCAACGGCTCGAGGCGAGCGCCACCTCGCTCTCGCGGAGCCGCCTGCCGCGCTTCGCGGCGGCGGCTGCGATCGACGCGTCGACGACCGAGGTCGTCGACCCGAAGACGCTCGGCACCGGCTTCGTCGGCTTCGCGTGGGACATCGACACCGAACACGCGCACGCAGGCCCGGCTCGCCGAGGCGCGGGCGCAGGTCGAGCAGAACCGCATCCGGGTCGAGCGCGAGCTCCGCGAGCTCGAGCACGCGGTGCGCTCGACCTGGGGCGCCGCCGCCGAGCGCTTGGCGGCCCTCACGACCGCCGAATCGGCCGTCGGGCAGGCGGAAGAGAACCTCCGCATCCGGCGCCAGCAGTTCGACGTCGGGCGCGCCACGAGCGACGACGTGCTCGATGCCCAGCGCCTGCTCTCGTTCCAGCGCGCCGTGCTCGCGACCGCGCGCTACCAGGCACAGACGCGGCGCGCCGAGCTCCAGGCGCTGATGGGCCAGCCGGTCGACGACCTGCTGGCGGATGGGAGGTGACCCGGTGAACGCACGACGCATCCTGCTCGCCGTTGGTCTCGTCGTCGCCGTGGCGCTGGTCGGCGCGGCCGCGTGGCGGCATCGGAACGGGGCCGTGCACTACACGGGCTTCGTCGAAGGCGAGGAGCGCATCGTCCGGAGCGAGGTCACCGGCCGGGTGATCGAGGTCGCGTTCGGCGAGGGCGACACCGTGCCCGCCAACGCCGTGATCGCGCGGCTCGCCGACGACGGCATCGCAGAGCCAGCTCGCCGCCAAGCGCCAGGAGATCGCGGTGCAGGAGGCGAACATCCGCCGCCAGGAGGAGCAGGTGCGCGCTCCTCGAGACGACGTGGAAGACGCAGCTCGACGCGCAGCGCGCCGAGCTCCGCCAGGCGGAGGCCGGCGCGACCCTCGCCGCCCAGACGCTCGAGCGCGAGCGGGCGCTCGTGAAGACCGGCGCCAGCACCGCGCAGCTCCTCGACGAGGCGCGCGCCGGGCACGACCAGGCGCGGAGCGCGCGCCGACCGCGCCCGCGATCTCGTGGCGCGGCAGGCCGCCGAGGAGGGGCAGATCACGGTCGCGCGCCATCAGCTCGAGGTGCTGCGGGCAGCAGCGCGAGCTCGCCGCCGCCGAGCTCGCCGAGCTCGAGGTGACGGCCGCCAAGTACGTCATCCACGCGCCCGCCGTCGCGACCACCGTGCAGACGCAGTTCCTCTGGCCGGGCGAGCTGGCGCAGCCGGGGACGCGCCGTGCTCGCCGTGCTCGATCCCGCCGACAAGTACGTGCAGGTCTACGTCCCGGTCGCCGACCTCGCCGCGCGTCCGCGTCGGCGACCGCGGTCGAGATCGAGCTCGACAGCGCGCCCGGCCGGCGCGTGCCGGGCGAGGTCACCTTCGTCGCCGACCAGGCGACCTTCACGCCCGAGAAGATCGAGAGCCGGAGCGACCGCATGGGCCAGGTCTATCGCGCCAAGGTGCGGATCCTCGCCGAGGTCGAGCACTTCCAGCCCGGCACGGAAGGGAACGTCTACCTGATCGGGCGACGAGCGACGCCGCCGGCGCGACCAGGTCGGCTCGCAGCGATGAGCGTCGCGCCGGCGATCGGGCTCCGCCTGCGCGGGCTCGTGAAGCACTTCGGACGCCGACGCGCGCTCGCGGGCATCGACCTCGAGGTCGGCGGCGCGCAGATCGTCGGCATCATCGGCCCGGACGGCGCCGGCAAGACGACGCTGCTGCGGGCGATCGTCGGCCTCCTCGAGATCGAGGCGGCGACGGCGACCGTGCTCGGCTACGACCTCACCGCGGCCGACGTCACGCCGTTGAAGCAGCACGTCGGCTACGTGCCGCAGGCGTTCAGCCTGCATCGCGATCTCTCGGTGCTCGAGAACCTGCGCTTCACGGCGCGCTTGCACCGGCTCTCCGAGGCCGAGCTCGACGGCCCGCGCGACGCCGCTCCTCGAGCGCACCGGCCTGGCGCCGTTCGGCGATCGCGCCGCCGGCGCGCTCTCGGGCGGCATGAAGCAGAAGCTCGCGATCGTGAACGCGCTGCTCGCCGAGCCGAGCCTGCTCGTGCTCGACGAGCCGACCGCGGGCGTCGACGTCGTCGCGCGCGGCGAGATCTGGGACATCCTCGACGAGCCGCCGGCGCGACACGTTGATCGTGGTCAGCACGAGCTACCTCGACGAGATGACGGCGTGCGACCGCCTCGTCTACCTCGACGACGGCCGCGTGGTCGCGACCGGAACGCCGGCGCGAGCTCCGCGCCGGCGTCGCCGTCGAGCTCTATCGCGCCTGGGGCGACGACGCCGACGCGATCGCGCGCGCGGCGCGCGGATCTCCCGTGGGTCGCCGAGACCCATGCGAGCGGCGACTTCGCGCGCATCGAGGTGCCGAGCGCGGCGACGCCCGGCCCGGTCGCCGTGCCGGCGGACGCTCGCGGGACTCGCCGGCGTGCACTTCGCCGAGCGCGTGCCGGTCGACATGGAGGCGACGCTCCTGGCGCTGGCGCGCGCACGACGAGTCGCACGCACGGTGCGCTGAGCGAGCGCCAGCATGGCCCGTGCCCGATCATCCGCGCCCGCGGGCTCACCAAGCGCTTCGGCGACTTCACGGCGGTCGACGACCTCGACTTCGAGGTCGCGCCGGGCGCGATCTTCGCGTTCCTCGGCGCAAACGGCTCCGGCAAGAGCACGACCATCCGCATGCTGATCGGTCTGCTCACGCCGACGGCCGGCACGATCGAGGTCGACGGCATCGACGTCATCAACGACGCCGCGCCGCGTGCGCGATCACATCGGGTACATGGGCCAGAAGGTGAGCCTCTACCAGGGGCTCTCGCTGCGCGAGAACCTCGAGTTCTACGCCGGCCTCTACGGCATGGCCGGCGGCGCCGCTCGAGCGAGCGCTGGGGCGAGCTCCGCGAGCGGTTCGCGCTCGCCGAGGTCGAGCACGAGAGGCGAGCGATCTCCCCGCCGGCGTCCGCCAGCGCGCGCGGCCTGGCGCTCAGCACGCTGCACCAGCCGCGCGTCCTCTTCCTCGACGAGCCGACGGCGGGCGTCGACATCCACAACCGCCTGCTCTTCTGGGACCGCATCCGCGAGGAGGCCGCGACCGGCGTCACGGTCTTCGTCACCACGCATTTCCTCGAGGAGGTCGAGTACTGCGACTGGGCCTGCTTCATCGATGCCGGACGGCTGATCGCGAACGCCCGCCCCGACGAGATCCGCCGGCGCTTCTCGGACGGCTACCGCGTGACGCTCGGCCTCCCGCCCGACGCGCGTCCGGCCGCGCGCGCGCCGGCTCGCCGCCGTGCGGGGCGACCGTCACGGAGGACGCGAGCGGCCTCGTGGTCCAGACGCCGGTTCTCGTCCCCGCGTTGCTGTCCGCGGTCCAGCACCTCGCCGATGCCCACCCCGAGGCGCCCGTCGCGATCGCGCGCGCCCGAGATGACCGACGTCTTCCGGCGCCTCATGCTGACCGCCAAGCGTCGCGACGGCGATGCGCTCGCCGCGCCGCCGCCGAGCCCGGCCGATGGTTCCGCACCGTCGGAGCGTACGCCGCCTGTGCGCGCCCCGACCGCCCCGGCGCGACGTTGGACGGTCGCCGCCGCGCCCGCGTCGCGCGCCCAGCTGATCGAGACGTCCAATGCGCTCCGCGCCCGCGGCCGGCGCCTCCGCGCCCTGCTCCTCGCGCGAGACCCGCGCCACCCTCCGCGACCCGTTCACGGTGACGATCCTGATCACGGTGCCGCTCGCCGCGCTCCTCGCGTTCGGGCTCACGCTCTCGACCGAGGTGAAGCACCTGAAGCTCGGCCTCCACGACGCGAGCGACACGGCCGCGAGCCGGCGCCTCACCGCCGAGCTCGCCGCCAACGGCACGTTCGCGATCCGGCGCTACGCCGACACGCGACGCGATCGACCGCGCGCTCGTCGCGGGCGACGTCAGCATCGCGGTCGTCGTGCCGCCCGATTTCGACCGCCGCCTCGGCCGCGCGCGCGCCCGGCGCGCCGGCGGCCGAGATCCAGGTGCTGTACGACGGCGGCGAGACGGTCGTCGCCGGGAACGCCGAAGGCTTCTTCCAGGGTCTCGTCGCCGCGAGCGGCATCGCGCTGCACGGCGCCGCCGCCGCGCTCGGGGCCCGCGCCGCCGGCGGGCGGGGTGACGACGGTCGACGCGCGCGCTCTTCAACCCGACGCTCGACGGCACGCCGTTCATGGTCGCCGGGACCTACGGCTTCGTCTTGACGTTCCTCACCACCTCATCACCGCCGTCTCGGTCGTGAACGAGCGGCTCGGCGGCACCTTCGACCAGCTGCAGGTGACGCCCGCCACCTCCGCCGAGATCGTGCTCGGCAAGATCCTGCCGCTCGGTGCGGTGTTCGCGGGCGACGTCGTGTTGATGCTGCTGATGGCGGGCGTCGTCCTCGGCGTCTGGCCGCTCGGCAACCCGTCTTCTTCGTGCTCGCGACCGCGAGCTACGTCGTGGTGTCGCTCGTCGACGGGCTTGATCCTCTCCGCCACCTCGGCGACCGCCGCCGAGGCCGTGCAGAAGACCGTGCTCTTCAGCATCCCGCTCATCTATCCTCGGCGGCTTCATCTTCCCGGTCGGCAACATGCCGACCGCCTTCCAGTGGATCTCCGAGATGCTGCCGGCGACGCACTACATCCGGATCGCGCGCGCCATCTATCTCGCGTGCCGCGGGCCCGGTGCAGCTGCTGCCGGAGCTCGCGCTCCTCGCCTTTCGGTACGGTGCTGCTGCTGATCGCGTTTCGCACCGTCGAGTCGCGCGCATGAGCGAGCGCCGGGCCCGCAGTCTCTGGTCGGACGTCCTGGCCGTCGCCTACAAGGAGGCGATGGTGCTGCGGCACGATCGGCCGCTCATGGCGACGCTCCTCGTGCAGCCGATCTCGCTTCTCGATCATCCTCGGCGTGCGCCGTCTCGTACACGCCGCGAAACGTGCACTGGGCCGTGCTCGACCGCAGCCAGACGGCGGTCAGCCGTCGTCTGGTCAGCGAGATCGAGACGAGCGGCTACTTCCGGCCGGTCGCGCCGATCCAGAGCTACGCGGAAGGCAACGTCTGCTGCAGACCGGCAAGATGCTCGCCGTGGTCGTGATCGACCGCGACTTCGCCCGCGATCTCGAGCGCGGCCGGCCCGAGATCCAGGTGCTGCTCGACGGCGCCGAGCCTCTGCAGGCCGCCCGCATCGGCGGCGCTCTCACGCGCATCGCCGCCACCTTCGATCCCCGCGACGACGGCACGCGCGCGACCCGACGCGGAGCTCGCGCACGACGGGCCGATCGACGTCCGCCAGCGCTTCTGGTTCAACCCGACGCTGAACGACAGCGAGTTCTTCCTCTCCGCGCTCGCCGCCATGCTGCTCACCAACCTCTGCTTCGGCGCGACCGGCTTGGCGCTCGTCGGCGAGCGCGAGAACGGCACGTACGAGCAGATGCTGGCGCTCCCGACGAGTGCTACCGCGATCGTGCTCGGGAAGCTCCTGCCCTACGTCGCCCTCTGCTACATGCAGGTCTTCGTCGCCCTCGTCCCCGCCGGGCTCTTCCTCGGCTACTGGCCGCAGGGCAGCTGGATCACGCTGCTCATCGTCACCCTGCCCTTCGTGCTCGCCTCGCTCGGCATCGGCACGTACGTCTCGTCGCTCGCGACCACGTCGGCGCAGGCCGTCTTCCTCTCGGTCTTCTTCATCCTGCCGTCGTTCGTCCTCTCGGGCGTCATGACGCCCTACCAGCTCATGCCCGACGGCGTCCGCCAGATCGGCGGCCTGCTGCCGCTCCGCTGGTACCAGATCGCGAGCCGCCGCATCATCGAGCGCGGCGCGAGCCTGGCGGACGTCGCGGTGCCGACGCTGGTGCTGTGCCTGATGTTCGCGGTGGTCTTGACGCTGCTGCGGTGGCGGATGAAGCCGCGCCTCGGCTGAATTCGCGCAGCAACATTGGCAGGCAGGCTCGGCGGGCCGTCAGGCGGCTACCCGGGTCCGATGGTGGAGCTACTTCGCGAGCGGATCGTCGAGCACGTTCGCGACCGCCTGGCGGGGGCGATTCGCGAGCGCGTCGCGGTCCTGATCAAGCAGCGGCTCGAGGATGCGCTCTCGGACCGTCTGGGCGGGGTGATTCGCACGGTGTTCGCAGAGCAGTGCTCCCTCGGAGGCGGATTCGAGCCCGAACAGATCGCCGAGGGGATCCGCTTCCACCTGGCGGATGCTCTCCGAGAAGACCTCGCCGAGGGTATCCGCGATCGCATCCGCGAGGCGCTCCGCGAACGTCTCGGCGAGGCGGTCCGCAGCGCGGTCGCGGAGGGAGGGATCGGCGCCGGCGAGCAGCCTGCCTACATTCACTAGCCCGCGGTATCGAGCGCCCGGGCGAGACGCAGGACGCGGCCCTCTGGGGCCGCGTCCTGCGTCAGCGGGTGACCGGGGTCGAACCGGCGACTTTGTGCTTGGGTGGAATGGGGCTTTCGCCTGCGCTTGCCAGCGTGTCCGGTGGTGACCGTAGGTGGACGCGACGCGTGCAAGAACACCCCTTGGGTGCTTCACCTTCACCGACGGAGCCGCTAACGTCGTCCGCAATCTGCTTGCGGGTTTCCAGAGGGGCTCGGCATGAGACGGCATTGGCGCGTGGGGCCGCGATACGACGGCAACGGAATCCCGAACTGGGCGACGCCGATGGTCCGTGTCGCCGTCGTCTCCGGAACGACCACAGTGAAACCAAGGTCGTATTTCGGCATGCCGACCGGCAGTGCGATTTTTCTTTCATCGACCAGCCAAACATCGGGCGACCAGGCCTGGTTCTCAAACTGCTCCCGTGGCGGCGGCCTGCGCTATGGGCACCGTTCGTCGACGCGGTATACGCGGTGCGCGAGTTTTTCCTCGACGGCGTTGATCAAGATCCCACTCTCGGTGTCGCTCAGAACTCTGGGGCAAAGGAGCCCATGAAAATGCCCGTCGCAAAAGCGCCCGCGAAAATGCCGCTTCCCGAGGCCGAAGCCACCCCATCCAGCACTCGCCTGGAAGCAGCCGTCCGCAAGGCCGCCAGCGCCAAAGCCAAGGCCCGCGATGCCAAAGCCGCGCTCAAGAAGGCCAAGAAGGGCTTCCGACTCGCCCGCAAGGCCGCCAAAGCGGCGCGGAAGCACGTGGAGGCGTTGCAGGCCGCAATCACCAGGGCCGAGGAAAAGGCGACCGCCGCCGCAAAGAGAGCGCGGGCGACCCGGCGCGCGCCCAAGACGAATCTTTCAAGAGCTGCCGCGACCGTGACGCCGCGTCCGCGGGCAACAGCCCGGCCGGTGCGAAAGACACGCCGGGTCGCTTCATCGACCCAGCCAGGCGCGGATGTCGTCTACACGGAAGCCCTGGCAACCCCAACCGACACGGTCGACGGGTTGCCGTCAGCCGCGTCGTCGTAAGCAGCGAAGGATCAGCGCGGCCGACCTGATCGGAGTCTCGATCCCGGCTTCCAGCAACGGCCTTCCGTGGAGCGGAGGGTAGCCGCTGCCGGGCCTATTCCCGCACCCGCAGGCCCACGGGCAACGACTCATCGAAGAGGCGCCCCGTTTCCGCGCGGTCGAGCGCCACGGCCTCGTGGAGCAGCACCTGACTCCGCCCACTGCCGGGAAGCTGCGCCAGTCGATCCGCGAGTCGATCGCGCAATGACTCGTCGAGGTCGCGCTCGCGGTCGTCGACGACGCGCGCGATCTGCACGAGGGCGAACGCCAGCAGCTCGGGCTGCGGCCAGACCGCGACCGCGAGCAGGCGCTCGATCCAACCCGCGACCGCCTCCGCTGCGACGACGCAGTTGAGCGGCCCGTAGAGCGGCTCGCGCGCGCCGAGCCGGGCGAGGGCCCAGAGCTGTTGCGGGGCGGCCTTGCCGCGCACGACGTCGTCGATCGCGACGTCGCCGAGCTCCTGCTTCAAGCGCGCGTCGATGCGCTCGCAGGCGCCGATCGCTTGCCACATCTCGCGGATCTCCTGCGTGCCGGGGCGGGCGCTGCCGGCGACCTTGACCTTCGTCTTCTTGGCGAGACGCGGGACGATCCACGGCGCGACCTCGCCGTGGAGACGGAGCTGGGGGCCGCGCTCGAGGCCGCCGGCGACGCGCTTCCACAGGTTCCACCACTCGGCGCGGTTCTGGACGGCGCGCGGGAACGCGAGCCCGGCGGCGAGCGGGCCGCCGAGCTGCTTCACGCGCCACGCGTCCATCTCGTGGCCGAATCCGGGTCGGAGGAGGAAGCCGCAGAGGTTCAGCCAGCGCGCTTCGTGGGCGGCGGTGAGCGTCCGCCGTGCCGCGCCCGCCCAGAGCGCGTCCCAGAGCGCGCGCAGCACGGCGAGCGACCAGGCGTCCTTGCCGGCGCCGAGCGCGGTCTCGAGCGCGCGCGGTAGCGCCGCCGGATCGGCGCCGGCGGCGCTCGGCCCCGCGTCCTTCGACGGGAAGACCGCGGCGATGGCCGCGACGCGCGGCGTCGCGTTGCTCCGGCGTGACCGTCAGCTCGGCGCCGCTCGGCGCCGCGATCTCCTCCTCGTTCGCGAGGAGGGGCGGCGCGTCGCGGAGCTGGAACTCGAGGCGCCAGCGATGCTCGCTCTCCTTGCGCGGCGCACCAGAGCTCGAGCGTGCCGAGCGCGGTGCGCTTCGCCTCGACGTGCACCGGGATCGTGCGGGCCGCGAGCTTCCGGCCGTGTCGCAGCACGGTGCGGATCGGCGGCAGCGCTCGCGAGCTCGGCGCGTGGCGCGACGAGCAGCGCGCCCGGCGTCTCTCCGCTCCGGCTGGTCGACGTGTAGAGCTGGAAGCTCACCGGCTGATTCGCCAGCACCTCGAACTCGGGCTCGGTCACGGCGACCGTCGCCCCTTCGTCGACGCCGCGCGGGACGAGACAGAGGAGGCGCTCGTCGGCGGGATCGTCGGCCGGTCCGAGGCCGAGGTAGCACGCGCGCGCGCTGCCCGGCGCCGACCCGCACGCCCTCGCCGCGCGCGCGCGAGCCCGTAGTAGGCCGCACCGCGCGCGACCGCGTCGTCGAGCCCGACCGACGGCAGCACCGTCGGCGCCGCGCCGCCGGCCCACGCGGCCAGGATCTCCGTGCACGCGCTCGCGCAGCACCGCCGGCGTGAACACGCCGCCGTTGAAGAGGACCGCGTCGCCGGCGCCGATCGTCGACGTCGTGACGCGCGAGGAACGCGGCGAGGTGGCGCGGGATCTCCGACTCGCTCGCGAACGGCAAGCCCCACTCGCGGAGCCCGGTGCCGCCGCTCGCTCCGCGGGCGCGCGTCGGACGGCGACGAACGGAAAGAAGCCGTCGCAGCACGAGCTCCGCGACCTCGGCGCGTCTCGACCTCGGCGGCGAGCGTGCCGGCGATGACGCCGCGCGCCGCGGCCCGGCACCTGCACCGTGGTCGTCTCGGCCTCGCCGGCCGAAGCAGGCGCTCCTTGGCGAGCGCGGCACTGCATCACCAGCGTCTGCCAGCGCACGCTGTCGAGCTTCCGGCCGTCCGGCGGCGAGGCGCGCCTCCACGCGCGCGCGCGAGCGCGATGTCCATGTTGTCGCCGCCGAGCAGCAGGTGGTCGCCGACGGCGACGCGCTCGAGCGCGAGCGTCGCCGTCGGCTGCCGGCGCCGCGATCAGCGAGAAGTCGGTCGTGCCGCCGCCGACGTCGACGATCAGGATCAGCGGCGTCGCCGCCGAGCTCCGCCTTCGCCAGTCGCGCTCGTGCGCGGCGAGCCACGCGTAGAACGCGGCCTGCGGCTCCTCGAGCAGCGTGACGTCGCGGCAGCCCGGCTGCGCGCGCGCGCTGCGACGCGTGAGCTCGCGCGCGACCTCGTCGAACGACGCCGGCACGGTGAGCACGACGTCCTGCGTCGGCGAGCGGCTCGTCGGGATGCGCCGCGTCCCACGCGTCGCGGAGGTGCGCGAGGTAGCGCGCCGACGCCGTCGACCGGCGAGAGCTGCGGCACGTCGTCGGCCGGCGCCCCACGGCAGGATCGCGGCGCGTGCGGTCGACGCCGGCGTGGCAGAGCCACGACTTCGCCGACGCGACGAGCCGGCCCGGCACGCGCGCGCCTTGCATCGCGCGCGAGCTCGCCGACGACCTCGCGCCGGTCCTCGGCCCACGGGAGGGCCAGCGCTCCCGGCGGCACGTCGTGGGCGCCCGCGAGATAGAGCGCCGACGGCAGCGTCGGTCGCTCGTCGAGCTGTGCCTCGGCTCACGAGCTGCGGGATCGCGATCGTCTCGATGCACGCGCCGGCGGGCGCGCGTATCGATACAGCCAATGCCGAGTTGGTGGTGCCCAGATCGATGCCGACGACATATCGCGCCGGCGGCGCGATGCGGGGTCATCTGCTGCGTTGCTCCCGCGCTCGCTTGTGCGGCGTAGCTCCGCTACGCCTCCCGCGCTCGCTTGGTCGCGCCTTGCCTCTGACCCCGCCTCGAACCGCCGGCGGGCCGCCTGGCCTGCACGAAGAGAGGCTCGCTTTCGCATCGCTGAGGAGAGGCTCAGCTTCGCATCGCTGAAGAGGCTCGCTTCGCATCGCTGAGAGGCTCGCTTCGCATCGCTAAGAGGCTCGCTTCGCATCGCTCCGAGAGGCGTTCGCTTCGCATCGCCAGGAGACGCTCGCTTCGCATCGCTATTGGTGGCGGACGCCGAGCTCGAGCTTCCAGCGTTGCTTGCCGTCGGTGAGGCGAAGCAATACGTAA
>ERZ1370068.10778-contig-9446_pt1 | contig 21407 bp, 25 predicted proteins | sample MGYA00561227_ERZ1370068 | MGnify/ENA primary metagenome ERZ1370068 (study PRJEB38410, sample SAMEA6850437) | metagenome | study: Metagenomic assessment of the ecological functions of the soil: analysis of the soil microbiota associated with the... | reverse complement strand
TTGCCGCCCGTTCAGTTGTATTGCTCGGGCGACGCTCTGGTCTTCCTGCAGCGCCAGCTCGCGCTTGCGCGAACATGTGAAGGGCACCATCCAGCAGGACGACGATGACCCTGGCGTCCAGCGTCACCGCGCACGCATTGCCAGGCGTCGTCGAGCAGGCTCATGTAGCGCTCGCGGACGCGATCAGAACGCCCTGTTGACGACCCCGCGAAACCCGCGATCACCGGGGCACAAGAGCTTCGAGCCCATCATCGGCGACAGCGTCAGCGCCACGACGCCGGAGACGATGACCGCGCCCGCGAGCGTGAACGCGAACTCGCGGAAGAGCGCGCCCGTGAGGCCGCCCTGGATGCCGATCGGCGCGTACACCGCCGCGAGCGTGATCGTCATCGCGATGATCGGGCCGACGCAGCTCGCGCGCGCGCCGTGCAGCGCCGCGCTCGAACGGTGTTCTCGCCCAGCGTGGAGGTGCCGCTCGACGTTCTCGACCATGACGATGGCGTCGTCCACGACGAGTCCGACCGAGAGCACGATCGCGAGCAGCGTCAGCAGGTTGATCGTGAAGCCGGCGATCAGCATCAGGAACACGGCGCCGATGAGCGAGATCGGGATCGCGACGACCGGGATGATCACGGCGCGCGAACGGAGCCCAGGAACAGGAAGATGACGACGACGACGATGAGCAGCGTCTCGGTCGAGCGTCTTCAGCACCTCGTCGATCGCGTGCTTGGATGTACGCCGTCGAGTCGTACGGGATGCCCGACCGTCATGCCCGCCGGCGAGCTGGGCTGCGGATGTCCGGTCATCGCCTCGCGCACGCGCTGGATGACGTCGAGCGAGTTGGCGGTCGGCAGCACCCAGATGCCCATGAAGGTGGCGGCCTGGCCGTTGAAGCGGACGTCCTGGTCGTAGTTCTCGGCGCCCGAGCACGACGTCGGCGATCTCGCCCGAGCCGGACGACGTCGCCGCTTCGTCCTGCTTGACGACGAGCTGGCGGAACTCCTCGGCCGTCTCGAGGTCGGTGTTGGCGACCAGGTTCGACCGACACCATCGAGCCCTTGGTCGCGCCCGAGCGCCGACAGGTAGTTGTTCTGCGCCAGCGCGTCCCGCACCTGGACGGCGACAGGCCGAGCGCGCCGCCATGCGGTCGGGCTTGAGCCAGATCGCGCATCGCGAACGTGCGGCTGCCGAGGATGTCGGCGCGCTGCACGCCGCGAGATCGCGCTGAGCTTGCGGCTGAACGACGCGCGTCAGGTAGTCGGTGATCTGGTTCTGGTCGAGGTCGCTCGGACGAGAAGCCCAGATACATGGCGGCGAACTGCGCGTCCGCCGTCTGCACGCTCGATGACCGGCGCCTGCGACCTCGGGCGGCAGGTCGTTGCGCACCTGCGCCGACCTTGGCCTGGATCTGCGTGAGCGCGGCGTTGGTGTCGTAGTTGAGCTTGAGGTGCACGCGTGATCGTGCTCGACGCCCTGGGCGCTCGACGACTCCATGTAGTCGATGCCGTCGGCGCTCGCGATCACGCGCTCGAGCGGCGTGGTGATGAAGCCGCGCACGAGGTCGGCGTTGGCGCCGACGTAGACGGTCGTCACGTTGACCACGGCGATGTCGCTGCGCGGGAACTGCCGCACGGTGAGCGAGCGGATCGACTGCAGCCCGGCGATCAGGATGACCAGGTTGACGACGATCGCGAGGACGGGCCGCCGGATGAACGAGGTCGGTGAACCGCATCAGCTGTCTTCCGTCTTGGGCGCCGGGCTGTTCGACGGGCTGCACCTTGTTGTTCACGATCGACGGCAGCGCCGGTGCGGAGCTTGAACACGCCGGAGGTCACGACTCTCCTGGCCCGGATGCACGCCCTCGAGCACGGCGACCTGATCTCCCATCGCGCTGCCCGAACTTCACGAACTGCTGGCGCACGCCGCGATAGGTCTTGCCGTCGGGGCCCTTGAGGTCCTCGACGATGAAGACGGAGTTGCCGTACGGCGCGTAGTTGATGGCCGATGCCGGCAGCGCGACCACGGGCGTGCGCACGCCCGAGCACGCTGACCGTCACGTACATGCCGGCGTGCAGCTTCCGGTTTCCGTTCTCGAACGTCGCCTGCACTTGCACGTTGCGCGTCGCGTCGTCCGCGACCGGATTGATCGCGGTGATGCGGCCGGTGAACGATCCACTGTCGGCGGTCGCCTTGACCGAATCACCGACCCGAAGCTCCGCCACGATCTGCTGCGGGACGGTGAAGTTCACGTAGATCGGGTCAGAGACTGCAGCGGAACGACGGGGTCGCCGCTGTGCAGGTACTGCGCCCAGGTTGATGAGACGAATACCGGCCACGCCCGCGAACGGAGCGCGAATGGTCTTGCGATCGATATTGGCCTGGAACTCGCGCACCGAGGCCTGCGCCTGCGTTGAAGTTGCGCCGCGGTCTGATCGAACTCCGCCTGGGAGATGGCCTGCTGCTCGAGCAGTTTCTGCGACCGTTCGAGGTTGATCTTGGCGAGATCGAGCTGCGCATCGGCCGACGCCAGCTGAGCCTCCTCCTGGCGCGTGTCGAGGCCGAACGAGCACGTCGCCGGTGGCGACGCGCGCCCTACTGGCGAACAGGATCTTGTCGACGACGCCCGGGTAGATCGGCGCTCAGGGTCACGCCCTGCACGGGCGCAACGGCACCGACGGCCTCGACCGTCGACTCCCAATGATCCTGGCTCGCGACGACAGTCGTCACCGCTTCAGGCGGCGGCGCGTGACGACTTGCCTGCCGCGATCGCCATCTGGATTTGCTGGAATTTCACGAAGCCAAGCACGCCGACGACCGCGACGACGGCCGCCAGCATTTGAATCATTCGTTTCCCGCATGTACGTGGACCCCTTGTCGAGCGAGAGCGGACCACAATTCGTCTCAAGACTCGGCGGCCGGCCCGGCGGGATAGGCTCGGGCCCCGTTGAGACATTCCGTCGCGGACATTCGCGATGTGTGTGCGGTTCGATTCGCCTCCCGCGCAATGGATTCCAGCGGCGTGCGAGTCGGAGGCGATGCGGCACCTTCTGATGGGAGATCGACGACGCACCGCGTCGCTTCCGCCCACGAGTGCGACGGGATGATCGCGTTGCCCGGTCCGACTGACCCGAGGAGTTTCCTCGTTCCAAACACGGACTCCGACCTCGATCCCCGCGGTCCGTAGACCGGCGCCAGGTCTCCGCCACGATTTGTTCTCGATCACATATAGAGCACGAACGCTGGTGATAGAGAGGCCACTGCAGCGGACGATTGTCCGTCCCTGGTTGTCCGCGGGTCGCTTTCCCCTTGCTTACCGAGGGGAGTTCCCCTGGGATACCGATATGAGCAAGCCCGGCGATCTCGTCCAAGGCACCCTCGATCTCTTGATCCTCAAGATTCTCGCGCTCGAGCCCATGCACGGCTGGGCGGTCAGCCGTCGCCTCAAGACCATCTCGCGGCGGACGTGCTCGCGGTGAGTGCGAAGGATCGCTCTACCCCGCGCTGCACAAGCTCGAGCAAGAAGGGCTGGATCAAGGCGGGTGGAAGCAGACGGAGAACAACCGACGCGCGAAGTTCTACGAGCTCACCCGTCTCGGCGGGAAGCAGCTCAAGACCGAGGCGGAGGCCTGGACGCTGTTGTCGACGGCGATCTCGCGCGTCGTGCAGCTCTCGGAGGCATAGGAACCGATGCGGATGGAGCGCTGGCCGTTCACGCTACCGCTGCGCCTCAAGTCGCTCTTCATGCGCGGCCAGGCGGATCGCGAGCTCGACGAGGAGCTTCAGTTCCGTATCGACCAGAAGATTGACGAGGGCATCGCCCAGGGCTGTCCCCCGAGGAAGCGCGCCGTGAAGCGCTGCGCGCGATCGGGGAATCGAGCAGCGCAAGGAAGAGATGCGGGACACGCGCGGCGTTCACGCCCTCACCGACTTCCTCGACGACGTCCGCTACGCGGTCAGGAGCCTCAGGCGCGCATCGCGGCTGACGATGTTCGTCGCCGTCACGCTCGCGATGGGGATCGGCATGGCCTCGGCCGCGTTCAGCATGCTCGACGCGTTGATCTTCAGGCCCTATCCCGTGCCCCGCCCGCGCACCGTCGTCACGCTCGTCAGCACGTCGCACGACAACACGTCCGACCTGTTCTCGTATCGCGAGTACCTGGATATCCGCGCCAACACGAAGAGCTACGACGGTGTGATCGCCAACGCGACGCTGTCGGCTGCGTCGGGTTCACCGCCGAGGCCAGGGTCTGTCCCTCGCGTGAAGGGCGGGATGATGGTGTCCGGCGACTACTTCCACGTGCTGGGGGTGGAGCCGCGGCTCGGACGCGCCTTTCGACCGGACGAAGACCAAGTCCCGGGCCGCGACGCCGTCGTCGGTGCTCGGCCCGGACGTGTGGAAGAACGATTTCGCGAGCGACCCCAACGTCCTCGGCAAGACGATTCGCCTGAACGGGCGCCAACTTCACCGTCATTGGCGTCGCGCCGGAATCGTTCCCCGGAATGCTGGTGTTCTCGCGCCCCGACTTCTACATGCCGATCGCGATGGCGCCGGTGTTCTCGACCGACCGGCAGAAGAACTTCTTCGACGACCGGGACGATCGCGAGCTGAGCGTCAAGGCGCGCCTCAAACGCGGCACGACGCTGGCGCAGGCGCGCAGCGAGCTGGCCGTGCTCGCCGAGGCCTTCGAGCGCGACTACCCCGAGCTGAATCGCCATCGCGGTGCGATGGTTCGCACGCAGCTCGAGATGCGCACTCAGGCCGACGATCTCAACTGGAAGTTCGGCGTGATCTTCCTGCTGCTCGCGATCGGCGTGCTGCTGGTGGCGTGCACCAACGTGGCGGGGCTGTTGCTGAGCCGTGCCCGCTCGCGGACCCGCGAAATCGCGGTCCGGCTGACGCTCGGCGCCGGACGATTCCGACTGGTTCGCCTGTTGCTGACCGAGAGCCTGATCCTCGCCTTGCTGGGCGGGCTGGGCGGGATCGTCGTCGGCTACAGCGTCATCGCGCTCTTCGGCACGTTCCGGATCCCGACCGAGCTGCCCGTGACGATCCCGTTCCGCATGGACACCCGCGTGCTGCTCGCGAGCCTCGGGTTCTCGCTGGCCAGCGCAATCCTGTGCGGCCTGGCGCCCGCGCTCCAGAGCACGCGCACCGATCTGGTCACCGGCCTCAAGTCGAAGGACATCGATCCACCGGGACAGCGGCTGTGGGGAAGGAGCGCGCTCGTCGTGGCGCAGGTGTCCCTCTCGCTCATGCTGCTCATGGCCACGTGCTTGATGGCCCGCGACTTCAAGAACAGCGCGCTCAGGGAACCGGTTTCGCGAAGGATCATCTACTGATGGCCCGATTCGACCCGCGCCTCGTGCAGTACGATCCCACCCAGACGCAACAGTTCTACGAGCAGCTCACCGCGCGCATGCGCGAGACGCCGGGAGTCCTGAACGCCGGACTCACGCAGAATCCGCCGCTCGGGCTCGACGCGTTCGACCGCGTCGACTTCGTGCCCGAGGGCTTCGACATGCCGCGGGATCGCGCGATGTTCTCGTCGATGATGGACGAGGTGGACGAGGGCTACTTTGCGACGATGGGCATTTCGATCGTGCGCGGCCGCGCCTTCCTCGGGACCGATGACGCCGACGCGCCGCGCGTCGCCATCGTCAATGATCGGTTCGCCGAGCACTACTGGCCTGGCGCCGATCCCGTCGGCAAGCGAATTCGGATCGGCGGGGCCGCGGGCGTGCCGGTCGAGATCGTCGGCGTCGCGCAGACCGTCAAGTATGTGGAGACGTCGGAGAAGTCGACCGAGTTCATGTACATGCCGCTGGGCCAGCATCCCGTCGCGCGCATGGTCCTACTGCTCCGGACGAGCGGCGATCCCGTGGCATTGGTTCAGCCCGTGAAGGACGTCGTGCACGCGCTCGAGCCCAATCTGCCCGTGTCGGAGATGCGGACCTATGAGGAGCTGTACCGCTATAGCACCGTCGAAGGCCCGCGCTTCGCGATCGAGCTGATCGGGACCATGGGCGTCGTCGCCTTCATCCTGTCCATTGCCGGCCTATACGGGCTCGTGGCCTACAACGTGAGCCGCAGGACGCACGAGATCGGCATCCGCATGGCGGTCGGCGCCCGGCCGTCCGACGTACTCAGGCTGGTCATGAGCAAGGGCCTCACGCTGGTCGCGATCGGGACGATCATCGGGCTCGCGCTGGGCCTCGCCGTCGAGAAGCTCATCGACTCGATGCTCTTCAATGTCGGCGGCGTCGATCTCGTCGCCTACGCCGTCGTCGTTCCGTCGATGTTCCTCGCGACCCTACTCGCCGCCTACGTGCCCGCGCGCAGGGCGTCGTTGATCGAGCCGACCGAGGCGCTGCGGTACGAGTAGCGTCGCGGGCACCACGGGTCTCGCTCGCCGTCAACGGTCCTCCATCGGCACCGCGGCCGACGTCGAATCCACCAAACGATCGCGTGGAACTCCTTCCCCACCCGTACGGACCAGAACTGGTCCGACGACGCGAGCGCCCCGATGTCGCTCGTCCTCGAACCAGCCGCGCAGCGTACGACGCGTCGACTCACGTGGGGCGACGCGGAACCCGCAACCCCTTCGGCATCGTGACCCTCGGCTTGTCTTGAAACGCGCGGTAGAGATCGTCGAACAATGTGGCACCGCGCTCGAGACGCGTCGCGTCATCGGCGTGTGCGGCGACGATCCCCGCCAGGAGCTGCCCGACGCCGGCGGTCTCAGGACGGTCATACTTGCCGTCTTTCAGGTCGATCGCGTGGACGATCTCGGCGATGCGGCGCAGCGCCGCGTCCGGCGTGCCGGTCTTCGCGATCAGCGTCTCGAACGAACAGCCGCCGCCGTCGTGCGTGAAGGTCCCCCGGGCATGTCGAAGCCGACGTCGCCGGACCGAAGCGTGCCGCCCGACGCCACGAATCGAAAACGCGCACCGGGATCGAGGAAGCGCCGCACATACCAAGCGCAGGCGATGCGGTCGACGTGGACGCCGGACCGGGTGGCCCACGTGCGATGCACCCATGCCCCGCTCGCTCCGATGCGCCGCGCGCGGCCCGCGTCGCGCCGCGCTTCATGCGTTGCACGGCCGCGGTCGCCTCGCGCCGTCCGCCCGCGTCGAAGAAGTCCACGGATGCGATCCACTCGAGGCGTCGCTCCAGCCGTTGCGCGCGACTCGCGCCCACGGCCCGCTCCCCGCGGCCTTGCGAACGTCGGCGTAGTCCTGATCGCGCACGCGGCGTGACGCTTCGATCAAGCGCTTCTCATCCGACGCGTCGAAGCGCGCTTCGCACACGAAAGCCTCCCCGCCGCGCTCGCGGACCTCGGCCGCCACCGCCTGGAGACGGTCGAGGGCGCCCTCGCGTTGGGGCATCGCGTAGACGGAATTCTTGAGCGCGACCGCCCCGGCGCGCTCGAGCAGCGTGCGAACCCGTGCGCGCAGGTACAGAGGGCGGGCGGGGATCTGATGGATGAGGAGAAGCCAGTCCTGGCGGGCCACAGAGGTATAAACTATCAGTTGCCATACTATATGTCAACTGCTACCATACGCACAGGAAAGGAGACAACACCCCATGAAATGGATCACCCGTGAGAACGCTGCCGTGGATCGCATCGCCTGCCCGTGGCTCATCCGGCGCTTCGTGGATTCCGATGCGCAGTTCCTGTTCGTCGCCCCCGAGAAGGTCGCCGAGGTGGCGGCGCGCGAGAGCGCGATTCCGTTCGACGTCGACGGCGCCAAGCTCGGCCACGTCGACGGTCGCTGCTCGTTCGAGAGCATCCTGGTCGAGTACGGGCTGACGAGCGACCCGGCGCTGGTCGCGGTCGGCAAGATCATCCACTCCGCCGACATCACCACCGATGCGGATCAAGCGCCGGAGGGCCGTGGGCTCAAGGCGATCGCCGCCGGGTTCCGTCTCGTCCATGGCCGCAACGATCACATCAAGCTGCAGCTCGAGACGCCGATGTACGACGCCTCTACGCGTGGGCGCAGAGCGTCGTGGGCGCGGAGGCGAAGTCCCAGCCCGTGTGAAAACGCTCGCCAACGGCACCGACAAGTCCGAACTTCTTCGCCGATTGAGAACCGTACGCCCCGACCTCGCCGCGCGATGGGGTCGCATGTCCGCGCATCAGATGGTGTGCCACCTGGCCGACGCCCTTCGCTTGGGCACCGGACAGATGCCCGCGCGCTCGACCACGAATCTGCTCAAACGAACACTGGTCAAGTGGATCGCCTTCTACGCTCCCATTCCCTGGCCGCCTGGGATTCCCACCAGCATGGAGATCGACCAGTTCGCGGGATGCGGCACGAAGCCCGCCGAGTTCGCGATCGACGTGGCGCAGGTGGAGGCGTTGCTGGATCGGGTGACGGCGTCATCGATGCGGCTGAACGGCGTGCCTCACCCGTTCTTCGGCGTGCTGTCCACGTCCGAGTGGCTCAGGTGGGGTTACCTGCACATGGACCACCACCTGCGACAGTTCGGCGCCTAGCCGAGGAGTCGCACGCCGCCGCCGTCTCGGAACGCGGCCAGCGCGTCGTCGCGACCGGCCTTGGACGCGGCCATCATCCGCTGAAACGCAGGGTCGGCACGCAGCGGGTCGAAGGCGCGGCCGCTCGCGAGCGTCGGCCACGCGAAGTAGCCCTTCGCGGTCGCCTTGTCGAGGAGCACCAGGCCGCGCGCGTGCTCGCCGACGTCGCACAGCATCCACGCCTCCTGAAACATCGCCTCCGGGTCCTCCATGATCTTGAGCGGGCCGACGGCCGCACGGCTCGCCATCATGTCGGCGGGCCTGCGCTCGAGCCACGCCATCAGGAAGTCCATCCACGGCTTGAACGCGGGAACCTTCGCGGCCTCGCGCATGGCGAGCAGCGCCTCGCGCGCCTCGTCACGACGCCCGGCCATCCCCAGGCCGACGACGCGAATGATCTCGTCCCCGCCCACGGAGCCGGACCGGTCGGCGGCGAGGAGCCGCTCGATGTCGCACGTCATGAGCACGGTCTGCTCGACGCTCGTGGGAATGTGGGGATCGAGCCGGCGCGCCTCGCGATGCGCCGCGATCGACTCCTCGTTGAGCCCGCAGTAGCGACACGCGTGCACGAGCCCGGCGAACAGCTCCGGATCGTTGCCGTACCGGCTCGCCTCGCCCAGCAGGCGCACCATGGCCTGCCGCGCGTGCCCCGTGTCCGCCTCCAAGTTGGCGTAGTACTTGTGCGCCAGCGGCAGCCGCGGGTTGATCTCGAGCGCGCGGCGGAACGCCGTCTCCGCGCGCACATCCGCGTCGCCCGAGTCCTCGACGTACTTGCCGATCAGGCGGTGGCAGCGGCCCAGTCGTGCCCACGCCGGCCCGAACTTGGGATCCAGCTCGAGGCAGCGCTCGTACAGCTCGCGCGCCTGCGTCATCTGAGGCGTAGCTGCGGGCCAGCTCGTTCGCGCGCAGATACAGCTCGTAGGCCCGCGCGTCGTGTGGCGAATCCGGCGTCGACGACAGCGGGCTGCCCGAGAGCGGCAGCGCGAGCGCGTCGACGACGCGCCGCGCGAGATCGTCCTGCAGATGGAACAGGTCTCCGAGCGACGACAGCACCGAATGCGACGACAACAGCGTCCCGCCAGGCGCCTCGACCAGCTGCGCGGTGGCGCGCAGCTGATCGCCCGAGCGCAGCACCGTTCCCATCACCACCCGATCGACGCCGACGTCGACGGCGAGCGCCTTCAGGTCCGGCGCGTCGCCGCCGAAGCGCATCGCGCTGGCGGTCGAGCGCACGACCAGCGAGCCGAAGCGCGACATCGACGTGGCGATCGCGTCCGGAAGACTGAACGCGAGGAAGTCGGTCTCGGGATCCGAGCGAAGAATCCGGAAGGGCAGGACCACCAGGCGGGTGAGCGCACGCGCCACGGCCGGCGTATCGTCGCCGAACGTGCCGCGTACGGAACGCAGCTCCTCGGCCATTCCGTCCGCCGAGGCGGGACGATCCGCGGGACGCTTGGCGAGCGCGTGGCGGATCACGCGGTCGACGGCCGCGATCGCGGGCGAACCCGTCAACGCGGGCGGCTGCTCGTTGAGCACCGCGTGCAGGATTTCGATGACGTTGCCGCCGCCGAATGCCGGTCGCCCCGCGAGCATCTCGAAGCACACCGAACCGGCTGCGAACAGATCGCTGCGATGATCGATGTCTCCGCCGGCCACCTGTTCAGGGGCCATGTAGCGCGGCGTGCCCATCACGACGCCGGCGGTCGTCAGATCGGTGACCGACCCCAGCGCGCGGGTGACGTCGGCATCGCTCGTTCGTGCCAGACCAAAATCGAGCAGCTTCACGCCGTGAGGCGTGAGAAAACGTTCGAGGGCTTGAGGTCGCGATGAATGATGCCGCGCGCGTGCAGCGCGGATAGCGCGGACAGGATGCCGAGACCGATCGGCAGCATCTCGGCGACATTCAACGGGCCCGCGGTGGAGTCGCTCGGCGAGCGACTCGCCCTCGAGCAGCTCCATGGCGATGAACAGCTGGCCGTGATCGTCACCGATCTCGTAGAGCTGGCACACGTTCGGATGGTTGACGCTGGCCGCGGCGCGCGCCTCGCGCCAGAACCGCTTGCGCGCCGCCTCGTCTCCCGAGGGCGACGCGATCGTCTTGAGGGCGACGACGCGCCCGAGCCGCTCGTCGCGCGCGGAGTAGACGATCCCCATGCCGCCCTGGCCCAGGGTGCCGGTGATGACGTAGTGCCCGATGCGGGCCGGAGCCTGTTGCGTGCGTTCGTGCGCCATCAGGCGACTCCGGACCTCCGCCCCGCCGCCGGCATCCAGGGGAACGGGTAGCGCTCGATCAACACAGCACGATCTTGATGTCGACGACCGGCGTGCCGTCGATCGCCTCGATCGGCCCGATGCGCAGCCGCGTCCCGTCGATCGCGCGCACGACCACCGGGTGGAGCCCGAGCGGGTTCGGCCGGTCCGGCGATCGCGTGGCGAACACCCCGGTGAGCGGATTGCCCGGGATCGAGCGCGGATGCACCTGCAGGACATCGCGTCGCCCCTGGTGCAGCCAGGTGATCACGATGATCTCGTCGCCGACGTTCAATCCGAGCAGCGCCTCGGACACCGACGCGTTTAGCTCGAGCCAGGCGTCGGGCGCCCCCTCCGATCCCTGACGGGGCGCGCCGCTGCGCTCCTTGAGTTCGGATCGGATCACGCCTACCGGATGCAGCTCGAATTCGGTCACGACAAGAATCTACTCCAACACTGTCGCGCGAACGCAAACTGCGGATCACACCCCCGCGCTCACGACCGTCGCCGGTATGCGACCGCCGGCCTCCGCTTCCAGCTCGAGGCGCCTGCGAAAATGCAGATGCCGCCGGCGCGTCCACTCGACGATCGGTCGCCACACTGTGGCGGTCAGGCGATAGCGAATCAGAAAGGCCCAGAATCGATTCGACCGCTTGTACAGGTACGACATCGCGAGATACGGCAACACCGCCTCCGCGTCATGCGGCCGCCGCGCCCAGATCGAGCGCGTGCGAGAACAGCCGCTGGTAGCAGGCGGCGTAGCCGTCCTCGAGCTGCTCGACCGTCATGTGCCGGGGCCGGAACACGACATGCGCGGTGTCGTAGCGGGTCCAATCGCGGTGGAGCAGCCGGTCCTCGGCCTCGAACTGCTTGAACAGCGGCGTGCCGGGATACGGCGTGAGGATGTGAAACGTCGCGCACTCGACGCGGTTCGCCTCGACCCAGTCGCACGTGCGTTCGAAGATATCCGGCCGGTCGTGATCGAACCCGAGCACGAAGCTTCGCGTTCACCTGGATGCCGTGCTCGTGGAACAGTGCGACGCGCCGCGCATAGTCCTCGGGCCGTGGACTCTTCTTCCGCTGATCGGTGATGTTCTCTCCCTGCAGGGACTCGAGCCCGACGAATACGCCCGTGCACCCCGCCAGCGCCATCTCGCGCACGACGTCGGGATGGTCCGTGACGTCGAGCGAGACCGCCGCGCTCCAGATGCGCTCGACCGGCCTCAGCGCTCGGCACAGCTCGCGCAGGTACGCCGGCCGCGAGCCGAGATTGTTGTCGGTGAACACCGCGTACGGCTGGTCGTCCGCCAGGATCTCGTCCACGATCTGCTGCGGATCGCGGAGGTGGTACGGCATGTGGAGTCCCTCGGTCGAGAGGTAGCAGAACCCGCAGCGGTTGTGGCAGCCGCGCGTCGCATTGAGACTCGTCGTGGTGAGGAAGCTCTCGCGCGCCAGCAGCTCGCGACGCGGGGCCGGATCCTCGCGATACGGCTTCCGGTAGTCGCCCGTGTAGCGCGTTCTGAGCGTGCCCGCGCGAACGTCACGCAGGATCTCGGGCCACACGTGCACGCCCTCCCCGAGCGCGAGCGCGTCCGCGTGCGGCGCGCACTCGTCCGGACGCGAGAGCACGTGGAGCCCGCCCAGCACCACGACCGCGCCGCGCTGCCGGTAGAACGCCGCCAGCTCGAACGCGCGCGCCGCGAAGGTGAGATGCACCGTGATGCCCACGACCTCGGGGAACGGATCGATCGGCGGCGGGCCCTGCAGCAGGTTCTCGTCCCAGTAGCGCACCGTCCACGCGTGTGGCGTCGACGCGGCGATCGAGGTCAGGGCGAGTGTCGGAGTCAGGACGTGCTTGCCGAAGCTCGCGTTCGGATCCTTGGCGTAGAACGGGTTGATGAGGAGCGCGTGGTTCGCGCGGGGCAGCGTCGTCGCGCGCGCCGTGGGGAGCGCAGGGGGCTCGCGCATGGCTCGGGGCATTCGTCTCGCGGTCACACGTTCCTCCATGATTGAGGCGTGGGCCTCGGTCGTGTCACTCGGTCAACACGCGGATCCCGACCTCACGACCCGCGCAACGCCAGGATGATCTCGAGCGCGATCAGTAGGATGACGACGATTTCGAGAATTTCGGTGCGCCGCGCCTGCGACTCGGCGTTCAGGATCTCGTACGTGCTGCGCAGGATGGTGACCTTGCGGTCGATCCCCGCGCGCCACGTGCGCTCGCGGAAGATTTCGAGCGCGGCGGCGTAGATGCGGGCGAGGAACACGTCGTCGGTCACCTTGAGCGAGTTCTCGGCGCGCTCGACGGCCTCGGTGGCGTCGGCCATCCGCGTCTGGAGCGCCGACAACAACCGGCTGTAGCGACGCCCGAGCACGTGGAACCCGCGCCGCGCGGCGGCGACCTCGTCGTACATGCGCGGCAGCTCGACGTCGAGGTTCGAGTCGTGATAGCGGATCTCGAGCAGCTGGGCGTTGGCGAACTCGAGCACGTACTGGACGTCCGTGTCCTCGGCGTTGGGCTCGACGACGAGCGCCGCGTTCCACGTCAGCACCGCGAGATCGTCCTCGAAGTACGTGAACCGCTGCGAGAGCTGCTCCTTGCGCGCCGCCGCCGACAGCGGACGCGTCTCGCCGCTGAGGAGCCGCGCGATGCGTTCGTCGTCGAGCGCCGCCGATCCCACTGCTTCGCCCCGACCGTTGTCGATGCGCCCGATGCGAAACACCACGTACTCCTCGACGACGGACGCCACGCCGGGGCGATCGATGGCGGGCCGCACGCGCTGCACCAGGCTCTCCCGCACCGCATCGAACCGCGGCCCCGCGCGATCGAACCCCATGGCGACGCCGAGTGCGACGAACTCGCTCCACCGCATCCGCGAGGGAAAGGCGAGCCGCGCACGCAACGACATGACGCCGAAGTCGAACAAGCGCGCCGACAGCTCGACGTCGCACGACCGGCTCGAGACGCTCAGGTGTCGGTGCCGAGGCTCACGGTCACGGGCGGGTTCGCGATCTGGATCGCCTGGGCCTCGCCGCGAATCGGCCGCGGGCGCTCGGGCGCGCTCGAGGCCAGCGCCTCGCTCGCCTGGTCGAGCCGGATCTCGTAGCCGACGTCGTAGAGGCGATACCAGATCGCCTCGCCCTCGACCCACGGGTCGAGCGCGGCAGTCGGGGACGCGACGGGCTCCGGAGACTGCAAGCGAGACTCGCTCGCCGAGAAGTGCCTCGAGGGCTCGGTCATACATGCTCCGTGAGTGACGGCTGACGGCCGCTGGGAGCGCGAAGGCTAGCAGACGACCGACACAGTCCGAAGACAACGTATCAAGATCGTATCAAGATGGGGGCGTCCGGCGTTCTCCTCTCGCGTCGCGTGGCGCGGTATGCTCCAGGTGACGTGTGTGCACGAAGGTGCATGCCGCGCGCGACGCACCGGGGACCCCGAGGTCAACGCGATCGATGAACGAACGTCCCAATCCGGATGAGCTGCTGTCCCGACTCCGCGCCGAGGACGAACACACGCAGCGGGCCAAGCTCAAGATCTTCTTCGGCGCGTCCGCCGGCGTCGGGAAGACGTTCGCGATGCTCGTCGAGGCGCACGAGCGGCGGCGGAGCGGCGTCGACGTCGTCGTCGGGCTGGCCGAGACGCACGGCCGGCGCGAGACGGCCGCGCTGCTGGACGGCCTCGAGCTCCTGCCACGGCGATCGATCCCCTACCGCGGCGCCACAATCGAGGAGTTCGATCTCGACGCCGCGCTGGCGCGCCGGCCTGAGCTCATCGTGCTCGACGAGCTGGCGCACACGAATGCCCCGGGATCGCGACATCGCAAGCGCTGGCAGGACGTCGAGGAGCTGCTCGGCGTCGGCATTCGCCGTATACACGACGCTCAACGTCCAGCACGTCGAGAGCCTGTACGACGTCGTCGTCGAGATCACCGGCATCCGGCAGAACGAAACGGTTCCGGACGCGATCCTCGATCGTGCCGATGAGATCGAGCTCGTCGATCTGCCGCCGGATGACCTCCTGCAGCGCTTCGCAGAGGGCAAGGTCTACGTTGGGGAGCAGGCCGGCCGCGCCGTCGAGAACTTCTTTCGCAAGGGCAACCTCATCGCGCTGCGCGAGCTGGCGCTGCGCCGCGTGGCGGCGCGCGTCGACGCGCAGATGGAGCACTATCGGCGCACGCAGGGCATCGCGCAGCGCTGGTCGGTCGGGGGCAGGCTCATTGTAGGGATCAGGAACACCTCCGTCGCGCCGCGTCTGATCCGCGCCGCCCGGCGTGTGGCGGAGGGTCTCAAGGCCGAGTGGGTCGCGGTGCATGTCGAGCGTCCGGGCGAGGCGGCGACCGGCCCGGCGCGCGACCGTCTCGTCGACGTGATGGACTTCGCGATGGAGCTGGGCGCCGAGACGGCGATCCTGTCCGGACCGAGGGTGAGCGACGAGCTGATCGCGTACGCGCGCAGCCGCAACGCGTCACGAATCGTCGTCGGCAAGCCGTCACGGCCGCGGTGGATCGGAGCGATCTTCGGATCGCTCGTGAACACGCTCGTCCATCAGAGCCGCGGGATCGACGTGCTCGTCATCGGCTCGGAGGAGGAGCCTGCCGACCTCCGGCGCGCGTCGCGGTCGGCCCCCGAAAAGACGCCGTGGCGAGATTACGCGCGCAGCGTGCTCATCGTCCTCGCGTGCAGCGGCATCGCCGCCCTCATGCACTCGCGGCTTCGAGCGCGCCAACCTCATCATGGTCTACCTGCTCGGCGTGATGTGGGTGGCGGTGACGCTCGGGCGCGGCCCCGCCGTGCTCGCATCGATCCTGAGCGTCGCGGCGTTCGACTTCTTCTTCGTCCCGCCGAACATGACCTTCGCCGTGTCGGACACGCAGTACCTCGTGACGTTCGGGGTGATGCTGCTGGCCGCGATCCTGATCGGCACGCTGGCGGCCAGGCTGCAGGCACAGGTCCAGGTGGCGCGGATCGGCGAGCATCGCGCCGACGCGCTCGCCAAGCTGAGCGGCGAGCTGGTGGCGCTGCAGGACCGCGAACACATTCTGGCGGCCGCGCTGCGCCATCTGGAGGACGTGTTCGAGAGCCGCGCCGTCGTGCTGCTGCCGGACGATAACGGACGCCTGTCGCCGAGCGCGGGCGACGTGGCGCTGCTCGGCCCCGACGCGCACGAGCGCGGCGTCGCGCAGTGGGCGTTCGACGCCGGCCAGCCCGCCGGGCTCGGCACCGACACGCTGCCGGGGAGCAAGTGCCTCCACCTCCCGCTGCGCGGCTCGAGGCGGCAATCTCGGCGTGATCGCGATCGCTCCGGCCGAGATCCGCCGGCTCATGGCGCCGGACACGTTTCGCCTGTTGCAGGCGTTCGCCAACCACACCGCGCTCGCGCTCGAGCGCGCCGAGCTTGCCGAGCAGGCCGAGCGGGCGCGCGTTCAGAGCGAGACCGAAAGGCTGCGCAGCGGACTGCTCAGCTCCGTCTCGCACGATCTGCGGACACCACTCGCCGTGATCACCGGCGCGGCGTCGACCTTGCTCGAGTCCGAAGACGGACTCGCGCCGCCGTGAGGCGCGAGATGCTCAAGAGCGTGGCCGACGAGGCCAGCCGCCTGAACCGGCTCGTCGGCAACCTGCTCGCGATGACACGGCTCGAGGCCGGCGCCCTCGAGGTGAAGCGCTCGTGGCACTCGCTCGAGGAGATCGTCGGCGCCGCGCTCCACCGCATCGAGCCGTTGATGGAGAACCGGCCGGTGCGCATCGAGATTCCGCGCGACCTGCCGCTGATCGCCGTCGACGACGTGCTGCTCGAGCAGGTCGTGTTCAACCTGGTCGAGAACGCGCTCAAGCACGCCCCGGACGAGCAGCCGATCGAGATCCGCGCGCGCGCGTCGGGTGACGAGGTCGAAGTGAGCGTCGCCGACCGCGGGCCCGGGCTGCCGCCCGGGATCCGAGGATCACGTGTTCGAGAAGTTCTATCGCAGCGAGACATCCCATCGCACCGGCGGTGTCGGACTCGGGCTCGCGATCTGCCGCGGGCATCGTCGAGCGCGCACGGCGGCACGCTGCGCGGCCAGACCGACCGGGCGGCGGCGCCGTGTTCACGTTCATGCTGCCGCTGAGCCGCGAGGCTCCGAGCGTCGAGCTCGAGCCCACCGACGAGCGCGCGGGGTCGCGTCGTGACGGAGGGCGACCACGAGCCGCTCGTGCTGTTGATCGAGGACGAGCCGCAGATGCTGCGATTCCTCCGTCCCGCGCTTCAGGGCAACGGCTATCGCCTGGTCGAGGCCACGACCGGCAAGGATGGGCTCCGCAGGCGTCGACGCGCTCGCCCGACGTGGTGCTGCTCGACCTGGGACTCCCGGACATGGACGGCCTCGAGGTGACGCGACGCCTGCGCGAGTGGAGCCAGGTCCCCATCGTCGTGATCTCCGCGCGCGGCCGCGAGGACGACAAGGTCGCCGCGCTCGACGCCGGCGCCGACGACTACGTGACCAAGCCGTTCGGCGTGGCGCGAGCTGCTCGCGCGTCTGCGCGTGGCGCTGCGACGCGCGACCAGGATCGGCGCCGAGTCCCCGCGGATCACCATCGGCCCGCTCGAGATCGATTTCGAGAAGCGGCGCGTCACGAAGTCGCGGCGAGGCGTGCATCTCACGCCGATCGAGTATCGCTTGCTCGCCGAGCTGGCGCGCAACTCCGGCAAGGTTCTGACCCACTCGCATCTCTGAGGCAAGTGCGGGACCGGCTACGCGCAGCAGAGCCACTACCTGCGCGTCTACATGACGCAGCTCAGGCGAAAGCTCGAGGCGATCCGGCGCGGCCGAGGTTTCTGCTGACCGAGGCGGGGTCGGGTACCGGATGGCGGAGGAGTAGGCGCGCGCCTGCACTCAGTGGCCGGAGCCGCGCGGCGCAGCGCATGCCAGATGATCGGCAGGAATGCCGCGGCGCACGGAGAAGAGGAGCTTGAGGATCTTGTCGGCGCGTCCCTGGCGCACATAGTGGCCGAGCCCTTCCCACTCGTACTTCATCAATTGGGAGGCGCCTTCCTCGGCGAGCGCTTCCGACGCGTCGGCGAGTCCGGCGCTGACCGTGCGGCAAATGCGCCGTCATCCGTTCGGCTTCCGCGGCATCCACGCCGATCGGAATGCCGTCGTCGTCGAGGCGGTGGAGGTCGACGTCGAGTCCGGGCGCGCCGCTCGTGAGTCGCGCCGTGAACACGCCGCTCGAAAGCCGCGACTGTGACCCAACGTTGGCGCGGAAGTCGCCGGCGCGCGAGTTGAAGGCGCCGTCGCCGAGGCTGTAGATCACGAGCGTGCGGCCGGATCCGCTCGGATCCTTGAGCACGTGCGGGTGATGGCCGATGACGAGATCCGCGCCGCACTGAGCAATGCGCCGCGGCCAGCGCGGTCACCCGCGGCGGCGGGTGAGTCGACGTACATCGATCCCCAGTGCGCGCTGACGACGAGAACGTCGGCGCGCGGTCGCCACTCGGCGATGTCCTCACGGATCATCGCCTCGTCGAGCGGCGCGACCCCCGGCGACGACGGCCCGGCGGCGTCGTTTGTCGTCTGCGAGTACGCCAGGAATGCGACCCGGAGCCCGCGCGCCTCGGAGCTGCACAGGCCGTCGCGCCGCGTCGAGGTTGGCGCCCGCGCCGGCGGTGGAGCAGGCTCGCTTCGGCGCCACGCCGCCAGCGTGCGGTCGAGACCGCGAGGGCCGCAGTCCATGGCGTGGTTGGTCGCCAGCGACACGACGCGCACGCCCGACGACGCAAGCGCCGGGCACACCGCGGCGTCCTGGTAGAACTCCGGCGTTCGCCCTGCGCGCACCACCCGCTTCGCCCACCGGCATCTCGAGGTTCGCGAACCCCGATGTCTGCCGCGCGGAGCGAGCCCGCGGGAACTCGAAACAGCGCCGCGTAGCCCTCGCGTGCCGCACGCGCGCGCGCCGAGCCGATGATGCCGACGTCGCCGAGCGCGGCGATCGAGGAGCGCGGTGAGCCTTCGGAGTCGATCAGGCGCATGGCGGCACAGAGTACATGGGAATCGGTCGCGATGAGAGCGCGAGTGGACCGACTCCGCCAGCGCGATGGCGAGGCATCACTCCCGCCCGGCGCATCGGCTCGGACGGGAGCGCGGCGGTGAGGACTAGGCGCTCGTCGGCCTTGAGCCGCCAGGCGGTGATCACGATGCCGACGCCGAGGTAGACCATTGCAAAGAGTCCCATCGCCGTTCGAAAACGCACGATAGGCCATGTACAGCCAGAAGCGAGCAGCAGCAGCGGAAACACCATGCGACCGTTGAAATTCATGCTTCACCTTCCTGTGATGTGTGGCAGCGGCCGTCCGTCGGCGCTGCGCGGATGCCATCGGTGAAGCAGGAAGGGGACCAGAAGACCTCGCCAACTATGGGGGAGGAGGGCTACCTCGACGCGATGACTCTGCCGTTCGATGGGGCTCGCATGCGGGATCTCGTGGCCGCATTCGCGGTCGGATGTGGCGCCGACCGCGCCGTCCCGACCGGCCCCCACCATCGATCAAGCCTGGGGACCACGCGGCGACGCCCGCCGGGTCGAGGCTCGGCGGCGATGCGGACATCGACGACGGACTCCGTCGATCGGGTCAGCGCGAGCGGGACGCCGGCGCGTGGCGTGTCGTGACCTGGTCGACGAAGCCGTCGCCGAGCTGGGCGCCGTCTACCTCCGGGCGAGCAGGTGTTCTTCCAGAGGTTGGGCGTCTACACCAACATTGCCGACACGGAGGAGCTCGGAACGATTCTCGGCTTCGAGGTGAGCGCTCTCAGCCCTCGATGGCTGATCTCCGTGCGTGATGCGTCGACGGACGGATTCGTCGCCGAGGCCCAGTGGTCGCCGGCACACGTCGGCCCACGCGATCGTGGCGACGCTTCGACACTCCCGGACGGAGGGGGACCAGTGGCAAGTGTCGGGACGTTGCCACTCGTGCGAGGTCAGACTCCCGGGAGCGGTGCCGCTCTCACGCCTTGCGACGGCGTCCACCCCCAACCCGTCGAAGTACTGAACGACGCGATCGTGAGCGCCCGGCCGCGTGTAGACATCGGGGCGCGGCGAGTCGATGACCTCGGCGATGATCTCTCCACACTTCATCCGCCGTCTGCGAATCGGGAAACGTTCGCGAGTCGGGCCCGCCGTGGAGCGCGCTGAGCCCGAACTCGGTCGCGACGACGCCCGGTGAGATCAGGGTGACCTGAATGCCGGGGTGCGTCTGCTGCACCTCGGTGCGGAAGTTCGCCGTCAGCGCGTTCAGGAAATGCCCAGCGCCATTGTCGCCAAGCGCGGCAGCGCGAGCGGGACGCGTCCCAGCATCGACGAGATGTTGATCACGCTGCCCGGCGCCGCGCGACTCGAGTGCGGCAGCACCTCCTGCATGCCGTCACAGGGCACTCCTTGACGTTGACGCGCATCATGTCGTCGACGTCTTCGTCCGTGAGCTGCGACGGCAGGCGGGTGATGCCGCGGCCGACGTTGTTCACCCACACGTCGATGATGGCCAAAGCGGGCGAGCAATCTCGGCGACGACGCGCTGGACGTCGTCCCGGCGCGTCATGTCGCCGACGATGATGTGGGCGCGGCCCCCACACCGTGCGGCGACGGCGCGCAGCTCCTTCCCGCGGCGCGCGACGATGACGACCGAAGCTCCCCGCGCGGCCATGCGCTCGGCGACCGCGGCCGCCGATCCCGCCGCTCGCCCCCGTGATGACGACGATCTTTTTCCGGCATGTCTCGTGGTCTCCTATATAGAAGAGGCGGCAAAGGGTCAGGGGATGTTAGTCGAAGGCGCCGTGATGCTAAGTCCCAACGTCGCGGCCGACCAGCCGCTGGAGAGCTTCCCGGTGTCAGCCTCGATCGTTGGGTCCTCCTAATCGTCAACGTCAAGAACCTTGTGGATTTCCCCCTCGATCGCCCTGCAACCTTCGCGCTTCCGCGTGTGCGTTGAGCTCGCCCCGGCGTTCTCGGAGCAGCGTCGCGTCGTCCTCGTGCCCGGACTCCGTGAGAGGCAGTGCTCGTCCCCTTCTTCCCCAGGAGGTTTTCGGTGAAGTTTGCCTCTCTTCTCGTCCACCGCGTCACTGGGCTGCTCCACTCGCTGTCGGGATCGCGTCGCTCGCCCTCGTGGCATGGGGGTGCGCCAAGAAGAACCCGGTGAGCAGCATCGTTGGACCTCGACCAGACGTCGTCGTCCAGGTGGTGACGCTCAAGGCCAGCAGTGACCCGAAGTTCAAGAGGGTCATGGCCGCGCGCGCAGGTTCGCAACACGCCCGCCCTGATGCGGATCGAAGGCGTCGTGGGCGCAGGCACCGGCGCCAGCGCGACAGGACAGCCGGTCATCATGGTGTACTCCGAGCGGTGTTTCTCGGCGCGGGCCGGTTGCCCGCGACGCTCGACGGGGTTCCCGTCGTCGAGGGAAGTCACCGGCAAGATCATCGCCATGAAGGGGCACGGCGGCGGCACAAGCCCACACGGCCAAGCAGACTCCCGCCGATCCAGCTCGGCACCCTGGCAGCCCGGCGCTCGACATCGCGAACGGCTTCTGCTGCGGCGGAACGCTGGGCTCGCTCGTCACGGGCGGCGGCGTCAGTACAGCAATACGTAACT